>Ga0247727_10020412_pt1 | contig 10135 bp, 5 predicted proteins | sample WisWelCaveWW1625_FD_202498 | JGI IMG/M metagenome (GOLD analysis project Ga0247727, IMG submission 202498) | Biofilm microbial communities from Wishing Well Cave, Virginia, United States - WW16-25 | ecosystem: Environmental > Aquatic > Deep subsurface > Groundwater > Cave microbial mat | place... | reverse complement strand
GAGATTAAAAAGCTAAAGAGAATTTCCCAATCATTGCCTTTTCTGTTTGCTCTGTTTTCTCCTGTTAATCTTTTTGGTTGCGGCTCGTCCGCGTTGTGTTCAGAGCATCTATATATCGCTTCGAGTTTGAACAACCTGGCGGAATTGTTTCATGATCAGGGCCAGTATGCCGCCGCCGAGCCGCTCTTTCGCAGGGCAATCGCGATTCTTGAAAAAACACTCGGGTCGGAGCATCCCAACACCAAAACCGCGCGGGAGAATCTCGTGCTTTTGCTGGAACAGATGAAATCCGAGAATTTGTTCGTTTAAAATCGCTTGCAATATTGAATATATTTTTGTATCACAGTATCGAAATGTCAGCGGCAAAACCAAGGAATTTTCAATTGAAGCTTCGCGCGCCTTTTCCATTGGAGCTACTAGTGCGCACGCCTGAAAAAGTGCGTGCGCGTCTGGAGATGGGCGACGGTTTCATGCGTGAGATTCTTAAAAAAGGAAAGACCCTTTATGAAACCAATGTTAGGAGCAGGATATGAAATCATTTGAAAATGACTTCATCGAGCGCCAGCCCATTACGCAAGGGTTGCTCCAAACCGTTCGCGCCATTGGCGAGTATAAGGGCAAGCAAGATTTGTTTAAAGAGCAGGCGCCGCAAGTTTTAGAATCCTTGCGCCAGGCGGCTATCATTCAGAGCACTGAATCGTCCAACCGAATTGAGGGCATCACTGCGCCATTGGAACGTATCAAGGAAATCGTGGCGGATAAAACGACGCCTCGCAATCGCCCCGAACAGGAAATTGCGGGTTATCGCGATGTGCTGAACACTATTCATGCCAACCATGCGCACATTCCCTTCACGACTGGAATGGTTTTGCAGTTACATCGTGATCTTTACAAATTTGCTTCGGGATTGGGTGGCCGCTGGAAATCGGTGGATAATGAAATTGTCGAAACCCGACCCGATGGCACAAAGATTCTCAGGTTCAAACCTGTTCCAGCTTATGCCACACCGGAAGCCATGGAACGCCTGCACGAACGATTTAACATTCTGTGGCAGTCGGGCGAGATTGAGCCTTTGCTGCTCATCCCGACGTATGTTCTCGATTTTTTGTGCATCCATCCTTTTCTGGACGGCAATGGCCGTCTATCTCGCCTTTTAACCCTGCTGCTTTTGTATAAAGCCGGTTATGAGGTTGGCCGCTTTATCAGTTTGGAGAAAATCATTGAACAAACAATGGTGGGAATATTTTCTTGGTGTCACATTGTTTACGGCTTACCGTGAATTCGAGCGGCGTGTCGGTTTGATCACCACTTCGAAAGGCGCTAAAACGGCCATGGTTTTTGATGCTATCCGAAATATAACCGGAGAATTCTCGATTAGTGATATTCAGGAACAATGTCCTATGGTCGGTATCGATTTGATTCGGCGTGTTTTAGGGTAAGAACGGAAAACGGGCCGTCTTGAATGTTTGGGCCGAGGCCCAGAAGCGCGCTGGCGAAAAGTTGGTATCGTGTAATAATTATATACGTACAGTACCTATTAAATAGGTATTTTTGGATACTTCAGTACCTATTTGTTTTGGAAAAAAGAATTTTTTGTCAAGCTTTTTCGGAGTATTCGCATGAAAAAAACTTATTACTGGATTGGCAGCATTGTCGTCGTTATCGCGGTGGCGGTGGGTTTGTTTCTATGGAAAGGCAAACATCTCACCGGCACGAAAGCGGAAGCGCCGGTCGCGGAAGAGGCGCGGGAGCTGGAAATCGTCTTGCGCGAGCTGCAGCCGCAAAAAGCCGATGAAGAAAAATTTTTTGAGGCGGTGCGGCAATTGAACGGCGCCGGCTTTGATTCGCTTTCGAATGAGCAAAAGCTCAACGCGCTTCTCAAGCTCGCGGATGATGCCGAAGCGACGAATCGTTTGCTCGCCGTGCAAAAACTCGGCGAAATCGAAACGGCTGGCAGCGGTCGCGCCGAAAAGCTCATCGCCAAGCTTCAAGACGAAAATCCGTGGGTCGTCGAAGCTGCGGTTCTCGCTTTGATGAACCTGCACGCGCCGGAAGCCGTAACGCCGCTGCGCCAATTGCTCGCCGAGCTGCAAAAGCAGCCCCAAGCCGATTACGTGCCGTTTGCCAATACCGCCATGATGGCCGTGCATGGCCGCGTGCAAACTAACAGCGAAAAAAACGAGTTCAATTTTCAACTCACGGCTTTTGCCAAATCAGAAAACAGCCGGCCGGCCGAATTCAATGAGCGGGAAAAAATGGCGCTTTTTATTCTGCCGGAATTTGAGTGGTGCCTGGCTTTGCCCAATTTTAAAACCAATTGGGAGAAATTGCAAAATTCCGAATTTGCGAAACATCTGCTGCAATTGCAAGCCTGGCAGGATTTCAAAGCCGCCGCGCCTTTCAATCGTTTTTTCACGCTGCAAGAAAAACTCAATTCGGAGCTTGGCCCGTTGGGCGGCGACATGAATTATCTGATCGACCCGTTGGGCGATGAAGTCTATCTCGCCGTTTATCCTGCCGAAACGGGAGACCGTCTTCTCCTGGCAACGCCGGCCAATCTCAAGGCCCGCACCGTGAACGCCACGCTGAAGGCGCTGGGAAAGATTCGCAGCGGCGACGTCACGATTGAAAAACAAACCTATCGCGGCGAGAGCTTGTTTCATGTTTATCTCAACAACAAGCGCGCCTCGCTGTTTCGTTATGCGGTGATCGACGGTTTTCTCGTCATAGCCGATGACGAACAGATGCTCGTGCGCGCCATTGCTTCGTACAAAGATAAAAATGAAAGCAGCCTGTCTTATCAGCCCGCTTTTCGCCAAGCTCTGCAACAAACCGGCGACGCCTCGTTTTTGTTCGCCTATGTCGATCCGCAGAAATTTTTCAATCTTGACAAAGGCCAACAAATTTCCGAAACGCTTGCTGCGACGGTTGAAAAGGCGCTGCGCGAAATTACCGGCGAGCCAACGGCTCGTCCAAACGGCGCTCTGCCATCAACGCCGGCCATTGTTGCCGAGGCGGTCGACGGCCAAACTTTGCGCTTCATTCCCGCCAATGCGATTTTTTGTTATGCCACCACGGCGATCAAGCCGCAGCCGCTTTGGCATTATGTGACCACGCGACGCGCGGAGAAAGAGGCGATCAAGGGCTTCGAGACGCGCAGCAACTTGAATCTCGAACGCGATCTCATCAGCAAAATGGACAACCGGCTGTTTTATTTTTTTGCCGGCATCGACACCACCGGCCCGCGCTTTTTCTGGCGGCAGTTGCTCGGCGTTCGTCTGCGCGAGTCGCGAGGCATGGAAAAATACTGCACGAAATTGCTGAAATATCTCTATTCACCCAAGGATGACATTCAAGTTGAAACGTATGCCGGTTTCAAGATTCATTATGTGCAAAGCCCGACGACCTTCGAGCCGAACTTCGCGATGGTCGATGATTATTTGCTGGCGGCCTTCGATCGCGCGACCCTCAAAGCCGCGATTGACGCCGGACAAAAACGCGCGGCTTCGATTGAACAAAACACCGAATTTATCGCGGCGCGCAATCGCATCAATGCTTCCGAAAATTCACTCGCTCATTTCAATCCGGGAATTTTCCTGGATAATTATCGGAGTTATTTGGCGGCGTATGATCGCGTGACCAATCTCTTTGACCGGCGCGACGTGGAAATGCGAATTGAGCCGCTGTTTGCGCTGGTCAAATCCACTGTTCAGGTTGGCGCCGGGAAGTTGAGCGCGGAGGGAAATGGGGAGATGATTTTGGGGATGAAATGAGTTTTTCGTAGTGATGTCTTCAGGCATTGAGACGTAGTCATTAAAATGATGTGATGAAAATTAGGAGATTTCCAAATTTTTAGCGTCTGCGCCTGAAGGCACCACTACAAAAATCGTTCGTTATGAATAGAAAGTATTTCGTTTTCGCTCAGGTGGTCGTCTTCGCCATTTGGCTGCTTCAAGCCTGCTCAAGCGCGCCGGAGCAAACGCCGCAAGTCGCTGTCGAAACGAACGTCGCGACAACCACCAACCGGGTTACGCTCTCCGTCAGCGACCTCGACGCCGACGGTTTTCCTGATGCCTGCGAATTGGATGACGAAGGCGACCGCCGCAATTTTCGCCGATGGTTTGTCTCGATTGTGGAATCGCAATTGTACAAAGAAGATCCGGCCTGGCGCAAAGATGATCGCGACTGCGCCGGACTCATTCGCTTTGCATATCGCGAAGCTTTGAAGCGGCACGATACCGATTGGCTCCGCCGCAAGCCGTTTCTCGTTGATGCGGCCATTGCCGACGTGCGCAAATACAATTATCCCGAAGTGCCGTTGTTGCAGACCAAAATTTTTCGGACGCGCGAGGGCAATTTTTGCGAGGCGGACTTAAACGATACGACATTTGCCGTGACCGCGCTCGCCGCGAAGCTGCGCAGTTATAACACGGTTTTTCTCGGGAAATCTTTGGAAAGCGTGCAGCCCGGCGATTTGCTGTTCTATTTAAATACCGGTGACGTGAAGATGCCGCAGCACTCGATGATTTTTGTCGGCGATCCGAGAACGCCGCCGAGTTCCGACGACTGCGTTATCTATCATACCGGCCCGCGCGATGATGATTCCGGTGTTTTAAAAAAAGTGCGCCTTGCGGATTTGCTCAAACATCCCGACGCGCGCTGGCATCCGGCGCCGGAGAATCGGTATTTTTTTGGATATTATCGCTGGAAGATTTTGGATTAGTGGCTGGTTGCTCGTTGCTGGTTGCTGGAACCGGCAACGAGTAAAAAGTCTTAAAATTTTTATGCCCCAACAGATAGATGAACCCAACTGTAAACATCCGTTGGTTTCATCTATCCGTTGGAAAAGATTTTATCAATAAGCTGCAATATAAATTTGCGAGGTTCATCATGAAAAACAAACTGTGTTTTTGGCTATTGGCGAGTGTGCAGATACTTGGCCTTGCATCAACCGCCTCGGCCCAATACTTCAGCCTCGAAACGCCAAAAATTTATTCACGCGGCGAAAAAGTGATCGTCAACTTATCGTCGCAAGAAGTCGCGGGGTCGATCTTTTTCCGGGCGTATAAAATCGAAAACCCCAAGACGTTTTTCCAGCGCCAGTCTGATCCGCACAGCCCGCAGCAATTGTTGAGCGTGCGCGAGGCCAATGCGATCGACATTCTGCGCTCCTCGCGCCAGCGTTTGCAGCGCGATCAGCGCCAGGTTTTTCGCGACAACATGTCGGCGCAGACGCGCTCGACGGTGAAGAACACGCTGGGTTTGGAAACGTTCTCGGTCGGTGCGCGCGCCGGTCGTTTGCTTTCCGTGCTCAAGGATTATCCCTTGCTCTTGACGTGGGAAGTCACGGAATTTAAAAATCCGCAAGAGTATTCTTACCGTGACGTCGAAATCGATTTGAAAGAGCCGGGCGCGTATTTGATCGAAGCGTTCAACGAAAAGCTGATGGCGCATACCGTCGTGGTGATTTCCGATCTCGGCATGATCACCAAAAGCTCGCCGGATGGCATCTTGGTTTTCGTTTCCAACAAACAAACGGGCGAGCCGGCGGCGGGAGTGAATTTGAGTTTGATTCGAAATCGCCAGGAGCAAGCGACGGCGATCACGGACAAAAACGGTATCGCGCGTTTTGCGGTGACAAAAGATTCAGGCGAGGATGACAGCTCTCTGCTCCTTCTCGGCCAAAAGGAAAATCACCTCGCGCTTTCCGATCCTTATTATTGGGGGTTTGGCGAAACGCGGCAATTCGTCGTTCACGCTTACACCGAACGTCCGATTTATCGCCCTTCGCAGATTGTTTATTTCAAAGGCATGGTTCGCGTCGCCACGGAAAAAGGCTATGAAGTGTATGGCACTCAAAATGTCGAGGTTAAAATCAACGATCCGCGCGGGAATGAAATTTATCGCCAAACGCTGAAAACCAATGCGAACGGCACTTACAACGGCGAGGTGACGCTTGGCGAGGAGCCGCCGCTGGGAAGTTATGAGCTCACGACTTCCATTCCCGACGGCATCACGCATTACGCTTCGTTCAAAGTTGAAGAATACAAAAAGCCGGAATTCAAAGTCGAGGTGACACCGGACAAAGAGCATTACGCCAACGGCGATTTGATCACGGCGACGATCAAGGCCGATTATTATTTTGGCAGCCCGGTGGCGAACGCGCAGGTCGATTATTACATTTTCCGCGGCCGGTATTGGCGGCCGTGGTGGTACGGCACCGAGTATGCGTGGTATTATGAAGATGAAGCCAACGATAACGAGAGCAATTCGTACCGCGCCGAACTGTTGGAGAGCAACACCGGTTATCTCGATGAAAACGGCCGCTTCACGGTGACGTATCAAACGCAAAAGAGAACGGATGAAGTTGATTATTACTATCGCCTCGAAGCGCGCGTCGTCGATGCGAGCCGGCGGCAGATCATCGGCTCGAAGCAGGTGGTGGTGACGCGCGGCTTGTTCATGGTTTCGAGCTACACCAACAAATATGTTTATTCCCCCGGCGAAGAGGCGACGATCACCATTAAAACCGAGGATTTCAAAAATAATCCGGTTGCCGCCAAAATTTTTTTGGAAGTTTACAGCCGCGAATGGAAATCTGGCTTCGGGTGGGAGAACAAAAAGAAAATTCATTCGCAAACGGTTGACACCGATGCCAATGGCAACGTCGCGGCCAAATTCAAGACGAATGAAAGCGGCTACTATTTTATCTCGGCCAGCAGCGTTGACAGCCGCGGCAATAAAATTTCGACCGAAGATTATTGCTGGGTGAGCTCCGGGGCGGGCTACTATAGTTATGACTCAAAGGGCATCGAGATCATTCCCGACAAGCCGAGTTATCAAGCCGGCGAGGTGGCGCACGTGCTGGTGATTTCGCCGGTGAAAAATGTTTGGGCGTTGGTCACCGCCGAAGGTCCGACGATACTCGATCAGCAGGTGGTGAATATCAAAGGCACCTCGCAAGTCATCGATATTAAAATAGAAGCAAAGCATCAACCCAATTTTGCTTTTGCAGCGGCGCTGCTGGCGAACGACGAATTTTATTCCGCCAGCAAGAACGTGCTGGTGATTCCGGCGGAAAAATTTCTCAGCGTCGAAATCAGCGCGAATAAAGAAATCTACCGCCCGCAGGACGACGGCGAGCTGACGATCAAAGTCACCAACAAAGACGGCAAGGGGGTTGCCGCCGAGTTGTCGGTGGGCATCGTTGACGAGAGCATTTACGCGCTGGCGCCGGACATCACACGCGACATCAAAAAGATTTTTTACAGCAAACGTCACAATCGCGTCAGCACCTATTCGTCGATTTATTTTCGTTTCTACGGCTATTCGCGCGGGCTGGGCGCCTGGGCCGCGGCAAAACCGGCGGAGGGATTTTCGCGCCGCGGCTTTGCCGATGTGAAAGCGGACAAATTCAAAGAAGCGCGCGTGCGGAAGGATTTTCGTGACACGATGTTTTGGCAGGCACAGGCGCGCACCGGCAGCGACGGTATCGCCAAAATAAAAATTCATTTTCCGGATAATCTCACGACGTGGCGAACGACGGTGCGCGCGATTTCCGAAAAAACCGAGGTCGGCGAAAAAATTCACAAAACGATTGCGCGGCAGGATTTGATCGTGCGCATGGAGACGCCGCGTTTTTTCGTGCAAGGCGATCAAATCACGATTGCCACGATTGCCCACAATTATCTCGCGCAAGACAAGCAGGTGAAAGTGAGCCTGCAAGGCGAAGGCATTCAGATCGAGCCGGCAGGCGAAAAAATCATCACGGTGCCGCAGAACGGCGAGAAGCGCATCGATTGGACGGTGCGCACAAACAATATCGGCACGGCGACATTGACGGCGAAAGCGCTTACGAATGAGGTTTCGGATGCGATGCAGCACAAGGTTCCGGTTTTGCCGCACGGTCTCAAAATGTCGGAGGCCGCTGTCGTCGATATCGAAGAAGAGCAGGCGACAAGAGATAAAACCATCGTGATTCCGACCGGCGCCAATCCGGCAACGGCGGAGTTGTATGTTTCGGTTTCGCCTTCTCTGGCTTCGTCGATGTTATCCGCGCTCGAAGATTTGGCCGGCTATCCGTATGGCTGTGTCGAGCAAACGATGAGCCGCTTTCTGCCCACCGCCGTTGTGGCGTACACGGCCAAAAAGCTCAATCTTAATCTGCGAATGCAATTGCTCAACGAGCTGCCGAAGATGATCGACAAGGGACTCAAAACGCTTTACAATTATCAACACGCCGACGACGGTTGGGGTTGGTGGGAGAATGACGCGACGCATCCGTATATGACGGCGTATGTCGTCTATGGCCTCGCTTTGGCGAAACAAGCCGGACACCAGGTGAATGACGGCGTTCTCACGCGCGGCGCGAATAATTTGGCGCGCCAGCTCGCGCACGCCAAATTACCACAAAAAGAAATTCCCGGACTTGGAAATGGCGAAGGCGTTTACGATTTTATCGACGCGACGACGCAGGCGTACATGCTGTATGCTTTGCAAACCGCGATTAAAGCCGGCGTGAAAGTTGACGCGGCGCTCGACGCGCAACTCGCCAAATTGCAAAAAATCGACGTTAACGATTACGCGCGTGCGCTGCTGGCGATGGTTTCGCATAGCCAAAACAAAAACGATCTGGCGAATCAACTGGCGTCGCAGATCGAGGCCAATTGCATCGAGACCGGCGCGGCGTGCTCGTGGGGCGGCAAATCGTGGCACTACAACTGGCAGGACGATTATGTCGAAACCACAGCGTTTGCGGTGAAATCGCTGGTGCAGGTGAAATACGGCAGCCCAGCCATCAACAGCGGAATTCGCTATTTGCTCACGCAGAAACGCGGCAATGCCTGGCGTTCCACCAAAGATACGGCGATGATCATTTTCGCGCTGGCCGATTATCTCGAAAAGAGCAAGGAGCTTGATCCGAATTACAAGGTGAAAATCTATCTCAACGACAAGCCCGTCTTCGAGAAGCAAATGACGAAGAACGAAGCGTTGATGCCCGAGCAGTCGATCCGCATCAACGGCGGCAATTTGCGTCTCGGCGACAATCACGTTCGCATCGAGAAGGACGGTCCCGGCAAATTCTACAGCACGTTCCGCAGCGTTTATTATGCCGCGGGTGAAAATTTGAAAGCGAGCACCGCCGGCTTCGGCGTGAGACGAGAGTATTACAAGCTCACTCGGGAACAGACTGCTGACGGCATTCAATATGCCAAAACTGCTTTCACCGGCACACTGCGCTCCGGAGACGAGGTGATGGTGAAAGTCACCGTTACTTCGCAAACCGATTACGAGTATTTCATGCTCGAAGACCCGCTGCCAAGCGGCGCTGAAGTGATTAAAGATGAAAGCGGCTACAACATCATTGGCGAGTCGGCCTATCGTGGTCCGAGAGAGCAAGAATACGAAGGCGAGGGAGACAGCGGCTATTGGTACGCCGCCAAAGAGCTTCGTGACGAGAAAGTGGCGTTCTTTGCGACGCGCTTGCCGGCCGGTCGCCACGAGTTCACGTATTTGTTCCGCGCCCAAATTCCTGGCGAGTATCACGTGATGCCGGCGATTGCGACATTGATGTATTATCCGGAGTACCAAGGCAATGGCAACGAGGCGAGGGTGAGGATTGTGGAGTGAAGCTGGTTACTGGTTACTTGTTGCTGGATGCTGGGTGCTCGTTTTGTTGAAAATTGACATTGATTTTCAAATGCAGAGGTATTATCTTTGATCATAGCAATCGGGATGAAACTTTCTAACCAATGAGCGTGAATCGAAGGGGATGAGAAAATTACCTTATCGTATTGAATACTCACCCGAGGCTGAAGATCATCTGCGCGCACTAACGGCACGCCAAAGGACGATTGTTTTGGACACGGTGGATGAGCAGTTGCTTCATCAACCGACCGTCGAAACACAGCAGCGCAAGCCGATGCGTCCCAATCCGATAGCTCCCTATGAGCTTCGCATTGGTACTCTTCGAGTGTATTACGATGTGGAAGAAGAACCCGAACTCGTACCTAAATCCGTGAAAAAAGTCTGAGGAATTTCAGGATAACGTGCTTATATTAAGGTGATCATTGAATCGAGTCAATCACCTCGGAGGTGCAAGATGCGCTTTATCCTGGAACAATCCGATGAAAGT
>Ga0247727_10020411_pt1 | contig 10135 bp, 7 predicted proteins | sample WisWelCaveWW1625_FD_202498 | JGI IMG/M metagenome (GOLD analysis project Ga0247727, IMG submission 202498) | Biofilm microbial communities from Wishing Well Cave, Virginia, United States - WW16-25 | ecosystem: Environmental > Aquatic > Deep subsurface > Groundwater > Cave microbial mat | place... | reverse complement strand
GCCCCGGTCGAGCGCATCACCCATTCACTCAGCCACGAGGGCCCGGCCGTCTTTGTGGACCTGGGCAACTCCCACCTCGAAATCCTGACCAAGTACGACTTGATGGGCACCATCGCCGGCTTGATGGAACAGGTCCGCTGACGCACCCGCCCTCCATTCCGTCCGGCTCGTTTTCGCCGATGGTATACTGCCTGCCTTTCTTGGGCTTGTGTTTGCCTATCCCTTTCGGACTTGTCCATGAAGATTGAAGATTTCAATCAGCGGCTCCGCAATGGCATTCTCGTCGCCGATGGTGCCATGGGCTCGATGCTCTACGAAGCCGTCGGCCCGCAGCGCTGCTTCGACGAGCTAAATGTCGCCCACCCCGAAGCCGTTTTTCGCATCCACCAGGCCTATATCGAGGCCGGCGCCTCCATCATCGAGACCAATACATTCGGTGCCAATCGTCCCAAGCTCACTCCTCTTGGCATGGGCGACCAGGTCGCCCAGATCAATCACCGGGGTGTAAAAATCGCCCGCGAGGCCCGCGAAGCCGCCTCCCGCGAAGTTCTCATTGCTGGTTCCATTGGCCCTCTGGGCATCCTCCGCCAGGTCCGCGCCCTTCCCGTTGAAGAGATTCGCCTGGTTTTCCGCGAGCAGGCTCTGGCCCTGGAAGAACGCGGCGTGGACCTCTTCATTTTGGAGACCTTCTCAGACCTCGAAGAACTTCTGGCGGCCATTGATGCCATCCGTTCGTTCTCGAGCCTCCCCATCGTGGCCGAGCTGACTTTCTCCGAGGAAGGCACTACCTTTGGCGGCACCCGCCCGCGCGAAGCCGCTGCCCGACTGAAAGAGAAAAATGTTCAGGCCGTTGGCGCCAACTGCACTCTCGGCCCCCAGCTCCTGCTTCCCATTCTTCAGGAGTTCGCTTCCGTCGAAGGCCTGCCGCTGACCGCCATGCCCAACGCCGGCTTTCCCAAGCGAGTCGGCGACCGCGTCGTCTATCCTCGCTCTTCGCCCGACTATTTCGCCCTCTTCGCCCGCGAAGCGGCTGACCTGGGTATCCGCTTGATCGGCGGTTGCTGCGGGACCACGCCGGAGCACATCCGTGCCCTCGCCGAAGCCGTCCGGCTCCGGCGTCCCACCCCCAGCCCCGTCTCGCGCGCCATAACCGAAGTGGCCCCTGAACCTCGCCGTCCCGTCGCCCGACAACCCGAAAGCGCACTCTGGAAAAAGATCCAGTCCGGTCAGTTTGTCGTCTCAGTCGAGATTGACCCGCCAAAAGGCGTCTCTCTCGAACGCATCTTCGAACAAGTTGACAAGCTCATGGCCGGAGGCCGCGTTGACGCCATTGACATCAATAGCGGCACGCTTGCCCGCGTCGGTATGGACGCCATCATCCTCGCCGGCGCGCTCGAGGCCCGCGGCGTCCAAACAATCCCTCACCTCACCACCCGCGACCTCAACATCATCGGACTGCAAGCAGTCCTTCTTGGTGCCTGGGCCGTCAGTGGCGTCCGAAATATCCTCGCGATCACGGGTGACCCACCCTCGCTTGGCGATCACCCTGAAACCAGCGGTGTCTATGAAATTGATTCCATCGGCCTCGTTCGAATCTTGGCCCGGCTCAATCAGGGCGCCGATTGGGCGGGAAAAACTCTCGGTGGCGCTACCAACTTCACCATCGGTGTCGCGCTGAATCCTGTGGCTGATGACCTCGACACCGAAATCGAACGCTTCCTCGCTAAGGTCGAAGCTGGCGCTCACTTCGCCATGACCCAGCCGCTGTTCGACCCGGATCATTGGCACAGTTTTCTTCGCCGAATCGGCGGCAAAACACCCGTCCCCGTCCTCGCTGGCGTGTGGCCTCTGACCAGCTATAAGCAGGCCCTGCGCCTCAACCACGAGGTTCCGGGCATCCTTGTCCCGGACTCTGTTCTCAAAGAACTGGAGGCCGCTGGAAACTCCGCGCGCGACGCCGGCTTTTCTCTCGCCCGTCGCATGCTTCAGTGGGCGCGCTCCGAGTTGGCCGGCGCCTACCTGATCCCGCCCTTCAAACGGTATGAAGAAGTCATTGAACTTCTGGATTGATTGGCTGGTTTCTGCCTAGAAAAAAAAGAATCGTTTCCGTCGCCTCGCCCCCCCGCATGCCTCCTCTGGCTCCGGCACATAAGGCAGCGGTCGCCCCTCAAACGCTGCCAACGGATTCTCCTGAAAGAGCGCCCGTGCTACCTCTTCCCCTCGCCCCTTGGCCACTGCCTTATACGCCGCCCGCATCCGCATCGGCCTCGACGTCAGGTTGTGCGCGTCGGTGGCAAAAAAGTGAATCCGCCCCTCCGCCAGCCACTTCTCCACCAGTCGTTGCGTCGCCGGCCCGAAGCGCCCCAGTAGCGACGACGCCGTCACCTGCACGTAACACCCCTGATGAATCCAGCCATACAGCCTCTCAGGTTTTGCCCGGATCAGCCCATTCCGCTCCGGGTGCGTAATGATCGGTGAAATCCCGGCCAATTGCAGATGGTGCAGCGTCTCCTCGATCGTCGGTGGAATCGCAAAGTCAGCAAATTCCACTAGCAGGTAGTTCAGCTGATTCAGCGTGTACTTTGTCGGATTCTGTCGGATGTCCTGCAGGTTTTCATAACTCAAGTGAAAGTCACAGCCTGTAGCAATCTTCAGCCGGTCCCCAAGCTTGCCCTGTAGTTCATCCCGGCGCTGCCGTACCAAAACGGGATCAAACCGGTACTGGTCATTCGCGTGTGGCGTGCCTACAACCTGCGTGATCCCGTCCGCAATCGCCATTTCACCCATCCGGACGGCTTCATCCAGCGACTCCGCACCGTCGTCCAGCCCCGGAAGGATGTGACAGTGAATGTCCACCATGATCCCGTCGAAAATACCCGATGCACTAGCCTCATACAACCTCGAAAATCGCTGGCCCCCTCAACTCCTGCCTGGCTTCCCAAATGGCACTCCGGTTGCAATATCCCTCCTGAATGTGCCCGATATCCGTTCCAATTCTGGAACAAAGCTGGGGCTGTCGACCTGAGCCGCCCTGCACTTTCAACTCGGATCTTGGCCGCCGGCACATCCAACGGGCATCCGGTCCATAGTTTCCTGAACCCTATCCCCCTTCTTCGGGGTTCAGTCGGGCCCGCTCCCGGAACGGGCCGTCTTGTCAGAAGTGGTTGCAGTCGAACAACTCTTTCACGAGGAGAAACCCATGTCCAGAAATGCATTCCTGTCGGTCACCTTATCTGTGTTGCTTGCTTTCGCGCCCGTCTCTGTGGCGGGTTCGCCCACCGTTGTGGGAAAGATACAAATGAAGGGGCAGGTTGAAATCAATGGCACCGCGGCTCCGGCTGAATCCACGGTCTTTGCCGGGGACCGGATCGCCACCGGCAAAGAAACTGCCCTGGGCCTGTCACTGACCGGCGGCGATCAGGTCTTCCTGCCCTCGCTCAGCGCCGTTCAGGTGGATCGCACCGGACAACAGATCACGGTCGCCCTTGAGCGGGGCGCTCTGGTCGTCATGAACTCCAGCGGACAACCGATTGTCGTACGCGCTGGCGGCGTCCAGATTCAGACCGCTGCGCCTTCAGGCAGTCTCTTTGAGGTGGCCATCTCCGCAGGCAGCCTCAAAGTCTTGGCCCGCAAGGGGACCACGGTCGTGCGCGCTTCCAACCGCACCGTCGAAGTCAAAGAGGGGACAACGATGGAGGCTACCGTTCCTGCGCCTGCCTTTGCGGCAGGCGGGCTTGGCCCGCTGTGGACGATCGTGCTGGTTGCCAGCGCCGCGGCTGGTATCACTGGACTCGTTATGGGTGTCCAGGCCCTGAACCGCGTGCACCCGCAGGACTGCGTGGTGGTTTCACCAAATCGGCCTCAGATTGCCTGTCCGTAGCTGCAAGGGGCTACTAAACCAGTGAACGCCTCGACGTTTCGCCTGCGCGAGCGATTCGCTGCCTGTCCCCTGTAACACGCAGAGGCGCGTTCGCGCCGGCAAACAGCAAGAGTGTTTTTCGACGGACGGCATGCGCCGAATAGGTTCGAAGGAAGAATGCACAATAACAACTAACGGACACTGGTCTGGTAAAGACCGAGGATGCAGATGAGACGTCAGCAGATTCTCAGTTGGGTATGTTGTGTGCCCGTGGTGGCTATCCTGGCCATCGTTGTGGTCGCGCGTCCCTTGCAGGGGCAGAGTACGCCACACAACCCGAAGCCAGTCCACCAAGATGCGAAGACCGTAGAAGAACTCAATCAGCGGCTCGAGCAGTTGCGCCTTAGCCTGACCCCTCGCGATTCCTCGAGTCGCACCGCCGACTACGCTATCGGGTCGGAAGACCTGCTGGAGATCTCCGTCTTTGAGGCGCCGGAGCTGAACTGTTCCGTGCGAGTCTCGGCGGGCGGAGACATATCACTTACCCTGCTCGGTCCGGTGCAGGCCGCTGGGCTCACCCCGCGTCAGCTCGAGTTTGTGCTTCAGGAGCTGCTGCGTCGCAGCTTCATGAGAGATCCACACGTCGGCGTCTTCGTGCGCGAGATGCAGAGCCATGGGGTTTCCGTCTTTGGCGCCGTCCGGAAGCCGGGGGTGGTGCAGATTCGTGGCCCGCGGTCGCTGGTTGAAATCCTCTCGATGGCTGAAGGCCTGGCGGAGGACGCGGGCGATACCGTGCTCGTGATTCGCAGCGGCGGGCTCGACCGCCCTGGCCCTGTGTCCCCGGCCAACGATGCCACCGCCGCGCTCAAACCGGTGCCCGCCGATGCATCCGACGACACACCGTCAATCTCACACTCGACGACTCCTGCCGGTTCGCTGGTCAGCATGGAAATTGACGTAAAGCAGTTGCTCGAATCGGCAGATCCGCAAGCCAACGTGCCTGTTTATCCCGGCGATCTTGTCAAAGTCTCCCGCGCAGGAGTCGTCTACGTTGTCGGTGAGGTTCACAAACCGGGCGGTTTCCTGCTCAAGAACAACGAAAACATCTCTGCCCTGCAGGCCATTGCCCTGGCCGAAGGTCTCACGCGCACCTCGGCCAAAGAGCATGCCCGGATTATCCGCAATGACGCTCAGACCGGCCGGCGCACCGAGATTCCTCTGCCCCTCGGTAAGGTCCTGTCCGGCAAGTCCCCCGACTTGGCGCTTCGGCCAAACGATATTGTCTTTGTCCCCAACAGCACCGCGCGCAGCGGCTTCTATCGCGGCGCCGAAGCGGCCGTCTCGATCGTCACCGGCCTAATCATCTTACGGAGATAGTGTGGAAAGCGAAAATCGCATCAAGCTTTACGAACCGGCTCGGAAAAACCTCGACCGCATTCGCGCCGCGTCGCCGGCTCGCGCAGAAACGCTCGAAATGCAGGAGGCGCCTCACCTGCTCGCTTACTGGCGGGTGCTGCGAAAGAGGCGCTGGACCGTCCTCACCGTCTTCTTCCTTATTGTCACTCTGGTTCTGATCGGAACCCTGAAGCAAGAACCCATCTACCGCGCGAAGGCTCTGCTCGAAATCGAGAAGGAAAACCCTAACCTGCTTTCCGTGCAGGAGCTCTTCGAGTTGGACGCGGTTTCGGACTCCTATCTGGAAACCCAATATCGCGTGCTGCGAAGCGACACTCTGGCGCATCGGGTCATCCGTCAACTGGGATTGTCCAACCTCCCCGAATTCAACCCCAGAGCAGCCGAGGCCTCGGTTCCTAGGCAGACGGCATCGCTCGAGCCGGCCATTCCCGCAAACTCTCCGGCGGCAAGCGACCCGGGGACTACACAGATCGTCCTGGCGCGCTTTCGCGACAAGATGGGCGTTGAGCCCATCAAGCTGAGTCGCCTGGTCGAGATTAATTTCGAATCGCAGAACCCGGAGCTGGCCGCCCGCGTGGTCAACACCCTGGCCGCCAATCACATCGAGCAGAGCCTCGAAGTCCGCTGGCAGGCCACTCAAAAGGCGTCCGAGTGGCTTTCCCAGCAGCTACACGAGATCAAAGGGCGTCTCGAGAATTCTGAAAACGACCTCCAGGCCTATGCCCAAGAAAACGGACTCCTGTTCCTCGAGAGCGAAAAGGGCGCTCCGGAGAACATCGTCAGTGAGCGCCTGCGGCAGTTGCAGGAAGAGCTGACCCGCGCGCAAGCGGCCCGCTATGAAAGAGAATCATTCCACCGTCTGGTCGAGGCTGGCGACTATTCCGCACTCCCCGGCGCGGCAGACAACAAGCTGCTCCAGGACCTCACCATTCGACTAGCCGATCTGCAGCGCGAGCAGGCCCAGTTGGCTACCAACTTCACGCCGGAATATCCCCGCGTTAAGCAGCTACAGAACCAGGTCGATGAGGTCGAGGCGATTCTCTCCCGCGAGCGCGCGCGGGTTGCGCAACTCATCTCGAATGAATATCGGGCCGCTGTCCGGCGCGAGGCGCTGGTCCGCCAGGCCTTCCAGGAACAGCAGCAACAGGCCAACGTTGTTGCCGGCCGCGCCGTGCAATACAACATCCTCAAGCGCGAGGTGGAAACCAATAAGCAGATCTACCAGGGGCTTCTCCAGCGCCTCAAGGAAGCCGGGGTCTCAGCCGGACTGAAGGCCAGCAACGTCCGTGTGGTGGATCCAGCCGAGCCGCCGCGCAAACCCGCCCGCCCGAATCTCCCTCTCAATCTGGCCATGGCCGTGGTTCTCGGACTGGGCCTGGGCGTTGGTGCCGCCTTCTTCCAGGAGTACCTCGACAACAGCCTCAAGTCGCCCGAAGATGTCGAGCGCTTCCTCGGGCTGCCTTCCCTGGCGCTGATTCCAGCGGTTGAATCTCTGAACGGACGCCGCAATCGCCTCTACGGTCGCGCTGACCGTTCGCACCTGATCGCCCCTGCTACTCAGGACGCCAAAGCTCCGCTGGCCGTGCCCGGCTGGCATCGCATTGACGTGAATCCCCAGCAATCCTCTTCGCTGGCAGAGGCCTTTCGCAGCCTGCGCACCTCCGTATTGCTCTCAACTGCCAATCGGCCACCCCGCACCCTGCTGGTCAGCAGCTCTCAGCCGGGGGAAGGCAAAACGACTATCTCGATTAATCTCTCCATCTCGCTCGCCCAGCTTGGCCAGCGCGTGCTCCTGATCGATGGAGACATGCGCCGCCCCTGCGTGCGCAAGGCGCTCGACCTGCCAAATAGCCTCGGACTGGTCAGCTTCTTGACCGGCCAGCAGGACTGGCGCGCGGCGGTCCGTCCGGTGGGTGTCCCCCATCTTGATGCTCTGGTTTGCGGCCCGCTGCCTCCCAACCCGGCTGAGCTGCTTTCTTCCGAGCGCATGCGCACACTCCTTCACGAGGCCAGCCAGGAATACCAGTTCGTTCTGGTGGATTCCCCACCTCTGCTCAATGTTGCCGATAGCCGCATCCTGGCCACGCTGGTTGATGGCCTCGTCCTGGTCGTCCGCGGCGGTGTAACCCCGCGGGAGCTGGCACAGCGCGCCCAAGCGTATGCCCGAGACGTTGGTGCCAACCTGATTGGTGTCGTCCTCAACAATCTCGATTTGCGTGGTAGCGACGACTACTACTACCGCTACTACCACCATAACTACTACGGCTCGGACGCCCGCGCGGCTAGCGAGCCAAATTCCTGAGCGCTCGCCTGGCTCGGATCAATGGCATCGGGGGAACAGACATGCAGATCTTTCTCGACTCGGCCAACCTGGGGGAGATTGACCATTGGATGCGGCAGGGTGTGGTCGATGGCGTGACCACCAATCCCAGTATTCTGCTCAAAGACGGTGTTTACGACCTCGAGGAAGCCGCCCGGCGCCTCTGCGCCTTGCTTGGCAGTCGGCCAGTGAGTGTCGAGGTCACCTCGAACGATCCTGCCGAGATGCTCTCCCAGGGACGTGCCCTGGCCCGATTGGCACCTAACCTTGTCGTCAAAATCCCGATCGTCAATGAGCACGGCGACTCCTGTCTCGGCGTCATCCACACCCTCAGCCGCGAAGGAATCCCGGTGAATACGACCACCATACTCTCTTTTAACCAGGCCCTGCTCGCGGCCAAGGCTGGTGCCACCTACGTCAGCATTTTTGCCGGGCGCGTCGCCGACGAGGGCAGCGACCCGGCTGCCCTGATTCGCCTGGTGCGTCACTGGCTCGATGAATGGGGACTTCCCGCGCGGATCATCGTCGGCAGCATTCGCGCCGTCATCGATATCCAGAATGCAGCCGTCGCCGGCGCCCACATCGTCACCGTACCACCGCAGTTTCTTCCCAAGATGGCGGACCACAAGTACAGCCGCGAAACCGTCCGGCAGTTCAACCAGGATGCGGAACGCGCTCTGGCTCAGGTGGCCCGGGTCCGGGTCACCCGCTAAGGCGGACGGTAAATCAGAACGGATGGTCTTCGATTGAGCACAACGCTTCATCCGGCAGGCGCATGGAGCTTTCGGAAGATTCTTCTGGCCAGCGATCTACTCTCCCTATCCCTCAGCTTCTACCTCGCCTATCGCTTGTTGCCCCTCGTTCGGCCCTACCTGCGCCCCGGCCCATTCGAGTTGGGCCCGTTCTCGGCCCACGCCTGGCTTCTGCTGATTATTCTGCCGCTCTGGTACCTGCTGCTCGCGCACGCCGGCATGTATTCTCCTGGTCGGCCGGCTTGGTCCGTACAGCTTGTGCGACTTTTGCGCGCCAGCACATTTGGTCTGGCCGGCGTCGCGGCGCTGATCTTTGCGTTCAAGCTCCAGGAAGTTAGCCGCCTGCTCGTGTTCAGCTTTTGCGCCCTCTCAATTCCACTCGTGCCTCTGGGCCGCGCCATTGTGCTCTCCCTCTGGGAAGCCCATCGCTCACATGCCTACAACATTGCGCGCGTGCTGGTGATCGGCTCACGGGAACGTGCGCGCGACTTCATCCGCCAGGCGCGCTCGGACGTGCATGGCTGCTTCCAGGTAATCGGCTGTATGGACCCAGAACTCAACGGGACCACCGGCCAGGTTGAAGGCGTCCCCCTCTTGGGCTCGACCGATCACCTGCGCGAATACTTGTTCTCCAGCCCGGTTGACGTCGTCGTCTTTGCCATGCCCCTCGAGCGGCTGCCGCAGGCGAGCAGTCTTCTCGACGCCACCCTCGAACTCGGCCTCCGCGTGGCCATCCTTCCCGATTTGTACGTCCACCGCATGGCCTTCGACCTGACCCACTGTCAGGCATCCTTCGACCTTTCCTTTCGTTACCCCATGCTCATGCTCTCAAGCGTCTCGCGCCCCCCCTCCTATCTTGTTCTCAAGCGCACCCTCGACGTTCTCCTTTCCGCATTTCTGCTCATCCTGCTCGCGCCGCTGTTCTTTCTCCTAGCGGTACTTGTCAAACTTACCCCGCCCAGGGGACCTGTCTTTTACCGCTGGCATGTCCTCGGCGTGAACAAGAAGCCCTTCGTCAGCTTCAAGTTTCGCACCATGGTGCCCGATGCCCACCAGCTACGCCCTCATTTCCTCGCGCGGAATGAAATGTCCGGACCGGTCTTCAAGCTGCGCGACGACCCCCGTATCACCCGACTCGGCCGCTTCCTCCGCAAGTACAGTCTGGACGAGCTTCCACAGCTCTACAGCGTCCTCAAGGGTGACATGAGCCTGGTCGGACCTCGCCCGCCCTTCCAAGAAGAAGCCGACCGCTACGAGTTCTGGCAGCGCCGCAAGCTGTGCATCAAGCCGGGCATCACTTGCCTGTGGCAAATCAACGGTCGCAGCGAAATCCACAGCTTTGATGAATGGGCCCGTCTGGACCTCGACTACATCCAGAACGCCTCGCTCTGGCTCGATTGCAAAATCCTGTTGAAGACCATCCCCGCTGTCTTTCGTGGTCGCGGGGCCTACTAGGAGGCGCGCTCTTGGCCAATCGCGTACTCGTCACCGGCGGAGCGGGCTTCATCGGCTCGCATACCTGCGATGCCCTGCTCGCCCGCAACTACGATGTCCGCGTCCTCGATTCGCTCCAGCCGCGCGTCCACCCCCGCGGCCGGCCGGACTTCCTTTCTCCCGCCGTGGACTTCCACCAGGGCGACGTACGCGACCCGGCCGCTTGGCAGCGTGCCCTCGAGGGCGTTCGCTGCGTCTTCCACCTCGCAGCCTATCAGGACTACATGCCCGATTTCAGTACCTTCCTCCACGTCAATGCAGGCAGCACTGCCCTGCTCTATGAGCAGGGCAGTG
>Ga0247727_10020410_pt1 | contig 10135 bp, 8 predicted proteins | sample WisWelCaveWW1625_FD_202498 | JGI IMG/M metagenome (GOLD analysis project Ga0247727, IMG submission 202498) | Biofilm microbial communities from Wishing Well Cave, Virginia, United States - WW16-25 | ecosystem: Environmental > Aquatic > Deep subsurface > Groundwater > Cave microbial mat | place... | reverse complement strand
CCAGCGACTACGATGCAGCGATCTTTCTCCGCTTTGGTTCAGACACTGCAAACTTCTACGAATACCGGGAACCCATTCGCCCCGGCTGGGATGGGAACGACATTGAAGTCAATTTTGCAGACCTTGCGTCGATCAAAGCATTGCGTCAGGTCCGTGGGGACAGCATCAACCTGTTGTCACCGCCGCTGCCGGTCGAGGGTCGTCCGGGCGCGGAATACCGTGTCCGCGGAAACCCTGCCCTGACAAGTATTCGCTCGTTCTGGGTGGGGATTATCAACGCGTCGCGGAGACGCCAGCCGCCGGGTATCCCTCGTCCCCTCACAGGTGAAGTTTGGATTAACGAACTTCGATTGGTTGGCGTCGATGATAAACCCGGGTTTGCATATCGTTTCGATTCACAACTCAAGCTGGCCGATCTTGGAGATGTCACTTTCAACTACTCGAGGATTGATCCGCAATTTCACGGTCTGGAACAGAGGTTCGGCAGTCGCGTGACGAACACAAACTGGGGGATCGGCGTCAGTCTTGGATTCGAAAAATTCCTCCCTCAAAGCTGGCAGGGGACTTCCGTTCCATTTACGTATTCTCATGCGGAGAATCTTTCTGCCCCGAAGTATTTGCCAAACACGGATGTACAGGTGGATGAAGCGGCCAATCGTGCCGCTTCGGGTGCGCAAGCCGAAGCGATACGAACGTCTTCGCAAACTCTCAGGGTTACAGACTCGTACGCGGTTCCGAATTTACGCATCGGCCTGCCGACCGAGAAGTGGTACATCCGGGATACCTTCAACAAACTTACGCTGTCATTCAACTACACGACCTCGCGAGAGCGCAACCCCGTGATAGAACAAAGGGTTTCGTGGATGTGGAACGGCCGGCTCAGTTATGCGGTGACGCTTCCTCCTGACTATTACGTCATGCCCTTTCGAAATATTTTTAGCGGGGTTTTTCTTCTGGATGAATTCAAGGATTGGAAGCTCTACTATGCCCCTACGAACTTTTCGGCAGGCCTCGGCGTGAGTCGATCACAAACGCGCGAGCGGGTGCGCGGGGTTGCCGCCGAGCGCCCTGTAGGACGGAGTTTTACGGCTTCTCGCTCCTTCGGCTTTGGATACAAACTTACCGAGGGCGGTCTGACGAACATTACGGGTGACTACGGCCTTAACATCGAAAGCAACCTTGTCCATCTCGAGACGGATGCTCTGGGCCAGCAGCGTCCGTTCTCTGAAATCGTGGCATCTCTCTTTTTCAAGGACCGCTTCATTAATTTCGGCAACGATGCGAGATATGGGCAGAGGTTTTCCGCGAACTCTCGTCCAAAAATCCCGACGCTGTTCGATCTGAACAAATACCTCGACTTGACCCTCGGATACTCAGTGAACTATAGTTGGCAAAATAATTTTCAACGTGGCGACCTCGACAAGAGCGCCGGTTTCGACAACGCCATTACCGTGTCCACGAATATCCGTTTGAAATCGCTGACCGATCCCTGGTTTGCTGGCATCGACCAGAGTGCATCCGTGCCAAGACCGCCGTCCGACTCACCGCGGCGGCGGCCAAAGATAATCGAAGAGTCACCAAAGGATTCAACAGCGCAAGATACAACACGAGTGCGTGAACCCGAAAAGGAGCCGGAGCAGGCTGCAGGGGGAACGCCCCTTGAGAGTCTGAAGAAAATATTCAAATATCTGGTCAAGATTCCGTTTCTGGAATACGAAAATGTCAGCCTCTCCTTCACGCAAACGAATCGTGTTGCAAACAGTGGCGTTGTTGGCGGCCCAGGATTTCTCAATTTCTGGGGAAGGATACCGTTTATTCAACAGCAGGTGCTTGAATACGGACCTACGAGACTCTACCAGCTCGGGATAATCTCGGATCCCAGCGGAAGGCTGCGGCTGGCGTCCCGGTCAAGTTTTCCCTTCTTCGGTTTTGATACTGAGCGCGGATTGCGTGCGGCAAACGCATCCCTCATCGACCAATACGGACAGACAAACCGAATTACCATGCGGACAAACCGCGCGCTGTGGGAAGGCGCATCCCTGGACCTGAACTGGAGCGTGGGATGGACATTCAACAAGAATTCGACAATCTTGACGGATTCCCTCGGTGTTCCAAATCCCGGTGCCGTTACTACTTCGGGAAGTGTCGATCGTTCGTATTTCTCGATACCACCTGTCCTCTTTTTTAAGGTATTCAAGAGTAATCTGGAAGACGTTAGCAGGAAGTATAGTGAGGCACGGGGGAATCCAGGAGACGGCCGTTCAGACGATGCGAAGCTTGCGGAGGCGTTCGAAGGCGGACTCGAGGCACTTCCCTTCTTCAAGAAAATCTTCGGGCAGTTTGTTCCAAGACTCAATTACACGTTTCGCTGGGACGGGCTGGAGCGCATCCCCGCCATCACCAACTTCGTCGATAGACTCTCACTCGAGCATGCGTACGCGTCAAGCTTCACGCGTCAGTGGCAGGGCGATCCCGATGGCGGTGAACGAACCGTCGCAGAGCGGGTCGTCTATAGCTTTGCGCCTCTGGTCGGCATCAACGTTACGATGAAAGAACTGCTGAAGGGGAATGTTACTGCAAATGTCCGGTACAATACTTCCACGTCGTACGATCTCAACATACCCGCACGGAATATCTTTGAAACATTTTCACAAGAAATTGCTCTTTCGCTCAATTATGCGCGACGAGGTTTTGAATTCTTATTGTTTGGTGTTTCCCTCAGCAACGATATTGAATTCGGCATGACGTATTCGCGGACAAAGAATTCTCGCCGCAGGTACGAAGTGAATACACTGGAAACGAACCTCGATGGTACGCCGCAGGAGGGAAGTACGCGTACTGTAATGGAACCACGCATTAGGTATGTGCTGAGCTCACGCGTAACCGCATCGATCTTTTACCGATACACGAGGGTATCTCCTGACGAAGGCGGTTCGACTATCCCTGGAACCACCACGAACGAAGCGGGATTGGACATTCACATAGCAATTCAGTAGGCGCTGGTGTCGTTTCAGCTGCCTTGACTCTCGGACGAGATTTGGCTATTTTAGATTCGGAAACCATGACGGAAACGAAAGGAAAAATTCTCTGGGTGGATGACGAAATCGATCTTCTTCGTTCTCATATTCTTCTGTTGTCAGAAAGGGGATATTCTGTCGACACGGCCACGAACGGCAAAGACGCGGTAGAATTAATGAGGGTCAGAGGATTCGATCTCGTATTCCTCGATGAGATGATGGTGGGGATGGGTGGATTGCGTACGCTGGCAGAGATCAAAGACATTCGGCCGGAAGTTCCGGTGGTGATGATTACAAAAAACGAAGACGAGGGGTTGATGGAGAATGCCATCGGGCAAAAAATCAGTGACTACTTGACGAAACCCGTCAACCCCAGCCAGGTGCTCTTGGCGGTGAAGAAGTTTCTTGAGGGAAAGAAAATTACAGGAGAACACGTTTCCCATGATTACATAAAAGAATTTAATGAAATATCTCTGGCGCTTCATGCAAGCCCCGGTCCTCTTGAGTGGAAACGGATTTATGAAAGCCTTGCCAATTGGTCGCTCGAGTTTGACGAGCGCCCTGAGCTCGGATTTCAACAAACGATAGCCGATCAGATTCGAGAATGCAACGTCGAGTTCTCGAAATTTGTCGAAAAAAATTACCGCCATTGGCTTGAACAGCAGTCGCGACCAACGCTCTCCGTCGATGTTGCCGAACGCTACCTTATCCCCTTACTCGATCAGAATACTTCCGTATTCTTCTTTGTAATCGACTGTTTGCGTTTCGATCAGTGGCTGGTGATGGAATCGCTTTTGCGCGAATACTATACGGTTTCTCGCGATTTCTATTTCTCCATCCTCCCCACCGCCACGCCCTATTCAAGGAATGCCGTTTTTAGCGGAGTCTGGCCTAACGAAATCGAAATGCGGTTTCCCGAAATATGGGAACAGTGGGAAGACGATGATAACAGCCGGAACCGTAATGAGCACCAATTCCTGGATAACCTTCTGGTTCGGCGCAGTGTCATGCTCAAGCCTGAGTCAAAATATATCAAGATTCTGGATGCGGAGTTTGGCAGAGGGATCGAGCAAAATATCCTCTCCTACGCCCAGAGCAAGTTGACTTCTATCGTCGTCAATTTTGTCGACATGCTCGCCCATGGGAGATCAGATTCAGAGATTTTGAAAGAAATCGCACCCAACGAGTCTGCCTATCGATCGCTGACAAAATCGTGGTTCATGCATTCCTCGCTGTTCGGGATGCTCAAGACATTATCTCATCAGAAGAACGTGAAGATTGTCCTTACCACCGACCATGGAAGCATACGTTCGTTGCGCGGGGCGAAGGTTCTGGGCGATCGTGAAGCGTCGACAAATCTGCGGTACAAGTTCGGACGCAATCTAAAGTGTGACGAACGTCAGGCGATCTTCGTGAAGAACCCCTCTGAGTTCAGACTGCCGAAACGTGGCGTGACAATAAATTACATCATCGCAAAAGAAGATTACTTTTTTGTCTATCCGACCGACTACCATAAATATCTCAATCAATATCGCGACAGCTTCCAGCACGGCGGTATCTCCATGGAAGAAGTGATCCTGCCCATAGTTGTGCTGACACCAAAAGTCTGACTCATCGCCGTATTCCCAACTATTAGGGCCATGGAAAGGTTTTTCACCAAGACCGAACATGAAACCGTCCGTCTCGGCAGCGATTTTGCGATCGAGAGACTGAAATCTGGTTCCGTTGTGGCGCTCTATGGGGAGCTTGCAACCGGAAAGACCAGCTTCATCAGAGGGATCTGTGAGGGGCTCGGCGTTCGCGAGCACGTGGCGAGCCCATCCTTTACCATTGTCAATGAGTATGATTTTCCGGGAGGAAAGGTATTCCATTTTGATTTTTATCGTGTGAATTCAGTGGCTGAAATTCTCGACCTCGGCTTTGAAGAATATCTGGGTCGGGATGGTATCTGCCTGATTGAGTGGGCGGATCGCGCAAAGGTTTTACTGCCCGATTGTCGCTTTGAGGTTCGTTTTTCTCATGGCGGAAAGGAGAACGAACGCGAGGTCAGCATCGAACAACCAGCTGAGGTACTCTCGTGAATATTCTTGCAATAGAATCTGCGACGGATGTTTGTGGAGCGGCGCTTGTTTGCGATGGGAAAGTTCTGAAGGAATCTGCACTCCATGAACGGAACGTTCACTCAGAAAAACTCCTGGTGCTCATTGGTGAAGTTCTTGAGAATCCTTACGGCTGCGATGCGATTGCAGTTTCTGTTGGGCCGGGGTCCTTTACTGGCCTGCGGATCGGTTTAAGTGTTGCAAAGGGGCTCGCGTTCGCATGCACCAAGCCTCTCATTGCCGTCCCGACGCTCGAAGCTTTGGCCATCCGTGCTGTTCTCGAGACCATGGCAGAAGATGGCGACGAGGTCGTCGCGATGATCGATGCACGGCGTAATGATGTGTATGCCGCCGCATTTCGGGTTGGTGGCCAGCAGGTTATCCCAATATGGGAGGCCGAAGCGTTATCGCTTCCCGCTCTTGCCCTGCGATTATCCACGGAGAAGAAGACGCTGTTCATGGGTAATGGAGCCGAGAAATTCAAGGATTGGTGCGCGGCCAGCGTGAACGGTGTCCACTGGCTTTTTCCCCCCCGAGAGCAGCAGGGGTGCAGTGCTGCGGCTGTGGGGTTCGTGGGATTGCTCAAGGCTCGACGGGGTGAATTCGCCGACGTGGCTTCGCTCGAACCCACTTACGTCAAAGATTTCATGACGCTCGTGGGTAGCCAGCATCTCTCACTATCTCGTAAGGCGGAATGATGGCGTGGTTCCGGCGCTCCAAAGAAAGCATTTCCGCTGATACGCAGAAGAAAGACACCCCTCAGGGCATGTGGACGAAGTGCGACGGCTGTGGTGAAATCGTCCACCGGAAACAACTTGAGCAGAATCTATTCACATGTGCCAAGTGTAATTACCATTTCCGCATCGGGAGCAAGGAATACTTGGCGATCTTGCTCGACAAAGGGTCCTTCAAGGAAATGGATAAGAAAATGCGTCCGACGGATCCCCTCGGTTTCGTCGATACAAAACCCTATAAGGAACGCCTGAAGGAAGCGGTGAAAAGATCTGCATTAAATGATGCTGTTCGTACGGGAACCGGAATGATTCATGGGATCGATGTGGTCATCGGATGCATGGATTTCAGTTTCATCGGTGGAAGCATGGGTTCGGTTGTGGGGGAAAAAGTAGCCCGGGCGATCTCGAGAGCGCGAAAGGATGAAATTCCCCTCATTATTGTTTCTTCGAGCGGCGGTGCCCGCATGATGGAAGGGGCATTATCTCTCATGCAGCTTGCAAAAACCTGCGCAAGACTTGCACAGCTTGCCGATGCCGGTATTCCTTATTTCTCAGTCATTACCGATCCCACCACCGGCGGTGTGACGGCAAGCTACGGGATGCTTGGTGACGTCAACATTGCGGAGCCAGGAGCATTGATCGGTTTTGCCGGTCCGCGGGTGATCAAGCAGACGATTGGCAAAGATTTGCCGCAGGGCTTCCAGCGTGCGGAGTTTCAGCTCGAGCATGGCTTTGTCGATATGGTTGTGCATCGGAAGGAGATGAAGGAAACGATCACGAAACTTCTGAAGTTGGTGTGGGATTAAGATGAGTTTGCTTTCTCAATGCCAGAGTGATTCATGACCATACACATTATCGGAGTTCCGATGGACCTGGGCGGAGGTCGCCGCGGTGTGGATATGGGACCTTCGGCGATTCGTATTGCAGGGCTGGGGGCCCGGTTGAGGGAACTTGGCCACAAAGTTATTGACGAGGGTGACCTGACGATTAAGACCCAGGAAGAACAACGAATCAAAGACGCGAAGGCCAAGTACCTCCCCGAAATTGCTCGCGCAGTAGAAGTTCTTGCCAAGAAGGCCGAAAAGATCATTTCACATGGACATTTTCCGCTCGTGCTCGGCGGAGACCACTCTGTTGCGATCGGAACGGTAGGTGGGATTGCCTCATACTGCAGAAAGAAGCGCAAGAAACTCGGTTTGCTCTGGGTTGATGCACATGGGGATATCAATACGCCCTCCACGTCTCCCACGGGCAACATACACGGCATGCCGCTCGCAGTCCTCATGGGCTTGGGACCACGCGAGCTGACAACCGTTGGCGGAACGCTCAGAAGGCTGGATCCCCAGAACGTGGCAATCCTCGGCTTACGAAGTCTGGATGAGAGAGAGCGATCGAATCTCAGAAAAACGAAGGTCCCGGTATTCACCATGGAGGAAATCGACAAATACGGCATGCACAGAATATTCAACAAAGCGCTGGCAAAGATTGGAAAGGTCGATTACTTGCACGTCAGTTTTGATCTTGACAGCGTTGATCCCGTGTATGCGCCCGGTGTTGGGACCCCGGTTAAAGGCGGCCTCGATTACCGCGAGGCGCATCTGATGATGGAACTCTTAGCCGAATCGAGAATGCTCACGTCACTGGAGTTGGTCGAAGTAAACCCCATCCTCGATGAGCACAATAAATCTGCGGAGTTCGCCGTCGAGCTTGTTCAGTCGGCCTTTGGAAAAAAAATCCTTTAGAATCAGCTGTGACAATTATTTCTTCCGTTGGCGAAATGCAGCGCCTGGCGGACCGGCTCCGTTCGACCGGTAAACGCATCGGCGTCGTACCAACGATGGGGTATTTGCACGAAGGCCATTTGAGTCTCATCCGTATCGCGAAAAAAAACGCTGACATAGTCATTACCACAGATTTTGTCAATCCGACACAATTCGCGCCTCAGGAAGATTTCTCGACCTACCCGCGGGACCTACCGCGCGATGCGCGGCTTGCCGAAGGTGCCGGCAGCGATGTCCTCTTTACTCCCGACACCCATGCGATGTATCCCGAGAACTATCTCACATTTTTAGATGTTGAACAAATCGCCGACGTATTGGAAGGGAAAGCCCGTCCGGCGCACTTCCGCGGCGTCGTGACAGTGGTGGCGAAACTCTTCAATATTACGAAACCTCACGTTGCCGTTTTCGGACAGAAAGACGCTCAGCAAGCTATTCTCGTCAAGCAAATGGTGCGGGATCTGAATTTCGACATCGACGTCATTATCGGTCCCATCGTGCGCGAATCGGATGGCTTGGCCATGAGTTCACGAAACGTATATCTTTCTTCTTCCGAACGAGCCGATGCAACCGTACTTTTTCAGTCACTCATATCGGCGGAGGAATCGATTCGCAAAGGTGAACGACAGTGCGGCAACATCATAAAGCAAATGCACGACGTCATCTCCGCAAGATACACTGCACACGTTGAATACGTTTCAATAGCCGATAGCTTAACTCTGAGGGAATATTCACAGCTCAATCCGGGTATGCACGTTCTCGTTTCTCTCGCGGTGCGCGTCGGGCGGACTCGACTTATTGATAACATCCTTGTTTCGGTTCCATGACGCGACCGCTTGCTGTTCTCATTCTTGCGGCAGGCCAGGGAAAGCGGATGGAAGATCCCGACATGTCGAAAGTCATGTACGAGGTCGGCGGCAAACCCATGGTCGATCACGTGCTCGAAGTCGCGCTGAAACTGCAGCCCCAGCGCACACTCGTCATCGTGGGGTGGAAAAAGGATTCTGTGATTCAGCATATCGCTAAGTCTCATACGTCGATCGAATTCGTCGAACAAGCGGAGCAATTGGGCACGGGACATGCGGTAAGGCAAACCGAGGAGCTGCTCAAAGATTTTTCCGGCCATGTGCTTATTCTTTCCGGGGATGTGCCTCTCCTCACAGGGAGCACGACCTCAGCGCTCATAGGGTACCACTGCACGAGCAATGCGGCGGCGACAGTTCTCACCGCTGAGCTGCGTGATCCTTCCGGCTATGGTCGCATCATTCGCAACAAAGATGGAAGCGTCAAGAAAATCGTTGAGGACAAAGATGCAACGGCCAAAGAAAAGAAAATCAAGGAAATCAACACGGGGATTTATGTGTTTCAAAGCAGGGAGTTGTTTCAGGGTCTGAAGGATCTGAAACGGAATAACACCCAGGGCGAATATTATTTGACGGATGTCTTTGAGTACTTCTGGAGCAACAAATGGCGGGTATCGGCAGTGAGAGCGCTGGATGCTTTTGAAGTTATTGGCATTAATGACGCTGGACAGCTTCAGCGTGCGCAGGAAGTGCTAGCGCTACGCAGAGGTTGACATTCAACCTCCATTTGTGTATAATGATTGAGAATGATGGAAAGGATGACTTTATGAGAAGAGTCGGTTTTGCGATACTGGCGATCCTGGTTGCCGTAAGTTTCTCCATCGCTCAGTTAAAGTCCCAGGAGCCCTCTCACCCGAGCGTTGCAAACGCTCTGGTACGTCCGGCTGCGAGCATTTCGGGCCTGCTCGGCTGGTTCAATCCGGATAACTTCATGATGCAGCATAATTTTTCGTTCCAGTATATGTCGGCGGGAGGCTATGGTCTTTCCCTTGCGACCTACACGAACAGCATGTCTTACAAGATTGCTGATCCGTTGGATGTTCGGTTTGATGTCAGCCTCCAGGGATCACCATTTGGTCAGTACGGTGCAGCACAACGGAGCGATCTCAATCGTCTCTATCTCAGCCGTGCTGAGTTGAACTACCGTCCATGGGAAAATGTCAGTATCAGATTTCTCTATCGCCAGATTCCGTTCGGAGGATTCGGTTTCTATTCTCCTTACTATTATCCATCAAACATACTCGTTGGAGACGAATAGACCGCATTGAGATTGCCAGTCCTCGGTACGCACACCATCAAGCCAGTTCTTCTCGACGAGAGGAAGTGGCTTTTCTCTTTTGTTTCACGGATAGCGGGTGGCAACTAAATCTTCCTCTGTGCGGCATCACTCTTCGAAGCAGGGGGCGGAGAGCGCAGGTTCCGTCAAAGCGCCTTCAGTTTTTTTAAGAAACTCCTCGAGGTTGGTTTTGAATATCTTCATCGGCGTTCTTCTTCTGGTCGCAGCTTACTTCGGATACGCTTTTTTCACCAACGATATTTTTGAACCATCTCCCGATGGTGCGAAGATTTATTCCCCTTCGGGAAGGCCGGTTCAGCTTGACGTCCTCAATGGCTGCGGAGTTTCGAGGATCGCATCCAGGGTTA
>Ga0247727_10020409_pt1 | contig 10135 bp, 10 predicted proteins | sample WisWelCaveWW1625_FD_202498 | JGI IMG/M metagenome (GOLD analysis project Ga0247727, IMG submission 202498) | Biofilm microbial communities from Wishing Well Cave, Virginia, United States - WW16-25 | ecosystem: Environmental > Aquatic > Deep subsurface > Groundwater > Cave microbial mat | place... | reverse complement strand
ACGTGCCCGTCTCGCGTAGCGTCTTGGCGGTTTCGTCACGAACCGTCATAAATGATGTGGGTTGGCAGGCCGGGACACCGGCCACATCCCTTGCTTGACAGGTCGCGGCATCCTTGCTAGCTTCGTGGTGCATTTCGTCCGTTTGTTCGACGACGCGATAACCCAGGAGGTCACGAACATGAAACATCTGGTCGGATTGTTCACGATCGCGGTGTTGGCGCTTGCGGTGTCGGCCTGCACGTTTAAGGGCACAACCAAGGCGACAACGGACATGACATCCGACGTCACCGCCACGACGTCAGGGAAATCATGGTTTGAGGGCGGCTTGGTGAAGAAGGATCAGGAAGTGAACGCCTTCGCGCACCTCAATTTCGACAATCTGAAGCAGGACATGGCGAAGGGCCGCGGGGAATACCTGGCATCGCTGGGCTCGCTCATGGGTGTGGCGCCTGCCCATCAGAACGAATTCTTCGCGCTGACGCAAGCACAGTACACGATGCTGGTTGGTTCGGAGCACACGACGCCGGCTGAAATGCTGGTGGCGCTGAATCAGTTGCTCGCGCCCCACACGGCGAACTAACCCGTTTCTTCTTTTCTTCGGCCGGGCTGACTCACGTCAGTCCGGCCGTTGTTTTCTCTACCGCAGAAATAAAATGACCGCCAAACATACCGCTGCGTTATTGACCATATGCGCCAGCATGCCCGGCAGGACGCTGCCGCTCCGCTCGTAGACCCAGGCCCAGAGCATACCGCTCCACAACACGCTCGCGAATCCCAGCACCCCGTATCCGTGCGCGATCGCAAACACGGCCGCGCTGAGGAACGCGGACGTAACGAACCCGAACCGGCGGCGAAGCGTGGCGAAAAAGAGCCCGCGGAACACGATTTCCTCGAACACCGGCGCAAAGATAATCGTTTCAACCAGGCTGGATGCCAGTTTCATGGGATCGCCCCAGATCATCGCTTCATCGAACCCTTCCGTCCAATGACTGGAGAATCCCGCCGGCTCGGCCACCAGTGTGATCGCCCATTCGCCCAGCAGTCCGGCCGACGTCACGGCAGCCGCCAGCCTCCAGCACCGCCCCCAGCCTGACGGCTTCGGCACAAGCCCAAGCCCTTCGTGCAGCCCCATCCCGGCCGGCGCAAGCAAATACCGGCGGGCCAGCAGCAACAGCGGCAGATAGGTCAGCGGAACCGCCACCACGCGAACGATCTCATCCCCGAACGACAGGACCGTGTACATCGAGAGAATCCACAGGGCCCCGCCGCGGATCAACACGGCCGCTCCCACCGATCCGGGCCAGGGCGGCGGGACGGAGGCGCCGCCGACCGCCAGCGCGTGCGCATCGCGCCGGTGTCGCGCGAGCAGGACGGCCGCCAACGCGAGGCCAAGCAGAATCACCCCCAGATCGAACGCCAGCAACGCGCGCGCGCGCCAGAGCAACGCCTGGCCTCTGGCTGCCAGGTTGTCCTGAACCTCCGACAGCCAGGCCTGGTCGCCGGCCTGCGTGGCAAGACTGATCGCCAGCCGGTCGGCAAACCATCCGTCCGGTACTTCATTGGCCAACTCGTCACGGAGCGCGCCCGCCTCGTCCGCTCCGATCGGCGACTGGTCCAGATAGGCGGCCTGCAGCAGGCGGGCATAGATCGGAAACGGAGCCGGCAATCGCCCCCATCCCCTGATCTCGTCCCGGACCAGCTCGAGCCGGCCGGCCTCGCCCTCCAGCACCGCCAGGGACACCAGCGTCAGCGGTTCATTCGAGACCTCGGCCAGCTCCTCGTACCATGAGGCGGCCTGAGCCAGCTCGTCCGCCCAGCCGGTCGTCGCCTCGTAGAACAGATGCTCCCAGGCCGGCGTCTGCGCGACGGCATACTCCAGATCCATCGTGCGGGTGACGATCAAGGCCAGGGCCCGGTCCTTGTCCTCCACCCGCTCCAGGCGGGGCGTGGAGACGACGATACCGGCCAGCATCGAGATGCCACCTGCCAGCACCAGCGCGGCCACGATGGTCACCATCTTCGAGAACCGCGGCGCCGGCGGGATCGAGGCATCCGCCGCCGGGTCCGGTTGAACGGGAAGCGTATGGGAAAGGTCGGTGTCCAAGTCCGCGCAGTATAGCAAGGCTTGGATTCGTCGCACCAATCTTTGGCTTTGGCTTCGGTGATTCGGCACAGACAGTGGCGTCCGCACGACCGGTTCGGTATACTGGCGCGCCGATGACCATACAACACGAACGCCGTTGGAAGAACCGCCGCCAGAAAGGCGCCGCACACGTCAAGCAATCGCTGATGACGTGGGGAGCCGCCTGCCTGGCCATCGGCCTGATCGCTGGCGGCACCTACTGGGGCCTGCATGAATGGATGGAGCGCTCCGAGAAACCCGTGGTGCTCGCCCCGGAAACCGTGGCCGAGTATCTCCACGCAGTCATCGAAGCGCAACGCACCGTGTACACGACCAACGTCGTGGACGCGTTAAAAGACAAGGGCATCCACGCCGAAGAACATTGGAAGCAGCAGAAGGCCCTCCCGCTGCCCGCGCAGATGATCCTGGACGGCGGGCGGCTCGTCTCCGACAAGGGTCTGGGCTTCAAGTATCGGCTGGCCAGCCTCACGCCCATTTATGTGTGGAATGCGCCGGCCACCGACTTCGAGCGCAGGGGGCTCGAGGCCGTCGGCAAGAATCCGGACAAGCCGTTCACGGGATTCGTCCGCGCCGGCCGGGACCGGTTTTTCCAGGCGGTCTATGCCGACCGGGCCGTTTCGCAAACCTGCGTCCAGTGCCACAATGCCCACCTCAATAGCCCCAAAAAGGACTATCAGCTCAACGACGTGATGGGCGGCATCATCATCACGATCCCCGTCAACGACAAATGACGGTTCAGCCCGCATTAGTCATGAACGCTTCTACTGCAACCGCCGATACGCCGCTGCAACACGCCGGGCCGCGATTGCATGCGGCCGGCTGGGCGGGCTCGTCCCTCGCGACCTCAACGTCCTATTTCAAGGACGTCTCGGTCTCTCGGAACTCCACGCGCCCGTCTCGCATGGCGTCTCGGCGGTTTCGTCACGAACCGTCATGACTAATGCGGGCTACGCCATTCAGCACGTTCGCGTGGTCGACGGCCTCGGACGGACGCTGCCGCGTGCGACTGTTCTGATCAAGGGCGATCGGATCACCGCCGTCGGCGACGCCACACAGCTTGCCGTACCGCGCGGCGCGGTGCGTATCGACGGTCGCGGGCTGACGCTGCTGCCTGGGCTGATGGATTGCCACGTCCACCTGTGCCTGGGCGGCGATGCCGACGTGGTCCAGACCGTCCAGCAGGACGATCCAACATTGACCCTCCTCAAAGCCGCCCGCTATGCCCGGCAGACGCTGGAGGCGGGATTCACCACCGTCCGGGACGTGGGCTTTCGGGATCACTCCATCTTTCAATTGAAACGCGCCATCGAGTCGGGCCTGCTGCCCGGCCCCCGTATCGCGGCCGCCGGCCAGGTGATCTGCATGCCCAATGGGCACGCCAGCTTCATCGGCCGGGAAGCCGAGGGCCCGGATGCCGTCATCGCGGCCGTGCAGGCGCAACTCGACGCCGGCGCCGAAGTCGTCAAATTCATCGCCTCGGGGGGCGTGCTCACGCCGGGCACTTCACCGGACAGCGCGCAGATGACGCCCGAGGAACTGGCCGCCGGCATGACGGCCGTGCGCCGCGCCGGCCAGCGGGTGGCCGCCCACGCGCACAGCGCGCAGGGCATGAAGAATGCCATCCGAGCCGGCGCCCATTCGATCGAACATGCCACGCTGATGGATGACGAAGCCGCCTCACTCATGAAGACGCACGGCACCGTCATGGTGCCGACCCTGTCGGCGCTCGCCACGACGGCCGGCTGCGGCCTGTCCTGCGGCGTGCCCGAAACCGCCATCGCCAAAGCCAAGGCCATGGTGTCCCGCCACAAGACCAGCTTCAAGATGGCGCACCGCGCCGGCATTACGATCGCCATGGGCACCGACGCCGGCACGCCGTTTAATTTTCATGGAGAGAATGCGCAGGAATTGGAGCGGATGGTGGCGCTGGGCATGACGCCGATGGACGCGCTTGTCGCCTCGACATCGGCAGCCGCGCGGCTGATCGGCATCGGTGATCGAGTGGGCACGATCGAACCGGGGAAACTCGCCGATCTGGTGCTGGTCCGGGGCAACCCCCTGTCACGAATCACACTGCTGCAAGACCGGGAGCGGATCGTCGGCGTGATGCAGGCGGGGAAATTTGTGGCGGGGTCACTCGCTCAGGACTGAGTAACGAGGACTGAGGGCCGAGTCTCAGTCCTCAGCACTCAGTCCCCAGTCCTTCTGTGTTACCGTCTCGCGTACAGCAGCTCCAGCGCCGAACTGACCCCGCCGATGCGTCCCTTCTGGAAGGTGTCCTGAAACTGCTGCCGCAAGGCGTTGACCGCCGCCTCGTCGTCTTTCTTCACCACACGCTGGGACGCCATCATCTGCACCGCCACATCCAGAATGCGGTCCCGGCGCGCATCCATGTCAGCCGTCACGAACTCAGGGAGGACTTCTGCCGCACGCTCAGCGACGATGCTCTCCTTGAACGTATCGTAGCCCTGCGCGGCCACCGTCCGTTCCCGCACGATCGCCAGTTCCGCCTTGATCCGTTTCGTGTCCCTGATGAGCAGCGCAAACAGCTCCTTGCGTCCCTCGTCGAACAGTTTGTGCTCCATCTGATCGAGAATGACGTTGGGATCCGGCGCCTCGTCACGCACTTCATCGCCGAACCGAAGACGGTCGTAGGTCCTTCGCTTGTCCGGGTCGCCGACGACTTCATAGGCGGCGTTGATCTCGCGGATTTTTTCTTCCGCCGTCTTATTGCCGGGATTCCGGTCCGGGTGGTACTGCAGCGCGAGCTTCCGGTAGGCCTTCTTGAGGTCTTCGTCGGAGACATCGCGCGGGACGCCGAGAATCTCGTAATAATCCATTCGTGCCATGGGTGGGCATGATAACAGAGGCCGATTGACTTCACCAAGAACCGATGCAACACTGCCCCATGAATTCACGACGATTGCGCTGGCTCGGAATCGGCCTGGCCGCGCTGTGCATCAGAAGTTTGGCCGTTGCGGGAGCCGACGACACCGACACGCTCACCAGGGCGCTCAGCAGCCTGTCGGGCCCCAGAATGCTGAAGGACGTCGTGGAACTCAGCGGGCCCGAGTTCAACGGGCGGCAGGCCGGCACAACGGACGATCTGAGATCCGGACTCTGGGTCGCCGATCGCTTCAAATTGCTGGGCCTCCAGCCGGCCCTCATTACCACGAAACCGCTCAATCCGGTCGTCAGGGAATGGGCGATTGCGGAACAGACCCTGACCACGCGCATCCAGGACAGCCCGTCGCTGGAGCTGTTCGCCGGCGACACACCCATCCCTGCCCGCGTGGGTCCCGATTACCTGCCGATCCTGGACTCGGCCGCGATCAAGATCACTGCGCCGGTGACCTTTGTCGGCTACGGGATTTCCGATCCTGAGCATGGCGTGGACGACTACGCCGGCATCAACGTTCAAAACCACGTGGTGCTGCTGCTGCGCGGAAAGCCGGACCATTATGCCGCGCACGTCTCCCAGGCCGATAAGGAGCGCGTGGCACGCGAGAAGGGCGCATTGGCGGCGTTGATGGCCACGGGACCGATCCTGAGCGCCTATGAGGCACGCCGGGGTGTCGGCGGGGTGCCGATGGCCTCTTATAGTCTCTCCAAAGAGGATCGCCGCCTGGCCGGCCTCTGGATCAGCACGGCCCTGGCCGAGGCGATTCTCTCGGCGAAGGGACATTCGCTGAAAGATCTCCAGGCGCAGCTCAACCGCGAGCCAACGAGTCAATCGCAGGACACCGGTGTCGTGGCGCGCATCTCATGGAACAGCTGGCAAACGCAGGGCGCTGTCTATAATTTCATGGCGATGGTGCCCGGCCACGATCCGAAGCGTCGCGAAGAGACGATCCTGATCGGCGCGCATCGCGATCACTTCGGCCGGCAGGGAGGACTGCTGTTCGCCGGCGCCGATGACAACGCCTCCGGCACAGCCGTCCTGCTGGAAGTCGCGCGGGCCTTGTCAAAGATGAAACCCGGACGCTCGATCATATTCGTGTCGTTTAGCGGGGAAGAACAGGGCCTGCTGGGCTCGCGGTTCTACGTTCGCGAACCGGTCCGGCCTCTGCCGGCGACCAAAGCCATGATCAATGTGGACCATGCGGGCGTCGGGAATGGCCGGCTCACCGTCGGGCTCACCGATCTGTCCAAGGAGACAGCCACGAAAGCCGGCAAGGCTGCCGGGCGGGCGGACAAGCTGGACCTCTTTGGATTTTTTCCGGGAGGCGACCACGTGCCGTTTAAGGAAGCCGGCGTGCCGACGGCGACCGTCGTCAGCGGCGGAGTGCATCCCGACTTTCACCAACCGACCGATACGGCGGACAAGGTCAAACCGGAAATTTTGGAATCAACCGCGCGCTTTGTGCTGGCGCTGGCGTGGCAACTCGCCAATGCCCCGTAAAACGTGAGGCGTAAGGGGGGGGGAGATGTTTATGAACGTTCGCTCTTTAGGATGTTCAAAAAGTCCTCCCAGCAAGGCCGCAGGGAGTCCGGAAACCGAGACGTACGTTTTTCGGTACGTCGCAGGGAGACGGACGACCGAGAACGATGCTGGAGGCCTTTTTCAACATCCTTATGGAATGTCGATGAGGGGCTGGAATTCGTCCAGTATTGAGGATTGGATCGACGGAAGCGGAACGACAAGACGGGGAACAGGCGGGAAGACCGTGGGAGATCCGCTTTGGTTGGCGCCTTGAATCAACCCGACGCTCAACTGCGGACCGAGGGTCATCATCCCGCCGATGTTGGCCTGCCCGCTCGCCATGCGAAAATTGAACGACTCGAAGTTGTTGCCGGAGCTATACATGTAGCCTTGATTCCCCTGGCTATCCACATAGAGGCTGCCCGGACCGGTCAGACCGAAGAGCGCCCCCGTCCCGCCGCTGAATCCCCTGACACCGGAGACGGATTGCGCCCAGACCGGCTCCCCGCAAGCCATGAGCGCTACGACGGCAATGAACAGCCGGCCCCCCCGCTGAGACAGTGGGTGGATTTCTCGCTTCTGCGTGACAGCAACCAACATACGTTAGTATAGTATGGCTCGAATCGGACGATTACGCAAGAAACAGGCTATGCGGAAACAGATCGGACCATCGAACGTTCTCCTGACCATCCTGCTCGCAGGCGGGCTGCTGGTCGCATCAGGCGAAGCGTCCAGCCAGACCCAGGGGGCCAAACCGCCGCAGGAACGGCGGCATTCGGTCGCGCTTGCGGATGCCGTTGTGCAGGCCCTCGAACGGAATCTCGACATTTCCATCAGCCAGAAGACCAAGGAGAGCCGCATTGCCGACATCGTCGGGGAGCAGGCCAAGTTCGACCCGACGCTCAGCTTGAACGGACAATATAACCGGGCCGTTCAGCCGCTGAACCGGCCCGTGTTCGGAGGCACCAACCAGAATTTGAACGAGATTCTCACGTTCGATCAGCGGAGTCACTCGCTGACCATGGACGTGACCCAAAATCTGATGACCGGCGCGAACTACGACCTGAACTACAGCCCCCAACGGACCATCGTGAATCAGAATGTCGCCACCGGCTTCCTGTTTAATCCCGCCTACTCGGGCGGCCTGGCCTTCACGCTTACACAGCCGCTGCTGCGCAACTTCGGCACCGATGTCAACCGCACGTTTATCCAGGTGGCCCAGAACAACGCCAAGGTGGAAGAGCAGGTCTTCCTGGACCGTGTCCTGACGGTCATCGCGACCGTCGAGCAGAGTTTTTGGGAACTGGTCTTCGTGAACGAGAACCTCAAGGTCGCCGAATCGGCCCTGAAAGCGGCACAGGAGCTGCTCTCGACCAACCGTGCCAAGGCCAAGGCCGGCGTCATGTCCATCGTGGACGTGCTGCAGGCCGAAGCGGCCGTCGCCGCGCGCGTCGAACAGGTGCTCGTAGCCGAGAAAGCCATCCGCGACCAGGAGGATCAATTTCGGCGGCTCCTGAATCCTTCCGAAGACGAATTGCGCCAGGACGTGCGCCTCACTCCGTTGGATAAACCGATCCAGACCCTCGAAGCGATCAGCCCCGAAGAAACCATCGACATGGCGCTGGAGCGGCGGCCGGAAATCCTGCAGGCCAGGAAAAACCTCGAAACGGCCGACGTCAACGTCAAGTTTGCCAAGAACCAGATGCTGCCGAACCTCTCGTTCCAGGGCACCTCCGGCATGGCGGGCCTGGGCAAAGACGGCGGCGACATGGTCAACAAGAACTTCAGCGGCGACTTCTACAATTACGGCGCCGGCCTGGTCTTCAGCTATCAACTCGGCAACCGCTCCGCCACCAGCCAGTACAATAAGCGCCAACTCGAAGGCCTGAATGCCAGGGCCTCGCTGGCCAGCGTGCGGCAACAGGTGATCGTCAGCGTCCGCGAGGCCGTGCGGCGCGTCCAGACCGACTTCAAGAGGATCGAAACGACACGGTCCGCGCGCATCATGGCCGAGAAGCAGTTGCAGGCCGAACGCGAGCGGTTGAACGTCGGCTTGAGCACCACCCGCTTCGTGCTCGACTTCCAGCGCGACCTGGCCACTTCGCAGGGCAACGAGTTACGGGCAGTCGTGGACTACAACAAATCCCTCTCCAACCTCGCCCGCAACAAGGGCACCACCCTCGAGCGATATAACATTCAGTTGCAGTAGCGCCTTGAACCACGCCCCTCCTGAACGGCTGGCGTGGTCGGCATGGCTGCCGGTCATCGCGACCACCCTCTTCTACGCGCTTCCTTCCGACTTACAGAGCCACCGGACGCTTCAATTTTTTCCGCAAGCTGTCGCCTATGCAGCGCTGGCTGTGTGGGCTGCACGGAACTCGGACATTACTGCCGGATTTGGACTCCGTCCTGCGCAACTCGGCCAGGGCCTCCGATGGGGAACCGCCACCGGCCTGATCCTGGGCACTGCGAACGTCGGCATCATCCTCTGGATGGTCCCCTGGCTTGGCTACGACATTGCCTTCCTGCGAGAAACGCCACATGCGCAAATCCCCACAGTCGTCATGCTGCCCTGGTTCATCGTGCTGATCGCGGTGCTCGTCGAGGTAAACTTCAGAGGATTTCTCCTGGGCCGTCTCCTCGTACTGGCAGAGCAGATGGCGCCTACTCTCCCCGCACCGCTTGTCTCCGGCCTGGCCATTGGAACCACTGCCCTCACCTTTTCCTTCGATCCCTTCATGGTGGTCACCTTCCGGCATTTGCACTGGATCGCCGTATGGGACGGATTGATATGGGGCCTGTTGTGGGTGCGGCTACGGAATCTCTACGTTCCGATCATCGCCCATGCGGTCGAAGTCATGGTGATGTATTCAATCATCAAAACGGTCTTGGCATGAACTTAATGGCGGAAGGAACGCAGAAATGAACGAAGCGATGAAATATGGACTCTATTTTCTCATCGGCGGGGTGGTCGTCAGCGCCTCGACCTATCTCGGCGCCAAAGGCGAAGGGTTTTGGGCAGCCCTGGCGAGCACATTCCCGGCTATCACGGGCGTGACGTTCGTGTTGATCTATCTGAACGGCGGCTACGATGCCACACTGGTCTATGCGAAAAACTTGCTCTGGTTTGTCCCGCCCTGGCTGGCCTATGTGGGCTTTATGATCGTCGCGCTGAACCATCTGGGGTTTTGGGTCACGATGGTCGGCTCGCTGGTGATTTATATGGGCTGCGTGGGCCTGCTCCGGCTGGCGCTGCGGTAAACCTGACTGACTGGCTCGGCAATCCGATTGCACCTGCGATCCATGGCTTGCTACGATGGTGAAATTCTCTCATCCATGAGGGACCGCTCGTGCCCAACAGTAGCAAGCCATCCCATGAATCCGGCGATCTGATCGTCGAGGGCGCGCGGCAGAACAACCTCAAGAACATCTCGCTCCGCATCCCCCACAACAAAGTCACCGCGATCACCGGCGTGTCCGGCTCCGGCAAGTCGTCGCTGGCCTTCGACACCCTCTTCGCCGAAGGCCAATGGCGCTACGTCGAATCGCTCTCGACCTATGCCCGCATG
>Ga0247727_10020408_pt1 | contig 10135 bp, 7 predicted proteins | sample WisWelCaveWW1625_FD_202498 | JGI IMG/M metagenome (GOLD analysis project Ga0247727, IMG submission 202498) | Biofilm microbial communities from Wishing Well Cave, Virginia, United States - WW16-25 | ecosystem: Environmental > Aquatic > Deep subsurface > Groundwater > Cave microbial mat | place... | reverse complement strand
CTGGTCGGCCACCGTCGCCTTCAGGTCGGCCGGCGTGCCGGTCGCAACGAAGCGTCCGTCGGCGATCACGGCGAGCCGCTGGCACAGGGCGTCCGCCTCGAACATGTAGTGGGTCGTGAGCAGGATCGTCTTCCCTGCGTCGCGCAGGCCGGCGATCATCTCGCGCAACTCACGTGCGCCGACCGGGTCGAGGCCGATCGTCGGCTCGTCCAGGAACAGCACCTCCGGGTCATGCAGCAGTCCGCGCGCGATGTGGAGCCTCTGGCGCATGCCTCGCGAATACGTCTCGACCCGCTCGCGCTCCCTTCCGGTCAGCCCTACGCGCTCGAGGAGCTCGGCGATCCTCCGCTTTTTCTCGGGGACCGGGACGCGGTAGAGGTCGGCGAAGTAGCGGAGGTTGTCGAGACCGGAAAGCCGGTCGTAGAGCCCGCGGTCGCCGCCGAACACGTAGCCGATGCGGGGCCGCACCTGCTGTGCTTGGCGCGCCGGGTCGAAGCCGAGCACCCGCGCCGAGCCGGAGGTCGGCAGGAGCAGCGTGGTGAGGATCTTGATCGTCGTCGTCTTGCCGGCGCCGTTCGGCCCGAGCAGTCCGAAGAGCTCACCCTGCTCGACGTGGAAGCTGATCCCGCGCAGCGCCTCGACTTCGGTAGTCGAGCGGCGCAGCACACCCTTGCGCGAGCGGTACGTCCGGCAGAGGTTCTCGACCTCGATCGCAGCCATCGGCAGCTCACCCTAGCCAAGGCCGGTAGCCGTCACCGGTGGTCAGTCCGCGACGGCGAGCGGGATCCTGACCTCCTTGGTGCGCGAGCCATCCTCCGCGGACGGCTCCCAGACGACGAGCGTCACGGCGTCGGCGGCGCCCGGGTCGAACGAAACCTCCTCGTCGAAGGTGCCGCGGCAGCCCGTGCCGCAGGTGGCGGTGGCGAAGTCGCCTGCGAGCTTCGCCCCGTCCGGTGCGAGCAGCTCCCACTGGAAGTTCGCTTCGAACGTGTTTGCGGTGCCCGCGAGACGGAACGGGGTCGACACGGTGTCCCCGACCGCAGGGGTCTCGACGAGGATCGCCGGGCTCTGATCCTCGTAGTCGGCGCGGTCTTGCGGCCCGTCGAGGACGATGCCCTCGGACGAGAATGTCTCCACGTCCTCGCCGTCGATCCGGAGTCGTACGCCCTCCACGGTCGGGAACTGCGTCAGCGTGAACACCACTTGTGCGAGCCGCGTGAACATCGACGCCGATCCGCCGCCGTCGTCGAACTCGCCCGACAGGTCGACCGTAGCAACTCCGTCAGCGATCGCGACGTCGAGCAGCCGCGTCCCGTCGGGAATCGACGTCCCCAACCCTCCAGCCGTCTCCTCGTCGTCCGGGCCGAGGAGCAGCTGCTCGACTGCGGCTCCGGCGACCTCGTCGGTGTCGGGCACGTCGCGCGCAGCGGCGCCGACCTGCTCGCCCCGCAGCAGGTAGACGAGGATCCGCGTCGTCTCCGCCGCCGGTGCCTCGTCGTCGGCCCCGCCGCAACCGGCGGCGACCAGCAGGGCGAGGACGGCGGCCACGCAAGACGCAGCGACCCGCTTCATGGGCTCATCGTGCCACGGGCAGGCGGAGTCGCGACGGGTGCGCCGTGTCGTGGAGCACCGTCTGGGTCGCGACGACGGCGGCCGACAGCGGCTGGCGCGCGTTGTCGCCACCCGTGTTCAGGTTGCGGTCCCACTGCGGGAAGTCGGAGCTCGAGACGTCGAGCCGCAGCCGCGAGCCGGCGGGGACGCGCAGTCCCACCGCCCCGAGGGCGATCGTCAGCTCGTAGACCTGCCCCGGCACGAGCGGCTCAGGGGCGGTGAATGAGTCCCGGTAGCGCGCCCGCAGGATCCCCTCGAGCACGTTCGTCGACACGCCCGCCTCATCAACCGCGCAGAGACGCGCGGTGAAGTCGGTGTCGACGGCCGAAGAGGCCGCGTACAGCTTCACCTCGACGTCGCCGAGCAGCTCGAGGTCGCTCTCGAGACGCGTGCTCGTGTACACGAGCACGCTCTTGAGCCCCTCGGCGGCCGCCTGACAGGCAGGGCCCATCGGTGCGCTCGCCCCGTCGCAGCACGAGTGCCCGCCGAGACTCGGCGTCGGGTAGGCGGGGTCGTAGATGAAGAAGTCCGACACCTCGTCTGCCGGGGGGTTCTCGGAGAGGACGCCGTCTCCGGTGGCCGAGTTCGCGCGGCCGCTCGAGTGCAGAAACCAATCGGCCGAGCGTGAGCCCGGCCACCCTTCGAGGTCGCGCCACCCGTCCCCGACCACGTAGGCGGTCACCGGCGCATCCAGCACGGCGGTGTCGCGCCCTCGTAGGAAGTGGTCGAACCAGCGCAGCTGCCAGTCGTCCACGACCAGCGTCCCCGCCGACGGGTCACTCGTCCCCACCGGCTGCCAGTGGGAATGCGCCCACGGCCCCACGAGCAGCTTCTGCGGCGCCTGCCCCGCTGCGCTGAGGCCGACGAAGTTCCTGATCGTGCCGGCGAGAAAGACGTCCCACCAGCCGCCGATGTGGAGGGCCGGCACCGTGATCCGGCTGTAGTCCTCGTCGATCGAGATCCCGCGCCAGTAGTCGTCGTACGACGGGTGCTCGAGCCATTCGAGGTAGTACGGCGCCACGCCGGAGGCGAGCGGCTCCTGCGCGACGAGCGGCAGCCGCCAGTAGCCGTCCCGGACACGAGTCGCAGCCTCGACCATCCGATCCACCGCGGCGTCGTCGCCGCGCCGGCGCGCCGTGTCAAGCGCGAGCCCGATCGCCCACGAGGCGAGGAAGCCGAGCCCGAAGGCGCCGCCACGGTACGTCCACCCGTCGTAGAGCTGGGACGCGGTGAACCCCGGGCACATCGTGACGAGGCTCGGCGGGCGCAGCGTGGCCGCCAGCAGCTGCGAGATGCCGGGGTAGGAGAATCCGAAGGTGCCGACTTGCCCGTCCGCTCCGGGCAGCCGCGCGGCCCACTCGATCGTGTCGTAGCCGTCCTCCGCCTCCTGGACGTACGGGACAAACTCGCCCTCGGACGCCCAGCAACCGCGCACGTCTTGCGCCACCACGAGATAGCCGTGGCGCGCGTACCAGGACGGGTGCGCGTAGCCCGAGACGCTCTGCGCAGAGGTCTTGTCGTATGGCAGCCGGATCAGGAGCACCGGCCACGGCCCGTTGCCGTCGGGGCGATAGACGTCGGCCAGCAGCGTCACCCCGTCGCGCATGCGACACGGCGCGTCGCGCTCGACGGTGAAGTCGGTGTTGCCAGGCAGGCGCTCGATGCGAGGCATCGCGCGACTGTACACCGGGCCTGGTCTGGCCTTCTGGCCTGACCCGCTTGCGCCCGACGACACGGAAGGCGGGTCAGACCAGAAGTCAGACCCGCCGTCAGCCCACGAGGCCGTCGCGCGCGGCGGAGCGGTCGCTCAGTCGACGAGCACGGCGATGCACGCCTGCGCCGGGTCGAACGACACGCAGAGCTCGTCGCTCGGGGTGCCGGCCGACGGCGGTCCCGTGAAGGCTATGAAGTGCCCCCAGACCGAGCTCTGGGTGTTGCCCGAGGTGGGCGGCGGCGGATCGTTCTCCGCGCAGCTGTCGCCGTCCCAGCCGGTGACATAGAAGTACGCGTACGACAGCACCGGCACCGGGTCCTGCGGGTTCCCGCTCGTCCTCTGCATGGCGCCGAAGTTGGTCAGGATCAGCGTCGCGATACGCGGGTCGGCGGCGGTGATCGGCCCCTGCGTGCGCCAGTAGTTCGTCTCGCAGCCGAAACGGGCGTTCATCCCCTGGAAGAGCTGACCCTGCTTGTTGCCCGGCTCCGCAGTGACGCAGTCGGGAGGCGACAGCACCGGCGTGCAGATCGGGATCGGCGTGCGCTCGTTGATCTGGTAGCCCGTGCAGCCATCGATGATCTCGTCGCGGAAGTTGCTGCCCGAGACGCAGTCGAGCGCGCCCGAGCGGTTGTCGGAGGTCTGCACCGACGAGCGGATGATCTGACCAGGATCGTTCCAATCGTCGTTGACGAGCTGCTGCATGCGGACGTGGGCGTGCAGGATCTGGGTGCTCCCCGTCGCGAAGCTGTTGCCCTCGGGGATCTCCGCCACCTCGACCGGCCCCGAGCGAAGCAGCGAGCCGAGGAACACCCGCTGCTGGATCCCGAACGAATCCTGGCACGGGGTCCCGGCGTCCCACGGGTCGCCGGCCGCAGCGCAGCTCGTCGAGCTCGTCCCCTGCAGTTGCGCCCAGCTGATCTCCACGCCGTGAGGGCCCGAGAGCGCTGTCAGCTGACCGAGGTCGCCCGTCCACTCTCCGCCCCCCGCGCTGAGCGTCGTCCAGCCGCCCGGGCTGCCGTTCGTGAACACGCGCGCCCGCACGAACGGCTCGATTCCGTTCGCGGAGAAGTCGACAGTCGCGCGGACGCGAACGCCGCAGGTGCCGCTCTTGATGAAGCTGAAGTACGCGTTCGGGCAGCCGCCCGCGACCGACGGCTCCAGGCGCACGCTGCGAACGATCGGCAGGGTCGGCCCCGGGCTTCCGCCCGGCTCGTAGGACTGCACGAAGACGATGCCCCGCTGCGGGTTGACCGTGTCGAAGATCTCCTGGCGGTTCGTGTCGGTGCAGTCGCCCGCGCGGACGCGCATGCTGACGTGCTCGTCCGCCGCCGGCATCGTCACTGCGAGCCCATCCGAGGGCAGCGTCGCCCAGTCGAACGGGTCACCGAGCGGATCGGTGCGGAACAGCTCGCGCTCGCCGACGATCGCGCCCGTCGCGTCGTTGATCCAACGTGCCCATACGCACGGCGTCCACTCGCCGCCCTCGACAGCGAACGGCAGCGACTTGTCGATCGACTGCGCGACCCGGATCTCGACGCGCGCCTTTGCGGTCACCTGGGGCACGGGGATCCCGAACAGGCCGAAGAACGATGGCACGTCGTACTCGCGCGCCTTGACGTCGGTCCAGATCCCGTCCGGATCGGAGTCGGCGTCCGGCGGGCTGTACGGGCGCGTGTCGTCGGCGTGCACCTCGCACACGGTGCCGCCGTCCGAGAGGTACGAGGTGTAGCTCGAAGAGTTCACGAACACAGTCAGCCGCGTCGGCTCGTTCGCCTCCGTGTTGACGGGGTTCGCGACGCCCGTCTCCGGCGTCGGGCTGACGACTCCTGCGTACTGCACCGCGACCCCGGCGATCTGGGCCGCAAGCGTGAGATCGGTCTGACAGTCGGGAAGAAAGCCGCCGTACTTGCCTGCTGCGGCGAGCGCGCCCGCGTCTGCCTTCAGCTGCAGGTACCGCTTGTGGGCGAACCAGTTGCCGACGTCGATGGCAAACGCGGCGAACAGGATCAGCACCGGCAGCATAACGGCGAGAAGGGTCACCACAGCGCCCTCCTCCCCTGCCACGACGCCCCGGGGGAACCGGGCGCGCCGATCTCCCCTGAACCTCCCCTGCACTGGCCTCCCCCCAAGTAGGCCGGGCTCGAATCGTAGGCCTCCACGCGCCGGATGGCAACGTCTTCGGTCCGGCGGCCGAGCGGGGTACGCTCCGGACGTGACCGTGCTCGGAACGCACGCCGCGCCCGACGAGACCTCCGAGCGCCGGCGGGCGGCGATGGAGGCGCTCGTGGCAGAACTGCGGGAGCGAACCGCGCTCGTGGCGCGAGGCGGCGGTGCGAAGGCGCTCGAGCGGCATCGGGCTCGCGGCAAGCTGACCGCGCGGGAGCGGATCGACCGCCTCGTCGATCCGGGATCGGCGTTTCTGGAGCTGAACGCGCTCGCCGCCTGGGATCTCTACGACAGCGAGGCTCCCTCGGCCGGGATCGTGACCGGGATCGGCGCCGTCGAGGGACGCCAGTGCGTAATCGTCGCCAACGACGCGACCGTGAAGGGCGGCTCCTACTTCCCGCTGACGGTGAAGAAGCACCTGCGCGCGCAGGAGGTCGCCGAGCAGAACCGGCTGCCCTGCATCTACCTCGTCGACTCCGGCGGTGCGTTCCTGCCGCTCCAGGCGGAGGTGTTCCCCGACCGGGAGCACTTCGGCCGCATCTTCTACAACCAGGCGCGCCTGTCGGCACAGGGGATCTCCCAGATCGCCGTCGTCATGGGGTCGTGCACCGCGGGCGGCGCCTACGTGCCGGCGATGTCGGACGAGACGGTGATCGTGCACGGCACGGGCACGATCTTCATCGGCGGGCCGCCGCTCGTGAAGGCCGCGACCGGACAGGACGTCACCGCGGAGGAACTTGGTGGCGCCGACGTCCACACGCGCCGCTCGGGCGTCGCCGACCATTTCGCCACCTCCGACGAGCATGCGCTCGGGATCGCGCGCGAGATCGTCCGCAACCTCGGCGATCCTGCCCGTACTCCGTGGCACCTGACTCCGCCGGAGCCGCCCGCGGTCGATCCGGGGGGCCTGTACGACGTGGTGCCGGAGGACTTCAAGCACGAGCTCGATCCGCTCGAGGTGATCGCGCGCCTGGTCGACGGCAGCCGCCTCCACGAGTTCAAGGCGCTCTACGGCGACACTCTCGTCTGCGGCTTTGCGCGCATCGAGGGCTACCCGGTCGGGATCCTCGCCAACCGTGGCATTCTCTTTGCCGAGTCGTCGCAGAAGGGCGCGCATTTTGTGGAGCTGGCGTGCAAGCGTCGTGTGCCGCTGGTGTTCTTGCAGAACATCACCGGGTTCATGGTCGGCAAGGAGTACGAGGAGGGCGGCATCGCCCGCGACGGCGCCAAGCTCGTGACCGCGGTCGCGTGCGCGGAGGTACCGAAGTTCACCGTTGTCACGGGCGGCTCCTTCGGGGCGGGGAACTACGCGATGTGCGGACGCGCCTACGGCCCTCGCCAGCTGTGGATGTGGCCCAACGCGAGGATCTCGGTCATGGGCGGGGACCAAGCGGCGACCGTCCTCACGATGGTTGGAGACGCCGACCCAGAGGAGATCCGCGCCACCTACGATCGCGAGGGGTCGCCGTACTACTCCACCGCCCGCCTCTGGGACGACGGCATCATCGACCCGCTCGACACGCGCCGGGTGCTGGCGCTCGGGCTCGCCGCCGCCGCCAACGCACCCGTGCCGGACACCACGTTCGGCGTCTTTCGGATGTAAGCCCCACTGTCAGCGACGATCGGAGGATCGACCCCCATGGCGTACCAGGCCCTCGACGCGTCCGATATCCCCACCACGTGGGGGACGTTCCGCATGGTGCGACACCACCTCGGCGGTAGCGCGTTCGGCCTCAACCAGATCGACTTCCCGCCGGGCAAGGTCGGCAAGGAGCACGACGAGCTGGAGAGCGGGCAGGAGGAGATCTACTACTGCATCTCCGGCGGCGGCTCGCTCACGGTCGACGGGGACGTCGTCGAGCTCAGGCCCGGGCGATACGTCCTCGTCTCGCCCGACGCGAAGCGCAACCCCGAGGCAGGCCCCGGCGGGATGTCGTTCCTCTGCGTCGGTGGGGTGCCCAGGGGCGTCTACGAGCCGTGGGCGCCGCCGGAGGAGTAGGCCCCGCGGGGCATCGCACCCCCGATCGGGGTACCTCCCACACGCAACCCTTACCTCGAGCCCACGGCCTCCTCATCGGTGCGGCCGATCACGGATGCACATCGGCCCCCAACCGGAAGGAGCACCACACGTGAAGACAACCCACCGACGCCTGGCCACGCTGGCGGCCATGGCGCTGCTCGCACTCGGCGGCACGGCGGCGGCAAACGCCGAGGAACGTCCCGGCCGCGGCGAGGTCCGCTCGACGGAACGGGCGGAGCGCTGCGACCGCCTTGCGGACCTGATCGCGAAGCTCGAGCGGGCGAAGCAGAACCTGCAGGCGAAGATCGCCCGCGTCGAGGAGAAAATCGCCTCGGGCGAGCTGACCGCTGAGCAGCAGGCCCGGGCGCGCGAAGTCCTCGCGTGGCTCAACAAGCGGCTCGCGAAGGTGGAGGAGAAGCTCGCGCGCGCCAAGGAGCTGTGGGCGCAGAAGTGCTCGGGCTCCGAGGCACCGACCACCGACACAGCTTCACGCTGAGCGACGGAGACAGGTGACTGCCACCCGCGTGCGCGGGTGGCAGTCACCTGTTTTCTGAATCGAGCCAGGCGTCGAGCTCGCGTTCCTCCTCCGCAGTGAGCCGGCGCAGCGGGCCGCGAACGTCGGGACGCACGGGAACGCCTCTGTGCGCCAGGATGCGCTTGAGCGCAGCGTGACGCGGGAAGCGCTCGACGCGTGCGCGGAGCTCCGCCAGCTTGGCCGCTCCTTCCTCTGTCGGCGCGCGCACTACCGCAGCCACGTCCTCGGGGAACGCCGAAGCGAGTGCCGAGACTGCGCCGATCGCACCGGCGGCCATACCCTTGCCGATGAGCGCCTCCGGTCCGACGAAGACGCCGAGCCCGTCGATCACATAGCGTTCGAACGACTCCCAGGGAGTATCAGACACCTTCAACCCGACGAAGTTCTCCGCCTCGTCGCGCAGCAGCAGCAGCATCTCGAGATCGAACGCGTAGCCGGCCGTGGCGGCGAACTCGTAGACGTAGAACGGGGTCGGGGCACACGCGCGCGCCGCCGCAGCAAGATGCGCAAGCTGCGCAGCCGGATCGAGCTTGAAGTACGGCGGGCCGATCACCGCAACCGCATGCGCGCCTGCAGCAGCCGCGTGCTCGGCGAGCGCCACCGTGTCGGCTGTCGTCTGGGCGCCGCAGTGAGCGGCGACGAGCAACCGCCCGGCTGACGCCTCGAGGAAGAGCTCCGTGACACGCCGACGCTCGGGCACCGAGAGGAGGATCCCCTCGCCGTTCGTGCCGAGGGCAAGCACCCCGTCGAGCCCTCCCGCCACGAGGAAGTCGACGTACGGCTCGAACGCAGCCTCGTCGACGGATGTGCCGCCGGCGCGTAGCGGCGTGAGCGCAGCGGCGATCGTTCCTCGAAGCACGAATCGACTCTACGCGGTCCTCTAAGGGGCGCCAGTGGACACGACGCCGCCGGCGAGACATCATCGTTCGACCGTGCGCGGACTGCCCTCCGGTGTCGTAACGCTGCTCTTCACGGATGTGGAGGGCTCGACACGACTGCTGCACGAGCTCGGCGATCTCTACGCCGACTCGTTGCAGGAGCATCGGCGCGCGCTGCGTGAGGTCTTCGCTGCGCACGCCGGCGTGGAGGTGGACACGCAAGGGGACGCGTTCTTCGTCGCCTTCCCGCGTGCTTCCGACGCGGTGGCTGCAGCCGTCGACGCCCAACACGCGCTCGCCGCCGGCCCGATCCGCGTGCGCATGGGGCTGCACACGGGCGAGCCGGCCCTCGGCGAGGAGGGGTATGTCGGCCTGGACGTCCACAAGGGTGCGCGCATCGCGGCCGTGGGCCACGGCGGGCAGGTGCTGCTCTCCGAGGCGACGAGGGCGCTCGTCGACGCTCCAGTGCGCGATCTAGGCCCCCACCGGCTGAAAGACCTGACCGCCCCGGTGCGGATCTTCCAGCTGGAGCTGGCCGGGCTTCCCGACGACTTCCCTCCGCTGAAGACGCTGGATATCGGGATCAAGGGCCTTCCCGCTCAGGGCACCTCGTTCATCGGACGCACGCGGGAGCTGGACGCGGTGGAGGGGCTGCTCGACGATCCGGACTGCCGCCTGCTCACGCTCGTCGGCCCCGGTGGCGTGGGCAAGACACGGCTCGCGCTGGAGGCCGCGGCGCGCCGGGTCGACCGCTACGAGCACGGCGTGCATTTCGTGCCGCTCGCCTCCGTGGCGGCGCCGGATCTCCTCGCCCCGGCGGTGGCCGAGTCGCTCCAGTTCGCGGTCTCCCACAGCGGTTTCTCGGCGGAAGAGCAGCTCTTCGACTTCCTTTCGCAACGGTCGACCCTGCTCGTGCTCGACAACTTCGAGCAGCTCGTGGACGGCGCCGGGCTCGTGGCGCAGCTCGTCGAGCGCGCGCCGCAGGTCGAGCTCCTCACGACCTCGAGGGAGCGGCTCGACGTGCAGAGCGAGTGGGTGTTCGAGGTGGACGGGCTCGACCGCGGCAACGGAAACGGCGATGGCAGCGGCGCGCTCACGCTGTTCGTCGATCGGGCCACGCGCGCGGACGCCGGCTTTGCCCTGACGGACGACGAGCGCCCGCACGCCGCCAGGATCTGCCGCCTCGTCGACGGCATGCCCCTCGCGATCGA
>Ga0247727_10020407_pt1 | contig 10135 bp, 13 predicted proteins | sample WisWelCaveWW1625_FD_202498 | JGI IMG/M metagenome (GOLD analysis project Ga0247727, IMG submission 202498) | Biofilm microbial communities from Wishing Well Cave, Virginia, United States - WW16-25 | ecosystem: Environmental > Aquatic > Deep subsurface > Groundwater > Cave microbial mat | place... | reverse complement strand
CAGCGCTCGGCCTCGCACTGATCGAGAACGGCTGGCGCGTGATGTTCGCTCGCACCACCGATCTCGTGCAAAGGCTCCAGGTTGCACGGCGCGAGCTGGCGTTGGAAAGTGCCATCGCCAAGCTCGATCGCTACGACCTGCTCATCCTCGACGACATCGCCTACGTCACCAAGGATCAGGCCGAGACCAGCGTGCTGTTCGAGTTGATCGCCGCGCGCTACGAGCGACGCTCCATGCTGATCACGGCCAACCAGCCGTTTGGAGAATGGGGCAAGATCTTCCCCGATCAGGCCATGACGCTGGCGTCCATCGATCGCCTCGTGCACCACGCCACCATCCTGGAGATGAACGTCGAGAGCTACCGGCGACGCGAAGCCCTCGATCGAAAGCGCGGGCGTGGCCGGCCAGCGACGCACGCGACAATCAAGAAAACCGAGAAGTCCGAAGACTGATTGACGCGCGCCGCCAATCAAAGCCCTTGCCAAACGCACGGGCAGCGTCAATCATCAATCCGCTCGGCCGCCTCGTCTCATCCTGATTGACGCGCCGTTCTCATCCAGATTGTCGCGCCATATGCTTAGAGCAATCGTTCGCGACAACCGCCTAGGAAGAAGCGTACCGCTGCCAGAGGTACGTCCTCTGGCATAGCGTAAAAGATTCCCTGCGGGTTACTTCGGTTGTGGTATAGATCGCCCTTAAATCCTAGGCGGTTTAATAGTTTTATTAACCAGCCTCGGTCATCCCAGTGAGCGATAATTTCTTTTACGATCTCCGGAAACTGTTCCCTTTGCTCATTCCAATGCACCCAGTGCACGGCGGGGTCAAGGCCAAAGATGGTTTGATCGTCAAAGGCGATAGGGTCAACGTCGGTTGGGTGATCTGGTGTGCCTGACCCTAATCCCTCGGACATACTCCTGCTGTAAACAATAGCCTAGCACGCTATGATTTTAATGCTAGCTGCACCTGCCTCGATAAGAAAATGGGCCTCTTCGACAACGTCAGGTCAATTGCGTCGCGTTTCAAATTAGAACTTAGGGAAATCCTCACTTTGCACGAAAGACGCTTTTCGTAAGGAGTGTGGTACACTGACCTTATATGCGGCGCGGGTTTTCGAAGCCTCGGAGAAGGGCGCCCAAGGGGCGAAGTGTAAAGAGTGGCCCGAAACGGGGGGTGGGGGACACCACCGACGCCCACGAGCGCGGCAAGAATTTTCTCGACGATGCCGAGATGGAGAAGTTGCTCGAGGCGGCGAAGGGTGGGCGGCACGGCACGCGCGATCATCTGCTGATGTTGGTGATGTACCGACATGGTCTGCGCGTGAGCGAGGCTGTCGGACTGCGTCGTGATCAGGTCAACCTCGCGCAAGCACGCGTCTGGGTGCAGCGCCTGAAAAATTCTTTGTCTGTCGAGCAGCCGATCGCCGGCGACGAGCTGCGGGCGATCAAACGCTACCTCGCCACGCGCACCGACAAGTTGCCCTGGCTCTTTGTTTCTGAGCGCCGGCAGCCGATGACGCGACAGTCGGTGAACTATCTGATCGGGGTAGCAGGGGAGAGTGCCGGTTTGAAAAACGTGCACCCTCACATGCTGCGCCACTCATGCGGCTACTACCTCGCCAACACTGGTGTCGACTTGCGCACGATGCAGGACTACCTCGGGCATCGCGACCCGAAGCACACCGTGCATTACACACGTGTCGCCGGCCGGCGCTTCGAGGGATTGTGGAAGTGAAGTTTAGTGCGGCATGGCCATCGTGTTGGTAGGCCCCTCTTAGCTCACTGGAGCCACTGCTATTTGGCCGAGCGTTCCATAACGGTTCCGACCACCAGCATTCCAACCGCTACCCAGAACACCATCGGCTCATGTAAGGGTAAACCGGTGAGCGGGATGCGCGTCAGTTGGCAATCCAGAGACCAACTGTACAAGCAGTGAAGGGTACTTTCCTGACGATGGCCGTGGGAATTCAGCCACAACGCTAACGCGATCATAATCAGGACGAAACCGATGTTCGAAAGAATTCCCCCGGCCTTGCGCGTGTCCATAAATCGGTTCCCATTCATCAACGGATTGGCAGTGCACGTCGTCAGCATAACAGGAGTAGGTGGGGCTTTCAACGTTAGGAGACGACGCTTTCGGTGCTGATGAATTCGGCGCCGAAGCGCCCCGAGCGCTTGAGCTCGCCGCTCGCCGACACCGCGCGAAGGCCTTCCGAGAAACGGCTTGCGCAAGCTGGGGTAATTCGAGCCCAGCCTCCCGCACCGTTATCGTCGTGGCTGGGTTTGATTCGGCCTAGCAACAAGGGAGGCGCACGATGGCGCTGTTCGTCGGACTGGACGTGTCGCTGAACACCACATCGATCTGCATTGTCGAAGCAAATGGGAAGTTGGTCTGGGAAGGCAAAGCCCTGAGCGAGCCGGTCCCGTTGTTGAAGGCGCTGGCGCCCTGGCGCAAGAAGATCAAGTTGATTGGCATTGAGGCTTGCCCGCTGTCGGAATGGCTTTACGGCGCATTGGTCGAGAGCAAACTCGAAACAGTCTGCATCGAGACACGGCACACTCAGCGCTTCCTTTCGTCCCGTCCAAACAAGACCGATCGCAGCGATGCCAGAGGCATAGCCGACATGATGCGGCTTGGTCATTTCAAACCAGTGCACGTCAAGAGCAGGTCGTCGCTGCTGGTCAGAACCACGCTCATCGCCCGCAAGAAGTTTGTGGATCACATGCTATCGATCGAGCTGACCATCAGGGGCTTACTCAAGGTTCACGGGCTGAAGATAGGCGCCGTGCATCGATGCACGTTTGCTGCGAAGGTGGAGTTGTTGTTGGCCGACGCACCCGAGTTGCACGCTGCAATCGCGCCCCTGCTCGAAGCGCGCAACGTCATGCGGAAGCAAAAGGTTGTGCTGGACCGACGGCTGCATCAAATGGCCCGCAGCGACGAAGTCTGCAAGCGCCTGATGACCGTGCCGGGCGTAGGACCTATCATCAGTCTGGCTTACAAGGCGACTATCGACGATCCGAGCCGGTTCAAATCCTCCAAGGCGGTTGCTGCGCACATCGGCCTTACGCCTCGCGTCTACCAGTCGGGTGAGATTGATCGCTCCGGCAACATCAGCAAATGCGGCGACAAGCTGCTTCGACACGCATTGTACGAAGCCGCGAACTCGCACTTGCGCATCAGTAAGAAGAACTCCGTGCTCAAGGCTTGGGGCGTGAAGCTCGCCAAGCGGATCGGCAATAAGAAGGCGCTTGTGGCCGTGGCGCGCAAGCTTGCGATCATCATGCACAGGATGTGGGTCAACGGTTCGACCTTCCAACACAGCAGGGCCGAGATGGAGGCCGCTGCATAGAGATGTCCTCGTAGGGCTATCTGCTTTGCTGAGGACGTGGGGTAAGGTCAGTCCGTTTTGATCCCTGTGCCAATGGGCACGTGCAGCCAGCTTGGACGACCTACGCCTCGCCGAACCCCATCGTGGAGCGTGCCTCCGAGCCGACTCCGAACAGAAGCGCGGGCCAGGCAGAGCAAGATATCTATCGAGGTCTGGTTGAGTTGCGCTCAGAGTATCGAGCAGTGAGTTGGTCAGTCCGTCACGATCCCAGTGCAAGCCATCGCGGCTTGGCACGAGCCGTCAGCTTGGACGACCGCCCTCTCCACACCGCGAGACGGTCGCGGGCTTGCCGTGCCCGCGCCGCGGGGCGCCTGCGGCAACGATCGCAACCCGGATGGGCGGAGACGCCATCGGGCGGCTCCGTCGCGCCGTCTCACGGCGCGATAGAGCGTGACCCGACCAACGGGAGGGGGCCGCCCATCATGTTCAGCTCATCCACAGGAAGCCGACATCTCAGGCACATCGCCTGAACTCCTGCAATGTGCCACAAGCCGACGTGAGGAGCCTAACAACTGGCAGCGAGCCGCACCCCGTGTTGTGGGGCCGATAGGTCTCAGCTTCCGAACAGTGCCTCGTGTCGGCGGATTATTTTTGGCCAGAGGTCAGCTGCTTGCGGCAATCGAATGTCGAACGTGGCCGCTAGCGTCTCAACGTACTCATCCGCGGAGTTCACGAACTGGTCCGTGACTCCGTCTTGGTTCACCGTTTTTAACACACGCCCCACTAAAGCAACAATGCCGTTTGGCAAGTGCCGTAGGCAAACCGCATTCTGCACGAACCGAGATTCCGGGCTCGTTTGCAGCCAATTGCATTTCTCTGCCAAGACATCCCAGTCCGCAGGCTGACGGTGGAAATCGAATGTTGGGGCAAGGGCGTTCTGGTAATTGTGGAACCGCCACCAACCATCATTGAGACGCTCAAGCCGCAAACTGCGCCATTGCTGCTGATATGAACCTTCCTTGAGCGGTATGGGCTCGAGTGGCCCATCGCCTAGTCCAACATCCGTGAGATACGGCTCGTCGAGTTCGACGCTGAGCACAAGATGGTTGCCGATTGCCGACGGTCCGCGCTCCGCACGCATCACCGCGCCGATCATCGGCGTCACACGAAAGCCGATAGACTCGAGAGCCCACCGGAACAGTCCGTTCATCTCATAGCACCAGCCGCCACGCCCGTTGGTCACCAGCTTGGCAAACGCTTCTTCTGCGTCGAGTGTGATGCGCCGGCCAAACTGCACATCGAGATTTTCGAACGCGATATGCTGGAGATGGCCACGCTGAAGGCGATGCAACGTGGCGAGGTTCGGTTGCGGACAGCCGACAAATCCGATCCGCCGGAGATAGGAGCTGCAGTTCATGACCGAGTCGCCAAATGAACGGTTCGCGCGTGCGCGCGGGCTGCGAAGCCAAGACTTCCTATGACACATCTAGTACAGCGGCGTTGAAATGAATGCAGCCTCGCCTGCCAATAGGGCCGTCAGATGCCCGCATCCGTTGCCAGAGGCCCTGAGATGCCAATAGGCATGGGCCGCGAACAGGAAGGGGTCAATCGATAGGACGATGTCATTGAACGAAAAATTATCTATGCTCGCTTCGTCGCGCATGGACAGCAAAAAGTTCTGTCGCACACTTGAGGGAAGGGACTCGATTTGGAGTGCGTAGGCGGGGTACTCGTGAGCCGAGAGGCTCAATGCCGCCTCCTTGGAGTTCTGATGCATCACCGCATGAATGATTTCGTGAACGACTATGCTCTTGAAGAGTTCGTGCTGGGGGATTCCGGCATAAGGAGTGCCCCTGACCAGAGACGGGATGCTCTCATAGTTTGCGATACGTACTCGTTGCTGCTTGGCGTCAAAAAGGCCGAGGATTGGACGACCGAGAGCATGTCGAAGCGCCCGAGTTATCTCAACGTGCAGAAGCTTTCGCGGAAAGAGTCCACAGCGGCCGAGCAGCTGAAGCGCATCCCGGACGGCCGAACACGCTAGGCGGCGTTCTTTTGCTGATGCCGCGATGACATCAGCGGGCCCCTCCGCGCATCGCTCTTGGGCAGGGAAATCCGTCGCGGCCTTTGCGACGGGAACGCCCGGTTGCGCGACGCTTGGCGCGGTGCTGGCAGCAGCCAGAAGAAGTGACAAGAGGGACATTTTGCACGGGTACTTGTACATGAGCTCTTCCTTCGCTCGGGAAGTGGCCAAGACGACTGATATCGCTAAGCGATACGGGCAATCCGCTCCCGCGCTTGGAGGGGATGCTGATCTCTTCGAGGGGCCGAACTTTGGGTTGCCGTCGTCAGGGCTCGGTCAGCTGACGTTGCAAACTGATCATCAATTATCCGAAGTCCGCTCCCAGACCACTCTGCCGATGATCGTGTTGCCGCCTCCGTTTGGGTTGGGAATCGGTGCGGTCTCGATGCGTAGTGTCTCGCCGCCCGGCCCACCGTTTGCCAGCTGAAATGACCGCGCCTCCTCTGTTGCGGTCCGCCCTTCCGTCCAGGTGATATCGAAAGGATCGGTGCCCACCCAGCCCTCATGCAGCGCTCGATCGATGTGAACAACGAACTTGTTCCCGTCCAGCCGATATTTCCCGGAGTAGTAGATTGCGCGGTGGGTGCCCGCCTGTTCCGAAAACGACTGAGCAATGTCGTCCCAGAGAGACTGCGCAGGTACAGGCCAGTCCGACAACGCGTATGCATGGAAGCGACCGTCTGCGGTCACTCCCATGTAGCCCTTGGGGTGTTCTCCGTAGACGTGGCTTCGTATTTTGGTGTGAACGTCTTCGGTATGAAACGATACGAGCTTCCAGAGGCCGACGAGCCTGGGACTCTCCTCAGCAGACACTGGCGCTCCAAAGAGAACGAGACCGAGCACCGTGCCGACGATCGCTTGCGTAGTAGCGCGCATGGCTTCCTCCTGCATGTGTTCGAGGGAAAGCGCGCCGCAGGCGCCTGACTCAGCTGGCAGAGCGTGGCTTCCTCCTCGAAGGGAGGTCGATCTATACTCAGGGGTGCAAGGGGCTGTCCTTGCGGTGGCCTTCGCCAAACCTTCGGGTTGCGCTGTTTTTGCCTTCCGAGCCGTCACGAAGGGTGCTCAGCAGGGAGAAGCTGGTTGATCTATCTCTTCGAAGACTTTTCGCTAGATCCAGGTCGGCGTGAACTGCGCCGCGGAGGCACGCTGGTCGCAGTGGAACCGCGTGTTTTCGACCTTCTGCTCTACCTTGTCCGCAATCGCGACCGCGTCGTTTCCAAGGACGACCTGATCGCAGAGGTCTGGGATGGCCGCATTGTTTCCGATTCGGCGCTGACCAGCCGAATGAACGGAGCTCGCAATGCCGTAGGCGATAGCGGAGCAGAGCAGCGCCTGATCCGCACCGTGGCCCGCAAGGGGCATCGGTTCGTAGGTGATGTTCGCGAAGAGGATATCCTGGAAGGACGCCGGCCACCCATCACGCGGATGAGCAAGGATAAACCAGCAACGCCGACGAGGACTGACAAACCGGTGGTTTCGTTCGTTAGGACGCGAGACAAGACCAACCTCGCGGTTGCGAGCGTCGGCAAGGGACCCGTGCTCGTGCGGGCGGCCCATTGGTACACGCATATTGAAGCCGAATGGCAAAGTCCGCTGACTGCGCCGCTGCTGCATCGTCTCGCCTCCCGCTTCCGGTTCTGCTTTTATGACGGCCGCGGCTCCGGTCTATCTGACCGGAAGGTCCGAGACATGTCATTCGCGATTTACCGAGACGATCTTGAGGCAATCGTCGACTCGATGAAGCTGAAACGCTTCGCGCTGCTCGGCATGTCAGGAGGTGCAGCGCTCGCGATTGCATACGCTGCACGGCATCCGGATCGGGTATCGAAGCTGGTGCTCTATGGCGGCTACGCTCTCGGCCGCAACCAACGACGGTCCCCACAGTCCGCCGAGGAGGCGAAAGCGTACGTCACAATGATCCGTAGCGCCTGGGGCGACGTGGACTCGCCGTTCTGGCGCGCCTTCAGCACTTTCTTTTTACCGAACGCAACCCCAGACCAGATCAAATGGTTCATTGAACTACATACGAGAGCGCTGTCGCTGGACAATGGGATCCCCAAGGCGAGAATGGCCGTTGATGAAATCGATGTATCCGCGCTCTTGCCAAGGGTCAGGACCCCAACAATCGTTTTTCATTGCCTTCGCGATAAGCTTGTACCGTTTGAACAGGGCCGGCTGATCGCGACGTCAATTCCGAATGCCAATTTTGTCCCGCTTGACAGCGAAAATCATATCCTGCTTTCGCACGAGCCTGCCTGGGCGAAGTTCGTGGATGATACGGAGACGTTCTTGGCTGATGGAACGTGAGCCTACCCACCCGCTGAGCACGCCCAACATGTTCTTCCGTTCAGGGTCAAGGGCTGCCGGTCCGGCCAGTCGACCACTCCGTCCGCTCGACCCCCAGCAACAGAAAGTCTTCGCCTGATCAAAGTCTTACCGTTGAGTGCCACTAGCGGTCGTAAGAACAACCTGCATCGTCGGTCTAGTGGTCGACGGCGTGCCGAAACAGTTACACTGTCGGGCGCTGGCTAGTTGAACAGATTGCGAGCGGCCGACGATGGACCAAGCCACGGACAACTCCAACGCCCTCGTTCGCCCACCGATTGCGTGGGCACTTGCATTTGTCGCGGGTCTCGCAGCTGATTGGCTATATCCATTGCCGTTCGTGCCACCGTCCATTCCGGACGTCTGGGTTGGCGGAGCCGTGTTTGCGATCGCCTTTGCGCTCGCGATCTGGGCGATCTCAACGATACGCAACGCGGGTACACGGGTTGAGACCCGTCAGCCGACGACGACGATCGTCGCAAACGGACCCTACCGCTTCACGCGCAACCCGATCTACATCGGCATGCTGCTAGGCCAGACTGGCCTAGCCATCGGCTTTAACAGCGTTTGGTTGCTCGCCACCCTCGTCGCGTTCTATTTTGTTATCCGCTACGGCGTGATCGCCCGCGAGGAAGCCTATCTAGAACGCAAGTTCCCTGACGTCTATCTTGCCTACAAATCCCACGTGCGCCGCTGGCTCTAGCTTCGCTGGCCTTGCTCAGAGAAGGTCGTCAATTAGGCCGAGCAGGTGCCTGTGCCACGGTCCCAAGGACTCGGCACGAATGTCCCTGAGTATGGCAATCCGGGCGTCCATGTGATCGCCTGACGCCGGCAGGGGGTTGCCGTGGTTCGCGCGGAAGAAGTCATCCAGCTCGACGCACTGGTAACAAACCCCCTTCTTGGCGATGAGCGCGCACGTGTCTTGGTAGCGGGCGCGCATGTAGGCACGCGCTTCCTGCAGCCAGTTCTTAGTTTGCGCTTCACTGGCCTGCAGCACTTCAGAGATTTCGGCAAGCGTAAAGTCGTGCACCTCCTTGAGCAGCAACGCGGCTGCCTTTCGTTCTGGGAGATTTCGCAGAGTGCAGGCGAAGCACGCGGCGAGGTGCTCGCGCGCCACAACCTTGGTTTCCGGCGAGCCGACGAGTTCGGCGGAGCGCGCAGCGAAGTCGGGATTGTCTTCGGCCGCCTGGCGTAGGTCCGCGACCATGGTCTCGCGCCAAGTGGCGTGGCGCCGCAACTCGTCCAAGGCAAGATTCGTCGCGACCCGGAACAGCCAGGCACGCGTGTCCTTGATGCTATCGGGCGCGCGATCTTGAGCCTCAAGCAATCGCACAAAGGCCGTCTGAACGAGGTCCTCGGCCAGCTGTGGCCGCACAACCAGCCGGCAGAGATAGGCGGTCAGCTCGGGACGGACCGCTTCGAAGGTTCTGGCGAACCTGTCCTCCATCCATTTCCTCTTTCTCAAACGTCTTAGGAATTGGAGGCGCTCAGTGAAGCAGGAGCGGGTAGCAATGACAACTTCGATGACGCCCAGTAACCGCGAGGTTCTGTTCTTGGACCAGCTCCTTGCTGAACACGGCGGTATGGACCGCTGGCAACGGTGCGAGCAGGTAGAGGCGTCCTTGTCTTCGGCCGGGCTGGCGTTCACCTCTCGCATGCAACCGAACGCACTGCGGAACCGCACCATCGAGGTGCATCCTCACCGCCGCCACGTGGTGGTGTCCCCCTACCCTAGCGCCGGCTTCATCGGGCATTGGACGCCTGATCTCGTCTTCGTCGGCCAGGCCTCAGGCGCGATCGTGGCCGAGCGGACACAGCCACGCCTTGCCTTCGCCAGCTTGGCCAAGCAGTTCCGTTGGGATGCGCTCGATATACTCTACTTCGCGGGCTACGCGCTCTGGAATTACCTCTCCTTCCCGTTTCTTCTCGCCGAGCGCGGGGTCCACGTCGAAGAGAGTTCCGTTGGCCGCGCTGGTACTGGCCGGCGGATCTTGCGTGCAACCTTTCCCGGCGAGTTCCCAACTCACTGCCGCGAACAGCGCTTCGAAATCGACGCCGGCACATGCCAATTGAGGAGGCACGACTACGTGGCCGATGTGATCGGCCGATGGGCGAGCGCTGCGAATTACTGTCTGGCGTCTGAGCAGGTCGAGGGTTTCCGCTTCTATACGAAGCGACGTGTTTATCCCCGCCTTGCGGGCATCGTGATTGCTTTCCCGACGCTGGTGTGGATCGACCTCAAGGACATTCGTGTCCGAATGCGGGAGGGGCACCTGAACTGTCCCGACTTTCTCGAAGGCTGTTTCGTTTGAGTCAGGCGGCGAGTTTGGCGGGTTCCTCCAGGCTTGCATAGTATGCGGCTTCGGCCTCGGCGGGCGGGATGTTGCCGATCGGCTCCA
>Ga0247727_10020406_pt1 | contig 10135 bp, 3 predicted proteins | sample WisWelCaveWW1625_FD_202498 | JGI IMG/M metagenome (GOLD analysis project Ga0247727, IMG submission 202498) | Biofilm microbial communities from Wishing Well Cave, Virginia, United States - WW16-25 | ecosystem: Environmental > Aquatic > Deep subsurface > Groundwater > Cave microbial mat | place... | reverse complement strand
TGGTTTTCCAGACCGGCGGTCTGGGTTACAGCGGAATATTTCCGTGCTTTTTCTTGGGATTGCTGTCCACTTTATTTTCCAACATGCGGAGCGCGGCGATCAGCTTGGGACGCGTGGCCGCGGGTTCGATCACTTCGTCAATATAGCCGCGCTCGGCGGCGATGTACGGATTGGCAAATTTCTCGCGAAATTCCTGCACCTTGGCCTCGGTGGCGGCTTGGGGATCCGGCGCTTGCTCGAGTTCTTTTTTAAAAATAATTTCAACGGCGCCCGACGGACCCATCACCGCAATTTCCGCGGATGGCCAGGCGTAATTAATGTCGCCGCGAATATGTTTCGAACTCATTACGTCATACGCGCCGCCGTACGCCTTGCGCGTGATCACCGTCACTTTCGGAACCGTGGCCTCGCAATACGCATACAAGAGCTTCGCGCCGTGCTTGATAATGCCGCGCCATTCCTGCTCGGTGCCCGGCAAAAATCCCGGCACATCGACGAACGTCACAATGGGAATATTGAACGCATCGCAGAACCGCACGAAGCGCCCGCCTTTGAGCGACGAATCAATATCGAGCACGCCGGCGAGACTCGCGGGTTGATTCGCCACGATGCCAATTGGTTTACCGCCGAGTCTCGCGAAGCCGACGACGATGTTGCCGGCATAATGCTCGTGCACTTCCATAAAATCGGCGTCGTCCACAATTTTGAGAATCACGTCTTTAATGTCATACGGCTTGTTGGGATTTTCCGGCACGAGCGTGCTGAGTGTTTCGTCTTGCCGATTGCTGGCATCGGCGCAATTTTTCAGCGGCGGTTCTTCGCAATTGTTGGCCGGGAGAAAACTCATGAGCCGGCGAATATTTTTCAAACACGCCATTTCGTTTTCTTCAAGAAAATGCGAGACGCCGCTTTTCGTGGCGTGCGTTTCGGCGCCGCCGAGCTCTTCAAAGGTGACGTCTTCGTGCGTCACCGTTTTCACGACATTCGGCCCGGTGACGAACATGTAGCTGGTGTTTTTCACCATGAAGATAAAATCGGTGATGGCCGGAGAATAAACCGCGCCGCCGGCGCAGGGACCGAGCACCGCGGAGATTTGCGGCACCACGCCGCTGGCCAGCGTGTTGCGCAAAAAAATATCGGCATACGCGCCGAGGCTCACCACGCCTTCCTGAATGCGCGCGCCGCCGGAGTCGTTCAAGCCGATCACCGGCGCGCCGTTTTTCATGGCCATGTCCATGATCTTGCAAATTTTCGCGCCGTAGGCTTCCGAGAGCGAGCCGCCGAGCACGGTGAAATCCTGCGAGAACACGTAAACCAACCGGCCATCGATGCGGCCATAACCGGTTACCACGCCGTCGCCGAGAAATCTTTGTTTCTCCAAACCAAAATCGCGGCTGCGATGTTGCACCAGCATATCCAGCTCTTGAAAGCTGCCTTCATCCAACAACAAATCAATTCGTTCGCGCGCCGTGAGCTTGCCTTTATCATGCTGCTGCTTGATGCGCGCCTCGCCGCCGCCAAGCTGCGCTTTTTCTTTTAAGCTTCGTAGCCGTTCGATATTTTTCGGAATCGTCATAACCTTGATTTGCTTTTTTCTTTTTGCCGTTTGCTCTTTGCTTCTCAGTATAAGAAGAATGCGTTAAAAAGCAAATGTTTTTTATCGACTTGATTTTGCCGTTGAGTTTTTTTATCTTGTCTTACAATTCATCTTGGCATATTGGATGAGCCGCATTGCCGTGGCTGGCCCTTTTTCTATGATCAATCAAGTTGTTGCCCACTATAAAATTCTTGCCCGCTTGGGCGACAGCGAGTTGAGCGAGGTGTACCTTGCTGAGGATCTCGAGCTTTCCCGGCAGGTGGCCATAAAATTTTTGGCTTATCCTTATGCCGCCAGCGCCGATTTTCGCGAGCGTTTCAAACAGGAGGCGCAGGCCGCGGCTTTGATCAATCACCCCAACAGCATCACGATTTATGAAGTGGGCGAATTTGCCGGCCAGCCGTATATCGTGATGGAATATGTGGCCGGTGAATCGTTGCGTCAAATGCTGGCGCGCCGCGAGCTGGCGATTGATGAAATTCTCGATATCATGCTGCAATTGGGCGCGGGCTTGCGCAGCGCGCATGAACAGGGCGTTTGGCATCGGGACCTCAAACCCGAGAACATTTTGCTGGATCGCGCCGGCCATGTGAAAATCACCGATTTCGGCTTGGCCAAACTGCGCAAAGTCAACCGCAAGACGCTGCCGGGCACGGTGCTGGGAACGCCGGCTTACATGTCGCCGGAGCAAGTTTTAGGCGAAGAGGTGGATCAACGCGCGGATATTTTTTCTTTTGGGGTGATGTTGTATGAAATGGTCGCGCGGCAAATGCCGTTTCGCGGTGAAACGTGGGAAGCGATTTCTCATGCCCTCTTGCATCGCCAGCCGGAGCCGTTGGCGCGATACAAAAACGAGGTCTCAACGACGTTACAAAACCTCGTTGACAAAGCGCTGGATAAAGATCGTGAAACGCGTTACCAGCATATCGATGATTTGATGGCCGACCTCAAACGCGAGAAAAAAAGATTAACGGTTAGCTCATCAACAAACCCGGCGAAAAAAAAGCGCATAGGAAAATCCTGGCGCTGGGCGGGCGGATTTGCCGCGCTGGCAGTCGCGTTTTTTTTGATCGGCAAATTTTCGTTGTTCACGAACGAATCGAACGGGCGGCCGCAAACACAGTTGTCCTCGCCGCGTGATTCTGCCGAGGTGAGCGATGGGAAAGCGATTGAAACACCGGCGCTCCCGCCGCTGCCGTTTAAAAGTGATTCGCCGAAAACCAAACCCGCCGCGCCCGTTAGCCGGGAAACTTTGCCGGTGTTCGGAAGTTTATTCATTGACTCACAACCTGCTGACGCGGAGATTTTTTTAGATAATCGACTCGCGGGCCGAACGCCGCGCCGCTTGACGAATTTGCCGGCCGGCGTTTATACGCTGATATTGCGCCAGCAAGACTATCAGGATTTATCGCTCACGGCTGAGCTCAAAGCCGGTGAAACCAAAAATCTCAATTTGCCCATGACGGCGCGGTCGGGCCGCGTGCGGATTTTGCTTCTGCCGGGGGGAACGATTTTTATCAATGGGGCTTTACAAAAAGAAGAGGTTGCGGATTGGCATGAAATGGCGCTCGCCGCAGGAATACATCAGCTCAAGCTGATTGGCCCTAACGGCGCGCGTCACGAGCGCACGCTCGCGATCGCGCCGGATACGGCGTTGGAAATAAAATTCGATTTCACGCAAACCGCCACGCTCACGGTCACCGCCAAAGATGAAATGAGCGCCGTTCTGCATAACGCCGCGATTTATTTGGACGGCCAAGCCACCGGCAAGACGGCGCCTCGCCAATTTACCGTGCCGGTCGGTTATCATACCGTCACCGTTCGCCTCGACGGTTACGAACTTATTGGCAACGAGCAAAGCCTCGATCTCGAAGCGGGGCAAAAGCAAATCTTGAATTTTATTTTGCGGAAGGTGCCGGAATGAAATTGTTTGGCGCGCGCGTCGGGAAAAAAAATGGCCGGTGGTTGTTTTGGATGCTGCACGTTTTCTTAGCCGTTTCCGTGCCGGCCCAAAGCCCGTGCACGCAAGAATTGGCCGCGGCGAATCAAAAATATGGCGACGGTGATTTTTCCGGCGCGATCGTTTCCTTGCTCTTGTGTTTGGAGAAAACGGGTTTGCCCGCGACGGAAAAAGTCAGCGCGTATGCTCTATTAACCAAAGTTTACATCGCCGTCGAAGACACGGCGCCGGCTCGCCGCACGGCGCTAAAGTTGTTGGAAGTCGCGCCGAATTATCAACCTCACGCCAACGACCCTCCGGAGTTCAAGCAGCTTGTCGATCGGCTCAAACCACAACAACGTCCAATATTGATCATGCCATTTCGCAAACAAAAAAAATCCGGCAAAAAATGGTGGCTGATCGGCGGCGCGGTTGCCACCACGTCTATAACTGCGGCGATTCTTTTAAACCGGAACGAGCCGGCAAAAACTTCCAACCCGGGCTTCACCAACCCGCCGGAAAGGCCGTGACCCAGTATCGGAGTGGCAAGCTTCAGCTTGCCGCCCCGCTGTTGTTTTCAAATGTCGGTGACAAACTACAGTTCGTTACTCCGAATCATCGCCAAACCGTATGCGGAAAAGAGTTTCGCATTTATTTCTTATTTGCAGTCTCGCTTTCGCTGCAAGCGTGTCGGCGCAATGGGTTCACACCAACGGCCCGGCGGGCGGTATTGTGCCGGCGCTCGCCATCAATGCCGACGGCGATATCTTTGCCGGCGCGACCGCGAGCGGAATTTTACGTTCGATCGATAATGGCGCCAGTTGGAATGTGGTCCGCAGCGGTTTGGATGTTGAAGCGCTCGCGATCAATTCGGCGGGCCACATTTTTGCCGGCGTTGCTGGCGGCGGGGTGTTTCGTTCGATTGATCAAGGCGCGAGTTGGAACGCGGTCAATAGCGGCCTCACGGCGAGGCAAGTTTTGGCGCTGGCGATCAACTCGCAGGGCCATATTTTTGCCGGAACCAGCGATGGCGGAATATTTCGTTCCATTGATAACGGCAATAACTGGACAGAAACCAATTACAACTTGACCGCCACCAATGTTCAAGCATTGGCCGTTGCTGCAAATGACGTGGTGCTCGCCGGCACGTATGGCGGCGTTTTTGTCTCGCTTAACAATGGCGATGAATGGCAAGCTTCGAGTTTAAATGATCAAATCGTGCTCGCGTTGGCGGTCAATGTTGAGGATGAAATTTTTGCCGGCACGGATGGCGGCGGCGTTTTCAAATCGACCGACGGCGGCAACAGTTGGGAGGCCTTTAATAACGGCCTGTCGCATTTGGGCGTTGAGACGCTGGCCGTGCACGGCGGTTTCGTTTGGGCGGGAACGCGCGAGGGCGGCGTGTTTCATTCGCTGGATGACGCGGATAATTGGGTGTCGCGCAACAACGGCTTGCGAACGCTCGAGGCGCGCGCGCTTGCAATCAACGCGCCAGGCCACGTGTTTGCGGGCACGTTTGGCGGCGGCATTTTTCGCTCGACCGACAACGGCGTGAGTTGGAGGCTGCTTCCGACTGGCCTCGCGAGCTCGCAGGTTTATGCGCTCGCCACGAACGCGCTGGGCCATTTGTTTGCAGGCGCTCGCGGCGGCGGCGTTTCGCGCTCGCTTGATCATGGCGGCAGTTGGGCATTCGCCGATAGCGGCATGACCACGCGCTTTGTTTATGCGCTCGCGGTGAATGCCGGCGATCATCTTTTTGCGGGCACTTACCTCGAGGGCGTGTTCCGGTCGAAAGATAATGGAAGGTTTTGGCAGCCGATTAATAACGGCATGACCGCGGCGATCGTGCGCGCGCTGGCCGTTCATCAAATCAGCGGCGCTCTTTTTGCCGGCGGCAACAACGGCAGCGTGTTTCGTTCGTTGAATAACGGCGACATTTGGACGCTCGTCGCGAGCAATCTAGCCGCGGATGAAATCACCGCGCTGGCCATCAATCATTTCAATAATTATGTTTTTGCGGGCGCAAACGGCGGCGGTGTTTTTCGCTCGACGGATAACGGCAGCACGTGGACGCCGGTGAAAAACGGTTTGACGGATTTGAAAGTTCTCGCACTCGCCGTGAATGGGAGTGGGCAGATTTTTGCCGGTACCTTTGGCGGCGGCGTTTTCCGCTCAATAGATCACGGCAACAGTTGGACGTCCATCAATTCTGGATTGGCGAATCTGAATATTCAAACGTTGATCATCGATAACACCGGCGCGATTTTCGCGGGCACGGATCGTGACGCCGTCTTTCGTTCATCCGATAATGGAAACAGTTGGACGCCGTATCGCGCGGGTTTGTCAAATTCTAACGTTCTGGCCTTGGCGACGAATTGCAGCGGCTATGTTTTCAGCGGCACCTTGAACGGCGGCGTTTATCGCCGATTGGAAACCGTCAACGACGTCGCGCCGATTGCCGCAACGAATTCCGCGACCAATATTAGCACCACCATGGCGACGTTGAATGCCGTGCTGCGACCGAATTGTTTGGCGACGAATATAAAATTTGAATATGGTCTCACCACAAATTATGGAAATAGTATCACCGCGACGCCGAGTATAGTTGGCGGTTCAAACTTTGTCGCTGCCAGCGCCGCGATCACGAACCTCGTTCCGAACACGACGTACCATTTTCGCGTCGTCGCCACCAATAGCGCGGGAACGACGAACGGCAACGATCTCACTTTTCTCACCACGCCGCCACCGACGCCAACGTTGAGTAATCTCAATCCGGCGAGCGGCGCGCGTTTGCAAACGCTCGAGGTTGTTTTTAGCGGCACGAATTTCACCGGCGACGATTCCGTGAGCGCCGGTCCCGGCATCGTCGTCAATTCGATTGTGATGACCAGCTCGACGAGATTGACCGCGAATATTTTGATCACGGCGGCGGCAACAGCGGGAGCGCGCAATTTTTTGGTGCGAAATCGAAGAGGAGGCGGCAACTCGAACGGTCTTTTATTCACGGTAAATAATCCAGTGCCGAGTTTTAGCGGCGTCAATCCGGCCAACGGCAGACCGGGGCAAACGCTCGAGGTGATTTTTTCCGGCGCTAATTTTTTAAGCGATGCAACCGTTGTTAATGTGAGCAGCACGAATATTCAAGTCAACTCCATAAACGTAACCAGCGCAGCAAGCTTGACGGCCAATCTCACGATTGCACCGGCGGCAGCCATCGGCGTCTATAACTTTTCACTTGCCAATAAAGCGCCCGGAGGCGGGCCATCAGTGAGTCAAACCTTTACGGTATTGCCACCGGCCCCGACTTTGAATAATCTCAGCCCTGCCGGCGGCGCGCGCTTGCAAACGTTGAATATTATTTGCACCGGCGAAAATTTTAGCCGCGATGATTCGATCAGCGCCGGTTCGGGAATCATCGTGAATGCGATCAACTTCGTCAATGCGACGCAGTTATCCGCGAATTTGACAATCACCGCTGAAGCCGCAGTTGGCGCGCGAAATTTTTTCGTGGTGAATCGTCGCGGCGGCGGCGCCTCGAACCCGTTTACTTTCACCGTCAACAATCCCGCGCCGACATTGATCGGCGTCAATCCCGCGACGGGATCCATCGGACAGACTTTGGACGTGGCGTTGACGGGCGCTAATTTTTTGAACCAAGAAACGACACTCAATGTTGGTGCTGGCATTAACGTCAACACGCTCACGGTGAATAACGCAACGCGCCTGACGGCGAATGTGACGATTACGAACGCAGCCGCGATTGGCGCCAGAAATTTTTCCGCGACCAACCTCGGCCCGGGCGGAGGAACCTCATCGCCGCAGACTTTTACCGTGCTGCCGCCGGCGCCGAATCTCGCGAGCCTCAATCCCACCGGCGGCAATCGGCGGCAAACTTTGGACGTGATATTCACCGGTGCGAATTTTAGCAGTGATGACTCCATTAGTGCTGGTGCCGGAATTGTCGTGAATGCAGTCACCTTCGTTAATGCCGCGCAGTTATCCGCAAATTTAACGATCGCGGCTGACGCTGCAACCGGCCCGCGAAATTTTTCGGTTGTGAGTCGTCGCGGCAGTGGCGCTTCGAATACGCGCGGATTCAATGTGAACAATCCCGCGCCCACCTTGACCGCAATCAATCCGGCGAGCGGCAAGATCGGGCAAACGCTGGAAGTGATTTTTACCGGCGCAAATTATTTTAGCGATGCAACCGTGGTCGAAGTGAGCAGCCCGGCGCTGCAAATCAATTCGACGGCCATCACCAGCCCGACGAGTTTGACCGCGAATATCACGATCACGAATAGCGCGGCCATCGGCAGCTACAATTTTTCCTTGCGCAATGCGGCGCCCGGCGGTGGGGTCTCAGCGGCGCAAATTTTTTCCGTGCAACGGCCGGCGCTGGTTTTGACCGATATCGCACCGGCCAGCGGCAACCGGTTGCAGACGTTGAACGCAACTTTCAGCGGCGCGAATTTCAGCAGCGATGATTCGATTGACGTTGGAAGCGGCATTCGGGTCAATTCGATTCTCGTGAATAACGCCACGCAATTAACCGCCAATCTAACGATCACGGCCGCGGCGGCAACCGGCCAACGCAACTTGGCGGTGCTGAATAAACGCTCGGGCGAAGCTTCGAATCGGCTCTCGTTTTTGGTCAACAACCCAACGCCGATTTTGGGCAGCATCAACCCGGCGACCGCAGAAGTCGGAAAAACACTCGATGTTATTTTCAATGGCAATAATTTTTTCGGCGATGCAACTTCCATCAATGTGAGCCATATTGATATCAGGATCAATTCAATCACCGTGCCCGACGCGGCGCGATTAACGGCGAACCTTACGATTCTCAACAATATCGCCGCCGGCAATTATAATTTTTCCGTGAGCAATGCCGCGCCCGGCGGCGGCACTTCAGCGCCGCAGATTTTTAGCGTGCAACGCAGCGCCGTCACGTTGGCCAATCTGGCGCCGGCGAGCGGCAATCGACTGCAATCGTTCGAGGTCATTTTCACCGGCGCGAATTTTACCAGCGATCTGCCCGTCAACACCGGCCTGGGCATTGTGGTTAATTCAAAAAACGTCAGCAGCGCGACGAGTTTAACCGCGAACCTCACGATCACCGCCACGGCCGCAACCGGCCAGCGTGATTTTTCAATCGGCGGTTCCAATACGCAACCATTCACCGTGAACAATCCCGCGCCGGTGTTGAATGGAATTGCCCCCGCAATTGCAAAGGTTGGGCAAACGCTCGACGTTACTTTTAGCGGCGCGAACTTTTTTAGCGACGCCACGACGCTCATTTTAGGAAACGGCATTACGATCAACTCGCTGCGCGTCAACGGCACGTCGAGTTTGACGGCGAATTTGACGATCGCTTCGAATGCCGCAACCGGCGCGCGAAATTTTTCCGTCACCAACGCTAGTCCCGGCGGCGGCGTCTCGACGACTTTACCGTTCACGATTTTTCCGGCTTATCCGGCGACGATTACGGCCAGCGCTTCAATCAATTTTCCTGTTTATACAAAAGCTGAAGAATACAAGGCCGGTGATTATCGTCTCGTCGGCTTGCCCGGAGCGAGCAATCTTTTGGTGAAAGAAATTTTGCCGGGCGCACAAAATGTTGATTGGCAAGTTTACTGGGACAATGCCGACTCGAGCCGCGATCCGAAAAAATATCAAGTCGTTTTCGATGGCAGCAACACGTTTTTGTTTTCAGTCGGGCGCGCGTTTTGGGTCGTGCACAAAGGCGAGCTGAAAATCGAGCGCTCGGGCCTGCCGTCGGCGCCGTTGAATGCTGCCGATGAAGTTGAAATTCCGTTGCGCCCGGGATATAATTTGATTACGAACCCGTTTACCACGGCGATGGACTGGGCGAAAGTTCAAACGACGAACAATACGCAACAACAACTCTTTGCTTTTAACGGCGGCTACAGCAACCCGACGAATTTCGAGCCGTATGTTGGTTACTATTTTGTCAATCGCAATCCGGAATTGGCTTCCTTAAAAATTCCATATCGTCTGCTTTTCACCGCGCCGGCGGAAACGCGAGCTACGGGTTGGCGCGTGCAAATTATTTGGTCGGCGGGCGAGTCGGTAGAAAAAATCGCCGCGTTTGGCGTGGCCGCCGAGGCGCGCGCTGAGCTGGATCGATTCGATTTGTACAAGCCGCGTCCGCTCGCCGGCATTCCAACGGTTTCGTTTCCGCGTCCAGAATGGGACGTCGTTTATCATGCATTTGCGGCCGACATTCGCCCGGTGTTTGCCGATTCAGCAAGCTGGGAGTTTGAAGTTTACACCGGTGGGCGCCAATCCGCGCAGCTTGCTTTTACGAGCGTTGCAAAAATTCCATCACGCTTTGAAGTTTTTTTAATTGCTGTGAGCCACTCACGCGCTGTGAATTTGCGCGCCGATTCTTTGTATCGTTTCACACCGGTTGCCTCGATAGCGAAATTTCGTGTCATGATCGGCAGGAAAGAATTGATGCAGGAAAAACTCAATGCGGTTCGGACGCCGGCGACTTTCGAGTTAGGCCAGAATTATCCCAATCCGTTTGCACGTTTTTCGGCAAACTTTATCACGACGATTCCCCTCGCCGTGCCGGC
>Ga0247727_10020404_pt1 | contig 10137 bp, 9 predicted proteins | sample WisWelCaveWW1625_FD_202498 | JGI IMG/M metagenome (GOLD analysis project Ga0247727, IMG submission 202498) | Biofilm microbial communities from Wishing Well Cave, Virginia, United States - WW16-25 | ecosystem: Environmental > Aquatic > Deep subsurface > Groundwater > Cave microbial mat | place... | reverse complement strand
TTTTTTGATGACTTCCGGATCAAACAAAAGGTCTGTACTCGAAGACGTCAAGGCAACACTGTTTGGCTCGATTTCCTCCTGCAAAGCCGCGGCTGTGTATAGCCACGCTTGTTGGTAGAGGTCGGAACGGTTAGACCCCGAAGCTTGATCGAGCGCTTTCAAAGCTCTTTCTTCATAGAATCTTGTCAGATTGTAGTTGGCATCGTAGGTCTTTTTTTCTGCTTCCAGACGATTCATCTCGGCCAGAAACTCTTCGGTTTTTGCGATTCGAGTTTGTTCCGCAGCTTCTTTCGCGCTCAAGTCGGCTTTAGTTTTTTGCCTGTCGGCCTCGCTTTGGTGTTGGGTTGCCAAATCTCTTTCCTGATCGGCGTGTGCTTTCTCTTTTTCCGCTCTGGCTTTTTGTTCCTCGGCGTCGGCTCTCTCCTTCTCAGCAGCGACTATTGCTTTTTTAGCAATGTTGCTTTGCTCTTCAGCGCTGCTCTTGCTTTGCTCGGCAACTTTTTTTTGGCGAAAAGCATAAACGCCGAATCCCAATGACAGCAGAAAAACTGCGCTTAGAACCGCCAGAAAAATGCGGGATTGGCGCAAGGTTTGGCGTTGTTGATTAGCCTCCCGCACAATCGACGCCGCTTTTTCGCGCAGCAGGTTCTCCCACTCTTCCTGCCGTCTTCGTGACTCCTGAATTTCGCCATCCCGCGCCGTGCAGCTCGCGGCCAAAAAATCCAGCGCGGCATTAAGCCCAGGATGGTATCGACCCGCCCATGTCGCAGTCGGTTTTTGTTTTTCCTGCCAATGCAACGCCTCGGCTAAATCCGGATCGCGCCAGAGTCCGGCTTTGCCCTGTTGGTGCAAGCGCGCGGTTTCTGCCAAACGCACATAAATTTTTGCCGATTCAGCTTCTTCATCCACCCAGGTCTTCAAGCGTTGCCAATTGCGAATCAAGCTTTCATGCGAAATATCAATGAGCGTCTCGCGGTGGAGCGCTTCACCAACCGGCGGGATCAAAAACGAGCGGCCGGTTAGTCGAAACCGCTCGATTACGGCAATCACTTCATTTTCATCGGCCGCGGCGACGTCACCGAGCTCGGCCAGGCGAGTGGAACGGCGCAGCTCGCGATTGTCCGCGCCTTTTTCGGTGAGACGTTTGAATATTTTTTCGGCAATTTGCCGGCGGCGTTCATCGGGCAATTCCTGAAAGGCTTCGTCGGCGTGCTGAGAGAGCGCCGCGGACATGCCGCCGATTTGCTCGTAATCATGCAAATCGAGCGGCTCACCGTTTTGTCCGTGCGCCTGCCAATCGTCCCACGTGCGCATGAGGGCATGCTGAAAAATCGGCAACTGATCGGGGTTGTCGCCGATATCGTTGAGCAAACGATTAACGAGACGGGTGGTGATCTCCGCGTTGGCCACGGCAAGCGGGCCCGTAATGGCGGCGCGGCGCTGCTCGCGAGTTATGCGCGGAATGAGATACTGGCCGTCGTTGATGGCCTCGGGCAAATCTTGAAATTGCGCGCAGTCGCCGAGATAATCTGAGCGCATGGTGAGCACGACGTAAATCGGCGTCTCTTTCTGGCGCGTTGCTTCCAGGAGCAATTGCACAAACCCGGCGGCTTCGGCGGCGCGTCCGGTTTTCTGCGCCTCCTGTTTAAAACGGAACAACTCTTCAAACTGAGGACTTGCCGCTGCCGGAAGTGCCGACCACCGCCAGAAACCGCGTGCGCCGCAAACGCCGCAACAACTCGTCGCTCTGGCCGTCGCGGCCAAAAAAGAGATGGCTTTCGTGGGATGCAAACGGCCGCAGTCCGGGGAAGGGATTGAAAGCCGGCTGGTTCATAATTGTCGCCTTCGGTTGAGGTCATTCACGAACGGCGCCAGCACGGCGGGCGAAAACGCGGCAAAACTTTTCAACACCTTGATGGTATGGCTGCGAAAGCGCTGTTTAAAGGCGGTTTCCGGGCCGGTGAGGTAGATCGCCGTTGCGCGCAGCGGCTGCCGGCGGCCCCAGCCATAAACTTTTTGCAAATCCGCTTTTTTGCTGCTAAGCCAGGCGTCGGTAATCGCGCCGCCGAAAATCAGCGCCGCGTCGCAGTGCAACAGTTTGTCCTGATGCGCCTCGCGAATCTGCGTTTCATTGCCTTCAAACACCGGCGACTCCACTTCGAAGCCCTGGGCGAAGAGATAATCATCGATCGGCTTGACCGCGGCGAGATCCTGCGCGTCGCAGATCAAATAAATACGGATCGGACCGGCTGGCGCAATGGCGCCGGCGTCGCCGATTTTGCCGTTGCGTAGTTTCGCCACAATCGTGCTTTGCAATTCCTCCAAAGGGGTTTCGAGCAGGTCGGCGCGCTCCAGCCGATACGCGCCGGTGCGCAGGGCGTGAATGAATTTCCGCTGGCGCTCGTCCGGCGTTTGCAGTCCGGGCGGCAGCCAGATCACGCGCGAGAAAGCAGTCGCGCGGCTGATTTCTTCGGCCAGATCATGTTGCAGCTCAATGAGCGAACGCGTTTCGCCTTCGGGCACGAGGCTGTAGTTTTGCCCGACGAGATGAATGGAAAATTTGCAGCGTCCGAGATCGGTTGACACGCGGCGTTTCAATTCGGCAGTGTTGTGCAGCGGCAGCTCGCCATCCGGCAAGATGGTACACCGTTGCGCCAGTAATTCGCGCCGGATCGTTTCGTAAATTTCGCGCAGGTCGGCCGTGGTTTGCGCCAGATAAATCATCGCGCCATTTGTAGAAGGCGGTGCCAGCGGTTTTCCTTCATCGCGCGCTTTCAGCTTGACGAGCAGGTCGCGCATGTCATGCGCGAGATCGTCGAGCTTCTTGAAAAATTTGTATTCTTCTTCCCGACCAAATTCGGGAAGGAACTCGGTGGGACGGTCGGTCTGGGGGTCGACGTCAAAAAATTCGTAGCCCAGCAAACCCCGCAGCGCCGGGGGATGTTGTTCGAGGGGAATACGGGTTTTCACAACTTTGAAGAGCCGAACTTTTTCACCGATCTTGAGGCCGCCATTATGCTCAGCAGCCTGCGAGAATTCCTGCAATTCTCGCAAGCACCATTGGGATTGGATGTAGCGTGGGGATAAGATCGAAACCAAAATGGCGATCTGAGGGAATTGTCGCAGCAGCGCCTCGCTGAGATAATCGTTGCCCTGCAGCTTGGCGTCGCGCCAAATCGCCAATTCCGCGCCGAGCAGTTGGCGCAGCCGCGCCCGCAGCGCCGTATGAAAAAAAGAAATCCAGCCTTCCTTTCCCTGCGCCAACGGCTCGTTGTCGATGTGGGTGTAGCTGATAAAAATATCGTTCGCAAAATTGGGGACGTAGCTCATCGCGCCTTAAACCGTTATCGTTGGATCACCGCAACCTGAGCTCAAGATACCGAAATCTTTCTGCAAAGTCAAGCCTTCCCATTGAAGCCCGCGATTTACACCACCCATGCCTGAATCTTTTTACCCGCCACTTCATGCTCGGAAAACGCATAATCTTTCGCCGCGTTGTCGCGGCGGTCGAAAACCACGAGATAACCGCGAGCGAGGCTTTCGCTTTCAAGATAGCGCGCCAACTGTTCCAAACCATCTTCGTATTTGCGCTCGCCATACCACAGCTTGAGTTCCACGACTTCCTTTTGATTTTTGTAGCAGCAGATCACGTCGATTCGCCCTTCGCCGGATTGCACTTCTTTAAAAGTCCAGCCTTTGCCGTTGACCAACATGTCTAAATAGCTTAAAACCAAAAGTTGCCCAAAAGCTTCTCTGAAATCCGGGTGTTTGCTGGCTGCGCCTTTGGATTTCATGAACATCTGAAATTTATCAAAAACGCGGCGGAAGTCCAATTGGCCACTTTTATCTTCAAAATGATTGTCGGCGACGATGGCCTTGACCTCTGCAGCACCTATGTCCTCTTTGAAATGCTGATAGAGAACTTGTGCATAAATAAGGTTGGCCACAATCAATTGTTGGTTCCCTTCGGCAAAGATACCGTATCTGACGCCCAAAGCGACGCTGTCCGAGTGAATATTAAATTCACTCCTGACTCCGGTCAAGAGTTCTAAAACGATGGGAAAAATTCCGGACTTACGCGCATTCTTATAAAGGCTGTCAAAGTTGGAATTGCTGGACTTGATCAATTTTTGAATGGCCTCTTCCGTATGCCCGATCAGAATTTTTTGTCGCCGATCCGGCACGATATTTTCGACCAGCGATTTGGCAAGAACCGAAACCAGCCACGGATGGCCGTTGGTTACTTCGTACACCCGCGTGATGGCCGCGTCGTCAAAGGCCTGTTCGGTCTCGTCGGTGTGTTGGCTAAAATACTGTTGAATATTCTCGCGGCTAAACGGCGGCAGCTCGTAGTCAATGGCGATATTGAACGGCGAGGCCGAACCGAGCGTCTGGCTTTCATCGCGAACCCGTGCTTTTAAATTTTTAATATCATGCACGCCGGCCAACGCCACCGCATGAAAGGTCGGCAACAAATCTCTGTCCAAAAACATCTCGCGCAAAGCCCGCAGAAAACCGATGACCACAGTTTCGGGAATCGAATCGACTTCGTCAATGAGCAGCACGGTTTTTTTGCCGGCCGCCTTGCAGAAAGCGCGAACGTTTTTTTGAAAACCAAAATCACTGATGTCTTCCGGCTTTACATTCGGCCGCCAGTCGAATGCAATGTCTTTGGCCTCCAGATAGAGCAGAAATTTTTCCCAAAACGCGCGATAGAATTCCGCCGATGACAGTTCCGGCTTGTTTCCAAAGCCTTCAAAGCTGATGAGTATCGGCAAGTAGGCCTCAGTGCCGTGCAAATGCCGGGCTAAAAAATTCAGCGTCGTGGTCTTGCCAAACTGCCGGGGGCGATTGACGACGAAATATGTCCCCTTTGCGACCAACGCCAAAATTCGTTCCAGTTGCGGCGTCAGATCGACATGGTAATGTAATTCGGGGATAATTTTGCCGGTAATATTGAATTCACGCATAGGAATACCGATACTTTTTAGATAAAAAGAAGCTTAAAGATCAACGCTCGTATTACAATCGAGGCTATTAGAAATTACTAAACTTTAAAAGCATTCGCAACTCGTTTTTTGCTGCAAACGGGCGAATAAAAAAAGCCGAAGAGAAATGAACTTCTCGCCGGCTTTCCGCATTCAACAAAAGCTTTACGGCAACCGCGGCGTCGCACTCGCCGCCTCTTTCACATATTGATCAAACCATTCCAAATTCCGCTTGATCGACAGAAGCTGATGATTGCGCTCCGCCCAGCCATGCGCTTCGCGCGGATAGATGTCGAACTCCACTTTCTTGCCAAGCAGTTTCATCGCGGTGTAAATTTCCCAGCCCTGGCTGAGCGGCACGTGGTCGTCTTTGTCGCCGTGGGAAATGAGCAACGCGGTTTGTGATTTTTCCACGTGCGCCATCGGCGAGCGGCTCCACGCCTTTTCCATATTTTAACGGCATTCAAACTTGAACGACGCCGCTCCAGCCGGTTTTTTAATAAACCGGAAAGTTCGAGAATGCGATTCGCCCACCGCTCGCAGGCGGCGTAGATTTCGGCGCGCCAATCGTCGGCGCCATCGGTATTTTGAAAATCATGCTGCCAGTTTTTCAATTCGAGCTGCAAAGTCGCAAGCGCCATCTGAGTTTTCAGTTCGGCGCCTGGCGCTGTCCATTCGACGAAAAGCCGACATTCACGAAAAAGCAGTAATTATTCATGAATATTGCAATATCTTCATAAGTCAAAATTTTCACAAAGTTTCGCTTGCAAATTATTCGCGTTTTTTTATCTTCAATAAGATTGGATGAAAAACGTCAACCGGTGCAGTTGGCTTTGCGTCATCAAACCAAAGGAAGGGAAGGGAAAATGCGAAACGATGATCAGCGTTTTGCGGTGGCCGCGGAATATTGGGAAGAAGGAAAACTTCATAAAGCCATCGCCATTTTTGACCACATCATTGCCGATGAGGCGCTATCTCATTCAGCGCGCGCGATTGTTTGCGAATATGTCGGCCGACTACAAATCGGCATCTGGGAATTGCAGGATGCCGAGCGCTATCTGCGGCGCGCCGTCGAGTTGAACGGCGAAGAAGTCGAGCATCACGTGCAGCTCGCCAATTGCCTATGTCTGCAAGAGCAGCAGGAAGATGCGTGGCATATCGTCCGCCGCCTGTATCGCGAAAATCCCGATCATCCCGCGGCGATTCATTACATGGGCAAAATGATGGCTGAACGCGGGCATCACGAGCGGGGCCTCGAATTGATGAAAAAATCTCTCCGCCTCGAACCGAAGAATGAACGTTTCTGGGCCAATCTTGCCTTTTCCTATCTCATGCACAACAATCCCGGCGCGGCGATGGTTTGCAGCGAGCAGGCCATGGCGTTCAATCCGCAGGATGAGGTCGTGCAATTTGTTCATGAAGTCGCCGCGCAATTTGAAACGCAGGATGAGCTGCCCGCGCCGGTGATAACCCAACAATTGCCCAAAGCTTCCCGTCTTAAAAAACTTGGGTTCTTCCGCCAACGCACGGATTAGCGTTGGAAGCTTCACCGCTTTTCCGTGGAACCGGCGCGCCGGTTTCGGCGTTTTATCGCAACGTCTGCGAGAAGGCTATCGTATGGAAAAACGGAAAATTCTTTATCGTGAAAAGCAGCCGATGGTGTCGTGGGTGATCATCTTGCTGCTGTTCGCCTTCGGCTCAAACTTGATCGTGTTGTTGCTGCTGCTGTCATTGCCACAGATGCCGCTCTGGCCGAAAGCGCTGTTGGCAGCCGTCTTGATCGCGTTGAGCGTGATGATCACAACTTTCCGCCGGTTGTCGATCGAGCTCACCGACGCGGATATTTCGTTCGGCTTCGCGCTGCTGCGCAAACGTCTGCGCTGGCAGGATATTGAAAGCGTGCAGGAAGCGCCGTATCTGTTCTCGCGCTTTATCGGCTGGGGCTTCCGCTACGATATGCGCGGCACCTTCGGCTTCATCGCGCGCAGCGGCATGGGCGTGCAAATCCAGACGCGCCCGCGCTGGCGGTATTTTATCTCCACCGACCATCCCCAGACTTTGCTGGACATCGCCCGGGCGCAAATTCAAAACGCGCATAACGCGTAATTTGTGCTATATTCAAGATCGGGCAAAGTTCAGTATGCGTTACATAGAAAATTTGTAGGAGATGAGTCATCATGATCCAACGGCAACTCATTACATGCGACCGGGAAATTTTAGGTGGAATTCCAGTCTTTACAGGCACGCGGGTACCGGCAAAAACACTCTTTGATTATCTTGAACACGGCTATCCGCTTGACGAATTTCTCGATGATTTCCCAACGGTTAACCGGGAACAGGCGCTGGCCGTGCTGAAGCTGATGAAAGAAAAATTGCTGGAACAAACGTATGAAAGTGTTGCTTGACGAGTGCTTGCCCAAAAAGTTAAAGCGCGAGTTGCCAGACCATGAGGTGACAAGAGTGCAAGAAATGGGTTGGTCAGGCATCAAGAACGGCGCTTTAGTACGTTTGATACAAGCCTCCGATTTCGAGGTATTTGTGACGATTGATGGAAATTTGGAATATCAGCAAAACTTGCGCGCCATAAATTTTGCCATCATTGTACTGGATGCTCCAGACAACACTTTCGCGACGTTACGTCCGTTGATGCCGGAAGTTAATGAAGATGGTCTCAACACCTTAAAACATATAACGCAAAGCCTCTTCAAGGACATCGATGAGCTTGGGGGCTTCTTTGATTTGGAGGGCGCGGCGTTTGGAAACATGCTTGTGATGAAAAGCGGGCGAATGCCGGGATGTCTCGGAAAGTTGTCGTAGCGAAAAAATTCTTCCTTTTTTAAACCGGCTATACCGACATATTTGACAGTCATTGTTTTAAACTTTTTTTTCGATATCGTTTGCATTGAAAATCCTTCCGGCAAAATTCTCAATTTCGTAACTATTTTTCAAAAGTCACTTTTTCGCCTGTGCCATAATTCGTTGGTAACCCTCGGCAAGGCCCAGCCAGTCGATGAAATCATTGCTCTCGGATAATTCACCACGGTAAACTTTTTGCAGAAATGTCTCGGTGGACAGGCCATATTTTTTTTCAAATGCGGCCAGCTCTTTTTTCAGGCCGGCAATGCCGACATTTTTGAAGTTAACGCAGTTCCATTTTTTTTCGCGACTGTTTGCATAAGAAATCGCCTTTCAGCTTTTGAAAAATTCTCTGCCCGTATTTAAGCCAATATACAAAAAACAAAAACCAAACGCAATTTCAAAATCACTTCGTCTTAAACTCATACACCCCGTCCCATTCCTCCAGCGGCGGGTGTTCGATAAAATTCAGGCAGCGCTTCGCATAAATGCGCGTCGCAGAGATTTGGCACCCTCTGTTATTTCAAAACATATAACGCAAAGCTTCTTCAAGAACATCGATGAGCTTGGGGACTTCTTTGATTTGGAGGGCGCGGCGTTTGGAGATATGCTTGTGGTGATAAGTGAGCGAATGCCGGGATGTCTCGGAAAGTTGTCGTAGCGAAAAACTTGTTCCTTAAGCAAGGTTGGAAACTTCCCCAGTTTCTTCACTTCCAAATTATTACTCATCAGCCGCGCCTTTGATCCGTTTAGGTTTTGCCGGCGGTAAAAAATTTTCCCCGCTGATCACGCTTTTCCCCGTTTTATCTTCCAGCTCAAGCCGGGCTTTTCTGGCAATGCCGCCGCCTTTTTTGCTCGCGGTTTTGTTTTCTTCCATGCCGGTGGCATTCACGCTTTCAGCGATCTGCCGGGTGGAAAGCTCGGCCAGGGCTGTAAAAATCAACTCGGCTTCGCTCATGTGGTCGCGCAGGTTTTGCGTTTTCAGGCCTTTGAGGTTTTTATGCTCTTTTACCGTTACGCCCGCCCACTCCTGATGAATGATGTTGGTCAGTATGGCAAATTCTTCGCCTTCTTTGAGGTCGTGATTTTTCCAGTAGTCGGTAAGTTTAGCACGCGTCTCCTGGCCCATCATGCGCTGCTGAATCCATTTTTCACTGCGGCCATGCTTCTGCCAGTTCTCGCGCGCCCGCACCAAAGCTCTTTCCGGTTCAGCCATTTCCTGCATGCGCTCGTAGCCGACTTTGGCGAGCCAGAGTTTTATCGGCTCGGCTTTGGGGCTTGGCACCGATTGCACCAAACGCAATAAAGTTTCGGCATTGGCGACATCGGTAAGGTATTTTTTGCCGTCTGTCGCCTCTAATTTCAGTCGGTGACAATTTGTCACCGACTCACTACCTTCCTTGCGCAATCGTTCTTTCAGCTTGTTCCAATACTTTCGGGCGGTTTGATAATCAGGCTGTTGTATTAAAACCTGAATAATATCCACCACCGAAAAATACCAGGTTTCTGTTTTTTCGTCATACACACGGCGGATTTTGTAGTTTTCAAAAATTGCCGGACTGGTTTTCATCAGAAGCCTTCAATTATTTTTAGAATTTCTTGCGGCTCGCGTTTGAGAGCATGGCAATACCTTGCGCTAAAAACTACGCAACTTTTTATGAAAAGTCAAGCGCTGTTTAACTGTCGAATCAAAAGAAAGCCTCCGGAAAGTTGTCGTAGCGAAAAACTTCTTCCTTTCAAACATCATCGCTCCCCCATTTGAATATGCCGGTCGATCTCAGCCAATCCCAGCCAATCGATAAAATCATTGCATTCGTCCAATTCACCCCGATCAATTTTTTGGAGAAATGTCTGGGTGGACATGTCATGTTTTTTTTCAAAAGCTGCTAGTTCTTTTTTTAAACCGGCTATACCGACATATTTGACGGTCATTGTTTTAAACTTTTTTTTCGCTATCGTTTGCATTGAAAATCACTCCAATCTAAACTTAGTCAGTATTATATCGATCCATATATGAGCTGTCTAACAAGATAATCCTACCGTCAATGTAGCCGCGCTCTGTTGTATACTTTGTTGCGGTCAATCGGGCCTCTGCAATCGCCCAATGCCTCCGCAAAATATTCTCGAAAATATGTGCATATTTCTCAAACTTCACTTAAAGCCCCCCTTTCCGGATGTCACGATAGAGGTCAGCCCGTCCCAACCAATCAATAAAATCATTGCTCTCAGCCAATTCGCCACGTTCAATTTTTTGCAGAAATGTTTGGGTGGACATCCCATACTTTTTTTCAAA
>Ga0247727_10020403_pt1 | contig 10137 bp, 3 predicted proteins | sample WisWelCaveWW1625_FD_202498 | JGI IMG/M metagenome (GOLD analysis project Ga0247727, IMG submission 202498) | Biofilm microbial communities from Wishing Well Cave, Virginia, United States - WW16-25 | ecosystem: Environmental > Aquatic > Deep subsurface > Groundwater > Cave microbial mat | place... | reverse complement strand
GTCCGTCCGCGTGACGCGTGACGTCCACGACTTTGCCTCTCGCCCACTTTCCGAGGGCTGCGTCGCCCTGCCTGAGGATTCTCGCGTACACGAGTGATGAGATGACTCGGAGCTCTGGCGTGTCCGGCTCTTTGACGTCGGGATTCCCGTATTGTTCCGGTTGGAGGCAGATGATGAGGCTCGGCGTGAAACGGCGCGGTTGAGCGCTCGACGCCGATGCAGGCTGGTGCGCTTCGACGGTGAAATAGCGGTTCTCCTGGGCGATCTCGTCTATCTTCCACGCGGTGGCCGAAACAGTGACTGAGCTGGCGGAGCGGTGGTGCGTGGTGAGGTGTTCGAGCGGGTGGACCGGAAGAGGTGTCTTGAGCTGTTCGGACTGAGTCAGCGCCGCGTCCGCATCGATGATCGAGACGAGCGCCTTCTGCGCGGCGGCTTCATCGAACGGAATCGGGTCCTTGGGACGCACCGCGGGGATGAGTGCGTGTCGTTCATATGGACGGGCGTCGCGCTTCTGAGCGTAGGGGTGGTGCATGCTCAGCATATGTCTTGGAAGTTTAAAAATATGCTGGTTGTCACTTGGTGATGGCAAGAATCCACGAAAGTTTAAAAGGGCTGTCCACGTCCAAGGTCGAGACCCGTTTCTTGACGGGCAGCTGGGTTGAGGGATGGACGGGCCGAAGAACGCACGGGATACAAGCGAGCTTTTCGAACGCGTAGACGCATCTTTCGACCAGATCGGATCAAACCCCATATTTGCCGCACGCTACACTATCACACCAGTCCGGATGCGTTTGTTCCGCAACGACGAGTGCGTCGACGTCAATCTCGAAGTCGGCCGCCGCAAGGGGACGACGTCGTATGCTTCCCTGACGGCGTACTGGTCTGTTGTTCGTCAAATCGCACACGGGGATTATCATCCTGGGCAGAAGGCCCGCTCTGTCCTCGAATTGCACTCTACCGTCCTGATAAGCGATCCGACATATGTCAGGAACGGAAAATCATCGCCTGCCCGTTCGATTATCGCGGACGGTTTGCAGCGATTGCTTGTCTACTGTCTCAAGGAAGAGGCAGGTCTTCAGTCTGTCGTTTTCTCGGAGGAATACCGGGAGAAACAGGAGGCGCTGTTGCGTCAAGTGGGATCGGAGGAGAACAAGACCTTTTTGGCCGACATCCTCTTCGCATATCCGTGCCACGTCAAAGCGATCCAGGAACACGAGCGTCGCGGCCATTTCCGTGAGTTGGTTCCGTATCGCGCACGGTTGAGCAAGGTGGATGTGAGGTGGGTTGGATGCTGATCGCGGCGACGGCAGACTTGCATTTCACGCACACGAGGGATCATTCAGCGCTCGAGCGGTTGATCGGGAAGATGAACGATGCGAAGGCTGATGCGCTTGTGGTCGCTGGTGATTTCGCAAACCAGTTCAATCCCGGGTTGTATGATCGGTGGCTTCCAAAGATCACGTTCAACGGACCGAAAATCGCAGTCATCGGGAATCACGACCTCTGGCACGACGAGATGAATACGTGGGACGTGTACCGTGAGGCGTGCGGCATCCTGCGTCGTCACGGCTGGCACGTGCTTGACGAACTGCCAGTTGATATCGGAGACGTCCGTTTCGTCGGGAATGTCGGCTGGTACGATTATTCGTTCTTCCCGAAAGCGACACCGGAGCTTGATGGTGACGCGGTGGCTGTGGGAAGAGCGCATCCGCTTCTCCGCATCGGTTGCTGGAAAGACGTGCGACGCTATGTCCCATCCAAGAGGCTGCCGGGCGTCACCGGCTGGAACGATGCGATCTATGTGCATTGGGGTCGGAACGATGAGTCGATGGCGTCCTATTTCGTCGAGAGGTTGTGGAAAGAGTTAGATGATGCGAAGCGTGCTCAAAAAAAGGTTGTCGCAGTCATCCACCACTTGCCGTTCGAGCAGCTCGTGACGCGGAAGGGCACAGTCAACTGGGACTTCAACAACGCGTTTACCGGAAGCAAGCAGTTCGGCGACCTCCTGTTAAAGTACGACAACGTCAAGCTGGCTCTCTGCGGACACACGCACAAGCCGCAACAGGCACGCGTCGGTCACATCGAGTGCGCGGAAGTGAGTTATTCGCCGAGAGATCCGCAGTTGAGGTATTTCAGGGTGTGAAAATACCGCGCGCACGAAGCAGTGGCGTGAGAGCGGGCACGTTGATCGTTCACGGCGGGAGCGAGTTTTCGTCACCTGCTCGGGATGGGTCCGTGAAGGTTTAAAAAGACACTTTACTTCGGTCTAACTATGGTGGTGCGTAATCTTCTTGTGTTCGACCTCGATTGCCGCGTGGTGGTCCGGGGGGATGAAGATAGTTATGGCTAGGTCTGGACAACCTGAAGGAATGGGATTAGCCGCGTTGAGGAAAATAGGCATCCTAAACGAAGTAGGTCAGATAGGTTCGAGAAGGAAAAAACTGGAACGGGATCTCGATGAAAAATTCGGGGAAGCTGCCTGGCAACTGGCTCATTACGTTTGTGGACGGGTGGTCTCGACTGAGACGGTTTGTCTGTTATATGAGGATGCATATTATGAATTTTTCCGCGCCAATCCTTCAGAACTTGAATGGCTTGTGGATCACGCAAGTGACGTGTATGATAGGGGCGTCTCGGATACCGCTTCAGGGGTTGACTATACGAAACAGATGAGTGACTATTTCCATATACAGGATATAGCGATTCGAAGGGTTTTGCAGAGATTGGGACGTTCTTTCAAGGGACAAAGCCCACTGAAGGTTCATAGTTCTGACAAGGAAAGCGGGAAGCTGAGCCCTGGCAGGATACCTTTTCACCAAATGCCGCTCATCAATGAATTCTCCGATGTGAAAGGATGGTGGGATCGAGGCTCCGTGGAGGACTTTTATCAAAAGAGCAAACTCTTGTTGGTCGATCCGGAAAAATTCAGTGTACGGATCGCAGCGATTTCCAAAGACTGTGCACACATATGTTACAAAGACTCGACTTACGCCGTCAGCGATGCAGGCGATCTGTTGCTCGTGAAAGCGGATCGTATTCCCGAAGAGAGTATGCGGGTGGAAGGGTCTCCGGAACTCAGATACCCCTTCGCGAGGGTCCTTCTGAGGAAATACTTTCAGTCTGCGGGGAAGCGTGCGAGGATGAAGACCGACTTTCGGACACTTGAAATGGAGCTGGATGGCGCGGACATCACGGTACACTTCGCGCTGGATGAGCTTTCCGAGAGTGACCCATTCAATCTCAAGAACGCATATGATACGAACGGTCAATCACCACGCCGACACTATATTGGGATCATCGGTGACCTTGTGGATGCAGTCATCCGGAATTCAGCGAGTCCCACACATTGCGGCTGCGCCAGTGGTGGCAATCGCGTAACTCGGACATACCATGCTCCGGGATTGCACATCGTCGAACACGCAGATTTTCAAAAAGGGTCTTATGCCGTCACGTTGAAAAAAGACGTCCCTCCGCAAGTCTATGCCAACCTCCAGGAACTGGCAGACGTGCTACGCCTCACAAGTCACGGGCGCTACAAAGACGTGCCGCAAGGCGATGCGTTCCCCGTGGAGGGTGGCACGATCACTTCGTATGTCTCGTGTGATGGTGAGGTAAACTTGCGTTTTTGTCTGGAACCTACGGGCGCAACTTCATTCTCATTTGATATGTCAAAATGCATAGAAGGAGCCAAAGTATCAAGAACCAGCCGCGACTGATTGTGCAGCCTCTTGAGCATATTTGTGTCGTAGCAGGACTTCGAAAAGAGAATATGCATCCTCTGCATTCTTGACCTGCAGCAGTTCTCTCGTTCCACCAACACCTGGCACCAGGAATCGTTTTATCTTAGCCTCGTTGTGCCTGTCAAACGCTTTCGTATCATCGGTGAAGCTGCCGACATAACCCCCAAACGCATCTTCCCTCTCGCCTTCAGACATCGCTGCAGTCTCGGGTGTCGCAAAAAAGATGTCCACTACGGCGGTTTTCCCAGGATTCCTCAACTCGTACATTGCCGCGACAAAAAACGGAATGGTTCCCTTGAAGCCCACATCGGAGAATAGGGTGTCTTTGCCTTGAGGAATGAAGGGCTGTATGTCTGAATTATATGCGCTATCCATTGACAACCTGAACTCCGGGTCTTTCGCATACAATTCCTTCACCCGTGCTTTTACCAATTCCGTGAAGGCGTCAATCCGCTCAAGCCCTCTTTTTCTCCTCACTTCAGGATCCTTCTTTGCATCCACCATGATCTGCACCACCGCGCCATACAGCGAACCTGTCTTTTGCCCACCCAGTTTGTCCGTTGTCAGTATCACTCGTGCGACTGGTAAATTCATCTGCCGTAGACCCGTCGCGATAACGTCCATATCTCGTTCAAACGTCACGATGGACTCCGCGCCATTTTTCTCTTGGACGTCCTTGACGTGTTCCGCATAGGCACGCACGTCTTTCGTCAAGTCCGGTCCTTTGTTCTGATAGACGGCCGTTATCTCCTCGAGCCTCGCAGGATTAGCCCCCAGATTCACAAATGTGGACTCGAGCTCCGGCAAACTATAGAAGTTTAAAGCGTGTTCCAACGCAGGATATGCCTTTTCTAAGATGTCTCTTTCGGTCGTTCTCGTCAAATCGATACCGAGCTCGTCATTCACTCTTTGTTCAAGCGTGGTTGTCCGTTCCTGCAGCCCAACTATCCCGTGCTCGATCAGGATGCGCCTTTCCTCAGCGGTGAAACCTGCTGCTGCGAGGATACGTGCTTTTTCCGCGATCTCTTGCGGGGTATACGCGAGACTCGGATCGGGGTTTTTCTGATACGTTCCATCAGGGTTGCGCGGCCCCAAATAATGCCCCTGCCCGACATTATGGGCTTTTTGTATGGCATCTTCCTCCCAAGGCAGGAGAGCTCTCTCGAGGAGTACCCGTGCGGAGGCAATGCGTGCTTTTCGCTCAGCGAGCGATTGCTCTGTGGATTCAACAGCCGAACCGATCGCGAACGCGCGTTTCTCTTCTTGCAATTGGGCTGCGAGTTCGCTCGCGGAGAGCGCATCCTCAACGTCCGAGGGGAGAGCGTCGCCAAGCACGACTCTGACGTGCTCGATGATCACGACAAGACTTGATTGCCGGTGCTCTTGAACGAACCGTGACAGCCTCGAACGGAACTCAGGAGTATCACCTTGCGCCTCGTACAACTTTTTGATCACGTAATAGTCCTCGTGTGCCCGGACTTCAGCGCGGTCGAAGAGCTTGATGAACACGCTCGGCTCATCGATGTCGGGCAGGAGCGGTGCGATAGCATATCCGGTGAATGGGTCCAGGATGGTGACTTCCGAAGAGCGTTCAATCACGGGCATTCCTGTCTGTGCGTCGATGTCGTTCACAAAATACCCACTAACAGCGATAGCTCTGTCCAGGATATCCATCATGGCTTCTCTGTCGAGCACGGCGTGTGTGATGCTTGGCAATAACGTCAGAACGTGTTGCAAGTCGAGGCGTCCATCCGCATCGATGGCTTCAGATAGGTGGGTGCGTGCCGCCGCAGTATCAATGTCGGGGAATGTCTCGGCCAGGGAGGCTACGAGCACAATGACTCGTCTATCTGCATTCGCGCGTCGTGCAGCACGGCGCGCATCAATCTCGTCCTTTGTTGGAACCTGCTCACGCAGCCCATCCGGTCTCGGCCCCAAACCAAGCTCATCCCAATGATCCAGCAGGAATTGCGCAGCGAACTCGCCTGCATACGTCTCCATCGGCATATCCCTGTACTTGATGGCGAGCTGCGCTTGTGCCGTCGCCTCAAGGACAGGTTTGCCTGCGGCTGCCTCGAGAAGTTGCGCTTTTGTCGTGCCGAGATTCTGGATCTCTTCAGCGTTTCTGCGTTCCGAGAATGCGCCGGCAGGATTCTGCACGGCAGGGTTGTTGAGATAATTGGCCAAGTAATCGTGCGAGTGACTGGCCTCGTGGAGGAATGTGTTGAGGAGGAGGACGTCGTCGGTTATCTGGTCTGGATTGATGCCGAGACGTTCAGCGAGCCGGACACGGAGGGACTGAGCGAGAGGCGATTTGAGCCATTCAAGGTGTGATTTTTCGTTGGCTGCGAACGCGATGGTGCCGAGGCTTTCGATGCCCTTGACGTGGCTGAAGTATGCAGTTCCGTGTTCTGCAGCTTCATCTGCCGTGAAAGGCCGCACGACGAGACCGTTCAACGCGGGATATTTTTCGAGGAGGATCGCGTGCGCAGCGCGATAGAGCGGCCTCGCATTCTCGATCGTCTTCACGCTGTTCGCGCCAGTCCGAAGCGTGCCGAGGTTGCTCCAGTCCTTCTTCGCTTGCTCACGCCTGCCCGCATCCTGCTCTGTGAGGTATCGTTTCTTGGCTATCTCGACTGCCTTGTCCAATTGCGCGATCTGCCCTGCACGATCGCCTCTCGCGAGCGCGATCTGCGAACGGAAGAATGCGAGCGTCATCGCAGTTTGGGGAAACTGCTGCTCAAGAGCAGCTTCGCTCAGCCCGGTCTTCTTCCCAAAAGAATCGATAGAGATTTCGGCAACATCCGCCAACTCCAATTTATCATTCCGAGAATCAAACAAATTCCTGAAAGCGAGCCAATCGCCCGCGAGGAACATTTCTGCCGCCACCCTAACGTCTGGAGGCAATGCGTCGGGGGAATCGACACCGTACGCGACCAGCAATTCCTGCACGAACGCGCCTGCGACTAGATCGCACGGACTCCTGCATGGTTTTTTCTGTTTGAGCGCATCAGCTACTTCTTTGCCCGTCGCCGCTTCGAGGTCGAGGATGGTCACTTGACCGAATGACTGGTCTAGGTCATCACGGGTCTGCTGGTTGATGCCGGTTTGTTGCGTCGTCTGTTGTCGTGGTGAAGGGGTGGGCGATGGCGGAGCGGGTCCCACGGGTGGCGTCGGCGCGCCCGCCACCGTTATGCCTCCCGGAGCGGCTCCACCAAGATTGACGCGCAGCATCACGGCGACGACGTTCTGGCGATGGAGTTCTGTGAGGCGGACGATGTCTGCGCGTGACATCCCGGTCGCTTGGCTGAGGGTGTTGGCCGTTTCGAGGTTGAGCTCGTCGAGTTCGGTTCCAGTCGTGATATGGTTGATGTTGCGCACGGTCCGATAGAATCTTTCCGCGTCGGCGAGCTGTTGCGCCTCTTCGGCCGTGAGCATTCCGGGTCCGACGAAGCGCGAGGGTTCGGTGTCAGAGGTGATGATGCCATTGCGCGCGGCCAATGTCCAGATGATGTATTGGATGTCGCGGGTGCCGCCGAGCGACTTTTTCACGTTGTACGGTACTGAGAGCGGTAGCGCCGCTCGTGCGGTCAGGATGTCGTCGATGCTCTGGATGCGATTGACGGGCAACGGGATGGCTTTGATGCGCTGGGTGAAGATGGCGTCATTCTTCGCGATGTTCTCGCGTTTGCCGACGGGGCTTTGGACGGCGGCCTGATTCAAGTCGTCTATGCTCGGTCCGTTCGGGTCGATGTTGCGTGCGAACTGAAGCTGGTGGAGCTGGCTGATCTCGAGGCCTCCTGCCTGCGCGCGGCTGAGTGTCGCGCCGCGGCGCTCGCCGAAGAAGCCTTGCAGGAAATCCGCGTCCATGCCGATGACGTTGAGGTCGCGCTTGAAGACACTCCTGAGCTTGTCGCGCAGGTCGGCGCTTTCCCTGGCACCCAATTTGGTCTTTTCATAGAAGATGAGGTCGAGATCGGAGACAAACGCTTTGGTGGGTGAACCGGCATCGTACACTTCGATAAGCGGGCTGAGCCCGAGCCGGTCGAGAAGGGTCTGGATGATGGCGTGGTCGAGGTCCCTCAGCACAGTGCCTGCGCGGCGTGGATCGGTAGAATATTTGAGGAAGATGATGCGTTTCAGGCTCTCGCGATATGCTGCGAGGTCAGTCACCGCTTTTCCGGGGAGGGTGCCGGGTGGCACGTCTTTCAGCACGCCAGCGGTGCCGTCGCTGAACGCGCTCCGCGTGAACGCGTCGTCAGGAGTCTCGCTCGCACGTTGTTCATCTGGTGTCTTCGGCGTGATTGCTTTTGCTGGGTCGAGGTTCTCATAGAATCTGTTATCGAGTCGGTCCAGGTCACGTTGGCGTGCCTGTTCCTCGAACGCGGCCTGTTCAGGCGTGCGCGTCGGGATGCGTGTCGTACGGGCTGCGGTTTCCGGCGCGACTGTCGGCGGACCGACGAAAAGTGCTTTGACGAATGCGTACATCGGTGTGAACGCGTTCTTGACGGCGAAGAAAGGATTGCTGTACAACGTCGTCGTCCCGATGCTCCTGCGTGCCGATTCGAGGAATGCTTTGCTGGCGCGTTCGAGTCGGTTTGGCGCTGGGAGTTTGCCGAGTTCGGTTTCGAGGCGGAAGACGTCGCGCTGCGCGAATTGCAGTTGCGCGGTGATCGCTGCGCGTTGATTCGCAGGTGCGGTGAAGACGCGTGCTTTGAGCGCACTGTGCGCTCGCTTGGCATCGGCGAGTTGTTGTTCGAGTTGTTGGCGGGTGGGTGGCGTGGGTTGGGCGGCAGGAGCGAGTTCTGGCTCTATCGGCGATGGTGCCTCTGGCGTGCCGAGACCTAGTTCGGCCACGCGCCGTTCGATGTCTTCAAGGATATCCTGAGCTTGTTTGAAATGTGGGCTTTCAGGCTGCACGCGACCCAAGAGGTCGCGTCCTTGCCTGAGGATGAGCAGGTCCGCCTTGCTGATGCGGTCGTTGGACAGCATCGTTTGGTACGCGTGGAGGACGAATGAAAGTCCGTCGTTGAATTGGATAGAAGCGGTTTGATCGATTGTGCGAGAGAGCAGGTTCACGAGTTCTGGTGTCGGCTCGCGTCCGAGCGAGTTGCGGAGCATCTCTGCCACGTTGTCGAAGATGCGCTGCTGTCTTTGCGCTGGTGTCAACTGCTCGTTGTGACAGAGGTGGCAGGCCGAGTCTGGGGGCCGGAATTCGGTGTCCAACATCGTCTCCCCGAGGTCCGGCGGCAACGTCGTGTCATCTTTTCGCGCCTGTTCGATGCCCTTCCGGAAATCAACATCCATCTGCGTGGGCGTTGGTCTGCTCGCTTCCTCGACGACAGTCACGCCTTCTTGGAGTGCGGTGCGTCCCCGTGCCGGAACCGCGCCGTATATCTGATTGAGATCGGCCGCGAGTTGTGCGCCCCCTGGTTGTTCCGCAGCAGCTTCAGCCGCTGCAACAATATCCGCCTCGCGCTTGGCGAGCGCCTCGGCGACGGTGAGGAGATTGCTGATCTTATCCTTGAGTTTCGTCGCGGCCGCAGGGTCGGCACCGATGAGGCGCGCGGATTCCGCGTTCATCTTCCCGAAATATTCCGCGTTGTGGAAGTCGATGAATGACTGCGTTGCTCGGCGGAATTCATATGCGCTGAGCGCGTTCGCCCCGCTCGTGTGCGAGTATCCTCTGAGCAGTGCACGGTCATCATCTGTGAGTGTTTCCGATGCGTAACCGGGTGGCAGTTTCCCGTCCTGAATAAGTTGAGCGATCACTTGCTGTTCGAGGGGAAGTTGCAATGGTGTGTTTTGCATCTTGCTCTCGATCCAGGCACGGGCAAGTTCACCGACCTCGGCGCGTTCCGTGTTCGTGCCGATAGCGCCCCAAAGACCGCCTGCGGTGACATCAGTCCATGACTGGATCCCTGCCACAAGGCCATCGATGAGCACTCGATCATTTTCAATCGCGAATGTGTCTGGCGCACCCGTACCCGTCGTGTCAAGGACTGGGAAGCCGAAATCGATGAGCGTGATGCGGCCGTCGGGCGTGACAAACACATTACCTGGATTGAGGTGGTCGCCGTGGACGACGCCGTGCGCGTGGATGGCGCGGAGCTTCTCCTCAATGCCTTGTCTGACGTCCTTCTCGCTTGGCGCGCGACCTTCCGTCGCTGCATCCCAGAGCGTCTCGCCCTCCACAAGCGTCTGCGTGAACCCGATGATATTGCCTTGTTCGTCAAGCACAAAACTGTCGAAGTGCGGGATGCCGGGCACATTTTCCGTGAGGAGAAGATTCTTGATCTCGCGATCCTTGAAGACGCTCTCGAGGTCTGGTATCCATTCCTTGTATACGGCTGTCTGGCCGTTCCGAGTCACGAGGTGCACGGTGCCGAATCCGCCT
>Ga0247727_10020402_pt1 | contig 10137 bp, 7 predicted proteins | sample WisWelCaveWW1625_FD_202498 | JGI IMG/M metagenome (GOLD analysis project Ga0247727, IMG submission 202498) | Biofilm microbial communities from Wishing Well Cave, Virginia, United States - WW16-25 | ecosystem: Environmental > Aquatic > Deep subsurface > Groundwater > Cave microbial mat | place... | reverse complement strand
AAGACGGGCGGTAGGGGTCTCGCCGGGCCGCCATTCGACAAGCCCTCCGGGCGTGGCAATCCAGCGACGGCCGTCCGAGGTGAACGAAATGGCGCGGACGTCGCGGCTGGGCAGGCCGTCGGTGTCGGTGAGGGTGAAATCCACGACTGGGCGACCCGCCTGCGGGTTCTGCGAAAGGCGGGCCAGACCGTGCCGGGTGCAAACCCAGATGCGGCCCTCGCCGGCAACGATGCCAGCGACAAACTCGTGAGGCAGGCCGTGCTGAGCGGTGAATCGAGCCCAGGCGCCGGCGGGGTTCCGCCAATAGAGGCCGCTGGAGGCGCCGACCCAAAGCCCGCCGCTGGGGTCCAGGTGGACGGCGATCACGTAATCCGCTTCGTAAGCACCGGGCGGCGATGGGAAATGGATCCGTTCGATGCGCGGCGCCCCGCCGGGGCGGCGGAGGCGGTAGAGGCCGTCGGCGGTCCCCAGAAGCACGGCCCCATCGGGCTCCTCCTCCACGGTGTTCACGAACACCGCCTGCGGCGAGTCGTCCGGCCGGAATATGGCGGCGATGCGCTTGGGATCGGCGGGGCGAAACAGCGCCAGGCCGCCGTCGGTGGCGATCCAGTACTCGCCCGTGCGGGCTTCGATGATGTCATTGACGTGAAGGTGCGGCAGGCCGTCCGCAACCGTGTAGTTGACGAACTGGCGGCCATCGAAGCGGGAGAGACCGTCGTCGGTCGAGATCCACAGGAAACCGTGCGAGTCGCGATAGATCCCATTCACGCGATTGTGCGCCAGCCCCTCGGTGATCGTGTAGACGCGGAGGGGCAGCGTCGCGGCGCGCGCGTAGCCGATGCACCCGAGCAGGAGGGCGATCCTGACCATCTCCTGCCGCATGGCTCCAGCTTACAACCCGTGCGTCAGGAAGTCCATGCGGCCACCGGCGGCCGGCGGCGGCGGTGAGGATCTGGCCGGCGCCGAAACCCGCATCCGGCGATGCCAGAAAGCCCACCACCGAGGCGATGTCTTCCGGCGAGCCGGTGCGGCCCAGGGCGGCGCGGCCGGCCACGGCCCCCTTGAGCTGCTCCAACTCCTCCGCGTGCAGCCGCTCGAGGCACTGTCGGTGATGATGAACCCGGCGCCAGGGCGTTCACCCGGATGCCCAACGGTCCAAGTTCCAGACTCCTTCTCCAGAATGTGGCGGACCAACGTGGGGGGCGTCATCCACATGGTAGCCGCGGCGCTGCCTCGGCGCCGGCGATATTTCGCTGAAGGTGCCGGAAGACGTTCTCAAAGCCAGTGGCCAGTACGCCGCTGCGCTGCGGCTGTCTCGAGCGGCTTACATTCGGGGGGCCATTGAGCGAAGGAATCGGGAAACACACGCCCGCCTGAGGGCTCAGCGCCTGGCCGAGGCTTCCCGCAAGGTGCGGCGCGAAAGCATGCGAGTCAACGCCGAGTTTGCCGCTTTCGAGCGGGCGCCCGATGCCTAAGCGAGGGGAGATCTGGCTGGCGAACCTGGACCCACGACTCGGCACAGAACCCGGCAAGACCCGGCCTGTGCTGCTGGTTCAAGCCCAGGCCCTGCTGGACGCCGCTCACCCTTCCACTATGGTAGTTCCTCTGACCACCCGGCTCGTGGAGGGCGCTGAACCGCTTCGCATCCGGGTCCCGGCATCTGGCGGCCTTCCCCGGGCGTCCGATGCGTTGGTCGATCAGCTCCGCGCGATCGACAATCGCCGGCTCATCCGCGGACCCTTGGCCCGCCTCCCGGCGCCTTTGCTGGAAAAGGTGGAAGCAGCTATCCTCGAGGTGCTCGACATTACGGAGTGGATGGATTCCTCAGGAAGATGCTAGCTGGACGCGCTACCCCTCCAGCGCCGCACCCGCCTGCTCCCACTCCCTCACCAGCGCCTCGAGCGCCGCTCGGCGCCGCTCGATCTCCTTGGACAGCCGGGCGGACTCGCGGTGGTCGTGATAGGACCCGGCGAGCTGCGCCTCAAGCAGCCCGATCTCCCGCTCGAGGCCGGCGCTCTGCTGCTCGAGCTCGGCCACGCGCTGCCGTAGTTGCTGCTGCTTGATCGGGTTCAGGCGCGGGCCGGCTTTGGCCTTTGCCTTGGACGCCGAAGACCTGGCAGCCGGGGCCGCCAGCGCGGCCGGGGCGCCGCTCCGCGCCTCTTTCCGCCACAGGTAGTCCTCGTAATTGCCCGGGTAGACGTTCACCTCCCCGCCCCCTACCTCGAAGACTTTGGTGGCCAGCTTGTCGATGAAGTAGCGGTCGTGGGAAACGAACACTACCGTGCCGTGGAACTCGAGCAGCGTGTCGAGCAGCACGTCCTTGGCCCGCAGATCGAGGTGGTTAGTGGGCTCGTCGAGCAGCAGGAGGTTGGAGGGAACGACCAGCATGCGGGCCAGGGCATAGCGGTTGCGCTCCCCGCCCGAGAGCACGCCGATCGGCTTGAACACGTCGCCGTCGGAGAACAGGAAGCTGCCGAGCAGGCCCCGCAGCTCGGCGCCGGTTGAGCGCGGCACCAGCGCCGAGAGATCCTCGAGCAGCCGAGCTTCCGGATCGAGCGCCTTGTACTGGTCCTGGGCGAAGTAGTCGATGGCGACGTTGTGCCCGCTGATCCGCTCGCCGGCGGTGAGCGGCTCGATGCCGGCCAGCATCCGGATCAGGGTCGATTTGCCGGCGCCGTTGGGACCCACCAGCGCAATCCGGTCGCCCCGCTCGATCAGGAAGCTCACGCCTTCGAAGACCCGGTTCGGCCCGTAGGTCTTGGTGACCTTGCGGAATTCCGCGACCACCCGCCCCGACGCCTTGGGCTGCGGGAAGCGGAAGTGGATGGTTCTCTCCTCCACCGGCAGCTCGATCCGCTCCATCCGCTCCAGCTCCTTGATGCGGCTCTGCACCTGGGAGGCCTTGGTGGCCTGGTACCGGAAGCGGTTGATGAAGACCTCGAGCTGGTGGATCTTGTCCTGCTGGTTCTTGTGGGCGGCTTCGAGCTGTGCCTGCCGCTCCTGCTTCTGCGCCTGGTACCGCGAATAGTTGCCGCTGTAGAAGTGCGCGCCGCGGTTCCACAGCTCGATGACCTTTTTCACGGTCACGTCGAGGAAATACCGGTCGTGGGAGACGATCACGAACGAGCCGGGGTAGGCGCCCAGGTACTCCTCGAGCCAGTTGCGGGCTTCGAGATCGAGGTGGTTGGTCGGCTCGTCGAGCAGCAGCAGGCCGGGCTTTTCGAGCAGCAGCTTGGCCAGCGCGATCCGCATCTGCCAGCCGCCGGAGAACTCCTCGGTCGGCCGCTGCCAATCCTCTTTGGGGAAGCTCAGACCCGCCAGAACGCCGCCGACCTGGGCCTCCAGGGTGTAGCCGTCGCGAGACAGGAACTCGTCCTGAACGCGGTGGAAGCGGGCGGCGGCGGCCTGATACTCACTCCCGGACGGGTCCAGGTGCGACAGCCTGTCGGCCAGCTCGCGCTGCTCGGTCTCGAGCGCCAGCACCCCCGCGAACACACTGAGGCACTCGTCGAACAACGTCCGCCCCGCCAGGCTGAGTCCGTCCTGGGGCAGGTAGCCGAAGGTGAGGTTCTTGGGCCGGTTGATTTCCCCGGCGTCCAGAGGCTCGATCCCGGCGAGGATTTTCAGCAGGGTGGTCTTGCCGCTGCCATTGCCCCCCACCAGGCCCACGCGGTCCTGAGTCGTAACCAGCCAGTCCAGGTCTTCGAAAAGGAGTCTTTCCCCGAAGCGCTTGCGAGCGCCCGACACCTGCAGCACGTTCTTAGTTTAACAAAGGGGAACCGGCCGCCGTTGGGAAGCGGGGCCCGCGGGCGCCCGCGACGCCCGTGGGCCTCGTCGGCAGCGAACGATGGTCCTCAGGAAAAGGCCGGCTACTTGCCTTCTCGAACGTCGATCCGGGTGGCCACCAACTGGGTCTTGTCGTTGAACTTGCCCAGGCAGATCACCCGGCGGCCCTCTTTCACCTCATCCATCGAGCTCGGCTTATTCCGGAAGGTGATTTTCGTGTCGGCGTTGTACACCACTTGCCGCTGCACGTTGCCCTTGCGCAGGGTCACCGTGGAGGTGTCCTTATTGATCATGTGGATGGTGCCGCTGAGGCGGTCTTCCTTCGCCTCTTTTCCCTTCTTGCCCTGGGCGTTCACCTGGGTGGCTACACTCAGGGTCAGCATCACGCCCAGCAACAAGCCCATCCAGATAGAGATACTGCGTCTCATGCATCCTCCTTAGTTCAATGCTGCCAGAGCCGTTACTATAATCGGAACGCAGTCCAAAAGTAAAGTGGTTTCGGGCAGTTTTTTGCGATACTGTCGGACGCAGGAGGCCCCGCCATGACCCGAAAACGACGACTGGGAGTGGCCCTGGCGGTCGGTGTTGTAGCGGCGCTGGTAGTGTGGCTCTCCCCCGAAGCCAGGACCGCCATGCAGACCCCGCTGTCCCTAGGGCCGACGGCCACCTTCCGGATTCTGCTCGGGGCGGGCGACGCCACCCCCCGGGCTTGGGACGGCCGCCTGGAAGCCGCCGGGGGGCGGCTGGTGAGCCTCAGCGGCTGGCACTTTACCGACCAGGACGAGGTCGGATCCGCCGGCGAGTGGAAGTGCGCCACCCGGTCCCGGACCTTCAACCCGGCGCTGGCCGAGTCCCCCGACCCAAGACCCGCTCCGATCGGCCTGCTGGCAACCATCGAGGGTGGCCGGGTCGAGGTCCGGACTGCCAACGGGTCCTTCGGCTTCTCGCCGTCGGAGGTTCCCGCTTTCGGCGGCTTGAAGTTCCTGGACGGGGCGGTGTCGGTCGAGCGGGTTCCGGCGGTCGAGATCCACCCGGCCCCCGAGACCGAAGAAGACTATCCGGAACTGGCACGGGGACTAGGCGGGGCGCTGTGGATGAGCTGGCAAAGCTACCGCGGCGAGAGCGATGCCGTGTGGGCCCGGCGCTTTGACGGCCGAACCTGGTCAACCCCCGTCGCGGTGCTTGAGAAGGGCGACGCCCACCGGACCGCAGTGGCGTCGGCGGGCAACGGCGAGACCTGGATTGTTTGGTCACAGCAGGTGGAGGGCAACTGGGATCTCTACGGCCGGGCGCACAAAGACGGCCGCTGGGGGCCCGCGACGCGCCTCACCGACGCGCCTCAGCCCGACATCCTGCACCGGCTGGAGCGCGACTCGGCCGGCAACCTGTGGCTGGTGTGGCAGGGCGCCCGCAACGAGCAGTTCGACATCCTGGCGCGCCGCTACGACGGCCGCTCCTGGTCGCCGGAGCAGAACATCAGCTCGACGCCGGAGAACGATTGGGAACCGGCGGTGGCCGCCGACGCCAAGGGCAACGTTTGGGTTGCCTGGGACGGCTACGAGAGCGGCAACTACGACGTGTATTTCAGCCGGTTGGAAGGCGGCCGGTGGTCCAAGCCCGCCCCGATCGCCGCCAGCGGAAACTTCGAGGCGCACGTGGCGCTTGCCGCCGACGCCAACGGGCGGCTGTGGGCGGCCTGGGACGAAGCCGGGCGCAGTTGGGGCAAGGACACCGGCTACACCATTCGAGGCTCCGGCGAGCCTGGCACCGGGCTCTACGCCGAGCGCCGGGTGAAGGTGGCGTGCCTGGAGGGCGGCAAATGGCTGGAGCCGCGCCTGCCGCCGGGCCAGGACTTCCGCGACCGGCCGCAACTTGAGGTGGACGAGACCGGACGGGTGTGGCTCGCTTGGCGGTCCAGGTACCAGCTCCGCCTGGGCCAGGGGATGGGGGGTGCAATGGGCGCCGGCGCGTGGGAAACCTACATTTCCTACCTGGACGGGGACCGGTGGGCCCCGGCCCAGTTCATCCCGCAAAGCGTCGGGCGGGCGGACACGCGCGCGGCCCTGGCGCCGGCGGCCGGAGGCGGCGTCTGGCTGGCGCAGGCCACTGACCAGCGGGCCTTCCAGCAGAACCGGCCCGGCAATTACGACCTGCTTACCGCGCAGGTCGAGGCCCCGGCGGCCCGCCCCGCGGCCGTGACCCAGCCGCTCGAGATCGACTCGACCGAGCGGCCGCTCTCCCAGGCCGGGGAGCGAGCCGACATCGCCGTCATTCGGAGGTACCGCGCCGGAGAGAAGCTTCGCATCGTGCGCGGCGACATGCACCGCCATACCGACATCTCCTTCGGCGACGGGGTGGGCGACGGCTCCCTCACCGACGCCTATCGCTACGCCATCGACGCCGCCGGCTTCGACTACCTGGCCGTCACCGACCACAATTACGGCGAGAACGAGTACTCCTGGTGGCGGACGCAGAAATCGGCCGACCTGTTCCGGCTGGGCGACAAGTTCATCCCGCTATACGCCTACGAGCGCAGCATCCCTTACCCGAACGGGCACCGCAACGTGGTGCATGCGCGGCGCGGGGTCCGCTGGCTGCCGATTCCCGACGCCGAGCGCAAGGGCGAAGCCGGCGCGGCCCGCCTTTACGAGTACCTCAAGAAGACGGCCGGGATCGCGATGTCCCACACTTCGGCCACCAGCATGGGCACCGACTGGCGCGACAACGACCCCGAAGTCGAGCCGCTGGTGGAGGTCTTCCAGGGGGACCGTACCAACTACGAGTACGAAGGGGCGCCGCGGTCGGCCACCGCCGCCCGGCCCGATTACCAGCCCGGCGGCTATCGGCCGCTGGGGTTCATCCGCAACGCCTGGGCCAAGGGCTACCGGCTGGGTTTGCAGGCCAGCTCCGATCACCTCTCGACCCACATCTCCTACGCCATGCTCCTGGTGGAGGACTTCACCCGGGAGGGGATGCTCGACGCCATCCGCCGCCGCCACGCTTACGGGGCCACCGACAACATCGTGCTCGACGCCAGCCTGGAGACCCCGTCGGGCGAGAAGCACATCCAGGGCGACGTGTTGTACTCCGAGCCCAAGCCGCGCTTCAAAGCCCACATTCGGGGCACCGCCGCCATCGAGCGCGTCGAGATCATCAAGAACAACAACGTCGTCTACTCGACCAGCCCGGGACGCCAGACCGCGACCGTCGAGTACACCGACTACGATCCCGACTCGGCGGTGTCGGCGGTGAGGTTCGAATCGTTCTATTATGTCCGGGTGCGGCAGTTCGACTCGCAGTTGGCGTGGTCCTCGCCCATCTGGGTGCGCCGAAGATGAGCATGACGGCATTGGACCTGCGAGGCGTGATCGCGGCCATCGTGACGCCGTTCGACGCGCGGGACCGGCTGGATGAAGCGGCCACGCGGCGCATCACCCGGCACGTGCTCGACGGCGGAGCCAACGCGGTGATGACCTGCGGGGGCACGGGTGAGTTTCCTCACCTCAGCCGCCAGGAACGGGCCAAGGTCACCCGCATCGTGGCCGAGGAGACCGCCGGGCAAGGGCGGGTGATCGCCGGAACCGCCGCCTGCAGCACCCGCGAGGCTATCGAGTTGACGCTCGATGCTGCCAAGGCCGGCGCGGCGGCCGCCATACTTACACCGCCCTTCTACTTCCATCTGCCCGGGCGGGCGCTGTTCGAGCACTTCGCCGCCGTCGCCCGGGAGTCGCCGATCCCCATCGTCCTCTACAACAACCCGCTTTACACCGGCAACAGCCTGCCGCCGGCGCTGCTCGCCGAGATGGCCCAGATCGACAAGGTCATCGGCCTCAAGCAGAGCGACAGCGACCTGGGCCGGCTGGTGGAAGTCATCCGGCGGGTCGGCGACCGGATCTCGGTTTCGACCGGCATCGACAGCCAGTTCTACGCCTCGCTGTGCGTGGGCGCCCGCGGCATCTTCTCCACCGCCGCCTGCGTGATTCCCCGCGAGATGGCCGCGATCTACCAGGCCTTCTGCGCCCAGGACCACCGCTCGGCGCTCGGCGCCCACCAGCGGGTGCAGGGACTGAACCGGTTCTTCGAGTACGACCCCGGCTACGTCGCCCCCTGCAAGGAGGCGCTGGAGATGCTGGGACTGAGCGCCGGCAAGGCCCGCAAGCCGCTGCCGGACCTGACCGCCGAGGAGCGCAACGGCATCCGCGCCGCCCTGCGCGACTTGGGCTACGAGGTGCGCAAATGATCCTGGTCACCGATGCCGCCGCGGCGCCCTGGCAGGAGCGGTTCAACGAGAAGCTCGGGCGGGCTCTCTACCGCAAGGAGCTCTACACCGATCCGGAGACGGGCATGGAGATCCGGCTGGTGCGGTACCCGGCCGGCGTGATCAACCCGCTGCACACGCACCCCTGCGGCCATGGCATTTACGTGCTCGAAGGGACGCTGGTTACCGACCAGGGCCGCTTTGGCCCCGGGACGTTCGTGTGGTTCCCCGAAGGCGAGACGATGGAGCACGGGGCCTCCCCCGAGGGGGACGTGACGGTGCTGTTCCTGACCAACAAGCCGTTCCGGATTGACTACCAGTAGTCATTCCGCGGGCCGGGCAGGGGCTGCCTCGGTCGCCGCGCCCAAGTACTTCAAGCTACCCTCCCGTGCACCGGCCCATTTGTCGCTCGGTGGCTACGGGAGCAGCAACATGATGTCTTCTCTGTCTACGAGGAAGCCCGTGGGAACGGCGCCCACATCATGGCTGCTTCGCCGATTGCTGGCACGAGTTCGCTTTGCTCGGGCCGAGTGACGCTGTGAAAGCACGCCTCTCTCGCGGTGCAGTAGATCAGCCGGCCGGCGGGCGGACGGGGATGCCGTGGCGGGCGAGGATTTCCTTGAGGGCGGCGATGGTCCAGGTTCCGAAGTGGAAGATAGAGGCGGCCAGGGCGGCGTCGGCCTCGCCTTCACCGAGCACGCGGACGAAATCTTCCGGCTTGCCGCCGCCGCCGGAGGCGATCACCGGGATGGTGGTCGCGCGGGAGACGGCGCGCGTCAGATCGCAGTCGAAGCCGGTCTGGGTGCCGTCGGCGTCCATGGAGGTGAGCAGGATCTCGCCCGAGCCGAGGGATTCGCCGCGGCGGGCCCACTCGACGGCATCGTCTCCGGTGTCGCGGCGGCCGCCGTAGGTGAACACGTTCCACTTGCCGGGCGTCCGGCGGCGGGCATCGATGGCCAGTACGACCGCCTGGGCGCCGAACTCGCTCGACAACTCGGTGATCAGCTCGGGCCGCTCGACGGCGGCGGTGTTGACCGAGACCTTGTCGGCGCCGGAGAGCAGGATGCGGCGCGCGTCAGCTACCGAGCGGATGCCCCCGCCGACGCAGAGCGGGATGAAGACCTGGCGGGCGGTGCGGTCCACCACATCGATCATGATGTCGCGGCCCTCGCTCGAGGCGGTGATGTCGAGGAACACCAGCTCGTCGGCGCCGGCCCGGTTGTACGCGGCGGCCAGCTCTACCGGGTCGCCGGCGTCGCGCAGCCCGACGAAGTGGATGCCCTTGACCACACGGCCGTCCTTGACGTCGAGGCAGGGGATGATGCGCTTAGCCAACAAAGTTCTTCACCACCTGTTGGCCCGCCGGCCCGGACTTCTCGGGGTGAAACTGCACGCCGAAGACGTTGCCGGCCTCGACGGCGGCGGCGTAGCGGACGTCGTAGACGACCAGGGCCGCGGCCCGCGGGCCGGCGACGGCCTCGGGTACGTAGTAGCTATGGGCGAAGTAGACGTAAGGGCGCTCGGGCAGCCCCTCGAACAGCGACGGGGCGCCGCGCAGCTCGAGCCGGTTCCACCCCATGTGCGGGGCGCGAACGCCGGCCGCGAACCGCTCCACGCGGCCCGGGTAGAGGCCGAGACCCGCCACCTCAGGGGCTTCGGCGCTTGATTCGAACAGCGCCTGCAAGCCCAGGCAGATACCCAGGAACGGGACGCCGGCGCGAATGCGCTCGATGAGCGCGTCGCGGACCTCAAGCCGGTCGAGGGCGCGCATCATCTGGCCGAAGTGGCCGACGCCGGGCAAGACGATCTTCGAGGCGCGGCGGAGTCCGGCGGCGTCGCGGACGATTTCGTAGGGCGAGCCAAGCGAGGCCAGGGTGTTCTCCACCGAGCGGAGGTTGCCGGCGCCGTAGTCGAGGATGGCGATCATGGGCGTTGGTGATCCACCTTCACAGCAGCCCTTTGGTGCTCGGCAACTGGCCGCGCAGCCGCCGGTCCTTCGAGCAGGCGTACTTCATGGCGCGGGCGAAACACTTGAAGACGGCCTCGATCTTGTGGTGGCTGGAGCGGCCGTAGAGCACGCGGGCGTGGAGGTT
>Ga0247727_10020401_pt1 | contig 10137 bp, 11 predicted proteins | sample WisWelCaveWW1625_FD_202498 | JGI IMG/M metagenome (GOLD analysis project Ga0247727, IMG submission 202498) | Biofilm microbial communities from Wishing Well Cave, Virginia, United States - WW16-25 | ecosystem: Environmental > Aquatic > Deep subsurface > Groundwater > Cave microbial mat | place... | reverse complement strand
ACGATTACAACCCTGAGCAAGCACTCAGGACGGAAGATCCTGCTCCTGTGTTCGGATGGCCAGGACAATATGAGTGAAACAAAACTCGAAGATCTGCTCAAGATCGCAACCGACTCTCCCGAATTAACGATTGTGGTATTTGGAACCGTCTCGAATCGTCCGGCCCGCAGCATGCGCGGAGGCGTAAAGGATATCCCTGCCTCTCCAATGTTCCACGGCAAAGAGGTTCTGCAACAACTCGCTGACACAACCGCAGGGTACGCCTTTTTCCCCAACAATCTAAAGGAAGCAGATAAAGTCTTTGAACTGATCCGCAGCTTTGTGCGAAGCCAGTACTATCTCGCGTACCGGCCGCAAAACCGGACCATGGACGGCGCATTCCGTAAAATCCAGCTCGTTTGTAAACGCAAAGGCGTAACGCTCCACTACCGGCCTGGCTACAACGCACCCAGATCGTAGAACGATTGGCGAATTCAACTTTCCGGCGCAGGTTATAGTCTTCCTACAAAGGCACCGGAGCCATTTTACTCCATTATGGCACTAAATGATCCATAAAGGTTCATTGCGAACCATTATGATTCAAAATGTACCGTAGTGGGACCATTTGACCGGGATGGCGTGGTGAAGGTTTACTGTTTGTGTTCGCGCACCCAGGAGCGAAAGGCGCGGGTAGCCAGGCGTGATCCTTCTTTCTGGCCGCGATTCAAGTATTCTGACAAGACCTCAGAGGACAAGAACGGGAAAGCACGACTGTGCGGTTCTTCCTGATAGGTCTCATTAGAACGCAGGTGGATGCGAACTCGCTTTTTGGCAACGCGCCAGATTTCAGGCACGTTCATGGCTGCATAAATCGGGAATTTGCTGAGGGAAGAGTTTGTGCGTTCCACTTCAACTACCAGATCGGGAGGGGGATCCTTTTCCAGATCGAGGTCATCATCCAGGCCGATCACATGCGCCGCATTCTGAATGTAAAAGCAATCATCAGGTTCTGCTCCTTTTTCCAGGATTTCCATTTTGAATGTAGTTGAACCGGCCGATTCGATGTCAATGTCGAGTTCATCAGACAATGCCTGAACCAGCCTGTTTATTATGTTCTTTTCGTTTTCATGAGGGAATGCAGGAGCCATAATTTCCATCCTTCCTTGATCGTAAAATATGCGGACTGCGTAACCTTCGCCCAGTTCCGACAAAAGTTGTTTGTACGCATCCCACGAAACCCCATCGATTCGCAGCGAAGCTCCCGCCGGTAAACGCGCTATGACTTCGAGATAGTTAGAGGTAGTGACCGACATATTGTTACTATAACTTCGCGCGGCAAAATGTGTCAAATCAAAGCAAAAGAACGCTTTGAGAAACATCCAGAATCAAACATAATCAGGATTACCATGGAGCAACTGATCTTGCCATCGTTTGCAAAGATCAATCTTGTCTTGCGAGTGCTTAGAAAGCGGCGTGACGGGTATCACACGCTCGAAACCGTTTTTCAGACGATAGATTTGCACGATGAGCTGACATTTTCGTTTTATCCGAGCACACATTTTCATCTGGTTCTGGATGTCGGAAAAAGCGAAATTCCAGCCGACAGCAGCAACCTTATCTATAAGGCCTGCCATCTTTTTCATGAAGCGCATCCTGTACCCGTACGAATAGAAGTTCAAATTGAAAAAAGAATTCCATTGCAGGCAGGACTTGGGGGTGGGTCCTCCAACGCCGCGGTGTCTTTGATTGCGCTTTCCCGGTATTTTCGAAGGCCGCTGAAACGCACAGAACTTCTTTCGCTTGCCCGCAGGCTGGGCGCGGATGTTCCGTTTTTTCTATATGGTGGAACCGCGCTGGGCACGGGGCGGGGCGATCGCATCCGAAGACTCCCCGATTGGCCGTCTTTTCCAACATTGCTCGTTCACCCGGGAATTCCCTGTTCCACCCCGGGTGTTTATCGATCTTATGACGAATCCGGTTTATTGACACGAAATCGGGATTTCATTAAGATACACCTTGATCAACGTCCGGAATCCCTGAAGGATCTTGTCATTCTAATCGAAAACGACCTGGAACAGGTGGTTTTCGCGCACTATCCTGAGCTAGATTCCATTAAGAAAAAATTTGTTGAAGCAGGCGCCGTGACTGTTTCCTTAACGGGAAGCGGTTCGTCTCTCTTCGGTTTTTTCAAAACGGACGGAGATCCCGGAGAAGCGGCAAAAAAGTTTCCAGCTTCTACGGTGGCCCGGTTCGTGAACCGGGCTGAATACAGGGCCCGTGTTTTTGGTGGGAAATAGGTCATTTGGGGAGTCGCCAAGCGGCAAGGCACTGGTCTTTGGCACCAGCATACGGAGGTTCGAATCCTCCCTCCCCAGCTTTGGGTAGTTGAACGCGTTCATTGAGGAACGACTATGGCATTGGACAGGTGCAAAGTCTTTACAGGAAATGCGAATCCTGCGCTGGCGGGAGAAGTGTGCGATCACATGCAGATTCTGTTGGGCAAGTCACATTTGACGCGCTTCAGTGACGGTGAATCGTATTTCCAGATTCTGGAAAACGTTCGTGGAGTGGACGTATTCATAATTCAACCGACCTGTTCACCCGTGAACACAAACCTCATGGAGTTGCTGATCATGATCGATGCTATCCGAAGAGCTTCTGCGGGACGCATCACCGCAGTGATCCCGTATTATGGATACGCGCGTCAGGACCGCAAAGACAAACCGCGTGTACCGATTACTGCCAGGCTGGTTGCGGATCTGATTTCCCGGGCGGGCGTTGATCGTTTGCTGGCTGTGGATCTTCACGCGAACCAGATTGTCGGATTTTTCGGGATTCCTGTGGACCATCTTTACGCTGCGCCGGTCATCCTGAAATACGTCGCCGATCAGAAGTTCCCGAATCTCACTATTGTTTCACCCGATGCGGGCGGTGTGGAGCGGGCGCGCGCGTTTGCAGTCCGATTGAACGCCCAGCTTGCAATTGTGGACAAGCGGCGTGTTGCGCCGAATGTTGCCGAAACGATGAACGTAATCGGAGACGTAAGAGGTCGAACCTGTGTTGTGGTGGACGACATGATCGATACGGCTGGAACTTTGACCAGCACCGCAAAATCATTAAAAGAGCAGGGCGCAGAAAGAATTTTTGCGACGTGCTCGCATCCTGTTTTGAGCGGTCCGGCTCTCGAACGCATTGAGGCATCGCCGATCGAACGCGTGGTTGTGACCAATACCATTCCGCTTCGACCGGAAGCGCAAAGCTCGCCCAAGATTGTGCAGCTTTCCGTTGCAGAGCTTCTGGCCCGCGCCATTATCAATATTCATAAAGAGACATCCCTCAGCGAACTATTTGTGTAGGAGTTTTGTTATGGAACAGATTGTTATCGAAGGCAGCCTGCGTGATACCACCGGGAAAGGTCCGAACCGGCAATTACGCCGCTCCGGTAAAGTACCCGCAGTGTTGTACGGACACAAGAATCAAAGTGTTTCACTTGTCGTAGATCCAAAGGATATTTTTCGCATCCTTCGTTCACAGGCTGGTGAAAATACAATATTCGGATTGAATGTGCCCGGACGTGAAAGACTGAATTGTCTTATCAAGGAATACCAGCTGGAACCCGTTTCACATGTGTTGCTTCATGCCGATATTCTTGAAGTGGCCATGGATGTGACGCTGGAAGTAAAAGTACCGCTCGTAACCAGAGGTGATGCGTACGGTGTTAAGACGGAAGGTGGATTGCTGGATCTTGTTCATCGCGAATTACATGTTGAATGTTTGCCGGCAGATATTCCGGAGCACATCGAAGTGGACGTCACCAACCTCAAAATCGGGGATTTGATTCGTGTGCGCGATCTGGTTGTCAGCGATAAAATCAAGTTGCTCGATGAGCCGGAGACCGTTATCATTGCGATTGAACATCCACGCGCTGAAGAAGTTACGGCTGTTGCCCCGGTGGAAGGAGCAGTTGAAGCCGAACCCGAAGTCATTAAGAAGGGTAAGGTCGCAGAACCGGCTGAGGAAGAAGAATAGCAGTTTTCTGCTGCGAAGCTAACCTTCGCGGCTCACTATGATCAAACTGATAGCAGGGCTGGGAAATCCAGGCAAGCGATACTTGAAAAACCGGCATAATGTCGGATATCTTGCGATCGAACGGCTGCTGGAGATCTCGCCTGCAGTGAAGACGCGGTCTACTGATACCGCAATGCTCTTTGAAACAAAACAGTTCGGTTTGCTTTGCAAACCGCTGACATACATGAATCACAGCGGTAGACCCCTGTTGGATCTATCGCGGGAAATGGGATTGGAACCCACGGAAATTCTGGTACTTTACGACGACTTCGCGTTGGGTCTCGGGATGATTCGCATTCGCACTACGGGAAGCTCCGGAGGACACAACGGGTTGCAGTCCATCATCGATCATTTCGGGAGCACACATTTTCCCCGCGTTCGAATGGGAATCCAAACGGAGGAAATGGACAACTGGATTGATTTCGTGCTGGGGAACTTCCGCAAGAAAGAAATGCCTGTTGTATCCGAAATGCTGGATTCGTGTTGTGATGCTGTTTCCGTGATTCTTGAAAACGGAATCACGCCGGCAATGAATCGATTTAACCGCAAGCAAAAGGCGCCGGAATAATCCGTCCTTTTGCTCCTTGCTGTTCCGTTGAGGAACGGCTTAACCCCGCAATTTGCGGGAGAAAACCACAAGGAGGGTTTCGTGAGTTACTACGAATTACTGGTTATCTTCTCTCCGGCTCTTTCGGACGAAGAAGAAAAATCCCAGGCATCTCATGTTGAAGAACTGATCAATCACGAAAAAGGGACCATTCACCTGACGGACCACTGGGGCAAGCGCAAGCTTGCTTATACGATCAAGAAACAACGTCAGGGCTATTATGAATGGTACTATTTCGAGCTGAGTCCCAACCGTATTTCTGAAATTGAGCGAAAGCTGAAGATGTCGGAAACGATTTTGCGTTTCCTCACCTTCCGCATGGAAAAGATCCAGATTCAGAATTTGCAGCGGGAAGCAGCCCGCCGGAACGAACTGTTGCAGACTCCGCAACCCGAGGCTGCGCCGGTGGTGGAAACAGCAGTGGAAGAAACAACTATAACCGAACCGGTAGAAACGCCGGTCGAAGAACAGCCGGAACAACCGGCTCAAGAATCATAAACGGAGGGTTCCATGCCTGCACCAGGAAGATACGATCGAGATCGACAACAGCAGTCACAACAGCAACAACAGGATGGCGGCCGCCGTTATTTTTATCGCCGGAAACGCGTTTGCCGGTTCTGCAGCGAGAAAATGGATTACATCGATTTTAAAGATGTACCGCTGCTTCAGAGCTATGTTCCGGAAAGAGGACGAATCATGCCCCGCCGGATCACGGGTACTTGCGCATGGCACCAGCGCAAACTCGGCACAGCCTTGAAAAAAGCCCGCATCGCGGCCCTGATTCCGTATGTAGGAGAATAGTTACTATGAAAATCGTATTACTTGAAGATGTGGAACGGCTCGGCAAACGCGGAGCCGTCCTGAACGTGGCCAACGGCTACGGACGCAATTTTCTCTTCCCACGGAAACTCGCGGTTCCAGCAACCGATGCCAATCTGAAACTGGCCGATTCACACGCAAAGAAAGTGGTTGTGGCTGAGGCGAAGGAAGAAAAAAGTGCCGCAGAGGTTAAGGCCGATCTGGAGAAAGTTTCGCTGACCTTCCCGATGAAAGCCGGTGAGGCCGATGTGCTTTTCGGTTCCGTTACAACCGCCGATATAGCTGCCGCGCTGGAGAAAAACAAGTTTTCCATTGACAAGCGAAAGATCGAGTTGGACGAGCCCATCAAACGTCTTGGCGACTTCCATGTTTCGATCAAGCTGCATCGGAACGTTGTGGCATCTGTAAAAGTTTCCGTGACTCGGGAATAGAAGCAGCTTTGGAGCGCAGGCGTCACGCCTGCATTACGGACCGCAGGCCTCTGGCCTGCTCAGCCGGCAGGAAAGCCGGCGCTCCATAGAGGCGGCAGGCGTCGCTGCCCGCCCCACAAGTCTGAGATTTTTCTATCAAACATTTTTTGCGAAAACACGAAACGAAATTTCCGATATAATAGTTTAGCTTGCCGGGTTTATGCCTGTAGATTTAATTACTGAAAAGGGACTGCCTCACAGTCTGGAAGCTGAGCGATGTGTGCTTGGCTCGATCATTCTGAATAACGAATCCATTTATCAGGTTCTCGACTCTCTGTCACCGGACGACTTTTACGCTGAGAGCCACAAAATCCTGTACGAACGATTCACGGAATGGATCTCCGCGTCCCGTGGTGTGGATCTGGTGATCATCAAAGAGGAGCTCGCGCGCCTTGGTGTACTGGAGCAAGTTGGAGGCATCACGTATGTGGCGACTCTGATTGATGACGTCCCGAGCGCCAGAAACATCGCGCATTATGCGCACATTGTCAAAGAGCGTGCTGCGCTGCGACGTTTGATTCTGGCCGGCTACGACATTATTGATTCGTGTTACAGGCAGGATGAAGAGCCTGAAGAGATTCTTACCAAGGCAGAACAAAGAATTTTTGCGATTGCCGAAAACAGACTCACCACCGGATTCACCCCGTTGCGCGATCTCGCGGACGGAGCGTGGAACAGAATCAATTTTTTGCACGAGAATCCCGGCGCACTGACGGGACTCCCCACCGGCTTTGTTGACTTCGATAACATGACCTCCGGCTTACAACCGGCCGATCTGATCATCGTCGCAGGACGCCCCTCAATGGGGAAAACCGCATTTGCGCTCAACATTGCTCAACATGCCGGTTCCAAGCTCAAAAAAACGGTCGGCATCTTCAGCCTGGAAATGTCGAAGGAGCAGTTGATGCTCCGGTTCATTTGTTCAGAGGCACAGGTTAACGCTCACAGGTTACGCAGCGGAGAGTGCACGCGCGAAGAATGGTCCCGTCTGATGAAAGCGATGGCGGTGCTCACCGAAGCGAAAATTTTTCTGGATGATTCCAGCGGAATAACGCCGCTGGAAATGGGAGCTAAAGCCCGTCGTCTGAAAGCCGAACACGGATGCGACCTGTTGATTGTCGATTACATGCAAATGATGCGCATGAAAGGCCGTTATGATAACCGGCAACAGGAAATCACTGCCATTTCCCGTTCTTTGAAGGAGCTTGCAAAGGAGCTGAATGTGCCGGTGATGGCTCTCTCGCAGTTGCATCGCGGTCCAGAAACCCGCGGTAAGGACCACAGGCCCATGCTTTCCGACTTGCGTGAATCGGGCGCCATAGAACAGGATGCTGATCTGGTCTGTTTTATTTACCGCGAAGAAGTGTATGACGCCACGGAAGACAATCGTGGTCTTGCAGAAATTCTGGTTCGCAAACAACGAAACGGCCCGATCGGAGATATCCCGCTGGTTTTCTTAAAGGAATGGACCCGCTTTGTTGATAAATATCAATGACCTCGGTTTACAGCGTCCAACCTGGGCAGAAATCAATCTCGACATCCTTCACTCTAATTATGTAGAAGCACGGAATGCTGTGGCGCCGGCGCGCGTTCTGGCCGTGGTGAAGTCGGACGGCTACGGGCACGGCGCAGTTGCTGTGGCGCGCGAACTGGAGAAGGCGGGTGTCGAGTGCTTCGGGACCGCTACGGCGCTGGAAGCCGTCGAGCTGCGCGATGCAGGCATCCAAACCCCGATCGTTTTGCTCAGCGGAATGGCGCCTTCACAAATTCCTCTTCTTCTAAAGTATCAGTTCATTCCGGCCGTTTACAATTTTGAATTCCTGCATGCCCTCAAAGAGTTTGTCGAATCGCACCGGCAACAGGTCTCCGTTCACATTAAAGTGGATACGGGAATGGGACGCCTGGGGTTTACGCCCGAAGATGCCGCCCGGGCCTTTGACTTGACAGGTCCGAATATCCGGATCGACGGCCTGTTCACGCATTTCGCCAACGCCGATGTTTCTGACGATCCCTACACAAAGGCGCAGTTGGATCGCTTTCTGGACTTTGTGCGCCGTCACAACAAACAGGTGCGCTATCTCCATGCAGCCAACAGCGCTGCGGTCATCAACTATCCGGAGTCACATCTCGATCTGGTTCGGCCGGGAATACTTCTTTACGGTGTTTCGCCTTTTCCGGACCGTCCGATACCGCAGAAGCCGATCCTCTCGCTCAAAAGTAAGATTGTGTCTTTGCACACAATTTCGAAAGGAGACACCATCGGCTACGGCCGCAATTTCACCGCCGGACGCGAATCGATCATTGCTACGATTCCGTTCGGTTATGCGGACGGCTTGCGCAGAGCTCTGTCCAATCGACTGGAAGTGGAAATCTGTTCAACGATGTGCCGCATCGCCGGCAATATCTCAATGGATCTTTGCATGGCGGATGTAACCGATATCGCAGACCGCGTGAAAATCTACGACACAGTCACTTTTCTGGGTCCGCGAACAATTTGCTGGGACTGGGCAAAACTCCTGCGCACTTTGCCTTATGAGATCACCTGCCTGATCGGCGCTCGCGTCCCCCGCGTGTACTACAAAGCAGGACAATTGCACGATATCTACTATCCGTAAATGGATTGCAGATTTCAGATTTCAGATTGCAGATTGAAATGTTCCGATTGAAGGATTGAACTGTTGAAAATCCTCCAGTTCCGTAGCGACAGGCAGGGACGTCTGCCCCCCAGTTGCTGACAGGCGCGAATGCTCTCTCAATCCCACAATCTAACAATTTCAATCTGAAATCTGAAATCTGCAATCAAGACGCTTACCGCTTACGTTCAAATCTCATTCGAATTAAAACCACCGGGGGAGCGTGCCAAACCCGGGCAGGTCCGGTAAATCCATGTAAAGGCGCTAACAACGTCGTAGAAACAATGCCGTTTTCAGTAATAGGCAGTGAGTACAATGTCCGGATGCTCAATAGCGCTACCCCGCCCGTCCCCAAAAAAAACGGGAGCACATTTAGCACCATCTGGAAAAATCGGATCAAGAACTTCATCGATTACGCGGACAGCAACGGCATCGCTGTAATGATCGATCTTTTTGATGAAAACTGGATGAAAACCGGCAATGGGACTGGCCAAAGAATCCCTGGAATCCGGATCACAATAATATGAACTGTACAGATGGATCGCAGCTACCGAACGGTAATAATGATCCATTTCCCAGCTTCTACAAGATCTTCAATACGGACGGCACGCTAAACTGTCTTGGCATAGTGCAACGGAATTATGCCTTCAGCGTGGTAACATGGATCAGGAATACTAAACTCTGCGGGGTCAATGGAGACACTGGATGCAAAAACATCCTCTTTGAAGTAATGAATGAGGCTCACTTTGATCGATCGTGGCCGACATCGACGCCTCCTTTCTCTAAGACTGACTTCCAAGAATGGCATGGAACGCCAGATTTTTGTACGCCCGTTCGAGACGACCCGTCTACCCCCTAAGGAGCAAAAATGACCAGGAGACTGACGTTTTATTTGTTGTTCTTTTTGCTTACCTTAGCAGCACGAATCTCTTGCGGGGCTCCCCTTGAATACTGGATCTCGTTTACGAGTTACCGTCAGGACAGAAGTAGTGCTGGCCCAAAATACCTGATGAAAATCGATGTTTTCGGAAACGTACTGATTCCCGCCCGGAAAGTCGTTCCCGAATTGGGATACGCTAGTCCACCTTATGGTGCTACGGCGCTCTCTCAAACTGATGGCTTTTTACTAATGTGGATGCCGGAACGTCGCGAAGATCCTCAACAACCCACGACGAACGCCGTATTCCGTGCCCTGATTAATAAGCAAACTCTTCGTCTGGTTTTGTTTCGCAAAACAAAGCTCAACGTTTACAACAAATACGCTCTTCAGGTAACTCAAAGGAAACAAGACAACTTCCTTGTATTGGAAGGACTGGATCCAGACATAGGAGTAAGATATTTCGGGGTTCCTCTCTCGCCCACTGGAAAGATACTTCCTGGAAGGCTGGATCTTTTCCCGAATCCTGTAACATGTCCATGCGAAATGGGGATTTCCGCAGACGGACGCATCTTCTTTTTTCGAGACCAAATCGGGACCAAGCTGGGGAAGTTTGTAGTCCAGCGCCTGAATCACGCCGGTGATCCAGTCCAAGCACCCGCGATTGTTGCAACTGGGAGAACG
>Ga0247727_10020400_pt1 | contig 10138 bp, 7 predicted proteins | sample WisWelCaveWW1625_FD_202498 | JGI IMG/M metagenome (GOLD analysis project Ga0247727, IMG submission 202498) | Biofilm microbial communities from Wishing Well Cave, Virginia, United States - WW16-25 | ecosystem: Environmental > Aquatic > Deep subsurface > Groundwater > Cave microbial mat | place... | reverse complement strand
GCGCGATCGCCGATCCAGCGGTGGATTTGACGACGCACACCTTTCAAAATCTCTCGCAATTTTTTGGCAATCTCGTCGGCGATTATTTTTTTAAGCTCGCCGGTTTATTCGGCGCCGGCGAATCGCGCGGCCACGCGCTGCCGGATTTTTATCGCTATTATTCACCTCCCGCCGGCGCGAAAAAAGGGCTGCACCCCGCCAAAGTCGCGGCGCTGGCGGAGCCTTTGCGTGCCGGCGACATTCTCTTCGACAAAACGCGTTTCGCCATCACCGACAAACTCATTCCCGGTTACTTGGGCCACGTCGCGATTTATCTCGACAGTTACGACGCCCTTCGGCAACTTCGCGTCTTTGATTCGGCCCCGATGCGGCTGGCCACAAACGGCATGTCGCCGGATGAAATCGAAGCACAACTCGCAGCTTATGCCGCGGAGTTTGCGGCGCTGGCCGAGAAAGAAAAATGGGTGCGCTACGCCATCATGCGCCGCCGCACGTTTGCGAAAATTTTCAACGGCCGTCCGCTCAATCCACTTTTATTTGAAGCGCTGTATCGCCTGCGCCACGAGCGCGAAAACGTGATCGAAGCGTTGCGCGATGGGCAGGCCGTTTCGAGCCATGAAGGCGGCGTCACGCTGAATCATTTCGCGCACTTTTTGTATGTCGACGATTTTGCCGCGGCGCGTTTGCGGCCGGGCAATTTGAGCGCGGCGCCATATCGCGAGAACCTCGCGCGTTTTCTTGCGCTCGCGCTGCTGCAATATGGCAAGCCGTATGATTTTCAATTTGACGTCAACACGCTCGACACCATCATCTGCAGCGAGCTGATCTATCAAAGCTTCGTCGATATTGATTTTAAAACCGGCAAATCGCTGGCTTCCTACACCATCGCGCCCGATCAAGTGGCGCAGGAAGCCGGCGTCAAAACCGTTCTCGATACGCTCAAAATCGATCCGCCATTCGACTTGCTGCAATGGTACGCCGAAGCCGCGCCGCTTTATCCGGCGGTGGACTCTGCCGCCTCCGCCGACACCCTAGCCGCCCGCGCGTTCATGACGATGGTACGCGAAGAAAACGGCGGGTTAACTCTTCTCAGCCCGGCGGAGCGAAAACAATTTGACGCGCTTAATGAACGCGCCAAATTGGAACGAGAAAAAGAGCGCGAGCGGCTCCGGCAATTGCCGGCACCGGAAACGATGATCAGCGCGACGCAAACCGATCGCGCCGAGGAACGACGTTTGCAAAAATTTTATGCCGAGCTTAATCGTAAAATAGCGCAGGCGCGCGCCGCCGGAAAATCCGAAGCGGAAATTGCCGCGCTCAAACAGCGCGAGATTGCAGCGTTTGCGCGTGAACAGGCAGCCGCTTCGCCCGAGCGGGTGGCGGCTTTAACGGAAGATTTTCGCAACTGGCAATCCGGCGCCGCCTACAATCCGAGTTACGTCGATCTTTATTCCGGCACCGCGCGCTTCCTGCAGTCGGTTTTTCGCTCCGCCAGTCTGGCCGATGACAAAGGCTTCGGCCGCGGCTTTGATTTGCAATTTGCCGTCACCAACGAAGCGCCGCAACATTCTTTGATTTACTCGCAGCACTACGCCTTCCTGCCGTTTCACTTGCAATTTTTCAACAACCGCGGTCGCGTGCATAAAACCGTGCAGGGCGGCGCGATGCTCGCTCGCATTGCGCGCCGTTTCACGCCGGGCGATTATATTGAAATGAACGCGCTGGAATGGCGTAACGACGCTTTCACCACCTCGTACTTGCCCTTCACCCTCGAAGCCGGCGGCGACAAAGGCCCGCTCGCCGCGATCTTGAATTTGACGACGATTGGCAACGGCCATTATCAACACGGCCTTTATGTTGGCGAGATGGCTCGCGTTGAGCTCGCGCCTTTTGAGCGACGCCAGCAGCAGAACACTTTTGCCGCCGCCAATTTATCCTACGGCGCGCGCGCGCCCAGTTTACCCTCGGCAAATGGCGTTTGCACGCCGCCGGCGAGCTCGGCGCTCGCCTCGGTGAATTGGGCGAACGCCAACGGCAAACGCTTTTCACCAATTTTCCGCCGATTCGCGCGTGGACCTTTGGCGTCGAGCTCTTCGGCGCGACGCTGCATCGTCCCTCCGGCCACCGTCTCGAGTTTTCTGTGATTGAAGACGACGCCCGTTTCATCGGCGGCCGTTTGCAAAAAGATCGTCAAGCGCGGCTTTCGTATCGCTGGGCAGTGAATGATTGATTATTGGGCTTGACGACGGAAAAGTTCTTTTCGTAGCGCGACTTCGGTCGCAACCAAATGAATTGAAATTGACAATTGACAATTGTGAATTGTGAATTCAAAATGATATGATCATCATCCTGATGGGCGTCTCCGGCTCCGGCAAAACGACCGTGGGCCGCCTGCTCGCGAAGGAGCTGGACTGGCCGTTTTATGACGGCGATGATTTTCATCCGCCAGCGAATGTGGAAAAAATGCGGGCGGACATTCCGCTCGATGACGATGATCGCGATGGCTGGCTGGCGAGTTTGCAGAATTTAATTCGGCAAAAAATCGACGATGGACAAAATGCGATTCTCGCTTGTTCGGCGCTCAAACAGAAATATCGCGCGCGCTTGCGGCAAGATCGCCCTCACGAAGTCCGGTTGGTTTATCTCAAGGGCGACTTTGCGCTCATTCAACAACGCCTGCAAACTCGTCGGCATCATTATATGAACCCCAATTTATTGCAAAGCCAATTCGACGCGCTGGAAGAGCCGGCGGATGCCCTCACCATCGATATCGCAAAAGGGTCGCATGCGATTGTTGGAATCATCCAACGCGAATTGGGGCGGGAAAATGAATGAAAAGTGAAGTCGGACTTGGTCACGCCTGACCAAGTCCGACTTCGCCGGCACTTTGGAGAAATTCGTGATCGGTTTTTTGATTTTGCTGCGGATCGGCGCCAGCTCGTGGATGAATGTGCTGCAGAAGAAGCTGGCGGCGCGGCAGGTTGATCCGCTGCTCATCGTCACGGCGACGTTTATTTTTTTGACTCTTCTCATTCTCCCCTGCCTTTGGTTTTATCCGCTCTCGGGCCTCTCTGCGGCGTTCTGGATTAACATGTTGTGGGTGGCTCTGCTGGATGCGCCGGGCAATTTTTTTTTGGTGAAAGCCATCAAGCTTTCCGAGCTTTCCGTGCTCGGTCCGCTCAATTCTTATAAACCCGTTGTCGCCATGCTGGTGGGAATTTTACTGCTCGGCGAGGTTCCGACCTGGCCGGGATTGGCGGGCGTTGTGATTATCGTCGGTGGGAGTTTTCTGCTCACGCCCGTTACGGACAAAGCGACGTCACGAGCGCGGTTGAGTTTGTTTAAAGAGCGGGGAACGCTTTTTCGCCTGCTGGCCATGGTGATGACGGCGTGCTCGTCGATTTTTCTCAAAGCAGCGAGTTTGGAAGCTTCGCCGATGCACACATTCGTGGCGTGGGCCGTCACCGGCGTGCCGGTTTCCCTAGTCTGTTTAAAATTATTTACGCCGGTAAGCGCGCGGCAAATAGTGTCTAAAGAGTTAAATCTTTGTCGCAGACAACGCGCCACGCGGTGCAAAAAAGGCAGAGAAATTTCACGCGGATTAAAAAACCACACAGACAAATCTGCGTGGTTTTTTAATCGGTGTGGTATCTTTTGGGGTTCCGGCTGGTCTGGGTTGCGGGAGGAGATGATCAAGAATTTTACCGCATTTTTGTCGCTCGGTTTGCTGTTTTTGGTTTTGCAAATTTTGACGCTGCATCTTTTTTCAATCATGCCGGTCGCTTATGCGCTGGCGCTGTTTCAGCTCAACGCGCTCACCAATGTTTTTCTCGGCTGGAAAATTTTTCGCGAAAAAAACATTTTGCCGCGCGCCATCGGCGGCGTGATTATGGCGGCGGGCGCGGCGATTTTGATTTTGGCTTAGGTTTCGTAAAGTCAAAATGATTGAACCGCTTTTAATCATTTTGACTTCAATTATTTTGACTATCGCCTTTAAAAATTATGCCCCTTGGGGCTTGCGATAATGAAACCCGCAACATAAATGTTGCGCCACGTTACTCCGTCATGATTTCCAGCAACTCGACGTCATAAATCAAGGTCGCATTCGGCGGGATGGCGGGCGCTTCCTGGCCGATTTTTCCAAACGCAAGGTTGGGATGAAGGAAGAAGCGATATTTGCTGCCGACGCGCATGAGCTGAAAGCCTTCGAGCCAGCCGGGGATGGCGCTGCGCAGCAGAAAAGTTGAGGATTTGTCCAACTGAGCTTCGGTGTTCGAAAATTCTTTGCCATCGATGAACGTGCCGCGATACTTTACTTTGAGGCGATCATCGGGAGTCGGTCGCGGGCCGGCGCCTTCCGACAAAATGAGATATTGCAAGCCGCCGGCGGTGGTGATGACGCCGGGTCTGGTTTTGTTTTCCGCCAGAAAGTTTTCGCCGTCTTGCAGATTTTTCTGCTCCCGTTCCTTTTGATGCGCGATATACTCTTCGCCGATGCGATAAAATTCCTGGCTGCGGATATTCTGCCGTTCCTGTTCCGAGACCAAAGCCGGCTTTTCGTTGAGATAATCTTCCAGCCCGCGCAGGAACATTTGGAGATCGACGCCGGATTTGATGTGCTTCATATTCGGGCCGAAATCATATCCCAGGCCGTAACTGAATTTGTCGCGCGTCGTTTGGAGCGGGGTGGTTTTGGATTTGGCGTTCTCGGGCTCGGCGCATGCCAGGGTTAAAATAAAAAGGACTAGAACGGGCAATTTCATTGCGGCTCCTTTCGCGGTGGTGAGGTTGCGTGTAATGCCTCAGATTTTGGAAAACGTAGCGCCGTCATCCTGACCGCAGACAAGATGTCCAATGTCACTAACCCCGCAAAGCGGGGCAATGACAGAAAAATATAGGGCAGAAAAATTTTTACGGCTTCTTGTTGCTCAATGATGAACATTTCTTCGATGATACCAAGCCCCATGTTTCTGTCCTTCATTTTTCTGTCATTGCTTTTGTTCAAGCCAACTTAACGTTGTCAAGCTCAAATAAGGTTTTTTTTATAGTTTTGCCCCCAATTATTTTTCCTTTTTGAAAAGTTAGCAGTATTGGACAAGAGGTCTGCGCTACCCTTCTGGCCGGACATTTCCGGCAGTTTATTTATTTTACAATTTAGCAAAAAAAGCTTGACATTCCAAAAAAAAAGTGTAAATTTGGGAAAACGTTTTCCCCGGCGTTTTGCGCGTAAAAAAATAGTAATGCCTTACTGACCGGTCGCTTAAATTGTTCGATTCGCACGGCATTCTCAATTTTAAGCGACCGGTCAGTAAACTTAAAAAATATTTTTCTGCTCTTGACATTATGAGTTGACTTTTATATATTACACCAATTTTGTAAAAATTAACTCATCGTAAAAAAGACAAAAAACAGCTTTTTTCTCATCATCTGAACCGATTGTCTGTTTTCTCGCTTCACGCAGTATTCTTCTTCTCAAACCAGGACCGGTTTAAATTTCCTCGTACGGACTCAGATGGTGTCGAATGGTTTGCCAAATGCTACCGGTCTTTATTGCTAGCTTAAATTTAACCGCTTCATGATCCTGGCTGTAATTGCAACGGTTTTATAATTCGTCGTTGTAAACAACCTTAATCCCTTAACCTCATAACTATCTTGAGGAGGACGAGTATGAAGATTTTCCGTACCAGGTTGTTCGGCATGTGTACCCTTGCGGCGTTGTTGGGCGTTGCCGTGTTTTCAGGTGTTTATGCCGGCACAACTGGCAAAATCTCCGGCGTCGTGATTGACAAAAAATCCGGCCAGGGTTTGCCAGGCGTTAACGTGGTCGTCGTCAATACCAATTTTGGCGCGGTGACGGACCCGGAGGGCAGGTATTACATTCTCCAAGTGCCCCCCGGATCGTACTCAGTGCGCGCCAGCCTCATCGGCTACAGCCCGGTGGTGCAAACCAACGTGCGCGTGTTGATCGATCTCACCAGCACGATTGATTTCTCCCGCAACTTTGCGCTGCAGGAAGAAGCCGTGCAGGCCGGTGAAGTCGTGGTCATCGCCGAACGCCCGCTGGTGCAGCCCGACATCTCCGGCAACGTCGCCAACATCAGCGCGGTGGAAATTTAAAACCTGCCGCGCACCAGCGTGCAGCAGATCATCGATCTGCAGGCCGGCGTTGAAAAAGGCTTTGTGATTCGCGGCGGCGGCCGGGATCAGATCAACTTTTCGGTGGATGGACTTTCTCTCCGCGATGGCCGCGACAATCAAGCGTTTAACTCGATCAGTTATACCGCCATTGACGAGGTGCAAGTTCAAACCGGCGGCTTCAATGCGGAATACGGCAATGTCCGCGCCGGTCAGGTAACTGTGGTTACCAAAGAAGGCTTGCGCGATAAATACACCTTCGACGGTATCGTTCGCTACAGCCAACCCGATCTGCGTTTTGGGCTTGGCCCGAAAGATCCGAACGCTTATTTTATGCGCCCATTTTTGGATCCGGCGGTTTCCGATAAAGGCACCGACAGCGGGGCATGGGATATTTATACCCGAAAACAGTATTATCCCTTCGATGGCGGTTGGAATAAAATCGCTGCAGATCAGTTGAAGGATACTGATCCGACGAATGACCTCAATGTGGCGCAATTGAAAGAGGTCTTCAATTATCATCATCGCAAGGACCTGACCATCAACGATGCGAATTATGAAATCGATGCCACCCTTGGCGGCCCGATCCCGCTGCTCAGCAAGCCGTTGGGGAACTTGAGATTTAGCGCCTCGTATCGCGGCACGCAAGAGCCTTATTTATACCCGCAGGCGCGCACGTCCTTCAAGGAAGATTTGCTGCAAGGCAAGATCACCGCCGATCTTAAACCGACCATGAAGCTGAACCTCCAGGGATTGTGGTCGAAGCAAGCCGGCATGGCCGACTATGCGTTTGAGATTGTTGATTACCCCAACCCGATGCGCGGCGGCACCCCGCTTTATCCATGGTCGGACGTCGAGACCGGCGGTCGGTATACGTTGATCAACGGCACCGGGAGCGGTTTCACCGGCGGCGGGCATGTTGCCAGAAGTATCATCTTCGGCGATGATTCTCATTCCATCAACGATACCAAACGGTATTTGTTGGGTGGCTCCTTTACGCATACGCTGAATAAAAATACGTTTTACGAAGTTCATGTTTCACGTTTTCACACCTCTTATGATTCCCATCCGAGCCGCCGGCGTGAATTAGCCATTGTTAAGACAATAGGCCCAGGCTACGCGCTGGATGAAGCGCCGTTTGGCTGGACTTCAAATGGTACCAGCAGCATCGGCAGCGGTTTGCGTCTCGGCGGCCACTGGGCGCGCGCACGCGACACCTCCCGGGTCTCGGTGTGGAACGGCAAGGTTGATTTCACCCGGCAATTGAACCGCGTCCAACAACTCAAGGCCGGCGTCGAGTTGATCTTCAATGATCTGAACATGAATTTCCGTTCCGATGATTCGGTGATCGTACACTTGGAGCGGTCGCGCCAGAAGTGGGAGCAAAGTCCGGTGCAGGCCGCGGCTTACGTGCAAAACAAGCTTGAGTTCAAGGGCATGATTGCCAACATCGGCCTGCGTTTGGATCACTTTGATCCGAACGGCGATTGGTTCGTGTATTCCGCTTATGACCGCGCCTTTACGGCGAAAGGCAGCGCCAACCGGGATAATTTGCTGCAGACAACTTCCACTAAAAAACAAACGGTGTTAAGCCCCCGCCTCGGCGTCTCCTTCCCAATGACGGTCAACAGCAAGCTTTACTTCAACTACGGCCACTTCCGCCAGGTGCTGGATGCGCGGAATCTATTCCAATTTCAGTTGGGATGGAATGGTGACATTTACCGGATCGGTGATCCCAACCAGCCGCTGCAAAGAACCGTGGCGTATGAGTTGGGCTACGAGCAAAATCTTTTCGACAAGTATTTGTTGCGTCTGTCCGGTTTTTATCGGGATACGGACGATCAGACGCGTTCGGTGTTATTCAACAGCATTGATGGCCTCGTCGCTTACCGACTGAGCGAGCCGTTTAACTATAGCGATGTCCGGGGTTTTGAAATTACCCTGAACAAATCGCGCGGCCGGTGGCTGCGCGGCTTTGTCAATTACACCTTTCAGCAATTCAAATCCGGGAACTTTGGCTTGGGTCAGCAGAATGAAAGCGTGGTCGAGCAACGCGATTATGAGTTGACCTCGACCGATCACTATCAATTCCGGCCGGTTTCCCAACCTTTTGGCACGTTGAATCTCGAGTTTGTCATTCCGAAAGACTTCGGGCCGAAAATAGCGCAGGATTTTCGTTTTGATTTGTTGGGCGGTTGGCGCGCCGGCCAGCACTACACCTGGGTTGGCCCGGGCGGCGGCACCATTCCCGGCCTGCAAAACAATGTGCAAGTGAAAGATTTTTGGAGTCTGGATTTCCGCCTTAGCAAGAACGTCTCCACGACGTTAGGTCAGGCGCAGTTGTTCCTCGATTTTAGTAATCTCTTGAATCTCAAATTCATGTACTACACCCCTGGCTTCGAGTATGGCGGCCCATTTGAAGGTGACCGGGATTATGAAGATTATATGACCTCGTTGCAACTGCCGGAAAGCACCTTTCCCAAAGATATTGTCACGACGCCGCAATATATCAACATCGCTGGCAAGGACCGTCCGGGTGATCGCCGCAAAGATGGCGTGAATTTTGTGCCGATTGAGAAGGTCGCCACCGACGCCAATCTTCCGGCGAATGGTCTGCCTTCCGGCGCGACCTTCCTGGAGTCTGGCCGCCGCGTGCTCTATTTTGTGCAGGCCACCAAGAAGTATATGGAGTTTACGGGTGGCTCTTGGAAAACGGCGGATCAAGGCTTCGTCGATCAAGTGATGAAAGACAAAGCTTACATCGATATGCCGAATGAAACCTATCGCACGTTCCTTAATCCGCGCAGCGTTGTGTTTGGCTTGAGAATTTCGTTCTAACTCACCGGTTGATTGTTGAAAGCGTATAACAAATCAAACTCCGTTAGGAGTGTTATGTTTATAGCAGAGAAACCTCAGTTGAATTCTCAAAACTCCGTAGGAGTGACATATTTTGTGTTTGACGACAGCGTTTTAGATCATATCGTCACATTTCACTCCTACAGAGTTCAAGAAACAATAAAAGGAATCCGTGGCTATAAACATTTCACCCCTAACGGGGTTGTTGAGTTGATGTTGAGGCGAAAAAATTTAGATCGCAATTTCATCAGCCATCAGGTTTAAACTCCGGAAAACTTCCGGTTTTCAATTCAACCAGGTGCAAAGGAGGAAAACGGTATGAAATTAAGCTTAAAAAAATTATCTACGATCTTTTTACTGCTCTTCCTCGTGATGTGCTTCGGCGAAGCGCAGGCGCAGTTTGAGTTCAAATGGATGACGGTTGGCTCGATGTGGTCGCCGTATTCCGAGGGCGGCGCCAATCGCGAGCAAGAGCCATCTACGGCTTATAATGGGCCGATGGCTTACCCGGCGATTGACCATCTCCCGGGTAACACTCGTGCGCAAGCCCTGTGGGTCGGCGTCCGGAATTTTACCGACGAAAAAGGCCGGGTTTTCCCTTACAAAGTTGCCGGTATCGGTCCACGCTCCGGCGGTGAAATACAATTCTTTCCGGTCTCCAGCGAAGTCGTTGCCAAATATGATCCCAAAGTCGAAGTTGACGGCGCGCAATCCTTCCGGCGATTTGTTTTTATCGATAAAATCGATCCGGCTTTGGTGGAAGATCGCCTGATCCGCATCACTGCCACGAGCAAGGTCGGTATTACCGTCGAGGAAAAGGTGCATGCGTTCAGCCAGGAATATCACGATTCCTATCATATTGTCGAGTACAAATTCACCAACACCGGCAATATTGATCCTGATGCAGAGATAGAACTCAATCGGCCCCTCGAAGGCGTTTATTTCTACCTGATCACGCGCTACGCGACGCACGAGGGCGCTTCGTGGGTGACGGGCAACGGCGCGCCGTGGGGCAAGTTTTCGATGAACGACGTCATCGGCGACGGGTTCAATGACTATGGATTGAGCTTCCGCGCGCAATATTCCTGGGGCGGCATTTCGGTTTTTCAAGCTGATTTCAATGCCCTCGGCGGGCCGATGTGGCAGG
>Ga0247727_10020399_pt1 | contig 10138 bp, 8 predicted proteins | sample WisWelCaveWW1625_FD_202498 | JGI IMG/M metagenome (GOLD analysis project Ga0247727, IMG submission 202498) | Biofilm microbial communities from Wishing Well Cave, Virginia, United States - WW16-25 | ecosystem: Environmental > Aquatic > Deep subsurface > Groundwater > Cave microbial mat | place... | reverse complement strand
GACTCAAACGCCGTCCCCTTCCCCTGCACCCCATCCCCGCTTGGGCGGTCCCCGGACTGTCAGGGATGTCCTGACACTGATGTGTCAACGATGTCGTGACTCTTGACACTTGAGCGCACCCTACGCCCTGGCGTAGTCGAACGGCTCGTTCACCAGGTGGTACTCGGGCTCGCCGTCCTTTTGCAGATAGTAGGTGTTCAGCGGGGTTCGCGGGAAGTCGGCCAGCTTGCGCGGCACGGCCTCGCCGTCGATCCACTCATAGAGCGGGATCTCGGCGGGGTTGAAGGTGTCGGTCAGCCCGCGCTCCTTGGCGATGCGGAATAGATTGACGTTGCCCGGCTCGTGACCGCCCAGGTACATCCCAATAGCGTCCAGCCGGAACTTGTCCTTACCGAACATCACCAGGTTGGTGAGGTAATCGTGTCCGACGCCGAAGCCGTTGCCGGAGCGCCCGTAGATCCCCTCGATCATCGCCAGCCCGGTCTTGAGCACGCTCTGGTTATCCAAGGTCTTGTGCGCCCAAATCTCCTGGTGCATCGGGCTGAGCTGGGCGCGGCTTTCATAGCGCGCGTAGCCGGCCCTGCCGTGACGGTCGTAAAAGCGATTGACGACGCGCTCCACATCGGGATGGATATCCGGCTGCATGAACTCCGGCGCGCCGGTCACCATGCTCCATCCGGGGCAGAAGCGCACGAACGGCTTCACCACCAGTCCCTGCTCGTTCTTCACCGACAGGGTCATGCACATGCCGTGGGACTTCCACTTGGCGATGTTCAGCAGCCAGGTGTCGGGCTCGCCGACCGGCGCAAAGTGCGGGATGCGCTGGTAGACCACGGCGCCGGGCACCTTGCTCCAGTTCATGTCGTAGTCTTCCCGGAAATTGCGGATGCGGCGATCCGGCTCGTTCATCTGGATGCCGAGCCGCTCGTTGATGTCGACAAAGCCGCGAAAATTCCAGGCGTGGAAATTGTTGGCCTCGACGAAGTGAAACTTGCTCAGGCCGATCTCTTTGAGTCCGGTCACCATGCCTTCATAGAACTGCGGATCGGTGCCGGTGCCCCAATTCTCTTCGTTCGGGCGATCCTTGCCGCGGACGCTGCACACGTTCGGCTTCAGAACAATGCGATGGGTCACCGGCACGCCGGGCGAGTCCAGCGGGACGAAGATCTCGCGCGCCAGTTTCAGGCCCTCGCGGAGCTTGGACTCCTCGTGCATTTTGTGCGGCACCTTGGTGCGCCGGATGAAGACGGCTTTCGGGTTACTCTCGATGAACGGGTGGACGCCGAAGAACGCCTTCGGCAGACGCGGCGGGGCTGCGCCGGCCTCCAGAGCGGCGATCGTGCCGGCCGCTGCCGTCCCGGTCCGCAGAAAATCTCGTCGAGTGAGCACGCCGCTGCCCTCCAATCTCACAGTATCCCCAGTCTAGCTGAAAACCACCACCCCCAGCCGGACCAGCTCCGGCAGGTAGACTTCGGTGGTCGACCCACGTCGCGCCGGCTTCAGATCGAGCGGCGCCGCTTCCGGGCGCAGCAGCGTCGCCTTCGCAAAAACACCCTGGATGCGCGCCTGGATCTCGGACTCGATCGGCGATCCATAGTTCACAGCGATCAGCAGCGCCTCGCCCTCGCTTCGACCGGCGGTCGCCAGCGGGATCACCGCCGGCGCGTTCCACAGCCGCACGGCGCGGCGCGGATGCGTCACGATGTCGATCACATCGAGCGCGAACTCGCTGGGATCCACGATCCGTTTCTTGTAGGCGACCACCTGCCCCTTGCCCAGGCCGAAAAACTCGCGGTCCTGCTGGGTCTTCACCGCCTTGAGCCGGGGATCTCGCCACCACGGCGACGTCCCCGCCGTGTCGGTGACCACCGCAGCTCCGGCTTCGGCGTGCGCCAGAATGCGAGCACGTACCTCCGCGGCGGGGTCGCGGAGACTGGCAGCCACCAAAGCCAGCCGATTGGCCGGCTCGGGCGCCGGTGGCATCGAGGCGCGCGCCAGCGCGGGAGAGCCGCCGCGGCGATACAACAGATTGGCGATCTCCGCGGTGGCGCGGCCGGGCTCCACCATGGCCGTGATCGCCGGGATCGGCGGGCGGCCGAACAAACCGGCATTCTGCTTGAGCCAGCGCGCCGTCTGGCCGAATCGCTGCCAAGCCTGGCGCGCCCGGTTCTCGCCCGCCAGCAGATCTTTTCGGAAAGCCGCCGGCAGCGAGACGATCCAGTTGCCGCCCGCCGTCCACGCCTCCACCAACGCCAGTTCCACCGTATCGTGGGGGACCATGCGATCCGCCTTCAGCCCGGCGGCCTCACCGGCCTCGTAGCCGAGCACCGCGGGCCGATCCGGATACAGCGCGCGCAGCCAGCCGACCAGGTAGCCATTGGCGTCCACCCACGGCTCGCGGCTGGCGCTGGCGGTCTCGTCGTTTCGCCCCCCGCTCGGCGGACGTGTGATTCCCGGCCAGAGTCCAGCCGTGAGAATCGCGGAGCCCGCTGCCGGCAACTCTGCCAAGCGCGCCGGACGCAGTTCGCTGGTCAGGCCCACTTGCACCTTCGCCGCCTGGCAGGCGCGAGCGAAGGGTTCGTTCGACGCCGCCAGCACGACACCATCGATGGCCGCTTCCGTCAGCAACGCGGCGTGGCTGGGATCGGCGCCGTCCCATCGGATCAGGACGCGGTTGGCGGAATCGATCGACATCCTTCACTACTTTCCGACTCACAGGCTTTCTGCGTCAAGTGGACGACCAGGGGTTCCAGCGGCCCGGCCAGGGCGTAGACGCGTTCCGGATTCTCATAACCCTTCAGCGTGACGTCCTGCGGAATGAACAAGCCCTTGATGCCGGCAACCGGGGCCAGCAGCCGAAACGTCATCGGCCCCAGCACCAGATCGCTGCCTAATTCCTTTGTGGCGGACTCCAGCCGGAACGCCTTGTTCACCGCATCGCCCATCGCGGTGAAGTCCGCGGTCGTGTTGCTTCCGACATTGCCCAGCGCGGCCATTCCCGTGTTGAGCCCGGCGCCGATGCGCAGCGGCTCATCCAGCTCCAGCCGCGCCGGCAGCCCCGACGCCATGTGCTCCATTTCCAGCAACGACTGGAGGGCGGCCAGGACTTCGGTCTTCTTCGACGCTCCGGGCTGGTGGAGCCAGACGCCCATGACGGCGTCGCCGATGAACTTCATGCTCCAGCATCCGCGCCGCCGGAAGATGGCGCGCGCCTCGCGATTGAACGCGTTCATCACCTTCGCCACGGCGGCCTCGCCCAGGCGCCGCGACATCCCGGTGTAGTCGCGAATGTCGATCACCAGCACCGTGATGAGATCCTGGCTCCAGGCCCCGGCGGTGGTATCGCCCTCGGTGTGCTCGCCGGCGTCCGGGATGGCGGCGCAGGCGCGGAACACCATCGTGGCCTCGCCGATCCGGATCTGGTCGCCGTCGCGGAGATGCACCGCGCCCTTGGCGTTGTGCCCGTTGACGAAAGTGCCATTGCGGCTCCCCAGATCGCTGACCAGGAAATCGCCGCCGGCCGCGCAGTGGATCATGGCGTGGTTCCGGGACACCAGGTGGTGGTTAATCACAATGGTGCTCTGGCTGTCCCGTCCGATGGAGCACACCATATTGGCCGCGAGCGGAATCGCCTTCCGCTCCCCGTCAATCAGGGCCTCGATACAGGCTACACTGCCCTCATCCATCGTCTTCACCCGCGCACCTTCACTCGCGCAACCCACTATCATATTCCTATGCCAAACCTTCCTCTGTCACTCGGGCGTCGCGATCTGTTTCGCGCCGCCGCCGGCGCCGCCGCGTCCTGGACCGCTTCCTCGTATGCGCAAGTGCGCGGCGCCAACGATCGCGTGAATCTCGGTGTGATTGGCTGCGGCGGGCGCGGCATGGGTGTCATGGGCACCTTCCTGAAGACCGAAGCCGTCAAGGTCACGGCCGCCTGCGATGTCTACGCAGAACGCATCGATCGCGCGCTCCAGCGCGCCGTCGGCGCGCGCGGCTTCGCCGACCATCGCCGGCTGCTCGAGACCAAGGATGTCGATGCCGTGCTGATCGCCACCCCCGACCATTGGCACTCCGCCGTCGCCATCGACGCTCTCAACGCCGGCAAAGACGTCTACGTCGAGAAGCCACTGACGCTGACCATCGAGGAAGGCCCTCGCATCGTCAAGGCGGCGCGGGTGAACGACCGCATCTGCCAGGTCGGCATGCAGCAGCGCTCCGGCTCCCACTACTTGCAGGCCAAGAAGGAGTACATCCAGAGCGGCAAACTCGGCAAGATCACGCTGGTGCGCACCTGGTGGCACGGCAACGGCGCGCACTTGCAGAAGGCGCCCGCGACGCTGCGCGAGAAGCCCTCCAACCTGGACTGGGCGCGCTACCTCGGCCCGCTGAAGTGGCGCGACTGGGACCCACAGCAGTATTGGAATTTCCGCGCCTACCTGGATTTCGGCGGCGGCCAGGTCACCGATCTGTTCACGCACTGGATCGACGTCGCCCACATGTTCATGGATCGTGACAACCCGATTTCGGCGGTGGCCGCCGGCGGCGTCTATCACTACAAGGACGGGCGCACTGCTCCCGACACCATTCACGTGCTGCTGGAGTATCCCGACGAGTGGACCGCCACCTTCGAAGCCACGCTGGCGCCGGGGATCACCGGCGCCGGCGTCGAGTTCTGCGGAACCCAGGGGCGGCTGTTCATCACTCGCAGCCGCTACGAGTTCACCTCGGCGGAAAAGGGCTCGCAGCCTGTGATCGTCAAGTCCGAGCGCGACCAGACCATTGAACACGTCCAGAACTTCCTGGACTGCGTGCGCTCCCGCAAACTGCCCAACGGCGACGTCTACATCGGCCACCGCTCGGCGGCGGCTTCGCATTTGGGAAACATCGCCTGGGTGCAGAAGCGGCGGCTGAAGTACGATCCCGACCGGGAGGAAATCCTGCCGCTTTAGTGCCTGCATATTGTGATATCATGCAGGCATGAAGAAGCAGGCGGCGCTCGTGCAGTACACGATTCGGGGTGTGCCTCGAGAAGTGGACCGGCTGTTACGCCAGAGGGCCGGCCAGCGGAAGCTTAGCCTCAACCAGTTGATTCTGGATGAGTTAACTGTCTCAATCACCGGCCAAAAGCAGAGAGAGGACTTCTCAGACCTGGCTGGCCGGTGGGTCCCGGATCCGGCTTTCGATGAGATCATGGCCGCCCAACGCCAGATTGACTGGGACAAGTGGAAGTGAGAGTCGCGCTGGATACCAACCGGCTCACAGATTTGTTCCAGGGAGACACGGCGCTGGCGCAACTGCTGGGGGCCTGTGAGGAAGTGTGGATTCCGCTCGTGGTTCTGGCGGAAATCAAAGCAGGCTTCTATGGAGGATCCCAGCGCCAGCGAAACGAGACCCTACTGCAAGAGTTGCTCGCCAAAGCTACCGTAGGGGTTCTGCTCCCCGGCCGGGAAACTGCGGAACAGTATGCACGCTTGTTTGTTCAACTCAAGCGGGCGGGCTCTCCGATTCCCGACAACGATCTTTGGATCGCCGCGCTGGCGCTGGAGCATGACCTGGTCCTGATCACCCGCGACCAGCATTTCCAGCGCATCCCCCAACTGCTGCGCGGATAGGCCGACTCCGGATTTGCCGGCCAAGCCAACGAACGGCTCACTGGGCGTAGCGCTTGCGGAACTCCTCGGCGGCCTTCTTGCGGGCGTCGCGCTCGGCCGGCGTCATCTTGCCGGTGAACCACCGGTGCATGTCGGAATTCAGCACGCGATCCAACTCCGCCTCGATCTTGGCTGCCGCCGCGGCCTTGGCTGGAGTCTGCTTTGCCTTGTGCAGAACCTCCCTCAACTGCGGCACGAATTCCATGTAGAAGCGATGCGCCACTTCGAAGTTGCCGTGCCATTGCGTATAGTCCGGACCCATCATGGCGGCGCCGTGCCGCGCCCGGCGGCCTTCGTGGTGCCACAGGAAATAGTAGGTGAACTCCAGCTCGTCGTCGAACTCGATATCCGGCGTGATCAGCGCGGCGGCGCGCGTCATCTGATAGAGCCGCGTGGCGGGATGAGCAAACTTGTCGTTGTAAAGAGCGACCAGGTTGTCGTATTGCTGGTACCAGTTGCTGACCCAGCCCGGCGCGTGACAGGCGCCGCAGACCTTCTGCATGTCGTCGCGGCGCTCCTGCCAGGGCTTGACGGTTTTGCCGGCCTTGAGGGCGGCGGCGTCGATCTTTTCCGAAATGGCCGGACGCAGCGTCCAGGAAATGCGTGAGCCCACGTCGTGGGTGAGCGGCAATTCCCGCGTGGCCCCCATGTGGCAAGTGGAGCAGGTGGGCCCTTGTTCATAGTCCTGGCCGGGAATCCATTCGGCTTTCTCCATCAGCGGCTCGTAGCGACTGCGATGGGCGGCGAAAGCGATGCCGTGTTTGGATTCCGTGTAGACCTCGATCTGCGGGTGATCGGGGCCCATGTGACAGCGCCCGCAATTCTCCGGCATCCGGGCTTGCGCGCGGCTGAAGTTATGCCGCAGGTGGCAGGCCGAGCAGGACCCCTTGGAGCCGTCCGGGTTCAGCCGTCCCATGCCGGTGTTGGGCCATGTGGTTGGATCCAGCTTGCCGCCCTCCAGCACCTTGATCTCGGAGCCATGACATTGCCAGCAGCCGCTGACGGCGGCCGGCGAGTCGCGCCGCATGTTGCCCTCCACCACCTCGGCCAGCACGTTGTCCAGGCTGCCGAGAATCTTGGCGGCCTCGGAATGGTGGCTGGCCTGAAACTCCCGGGCCTCCTTCTCGTGGCATCGGGAGCAATCTTTGGGGGAGACGATGGTGGAGATCAGGAATCCGTTGTGATCGAAACCGTCGCGGTCGCCTTTCACAGCCTGATGGCACTCGAAGCAACCCACCGTTTTGGCGTGTTTGCTCTGCTTCCACTGCCCGACAATGCCCGGCGAAATCGCCTGGTGGCAGGCGACGCAGGTTCCGCTCTCCGCTCCGGGTTGGGCGGCCAGAGAAGCCGCGGTGGCAAGAAAGATGATTGCGGTTTTCATGAACAAGAAGCCTCACCTGGAGCGTAGGGCCAGCAGAGGCCTTGGGCCAATGGTTCGGGCGCGTCAGTTTCCTAGTCCATTTGCATCAGGAGCGGCCTCGACCGTTCCCCGCGTTGTATCCTAAGTTCTTAGGTCACAACTTTGTCACGCATCTCCCTCGCATTCCGCAGTTTCTTCGGGATTCTGTTCGGGCGCGGCCTTCCGGCTGAAGCCGCCTCCTCACTTGGCCTGGAGAAAAAGAAGACCGCGCCGCCGCCCGCGGTCGCCAAGCCGGCTGATGGAGCCGCGCAGTTGCTGGGCCTGCTGCAACGCGAGGCGCGGCTGGTGGACTTTCTGGCTGAGGACATCCAGTCCTACACTGACGAGCAGGTGGGCGCGGCGGTGCGTCCGATCCACGATCAGTGCCGGCAAGCCCTGGAGCGGCTGGTAAAACTGGCGCCGGTGATCGACGGCGTCGAGGGCACCTACTCGCGGATCGGCTCGGTGGAGCCCGCCGCCATCAAGCTGATGGGCAAGGTCCCGCCGGGCGGCAAGGTGGAGGGCGGCACGCTCCGCCATCGCGGCTGGCGCGCCGAGAAAGTGAACCTGCCGCCCATCGGCCGCGGCGAGAACACCGCCATCCTGGCGCCGGCGGAAATCGAAGTCGAGTGAGCGCCGCCTTATCGTTCGTCGGCATCGACCTGGGGACCACCAACTCCGCACTCGCCTACATCGAGGCCGGCGTCGCGAACCCGGAAGAGACTCCGCCGATCCACATCTTTGGCATCCCGCAGTTGGTGGCGGCCGGCCGCATCGAGCCGTGCCGCACGCTGCCCTCGTTTCTGTACATGGACGAGGAGCCGTTCGTCGGCGTCCACGCGCGCGAGCAAGGTGTGCTGGCGCCGACCAAGATGGTCCACTCCGCCAAGAGCTGGCTATCCAACGCCGAGGTGGACCGCACGGCGAAGATCCTGCCCTGGGACGCGCCCGAGCACGGCCGGGTGTACTCGCCGGTGGAAGTATCGGCACGGCTGATGGCGCACATGCGCGAGGCCTGGGACCATGCGCACGCCGAGCCGCTGGGATCCCACGAGATCGCGCTCACCGTGCCCGCCTCTTTCGAAGAGGAAGCCCGCGAGCTGACGGTGATGGCCGCCCGCGAGGCTGGCCTGGAGAAGCTCACGCTGCTGGAGGAACCCGCGGCGGCGTTCTATTCCTGGATCGCCAACCACCTGGCGCAATCGCGCCGCGAGCTGTTCGACGGCCAGACCGTGCTGGTGTGCGATGTCGGCGGCGGCACCAGCGATTTCACTCTAATCCGCGTGGCCCGCGATGGCGACCGCATCGACTTCACCCGCACCGCCGTCGGCAAGCACCTGCTGCTGGGCGGCGACAACCTCGACCTGACACTGAGCTGGCTGGCCGAATCCAAGCTCGGCAAGCAGCTCGCGATCCGCCAGCGCAGCGCGCTGCGCCGACAGTGCTGCGCCGCCAAGGAGCGGCTGCTGTCGACTCCCGATCTCGCCAAGGTCGAGATCACCGTGCTGGGGGCTGGCTCGTCGCTGATCGGCGGGACGCTGCGCACCGAGGTGCTGCGCGAGGAAGCGCTCGAGATCGCGCTGGAGGGTTTCCTGCCGCGGTGCGGGCGCGATGAGCGTCCGCAGGAGGAGAAGCTCAGCCCCTACCGGGAGACGGGCCTGCCCTACGTCTCCGATCCGGCGGTGACGCGCCACCTGGCGGCGTTCCTCGCCGACGCCGGCGGACCGCCGCCCGACGCCATCCTGTTCAACGGCGGCTTCTTCATCCCCGACATCCTGCGCAACCGCGTGGTCGAGACGCTCGAGAACTGGTACGGCCGCCGGCCGGCGGTGCTGGAGAATCACGATCTCGATCTCGCGGTCGCTGTCGGCGCCTCCTACTACAACTGGGTGCGCTCCACCGGAGGCGGATTGCGCGTGCGCGGCGGCTTGCCGCGCACTTACTATCTGGGCCTGGAATCCAAGGACGCCGTCCGCGCCGTGTGCCTGATCCCGCGCGGCGTCGAGGATGGCGCCACCCTGGAGCTGGATCGCGAGGGTCTGCAACTGGTGGCCAACAAACCCGTGTCGTTCCGGCTGTACAGCTCGGTGCTGCCGGCTGAGCACCAGTTGGGCGATGTGGTCGAGTTTCCCAAGGAGTCCATCGACAGCCTGCATGTGCACGCCCCTTTGAATGCTTTGATCCGATCCGGCAAGCCCGGCGAAGAGCGGTTGATTCCGGTGAAGCTGGGCGTCAAGCTCAGCGAGGTTGGCACACTCGAGCTGTGGGCCGAATCCAAGGAAAGCGATCAGCGCTGGCGTCTCCAGTTCGAGCTGCGCAAGGCCACCGAAGCCGCGCCCGCCCGTCCCGCCACGGTCGTCAGCGATGAATCGGTGGCCGCCGCCGAGTCGCTGATCCGCGCAACGTTCGGGACCGGCGATCTGGCGCCCGAAGAATTGCCCGGACGGCTGGAACAGACACTCGCACTGGGGCGCAATTCCTGGCCGTTGACGGCCATCCGCCGGTTCGCCGGCGTTTTTCTTGAACTGGCGGGCAGTCGCCGTAACTCCGCGGCTCTCGAAACTCGCTGGTTGAATCTGTGCGGGCTGTGCCTGCGGCCGGGTTTCGGATTCCCCGGTGACGACGAGCGCATCGAGCAGGTTCGCCAGCTTCTCGCCGCCGGTATGGAGTTCTCCGGCCAGATGCAGAATCAGATCGAGTGGTGGATCTTCTGGGGTCGCGTCGCCGGCGGATTGAATCGCGCCCAGCAGGCGCAGCTCTATCAAGGTCTGGCGCCGACGTTGCAGCCCAAGCCCGGCGAGCGCGTGCGACCCAACACCAGCCTGCTGCGGGAAATGTGGCGCGCCGCCGCCTGCCTGGAACTGCTCCCCCGGCAAACGCGCACCGATTTGGGCGAGACGCTCCTGCGGCGCGTCATCTCCGGCGATTTCCGCGAATCGGAGCTGTGGTGCCTGACGCGCATCGGCGCGCGCGATCTCTTCTACGCGCCGGCCAACCAGGTGCTGCCCGCCGCGACGGTGGCTCGCTGGGCCGAGGCGCTGCTGAAGGTTCCCAAGGCGGCCGAGACGGCGGTAAACCTGGCGCG
>Ga0247727_10020398_pt1 | contig 10138 bp, 10 predicted proteins | sample WisWelCaveWW1625_FD_202498 | JGI IMG/M metagenome (GOLD analysis project Ga0247727, IMG submission 202498) | Biofilm microbial communities from Wishing Well Cave, Virginia, United States - WW16-25 | ecosystem: Environmental > Aquatic > Deep subsurface > Groundwater > Cave microbial mat | place... | reverse complement strand
AGGATTCCACCATGTTCCAACTCAATTTTTTCTCTTCGTTTAACCTGGTGCGGTAAATCGCGCCGGTTAAACAGCTTATCCTGATAGGCAGGATTGGCTCAAGCCAACTTTGGGATAGCTTCCGGCTATCACGTCTCTGTATTTTTGTTCCCTATTCAAATCTTGGGTTTTGCTTGCATCCGCGTGATCGCTAAGGCATTCGCACGCGGGTCCGGATGAATTGGCTTTGCGCTGAACCAAACAATCTTCAATGAATCTGGTTGTGGACAGAGCGCCGCGACTTAAAAGTCGCGGTACGAAGAAGTATCCCAGCTTTAATGATGTTCATGACACCAACATGATAACGCAAAAAAATAAAAAATGAGAAATTAAATGTCCAAAAATTTATTACAAACCTATTTTAAGCAGGCGGATGAATTGCCCGTCGCCGTGCGGGAAGCCTTTCAGCGCGCCTTGCCGGAAGAGTCGATTCGCGTTTATGCGTTAAGCGATCTCGACGGCGAGCAGCGTTTCGGCGAGCGCTGGTTGATTCTCGGCGAGCGCCATCTCGTTCTGGCGGAGCCGGACGGCGCATCGATGAACGGCCACACCGCTTGGACGACACGAACGCTGGCGTTGAGCGCGATCGAGAAATTCGAATTGCTCGAAGGGCTTTCGAGCAGCCGCTTGCAGATGATTAGCGCGAGCCACGAGCTTATCGCTTCGCTGCAATTCACCCGTCGCCAGGCGCCGGCGATCGGCAATTTGCAGTTCGTCGCCGAGCAAGTGCGCAAGCGTTTGCAGGAAAATACCGCGCCCACGGCGCTCGCCGGCGATTTCGATCCGGCGGCGGAATATCAGGAAGCCGTGCTCAAATCGGTGAAAGAAGCGAAAGCCACATTGGCCATGCCGAAGCTGGGCGTGATGTTTCGCCTGCTCTCGTATTTGAAGCCGCACAAAAAGCCGGTGGCCATCGGTCTCACGCTCGCGATGTTGCTCACCTCATTGCAACTGCTGCCGCCGTATCTCACCAAAGTTTTGGTTGATGATATTTTGCGTCCGGTGGAAACCGGCCGCATTACCGATGCGTCGTTCTGGTTGTGGGTCGTGATCGGTTCGCTGGCCGCGGTGTGGAGCGTGAGCGAGTTCATCTCGTTTTTGCGCTTGCGGATTATGGCGCTCACCGGCGAGAAGATTGCGACGCAACTGCGCGAGGATATTTACAACCACATGCAAAAACTTAGTCTGTCGTTCTTCGGCTCGCGCAGCACCGGCTCGCTCATCACGCGCGTCAGCTCGGACACCGACCGGCTGTGGGATTTTATCACCTTCGGCATCATCGAAGTGGTGGTGTCGGTGTTTCAAATCATCGGCGTCGCGGCCGCATTGTTTTTGCAGGATTGGTCGCTGGCCATTTTGGTGCTCGTGCCGCTGCCGATCATGATGGTGATGTTTTATTGGCACAGTAAAAAAATTCAAGTGTTGTTTCTGCGCATCTGGCGCAAATGGTCGGCACTGACCGGCGTGCTCTCGGATGTGATTCCGGGCATTCGCGTCGTCAAAGCCTTTGCGCAAGAAGATCACGAGGTGAAACGTTTCCGCGACAAGAACAAGGCGCTCGAAGCGGAAGCGGAAATTTTGCATCGCCAATGGACGCGCTTCTGGCCGAGCGTGGTGATGCTCATGCACACGTGCAGCCTGATTGTGTGGGCGGTCGGCGCGCCGCGTGTCTTGCAATACGCGCTCACCAACGGCGCGGAAGGCATGCCGCTCGGCGTCTTCATCGCGTTCACGGGTTACATGTGGATGTTCTGGGCGCCGGTGCAACATCTCGGCATGATGAGCCGCACCATCAATCGCGTCTCGACTTCGGCCTCGCGCGTATTCGAAGTGCTCGACACCGTGCCGAGTATTGTGAACAAACCGGAGGCGAAAGTTATCGAACCGTTGCAAGGCCACGTCACGTTTGAGAACGTCACGTTTACTTACGACGGCGTGCGCAATGTCTTGAAGGGCGTGTCGTTCGAGGTGCAGCCCGGCGAGATGATCGGCCTCGTCGGTCCGTCGGGCGGCGGCAAAACGACGCTCATTAATCTCATCTGTCGTTTCTATGATGTGAAAGACGGCAGCGTAAAAATTGACGGCTTTGATGTTCGTGATTTCGAGCTGTCGAGCATGCGCCGGCAGATCGGCGTCGTGCTGCAGGAGCCGTATCTTTTTCACGGCACGATTGCCGAGAATATCGCGTACGGTTCGCACAACGCTTCGTTGCGCGACATCATCGCCGCGGCGAGAGCGGCGAATGCGCACGAGTTCATCTGCGGCTTTCCGGATAGTTATGAAACGATGGTCGGCGAGCGCGGCCAAACCCTTTCCGGCGGCGAGCGCCAGCGCATCAGCATCGCGCGCGCCATCTTGCACAACCCGCGCCTGCTGATTCTCGACGAAGCGACCAGTTCGGTTGATACTGAAACGGAGAAGAAAATTCAAGAAGCGCTGCAGCGTTTGGTGGCAGGACGCACGACGTTTGCGATTGCGCACCGTCTGTCAACGTTGAGCATCGCCGATCGGCTGTTTGTTATGGAAGACGGAAAACTCGCCGAGCAAGGCACGCACGAAGAGTTGCTCGCCAAACCGGACGGCGTGTATGCGAAACTGCATCGCACGCAGGCGGAATTGCATGCGCTGATTGCGGTGTGAGGCTGGATGCTTGATCTTTGATGTTTTTGAGAAACACCGGAGTGACAAACTTTAGTTTGTCTGCCTTGTCCGGTTTCTCTCTTTACGAATTCCGCCGTAGCGGAATCATTGCTTCCAAGTAACAAGAGTTACTTGGAGTACGAACTTCCACCATTGGAAGTCCTCGCTGGATTGGAACTGGGCTGATTGTTCGGAATGGCAATCGGCCCGACTTATAAATTTGGAAGGAAACTGAAGAGAAATTATTTTTTCAATTTTCGCTTCTTGCGTTTGCCGGAAGCGGGAATAATATCCGGCGCGATGGTGACGGAACGCTTGCCGTAACTGATGGTGAGTTCTTGGCCTTGCATCAAACCGCTGCCGACAAGAGCTTCTTTAGATTCAGTCAGGAAGATTTCGATTTGATATTCGTGTCCTTGCCATATCACCGTTCCGCGAAAGGTCAATTCATTTTTCATCGAGCCGTCGGCAAGCTCTACCGGAACACGGCCTTTTAGTTCAAGACCGAGAGGAATTGCAACCGCCACCGGCAAGCTCAAATAGCCATCAAAACCTGTATCGACGACGGGTTCGATGCCAATAGCCTTACGATTGCCTTTGACGGTTAGTTTAATTCTAGGTTGCCGAAGTTCATCGACATAGCCGGTGACGTTCATGTTTTCACCATGTTTTTTTAAAAGCGGCCCTGTGTCCGACACGTTTGAAATAAAAAATTTTGTCTGGGAACGCCGCCGTTGCTTTCTCGGCAGCTTCGTGCAAATCTTCGCCCATAAAATATTTGCCGCTATCAACTTCGATGGCGATCATTTTGCCTTTGTACTTCGGCTCCAATTTTTTTTTCAACTTGCGCTCATAAATCTCTACGGCTTTCTCGTCAAAGCCCTCGAGATCGGGAGCGATCATGATTTCGTCTTTCATGGCTTCTCCTTTTGGTTTCGAGTTATATTTAGCAAAATTTTCTGAAAAAGGCAAGTTAAAAAATTTCCGAGGAAAATATGACCACGGTTCTAGAAAAAAATTCTTTTGTTGAATCCATTGTCGCATTGCCCGAAAGCCGCGTTGACAAACCGAGTTGGAATTTGTATCGTCGCGCCGATGGCCGTCTGGTGTTGCGCAAAGAAGATGGCAAAGGCGAAACCACGGAAACGCCGGTGCAGGTGGCGTGCTGTTTTCCGTGGACGCATCCGGATGAATTCATCAGCCTGCGCGATGACAAAGGCCGCGAGCAGAAGCTCATCGAGAATCTGCATCAACTCGACGCACCGCTTCGCGCGTTGATCGAAGACGAGCTGGCCGGGCGCAATTTCATGCCGCGCATCACCGGCATCGAGGCAATTAGCGACGAGATCGAATTGTTCCACTGGCAAGTCGTCACCACAGCCGGGCCGCGCAGCTTTTTGACCCGCCGCACGGATAATCCGCGCAAGCTGGCGAATGGCGATGTGCTGATCAAAGACGTGAGCAACGATTTGTATCTGATCCCCAATCCGAAAGGGCTGGATGCGAAGAGTTTGAAGCTGTTGTGGGTGTATTTGGACTGAGCGTTATTATTCGGCTCGGCGTTTCTTCGTCTTGTCGGGTTTGGTAACCGCAGCCGTTTCAATGGTGACCGCGCGATTGGCGTAATCAATGGCAAGTTTCTGGCCTTGCATCAGGCCGCTGCCGATGAGTGCGTCTTCGGAATTGGTCAGAAAAATTTTCACCAGCGCTTTTTGTAAACCGCAGGGTTGGGCCCGACGCGCATAAAAAAAAAGATTTTGTCCGGAAATGCTGCCCTGGCTTTTAAAGTTGCTTCGATCTCTGTGTCGCCAAGAAAATATTTGCCGCTGTCAACTTCGATCGCGATGATTTTGCCGTTGTATTTCGGCGCCAATTTTTTTTGAGCTTACGGCGGTAGATTTCTTCGCCTTCATCAAGCCGGGCAATCTCGGCGGGAAGGAAAATTTTGTCGCTCATGGTTTTCTCCGATTTAGCTTAAATCTATTTAGCAAAATTGGGCGAGAAATACAAGAAGAAATTTTAATTCAGCTTTACTTTGCCCACCACGATCGTCACGTCATCATGATGAGCTTGCTCGCCCGCAAATTCATTTAACGCCAGCCGCAGCGCTTTGATGAAATCTTTCGGATGGAGCGCCGCATGCCGCTGCACAAACTCGGCTAAACGATTTTCGCCAAATTCCTCCCGCGCCGCGTTCATGGCTTCGGTCACGCCGTCCGTGTAGAGTACCAAAATATCGCCCGGCGAAAGCGTGACCGTCTCCTGTCGAAAGGTAAAACTCTCGGCGAGGCCGATCGCCGCGCCGGTTGGTTGCAGCCATTGCACCGACTTGTTTGCACGGAGCCATAACGGCGGATTGTGCCCGGCGTTGCAGTATTTCAAAACGCGCGTCGTCGGGTCGTAGCTGCCGAGAAACAGCGTGATAAATTTGATCAGATGAATATTGTGGCAAAACAGTCCGTTCAAACGCTGCGCCACTGCCGCGGGCGACTCATTTTCCGGGGCGAGAATTCGCAGTGAAGCCTGCAAGCTTGCCATCAGCATGCTCGCGGGCAAACCTTTGCCCATCACATCGGCGACGGCGAAACCATGGGCTTGATCTTGAAAACGCAAAAAATCAAAATAATCGCCGCCGACAATCTCCGCCGGTTGGCTGAAGGCAGCGATTTGCAACCCCGGCACCTCGGGAAATTGCTGCGGCAAAAGCGCCTTTTGAAATTTATGCGCCAACTCCAGCTCCGCCTCCAGCCGGCGTTTTTGCTCGGCGGAATAATGATCGATGCAAACGCAAGCGGTGAAATCCATCTCTAAGCGATCGGTTTCAACATAATCGTGGCAAACCTCGCACAAACCTAAAGTTTGATTATCGGCTTTTGTCAAAGCCGTGTCGATCACCTGCAAATGCGTTTGCACTTCTTGCTCATGCAACGGCCCGAGTCGAATTTGTTTTTTCTGCGCCGAAGTGTTATTCAGCCAATCACGCAGCGCTTGCCGTTGTTGCAGAAGATTTTCACGAAAGCGTTGTAAAATTTGAGTGTCCATGAAATTTTTTGTTAAAAGTAGATAAACGAAAATTGACTGAGCGGCACCTATCTACTACGAGAATACGGCGAGGATGGTTGCGGAGAAGTTTATTGCGCTTAGCCGGCGACTACGATTTCGCCGTGAAGTGCGGCGCCGCTTTTGTTGAGAGAATGGAAATGTCTTGCAAATTTTGAGACACCGCGCCCACCTCTTCCTCCGTGACAACCGTAACCGGCGTGCCCCGACGTCTGCCCAAAGCCAATTGTTGCGGGATAATCCGGCGGAGGTCTTGCAAAAATTTTCGCGACCACAACAAGCCAATATGGCCGCTCGGATAAAGGCGGAGAAAAGGTTGCTGCCAAGCGAGCTGGAGTTTTTGCGTGTAATGCAGCGGCACGAAACGATCGAACTCCGCGGCAAATACTTCGCGGCGTTCCGGTGGAACTAAGAGCACAAGATGCAGCGGATCAATCTCGCGATAAACCGGCGCCGTCGTCGCGAAATTCCATTCTGCCGTTTCGAATTGTTGGCGTAAAGATTCGCCGAGCGGCGCGTTCCAAATGAGATGATTGATATGCGAAGGCGGCATCGCGAACAGCGCAAAGTCTACTTCCGGCTCGCAGCTTGCGACCAACGCGCTCATCCACGCGCCGAGGCTGAAACCGAGCAATCCGACCACCGGCGCGCCGGCTTCGCGCAAGTAATGAATCAATTGCCGCACCTCGGCCACGGTTTGGTGAATCGCCGCCAAACTCGTCTCTAAATCCGCCGTAAAAAATAATTCCCCGGAAACAAAACCCGAGGGCGTGCGGCGAAAATGATAGGGCAACTCGAGCGCATAAGCGGAAGCGCCGGCTTCGACAATCGCGCGAAAGAATGGCCGATGCGCGATGAGTGTCGGCGTCATCAATCCATGCAAAACAATTACCGCCGGATAATGCAAGCCGCGATCCGGCGCATAGGTTTGCACGATGGCGTGCCGGTTGTTTTCATATGCGGTGGGAATGGATGAGGGAAAGGTAAAATCGCGGCGCCAAAGGCGGCTGCGTTTTTCCCACCGATCGCCGCGAATGTAATCCAAGGGCATCGGCGCCGGAAAAATTTCGGCAAGCGTGTTCTCTACCAAAATCGCAGCATTCGGCAAACGCGGCGACAAAATCTGCTGATGCCGACGCGCCATGCGAGCATGGCTGCGCAAGACGAAGCCATCCAATAAATTGGCAAGAGTTTTATAATAGCGCGTGCCGAGAGAGGCTGTCACCGGAATGCTCCTTCCTTGAAGCGTATGAGTGAGGCCTAGCCAAAGCCTGCTTTAAGAAATTTTTCTTTTTCGTGGCTGTTTAGCGCGGGTTCGCTTTGCTGGTATTCTTCCCTTGTAATAAGTAACGGCACTAATCGCTTCCGGCGCGAGATAGACGGCGTCGCCGTCTTTGTCGACGGCGACAACGGCTTTTTCGGTAATAATAATTTCCGGGTGAGTGATTAGATGCGTTGTGCCGTTGTCGAGGTGAAAGATAAAAGGTCGAAACGGACGACGTAGCACATGTTTGCGAATTTCTTCTATTTCCATTGTTTTCCTCCCGGTTCACTGGTTTTGAATCTGAATGAAGTTGTTTTTAGCCAACGCTCTTGCTCAATTCAAATTCTGCTTTCATAATCTTGCCGACAGATTCATGCCCAAATATAGAACATCTCCGCCGAAATTGCAAGGAGAAAAGTTTTTGATTTGCACGAACGCGCGATTATTGCTATATTCTCTTTGTAGATTTAAGATCACCATCAGAAAACAGATTGTCATGAGCAATATTCTCACTCGCCTCGTTCAGCACTGGGATCGCTACTGGTTCACGCCGGTTTCGCTGACGCGGCTGGCGATTTATCGCACTTGGGTTTATGCCATCATCCTCATCGACGTTTTGGTGTGGACGCGCGGGCATTTGCGTTACGCCGACGTCGATCCGCAGCTTTATCACCCGATTTACTTTTTAAATTTTTTTAATATTCCCGAGCCAACCCACCCGTGGCTCGATCTCATTTATGGCGCGCTGGCGGTGTGTGTGTTTCTCGCCATGATCGGCTTCAAAACCAATTTTTTCGCATTGCTGGCGAGCGGGCTTTACATGTATTGGGTGGCGCAATGGTTTTCATTCGGCTGGGTGCATCTTCTGCATCCGCCACTGTTGCTTTCGATGATCGTGCCCGGCTTGTCGCCCAGCGGCGCGCGGCTCTCGGTTGATCACTTGCTCAAACGCCTGCGCGAGAATCATGCGGCGCAGCAATTCATTCCTAAAGTTAACGAGACGAGCCCGTATGCCGCATGGCCTTTAAGATTTGTGCAGACGATTATCATTCTTTTATATTTTCTGGCGAGTTATGCCAAGCTAAAAATTTCCGGCTTGGAATGGGCGAATGGCACAACGCTGCAATGGTATTTGATGAACGATTACCTCACCTTCGGTGCGCCGGAAGGTTTGTGGCTGGCGTATCCGGTGTTTTTCAATTTCCTCAAAATCGGCACGTGGATTCGAAGTAAAATAACTGCGCCGCGAGGCTTGACAAAATTTGCCGTGTTGTTTGACGGTCAGTGCCCGCTTTGCGTTCGCAGCGTCACCACGGTTGATTTTCTGGATTGGCGCGGCAAGTTTGTTTTTCGTGATGCCAATGATTGGGAGCAAATCTCGCGCGATTACCCCGGCCTCGATCAACAAAAGAGTCTTGAAGAGATGCAAGTGATGATTCCCCGCGACGGCGGCCACGAAGCGCTGGCGGGGTTTTATGCGTTTCGTAAAATTGCGCAGCATCTGCCGCTTGGCATGTTGATTTGGCCGTTTATGTATATTCCCGGCGTGCCGTTTATCGGAACACGCGTTTATCATTTCATCGCCTCGCGGCGCAAACGCGTCACCGGCAGCGCGCGGTGCAGTTTTCATACATGCGAAGTTCCTTTGCCCGCAAAAAATGTGTAACGCACAAGATAATATGACCAACAGATAAAAAGCGGCCAACGGATTTTATCTGTCTTATCCGTTGGCCGCTTCCTGAGTTATCAAAGTTTTCAACATCGGTAATTGGAATTACTAAAACGAAAAACAAACCTCCTTTTTTGCCCAGCCCGAACTGGTTCAAATTCTTAAACACAATTTAATAATCGAAAGAAATTGTGCCTAATTGGTGAGACACCTAAAACGCCGTAGGCGGTGGATTTTTTATTTGGCCCAAGAATTGCGAAACCTCAAGATAACTTTTTAAAAGGAGATTGTTATCGTGAAAAAGCTTTTAGTCATTCTAATTGCAATCGCCGCCCTCGTTTATTTGATCAACGGCTGCGGAAAGAATCCGCAGTCCAGCAATTCCGCCAATTTAACCTTGAGCATTAGAGCCGTGACCGGCAGCCTAAATAAAAATGCGAGCCCGCCGGCGCAGCAAGTGACCATCACCTCCGCCAAAGTCGTTATCGGCAAAATCGAGTTTGAAACCGCGCTGCGTGACAGCATGGATTTCAAATCGAGAACGCCGCTGGTCGTTACGCTCGATCTCACCGGCAAACCGACGCCGATCAACGCGGTGTCGGTTCCGTTAGGAACTTATAGTGAGATGGAATTTGAGATTAAACGGCTACGCGCAACCGACGGGCAGGTTTATCTTGACAATCCTGATCTGCAAAATCGCAGCATCTCCGTGCGCGGTTATGTGGATGGCGACACGAGCGCCACTTTTGTTTTCACGAGTGCCCTCGAGGAAGAGCAGGAAACTGAGTTTTCGCCGCCGTTGGTTGTCGACGCCAATTCGCCCCAAACCAATGTTATGCTCACGCTCGACACCACTATGTGGTTTAGCAACGGCGCCGGCAATTATCTCGATCCGCGCATCGCCCAAAATCAACAGACGATTGAGCGAAATATCAAGGCTTCGATTCAAGCTTTCGAGGACGAGGACGGCGATGGTGAGGATGATGACGATGACGGCAGCGATGACGACGATGGTGTACAGCGGTAGATTTTAAAAACCCAAAAGCCCAGATGAGAATCTGGGCTTTTTTATTTTCATTTCGCTTGCCAAGACAGTAATTGTGAGTAAGGGCTTCCAGTATCCAATCTTTTTAATTTTGTGGGAATTCACGCCAACACTAGCGTTTGTTTCTTAATTTTCAACACTTTAATGGAAAGTCAATAAGCTGACAATTTTAATAATAATATTTATATTTTTATTGACTTTGTCAGGTTTTTATTTTATATTAGTGATATTGCTGAAATGGTGTTCAATTAGTAAAGAAGTCTTTAAAATTTTTTGTGTTCGTTTATGCCGGATAAAGACATTTTCAATAAAACGTTTGCTCCAGGGTGGGCAAATCCTGCGCGCAAAATTAATAAAATCGGTGATCCAGAAATTGCGGCCCACGCCACGACCCGTGCTCTGCGAAAAGATTTGCGAGCTA
>Ga0247727_10020397_pt1 | contig 10138 bp, 11 predicted proteins | sample WisWelCaveWW1625_FD_202498 | JGI IMG/M metagenome (GOLD analysis project Ga0247727, IMG submission 202498) | Biofilm microbial communities from Wishing Well Cave, Virginia, United States - WW16-25 | ecosystem: Environmental > Aquatic > Deep subsurface > Groundwater > Cave microbial mat | place... | reverse complement strand
GAAAGGAGGTTCTCCCGAAGATGATCAATCTCAACGAGACTCTCCTTGCGGTTGATCCGGCTGAGGCCCTGCGGGACGAAGTTGGCAAGTTCGAGGTCACCTCTCCGTCTGGGGAGAAATTCACCGTGATTTGCCGCCCTGGACAATCGATCACCAACATTCGCCTTGAAACAACGGGACAGAATCTGCAGGCGCAACAGTGGCGCGTCCGCAAGGTGGGTGTGCTGAATTACCCACAGGAAACGTCCAGCTAGAGTCTTCCATCGGGCCGGGGCTTCGACCTGCCTTGCCCCGGCCCTTCTCTGATCCTTCCTGAACCAAACAGAAACCCTCAATTTGTTCGGCGTGGCGAGTGTGCGAGCGCGACGTTTTCTATCCGGCTATTGGAGGCGGACAACGCCAGGCGGCTCGCCGGCCCAGCCTTCGTCGTAGCCGCAATCGTGGCAGTGGACTTTATAGGTGACGTTGCCGGAAAGCATGGAGATAGTCAGAACCGCGTTGCCGCCGCAGGCTTCGTGACGCATCGGCAGGCTGGCTTCCTGCCCGACCTTTTCTTTCTCGCGGCTTGGCTTGCGGGGCATGACCAATGAATCCGCTTCCGATGCGCTCCCCGCCGGCGGAGGGTCCAAGCACGAACTCGCCCATCGCCAGGGAGACGAAACTCAAATGTAAGTGTGGTGAAACGAAACTGCGAGGGCTGAGATTGCTACGCGTTTCCAAATCGGTACTAGGACTTCAGGCCGGCCAGGACAAGTTAATCTTCTTCGGAGAAACCGGCGAAGGGTAGCAAATCCGGCCGGTTGCGCAGTGTCTTCTCCAGCGCCGCCCGCCGCCTCCACCGCGCAATCTCAGCGTGGTTGCCGCTCATCAGCACCTCTGGCACGGCCCACCCACGATACTCCGCCGGCCGCGTGTAATGCGGATAGTCCAGTATTCCTCGTGTCTCGCCAGACGCTGGCGGCACGCCACTTGTGGTGAGTGTAGCCGAACCACGACGTGCCCGCCTGCCAGCGCCTGATTGCCGCTGTCTGACCACTGACGGCTGACCGCTTTCTGCCTCGCTGAACGACTCCTGCACCGCCGACGCCTCATTTCCCAGCGCCCCGGGCAGCAAACGCGTCACCGCATCTACCACCAGCGCCGCCGGCAGCTCTCCGCCCGACAACACATAGTCCCCGATCGAAAGCTCCTCCGTCGCCAAATGCTCGGCCACGCGCTCGTCCACTCCCTCATATCGCCCGCAAATCAACACCACGCGGTCCAATTGCGCATAACGTCTCGCTGTCTCCTGACGGAACAATTTTCCTGCCGCCGACAGCAGCACCACCGCGGTCTTCTCGTCATTTCTCTTCTCGCCGTGCTCTTGCTTCTTCTCCGTTCCCTCTGCGTTGAAATCTTTCACCAACGCCGCCTCCACCGCCTCGAAAATCGGCTCCGGCTTCAGCACCATCCCTTCGCCCCCGCCAAACGGCCGGTCGTCCACCGTCCGGTGACGGTCATGTGTAAACCCCCGCAAGTCATGCACCTCGATTTCGACCAATCCCCCTTCCCTCGCCCTCCGCACAATTCCGTAGTCCAGCGGCCCGTCAAAAAACTCCGGAAAGATCGTGATGATGTCGAATCGCATCGTTGCAATATGGAAAAGAAAAATCAGAAAGTGGGCAAGGGAGAAGTGTATCGCAGTTCGGGCCACTTCACCGTCGCAGGCGCGGGATCCACCGCGGCACCTCGCGGCAGTATTGCCGATACGACTCGCCAAACTTTCTGCGCAGCAGCGGCTCTTCGTACACCAGCACCGCCACAAAAATAATCGCGAAGCAATACGCCAGGTACCGAGCCAGCATCCACGACTTCAACAGCAAGCACTCCCCGCCCAGCACCATGGCCACGCTGAGGTACATCGGATTGCGCACGTAGCGGTAGAGTCCCCGCACCACCAGTTCTTTCGGCGGGTCAATCGGCGCCGGCGTGCCCCGTCCCACAAAGGCAAAATCGAGCGCGCACCACAGGTAGCCCGCGATTCCCAGCGCCATCAGCGCTACTCCGCCCGCCGCCTGCAATCCCCACTCGATCGGTGTGCGAGACACCGAAGGATAGAGGTAGCGTGGGAGCCACAGCACAAATGTGCACGGCACCACCAGAGTGAAAACTGCCAGCTTCAGCAGCGGGACGACAATTGCCGGTTTTGGCCAAAATTCCCTGGCCATGTCATTCCCCCCTGTGTGATCGCAGCGACTCCGATGCCTTGCACGCGCAGGGGCACGATATATCGTGCCCCTACGGTGTATTCAAGTCCCGCAGGCCTTCGGGTAACACCACCTCGATCCGTCGCGCCGCCACATCAATTTGCGGACAGATCTCCTTCGCAAAGGGAATCAGTAACTCGCCCTGCCTGGTCTCCAATACCAGCAACGGCGTGCCGGCCACTCCTTCGCCCGTAAACTGCACATCTTTCACCCTGCCCAGCAGCGCCCCGCGCTCGAACACTTCACAGCCGATCAAGTCCGTAACGTAATAGCGCCCTTCCGGCAGGGCCACGCGTTCCGCCAGCGGCACTTGCAGCTCCGCGCCCATCAATTGCTCGGCATCGTTCCGCGACGCAACTCCCTCCAACAGAAAAAGGACCTGCCTCGTTCGCCCCCCGGTGAGTCGGCAGCGCAGCACAACCGTGCGCCGAGGTTCGCCCCGCCCATCGGCCAACCACACTTCGCGCAATTTCACCAGACGTTCAGGGAAATCGGTAAGGATTTGGCAAGCAACTTCGCCGCGGATTCCGTGCGGTCGCACCACCCGCACCAGGGTTGCGCCGATGAATGATTCTGGGGGCACTACTCGAGGATTTCCAGCGTGAAGCGTTTTCGCAGCTTCATGCCGGCGGCGCCGAGAAGCGTGCGGATAGATTTGGCGGTGCGTCCCTGCCGGCCGATTACTTTCCCAAGATCGCTGGGGTCCACGCGCAGTTCCAGCACGGTCACCTGTTCTCCCTCAACTGCCCGCACATGGACCTCCTCCGGTTTATCCACGAGCGCCTTCGCAATCGCCTCTACCAGCTCCTTCATCGGGCACCTCCGCTTGCGCCGGTATCAGCAGGAATGTTCACAGGTCCGGGAGCGGGCTCGGGAAACTTCTTCGGCGGGCGGCTCAGTGACGATAAAGTGCAGGCAGGAGATGGCCTAGGCGATCTTCTCGCGGGTCAGAAAACTGCGCACGGTATCGCTCGGCTGGGCCCCGCATCCGAGCCAGTATTTGATGCGCTCGGCGTCCAGCTTGACCTCCGCCGGCTTTTTCAGCGGGTCGTAGGTTCCCACCACTTCCACCGTTCGCCCGTTCCGCGGCTTGCGCTTGTCCATCACCACGACCCGGTAAAACGGCTTCTTCTTCTTTCCAATCCTTGCCAGGCGGATAGCCAACACTGTTTTCTTGCCCTCCTTTTTGCCCCCGCATTATAGCTCGAATGCCTCTTGCTGTCATTTTAAGGGGCGACTTGTCAGCCCGAAGAATCCCTCTGGTGAGAGTCAGTGTTTTGGGTCTTTCGGTCAAACGCTGGCGATGCTCACTTGTCCGCCACTCAGTTAGCAGTAACGCTTCTTAAAGTCCGGGCCCTCCATCACATCGTACAGTGCGTCCCGGTCGGCGATGTCCACCAGCTGGCCCCTGCTGCGATATCGCGGCAGTTTCGGGAGTCTCCCCGACCGCTCTCGCAACTCGAAATACAGCCGCAGCGTCGTCTCCACCAGCTCGGACATCGTTCGCCCTTGCCGCGCCGCCTCGCGCTTCAGTTCGGCGAACAACCTTCCACTGATTCTCAGAGTCATCTTCTTAGTTCCAACCTATCCCAGCCCCGCAAATTTCCCCAGCCCGCGCAGCTTGCTCTTTGCCGCGCCCGGCCCAAACTGCTTAATCATCTTCCGCATTTGCATGTACTGCTTCAGGACCTGGTTGACTTCCTGAACCGACGTCCCGCTGCCCCGTGCAATCCTCTTGCGGCGGTGGCCGTCAATCATCGAATGGTCGTCCCGCTCGGCGTGCGTCATCGAGTTGATAATCGCCTCGACGCGCTTCAAACGCCCCTCATCCACCTGCGCATCTTTCGGGATCTGCGCCAGCGGCCCGATCTTCGGCAGCATCCCGACAATCTGTTCGAGCGGCCCCATCTTCCGCAGTTGCCGCAACTGGTCGCGGAAATCTTCCAGCGTAAACTCGTCGCGCCGCAGTTTGCGTTCCAGTTCGGCGGCCTGCTTGGCGTCCACCACCTGCTCGGCCTTCTCGATCAGCGACATCACGTCGCCCATCCCTAGCACACGCGAGACGATCCGCTCCGGGTAAAACGCCTCCAGAGCGTCGTACTTTTCGCCGATGCCCACAAACTTCACCGGCGCGCCGGTCACCTTACCGATGGAAAGCGCCGCCCCGCCGCGCGCATCGCCGTCGAGTTTGGTTAGCACCACGCCGCTCAATCCCAGCCGCCGGTGGAACTCTCCCGCCGACTTCACCGCGTCCTGCCCAATCATCGCGTCCGCAATAAACAAAATCTCCGCCGGCTGCAGCTCGCGCTTCAGCATTCCCAGCTCGTCCATCAACGTATCGTCAATATGCAGTCGTCCGGCCGTGTCCACGAGCACCACGTCGCTGGCTGAGAGCTTCGCTTCACGGATTGCCCCGCGCACAATCTCCAGCGGCTTGTCCGTTCCTGCTCCCGGCCAAACCGGCACGCCCACACCCTTCGCCACCTGTGCCAGTTGCTCTCGCGCCGCCGGCCGATACACGTCGGTCGAAACCACCAGCGGCCGGTGCCCGGTTTGTGACAGCCACTTCGCCAGCTTACCCGTCGTGGTGGTTTTCCCCGACCCTTGCAGCCCAACAATCAGCCACACCGACGGAGGCCGTGACGCAAACTGCGGCTTGGCATGCTTGCCAAGCAGATCGGTCAACTCGTCGCGGACAATTTTCACCACCTGCTGGTCGGGCGCAAGTTGCAGCATCACCTCCTCGCCCAGCGCCTTTACGCGGATTTTCGCCAGCAGCTCGTCCGCCACCCCCACGTTTACGTCCCCGTCGAGCAGCGCCGTGCGGATCTCCGCCAGGGCCTGGTCGATATGCTCTTCGGTGAGCTTCCCCTGCCCCCGCAGGTTCTTGAACACGCGTTGCAGCTTTTCCGTCAGATTCTCAAACATGAGTGCGATTCACTGCGCGTCTCTTCGCGCACCGCGCAATTCTTCATTTTAGGCGCCGCCTACATCGGAATCAACGCGCAACGGCGCAAACCGCCGCACTTTCTTCCGCCACGCCACCAGCAGCACGACCCCGATGGTGATGAGCGCGACGCACAGCCCCACCCACAGGCCGGACGCTCCCCAACCGCGCTCAAAGCACAACCAATAGCCCAGCGGCAACCCCACCACCCAGTACGACGTGATGTGCGTAATCATCGCTGTGTGCGTATCACCCGCACCGCGCAGAGCGCCGGTCGCCACCGCCTGAATCCCGTCGAAAATTTGAAAGAACGCGCCAATGAACAGCAGCATCACGCCCACGCGCAGCACGTTCGGGTCGGCAGTATAGATACGCACAATCCATTTCGGCTCAAGCCACAGCACCACGGCCGCGGCCGTCATAAACCCGGCTCCTGCGGCAATTGCCGTCCAGCCCGACAGTGCCGCGCCTGCCGGGTCGCGTCTCCCCAGCGCCTGCCCCACTCGTACCGCTGTCGCCGAGCCGATTCCCAGCGGCACCATGTAGGTAAACGCCACTGTATTCAGCGCAATCTGGTGGCTGGCCAGCGACACCGCATCCAGCCGTCCCATCAGCGCGGTCACTAACGCAAACACGCCCACCTCCAGCGCCAGTTGCATCGCCGCTGGCAGTCCCAGCTCCATCAACCTCCGCATCCGCTCCCAATCCGGCTTCCAGGAAATGTCCGGCAACCCGGTCTTGAACTTTCGGTCATAATAGAGCGCATACCCTAGCAGCAGTGCCGCCATGTACACTCGCGAGATAAAGGTCGCCCACCCCGCGCCCTCCGTTCCCATCGCCGGCGCGCCCAGCTTCCCATAGATGAGCACCCAGTTGCCGAAGACGTTCACCAGGTTTGCGCTCACCAGCGCGAACGCCACCGGCTTCACCAAGTTCATCCCTTGCAGGTATCGCCGCAGCCCGAAGTAAAGCAGCAAGGGAAACATGCTCCAGTTGACCGCATTCAGGTATGGCAGCGCCTGTTCGAGCACCCCGGGCTCAATTCCAAACCTTTGCAAGACCGGCACCCACAGCAGCACCAGCCCCATCAACACCGGTGTGAGCAGCAGCGTCAGGTACGTGCTGGCCACCAGCGACCGATGGCAGTCGCGGATCTCTCCCGCTCCAAACGATTGCGACACCACGGTGTCCAACCCCAGCAGCAGCCCGCTCCCGAAAATTCCCACCGTGTAGAACAGAATGCTCCCCAGGCTGACCGCCCCGATAGCCACTGCGCTGTCGGGCAGTCGCCCGACCATCATCGTGTCCACGATCTGCATGAACATCCAACCCATCTCCGCCAGCACAATCGGCCACGCCAGCCGGACAAGTGGCCCGATTTCTTCGCGCATCCTGTTAAGCGTGATCATCACACTCGTTCGCTCCTCTGCCCGACCATTCCCTGCATCGCTCCTCCCACGGGAGTCGTAGAGACTACCACGCACCGCCTCGCGTGCTTCTGGCTGGAGACACCCCCTTGCACAATTCTCATTCCGGCCTAAAACGATTTGCCCCGGACAACGTCCATAGATACAGGGTCGGCTCCCGCGCGGGGTACACCTGAGGAGGTAGAACGATGCTTCAAAGGATGCTGTTGGTCATTCTAGCGGATATCGTCATCGTAGCGTCCGTCTTCATGCCGCAGGTGGGTGCCCAGAGCGAAATCCTCGGCGATTGGGAGGCGAAGCTCGGGGACAGTGCTCGCATCAATCTCAACCTGCGCACAGGCAGTTGGGGTCGCAGCAGCAACTGGGGTCACACCATGCCCCTGACCGATCTCCGCGGTTTCGACGCAGCAGCCGCGCAGGGCACGAATTCCCGCGTCCGCTTTGAGCTTGCCCGCGACGCTGGCACCGCCGTCTTCGAAGGCCAATTCACCGCTGGCAAAGGCTCCGGCACCTTTCGCTTCACTCCCAGTCAGGACTATCTGGCCGGAATGAGTGCCCTCGGCTATTCCGGACTTTCCACCGATAAGGGCTTCAGTCTATTTGCTTGCGACGTCACCCGCGCCTATGTCCGCGAACTGAATGACTCCGGCTACTCCAACCTCAAGCTCGATCAAGTGATCGCCATGCGTATCCACGGCGTCTCCACGGACTACGTTCGGGAGCTCATCTCTCTCGGCTACAACCGCCTCGATGCCGACCAGCTCGTGGCCATGCGCATTCACGGCGTCACCGCCGGCTACGTGCGCGAACTCAACGGTCTCGGCTACAAGCAGGTGGCCTCCGAAAAGCTCGTGGCCATGCGCATTCACGGCGTCACCGCCGGCTACGTGCGCGAACTCAACGGTCTCGGCTACAAGCAGGTGGCCTCCGAAAAGCTCGTCGCCATGCGCATCCATGGCGTCAGCCCGGACTTCATTTGCGAAGTCCACAATCAGGGCTACAAAGACGCCTCGGTGGACGATCTCATCTCCATGCGCATCCACGGGCGTCGCGGGCGCTCCCGGCCCACGGTCTGATGCCTCATCGCAAGCCGGGGTCTCGGTAACCCTGCCGCGTTACCCTTCTCAGGACACGCGCCAAAGATTTCCCCGATTTCGACCCAAACTATACTAAGATGGCAGAGCGTTTGGTGTTCTACACACGCCTCAGGGGTAGTTCATACAGGCTGCATCGTTAAATCCCGCAGCCTTTTCCTCTCCGGCGGTAGGTTTCTTGCCGCGCTCTGCCAGGGCCGAATCGCTGCAGACAGCGCAAAGAACGGCAAGACAAATCTCCAAGCACGCTAAGGAACAGTATGAGCGCATCCTCCTCTGCACTTCTCCGGCCCTGGGAACAACCCTTCTGGAAGCCTTCCCGCGGCAAAGCTGGTGTGCTGATCTATCTCGTCCTCATCCACCTCCTCGCCATCGCCGGCATTATCCTCTATCCGCTGCCGGGCCTGACCGTGCTGGGCATTGCTCTGGGGCTATCGTGTTTGGGCGGCCTGGGCACCACCGTCTGTTACCACCGCGCTCTCGCGCATCGCACTGTGAAGTTGCATCCCGTCGTCGAACATTTCCTGATTTTTTGGGCCATCTTTAACGGCTCGGGCCATCCGGCTAGTTGGGTCGGCTACCACCGTCACCATCATGCCGAAGCCGATACACCCGAAGACATCTCCAGTCCCGCGCACGGCGGCTTCTGGTGGGCGCATCTGCGCTGGCTCTATCAATCCGCCCCGGCCGACCCCTCGCGTTGGTGCCCGGAGCTCGACCGCGGCCTCTACCGCTTCTGGGCCCTCGCCGAAACGCCCATCATTCTGCTTTCCATCGGCTGCGGCATCGCCTTTGGCTGGGCTGGTTTTTTCTGGATCGGCGCCATCCGGCTGGTCCACTCCCTCCACGGCCAGTGCGCGGTCAACAGTCTGACGCACCTGGGCAAAGCCAACGACGGCGACTCCAGCCGCAACATGTGGTGGCTTGGCCCTCTTCAACTCACCGCCTGGGGCGAAAACTGGCACCGCAATCACCACTCTGCCTCCGGCACCGCTCGCCTCGGCCACAAATGGTGGCAGGTGGACATCGGCTGGTATGTCATTGTCCTGCTTGAAAAGATCGGCCTCGCTCACCACGTCAAGCGCCTCCGCCCCCGCTCGTAGGGGCGGTTTTCCGCCGCCATCTTCATGCCGCCGGTCACAGTGGGACAGGCGGAACTTGTCCCGAGTGTAGTCGAGGGAGCCTGTCCTCTGCTGTCGCGCCGGCACCCTTGCCGGCTTCTGTAGCGGCGCAATACATTGCGCCCTTTTCTTGATGCTTTGTTCTCTGCCCCGAATTATGTAGCGTCGGGCCGCCCGGCTTTCGACCTGCAGATTCGTGACGATTCTCTGATGGACTTTCTTGCGGAGAACGGTTACGACGTTTGGGCCATCGATATTCACGGCTACGGTCATTCCGATAAAACAGAAAAAGATTGGTCGGACTCACATTCTGCCGCCGCGGACATTGCTGTCACCGTTGCGTACATCGCGAAGCGGTAAGGTTCGCGTGATACCATCAGCCTCTCGTGAAATCGATTCCTGCCACCATGCGCGCGGTGCAGATCACCGCCTACGACGGCAAGCCGGAGAGTATCTCTGTGGTCGAGATGCCGGTGCCGCGTCCGGGCCCCGGCGAGGTGTTAGTCCAGGTGTTTGCTTCGCCGGTGAATCCATCCGACCTGATGTTTCTGCAAGGCCTCTATGGCTTCAAAAAACCGCTGCCTGCCGTGCCGGGATTTGAAGGCAGCGGCACCGTGGTGGAGGCCGGTTCCGGGATGCTGGGACGGTTTCTCATGGGCAAGCGCGTGGCCTGTGCCGCGGCGGACGCCAAGATCGCCGGAGGCATGTGGGCGGAGTACATTGTGACCTCGGCGCATCTCTGCATCCCCCTGCGCAAGGAGGTGGAGCTGGAGCAGGGCGCGGTCATGCTGGTGAATCCTCTCACGGCCTGGGCGTTGATGGATGAAGCCCGTCGGGGCGGGCACAAGGCCGTGGTCCAGACCGCAGCGGCCAGCGCGCTGGGTCGAATGATTGTTCGGCTGGGACAGAGGTTTTCCATTCCCGTGATCAACGTGGTGCGCCGCGCCGAGCAGGTGGAGTTATTGGGGAGCATGGGAGCGAAGCACGTAGTGAACAGCAGCGACGCCGGGTTCGAAAGTAGCCTGCGCGACCTGTGTTATCGGCTCGGGGCCACAATCGGGTTCGATGCGGTAGCGGGTGAGATGTCCGCGAAGTTGCTGCGCGCGCAGCCGCGCGGCGGCCGCCTGCTGGTCTATGGCGGATTGTCGCTGGCGCCCTGCCAGGCCGACCCGGGCTCTCTGATCTTCGAAGGGAAGCGACTGGAAGGTTTCTGGCTGAGCGCGTGGTTGCGCAGGAGAAGCCTGCTGGGCCAATTGCGGGTCTCGCGTGAGGTCCAGAAACTTCTCGGCAGCGACCTGAAAAC
>Ga0247727_10020396_pt1 | contig 10139 bp, 9 predicted proteins | sample WisWelCaveWW1625_FD_202498 | JGI IMG/M metagenome (GOLD analysis project Ga0247727, IMG submission 202498) | Biofilm microbial communities from Wishing Well Cave, Virginia, United States - WW16-25 | ecosystem: Environmental > Aquatic > Deep subsurface > Groundwater > Cave microbial mat | place... | reverse complement strand
GCCTCCGTCCGGCTCGGGCATCTCGTCGCCGCCAATACGTTCCGCAACCCCGGCCTGACGGCGAAGCTGGCGACGACGCTCGATCACCTGACCGGCGGCCGGTTCACCCTGGGCATCGGCGGCGGCTGGTTCGAGCGCGAGCACGACGCCTTCGGCCTCGACTTCGGTTCGGGCTTCGGGGAGCGACTCGACCGGCTCGAGGAAGCCGTCTCGCTCATCCGGCGCCTGCTCGACGGCGAGCGCGTCACGCACGACGGCCGGTTCTACCGGATGCGGGACGCCGTCTGCCAGCCGCGCCCGATCCAGCCGCGCCTGCCGATCCTGATCGGCGGCTCGGGCCGCACGAAGACGCTGCGCACCACCGCCCGCTACGCCGACCTGTGGAACGGCTACGGCGCGCCGGAACGCATCGCCGAGGTGTCAGGCTGGCTGCGCGAGCGATGCGAGGAGGAGCGCCGGCCGTTCGAGTCGATCGCCCGGTCGGTGATGCTCGACGTCGTCATCCGCGACTCCCCGGCCGCGGCCGCGGCGGCTGACGACGAGCTGCTCGCCGGCCAGGGCATCAGCCGGCGCCGAACGTCGGACGAGCCCGATTGGAATCCGCTGATCGCCGGACCGCCGGCGCTCGTCGCGGACCGGATCCGACCGTACGTCGGGCTCGGCGTCCGGCAGGTCATGTGGATCTTCCGGGCGCCGTGGGACCGCCAAACGATCGACCGGCTGCCCGAGGTGCGGGCCCTCCTGTAGGGACGGCTGTTCATGCGAGCGACACGCCGCGTCGACGCGCGGGTCGATGCTCGCGCCGGCGCCCGCGCCGGCGCCCCGCGACCTGGCCACGTCGCTCCAGGACGTTCTCGCCGCCTAGAAACCGGGGTGCTGATATCCGCCGCCGCGGGCGCGGCGAGCCTCGGTGCGACAGCCGCGCGATGGCCTCGCACGTTCGGACGACATCGGGGTCGGCCCGGCCGGCCACTCGGCGCCGCCCTGGCACCGCATATCACTACCCGGGTTGCTAGGGCGCACATCCAGCCGGTGGCGAGGCGCCGGCGGGCCGCCGGCCGTGGGTCATGCTGCGCTCGGGCGCCGATGATGGAGCGGCCGCCGGGCCCGATGGCGCCGGCGGCCGTGGATCTCGCGGCGTGGCCCGAACGATCAGCTCTTGATCATCACGTGCTTGACGACGGTGTAGTCCTCGAGCGCGTACATCGAGCCGTCCTTGCCGTAGCCCGACTCCTTGAAGCCGCCGTGCGGTGTCTCGGACGCCAGCGTGAAGTGCTCGTTGATCCAGACGGTGCCGAACTGGATCGCCTTCGAGACGCGCATCGCGCGCCCGATATCGGACGTGAAGACGGACGCCGCGAGGCCGAACCGGACGTCATTCGCCCAGGCGATCGCCTGCTCCTCGTCGGAGAAGCGCTGGACGGTGACGACGGGCCCGAAGACCTCGTCCTGGATGATCTCGGCCTTCTGGTCCGGGCCGGCGATGACGGTCGGCTCGTAGTACGCGCCGGCCCGCTTCGGCCGGTTGCCGCCGACGACGACCTCCGCCCCGGCTCGCGCCCGATCGACCATGCCCTCGACCTTGTCGGCCTGGGCCTGCGCGATGAGCGAGCCCATGTCGAGGTCGTCCGCCTCGGCCGGGTTGCCCCACTTGATCGAGCGGACCTGATCGGACAGCTTGTCGACGAAGCTGTCGTAGACCTTCGGGCCGGCGATGACACGGCAGGCGGCGGTGCAGTCCTGGCCGCTGTTCCAGTAGCCGGCGGACTTGATCGTCTCGGCCGCCAAGTCGAGATCCGCATCGTCGAAGACGAGCACCGGCGCCTTGCCGCCGAGCTCGAGATGGAGCCGCTTCACGGTGCCGGCGGCGATCCGGGCGATCCGCTTGCCTGTCTCCGTGTCGCCGGTGATCGAGACCATGCGCACCCGCGGGTGCCCGACGAGCGCGTCGCCGATATCGGCTCCTGTGCCGCTGAGGACATTGACGACGCCCGCCGGGAAGATCTCGGCGAGGATCTCGCCGAACGTCAGTGCGGTCAGCGGCGTGCGGGCCGACGGCTTCAGGACGACGGTGTTGCCCGTCGCGAGCGCGGGACCGAGCTTCCAGGCGGCCATGTACAGCGGGTAGTTCCACGGCGCGATCGAGGCGACGACGCCGACCGGCTCGCGCCGGATGAACGAGGTGTGGCCGGCGAGGAACTCGTTCGCCGCCTTGCCCTCCATGACCCGCGCCGCGCCGGCGAAGAAGCGGAACAGGTCGGAGCAGACGGCCATCTCGTCGATCGCGGCGCCGACCGGCTTGCCGGCGTTCCGACTCTCGAGCCGGCCGAACTCGTCGGCCCGCGCATCGAGGGCGTCGGCGAGGCGGAGCAGGAGCAGGCTGCGGTCCTGCGGGGTAGTGTGCTGCCAGGTCGCGAATGCTCTCTCGGCGGCCGCCACGGCGCGGTCGACGTCCTCGTCGGCGCTCGCCGGGACGCGGGCGATGACCTGGTCGTCGGCCGGGTTCACGACGTCGAGCGTGCGGCCGCTGGCACTGTCGACGAACTCGCCGCCGATGAACTGCTGGTACGTCTTGACGCGTTCCATGACGTCGGTCACTGCGGCTCCTCCTGCTGCGACGGGGGCGTGTCGCCGGGCTTCGGCGGACGCGGGATGCTCTCGTCGAACGACGGTCCGCCCATTGTGCGCCTACCGCGGAAGCACGTCGCGCCTGCCGGTCGTGTCGTGACGCGCGGCCGCGTGCCACGGGATCGCCAGCCGCTCGAGAAGCGTGACGAGGCCGTACAACGCGACGCTCACGATCGCCGTCAGCAGGATGGCGCCGAACACGAGGTCCGTCCGGAACGCGTTCTGCGACAGCTGCATCCAGATGCCGAGGCCCTCGCGAGCCCCGACGTACTCGCCGAACACGGCGCCGATGACCGCGTACGTCGCGGCGATCCGGAGACCGGTGAAGAACGACGGCAGCGCCGCCGGCCAGCGCAGCTTGCGGAAGGCGAGGCCGGGCGAGGCCCCGTACGAGCGCATCAGCTCGGACGCCTCCGGGGGGACGGAGGCGAGCCCACCGAGCAGCGCGATGACGATCGGGAAGAAGGTAACCAGCACGACGACGAGCACCTTCGGCGCGATCCCGAAGCCGAACCACAGCACGAACAGCGGCGCGATGGCGACGATCGGGATCGTCTGCGTCGCGACGAGCAGCGGGGCCAGCGCGCGATGGACGAGCTCGACACGATCCATGACGGCCGCCGTCGCGACCGCGAGGGCGATGGCGACCGCGAGCCCGGCGAGCGCCTCGATGAGCGTCGGCCCGAGGTGCCCCGCGGCGACCGCCCGGAAGGCCCACAGCTGCTCGAGGATCCGGCTCGGAGCCGGCAGGACGAGCGGGCTGATGCCCGACAGCCGGGCATACGCCTCCCAGCCGGCGAGGACGAGCGCGACGAGGCCGGCCGGCGGGCCGAGCCGCCGCCCGATCACGGCAGGTAGTCGTTCGTGAACAGGCGGCCGTAGTCGAGCGGCTCGGTCAGCGCAGCGCCCGCGGCGTCGACGAGCAGCCCCTCCTCGTACAGGAAGCCGGAGTAGCCCTGCCACCGCTCGACTGTCTGCCGGCCGACCCGGCCGTCCGCATCGACGAGGTAGCCGCCGTCAGCCAGGAAGGCGGCGCTCGCCCTGACGAGCCCCGGATTCGCATCGAAGGCGCCGGGGTTCTCGCTCACGAGGATCTCCGCGGCGCGCTCCGCGTCGCTCGCGGCGAGCTCGAAGCCACGGACAGTCGCGGCCAGGAATCGTCGCGCGGCGTCTGGCGAACCCTCCAGCCAGGATCGGTCGCAGGCGAGAATCACCTGGTAGAAGTCCGGGAAGCCGTAATCCGCGAAGCGGAAGTAGCGCAGGGCGATGCCGCGCTGATCGGCCTCCACGCCCTCCCAGGCGGTGAACGGGATCGTGAAATCCGCCCGCTCCGCGTAGAGGGCCTCGTAGGCTGCCGTGTCGAGGGTCACGACGTCGAACTCGCCGGTCCCGCCGTCGGCGCGGATGACGGCCTGGAGGGTCGGCACCTCGTTCGGGTAGCCGAAGCCGGCGTAGACGCGCCCGTCGAGGTCCCGCGGGCGGCGGACGTCGGACGAGTCGAGCACGGCGATCGCGGAGGCTGTGTGCTGCAGGATGGCCATCGTCGAGACGATGTCCGCCCCGGCCGCCACGGCGAAGGTCAGCGAATCCTGGAAGCTGATGCCGCAGTCGGCCTGGTGTGCGGCGAGGAGCGCCTCCGGCGTCGTCCCGGTGTACGGCAGGAGTTCGAGCACGATCCCGCCGTCGGCGTACCAGCCCTCATGGTCAGCGACGAAGAAGCCAGCGTGGTTCGTGTTCGGCGTCCAGTCGAGGGCGAGCCGGACGGTCGCCGGCAGCGGCGTTCCTGTCGGATGCATCCGCGGTGCGCCGCAGGCCGCCAGGACGAGGGCGGAGACGGCGAGGCAGGCCACCAGGCTACGGATCGCTCGGTTCACGGGCTCGATCGGCCTCCACGTCGTTGGTGACGACGACGCCGCCCTCCCGGGAGGACGGCGGTCGAGACACGTGAGCCTGCTTCCTACACCGGTACGAACCGGATCAGGTTCCGCGGGTCTGTGGTCGGGCCACACTCTCAGCGCGTCGGCGCTCCCCGGAGGCGGTCTTCAGTTGTGGGTCGATTCTAACACCGCGATCCGTTCGCCCAGCCAGGCGACGATATCGGCCACGGTCCGCGATGCCGCCTCGTTGTGGGTCTCGTGGCGGAGGCCCGGGTAGACGATCCGGGTCACGTCGCCGAAGCGCTCGAGGCGGGCGGTCGCCGAGAGCGGTACGAGCTGATCGTCGCCGCCGTGGACGACGAGCGTGGGGACCGGCAGGCGCTCGAGGCGATCCACCAGGCCGCGGACCCGCGCCTGCTCGGCGAGACCGAGAGCCCCGAAGTGGGCCGTTCCGTTCGTCTCGACGAGCGGATCGTCGCCGTAACGGAAGGTCGGGATCGGCTGGGCGGCGAGCTTCTCCCGATCGATCCCGATGGCGATGCGCATGCCCGGCGCCACCCTCGCGAGGACCCTCGCCAGGACCTTCTTCCAGCCGGCCAGCCGATCCTCGAGACCCGGCGCCGAGAGCACGAGCAGGTCCGGCTTCGGCCGCTCGGCGAGCGCGTAGCCGAGTGCGATCAGGCCACCGAGCGAGTGGCCGTAGAGCGCGACCGGGCGTCCGTCAGAAACGGCTCGCAGGGCGGCGAGCCGGCCCTCCAGATCCTCGTGGACGGTGGCCCAGCGATCGACCCACGTCCGGCGACCCCCCGAACCGCCGAAGCCGCGCTGATCGTACGAGTGGGTGTCGAAGCCAGCCGCCGCCAGCCCGTCGCCGACGTGCTCGTAGCGGCCGGAGTGCTCGCCGATGCCGTGGACGAGCAGCACGTTCGCTCGGCCGAGGCCGACCGCCGGCCAGTGCCGCGTCAGGAGCTCGACGCCGTCGCCCGTGCGCGCCGTCGCTGTGACAGATGCCATCGTGCTGCAGGGTACGATGCCCGGCGTGCAGCCGTGGCGCGAGGTCGGCGAGCGGGTATTCGTGCGGCGGTACCGCTTCTACGACCAGTCGATCGGCGCGGTCGTCGGCGCCGAGCGGGTCGCCGTCATCGACACCCGGACGACGCCGTCCCAGGCGCGTGAGCTGCTGGCGGACCTGCGGCGGCTGACGGACCTGCCGATCGTCGTCGTCGACACGCACGGCCACTACGACCACGTCTTCGGCAACTCGATCTTCCGTCCCGCGCCGATCTGGGGCCACCTGCGCTGCGCCGAGATGATCCGGCGCGACGGCGAGCGGGCGAGGGCGCAGCTGTCGGCCGAGGCTCCGGAGCTTGCTGCCGAGCTCGGCGAGGTCGTCCTCGATCCGCCCGACCGCACCTTCGAGAGCTCGGTCTCGCTCGACCTCGGCGGACCGACGATCGAGCTCCGCCACCTCGGCCGCGGCCACACCGACAACGACATCGCTGTCCTCGCGCCCGGCGCCGCCGTCGTCTTCGCGGGGGATCTCCTCGAGAACGGCGGGACGCCGTACTTCGGCGACGGCTACCCACTCGAGTGGCCGGTCACCGCTCGTGCCCTCGCCTCGCTCGTCACGGGCGTCGTCGTGCCCGGCCACGGCGAGCCAGCCGACCGCGCGTTCGCGGAGCGTCAGGCCGACGAGTTCGAGGCGCTCGCCGCGCTGGCGCGGCGTGTCGACCGCGGCGAGCTGGATGTCGCGGCCGCGGCGGAGCTTGCGCCGTATCCGGCGATCGAGGCGCGCCGGCCGCTCGAACGCGCCCTCGCCCAGCTCCGCGGCGACCTGGACTGACTTCGGGCCGCCGCTTCCTGACAAATGCCAGCCAGGGTGGCGCTAGGCCCTAATTTCGGGCGCTCAGCCTGCCAGACGTCACCATGCATGCCATCTGGCAGGACGGCAACCGCGCCGTGAGCACGAGGTCGCCAGGTGTCCGCGGAGCGTCTCGTCCCAAGGATGCTGGCCGTGTCATCTGTCAGGATGCGAGGGCCTGGACCAACGGCCGCGCCGCGTCGGCGATCTCAGCCGGCGATCCGCACGATCCAGCGCCCTCGCGCCTCCCCGGCGACGATCGCATCGAGGGCGCCGTCCAGCTCCTCCAGCGGCACCTCGGCGACGCGCTCGCCGAGCGCGCGCGGCCGCAGGTCGGTCGCAAGGCGCGCCCACAGCGCGCGGCGCTCGGCGATCGGCACGGCCACCGAATCCATCCCGAGGAGCGCGACGCCGCGCAGGATGAACGGATAGACCGTCGTCGTCAGCGTTGGGCCGGAGGCGTTCCCGCAGGCGGCGACCGCCGCGCCACGCCGGAGCGTCCGCAGGACGTACGGCAGCGTCGCCGCGCCGACCGCGTCGACCGCAGCGGCCCAGCGCTCGCTCTCGAGCGGCCGGCCCTCGAGCGGGCAGTCGTCGCGGGCGAGGAAGCCGACGGCGCCGAGCGAGCGGAGCCAGTCGTGCTCGTCCTGCTTCCCGGTCAGCGCCCAGACCTCGTAGCCGCGGTCGGCCAGGATCGCCACGGCGGTGCTGCCGACGCCGCCCGTCGAGCCCGTGACGAGGACCGGGCCGTCGGCCGGCTGCAGGCCGCGCGCCTCGAGCGCGGCGACCGACATGGCGGCGGTGAAGCCTGCGGTGCCGATCGCCATCGCGTCGCGGGCCGACAACCCTCCCGGCAGCGGCACGACCCAACCGGCCGGCACGCGGGCGTACTCGGCGAAGCCGCCGTGGTGGGCCGTCCCGAGGTCGTAGCCGTGGACCAGCACCGAGGTGCCTGGGCGGAGCGACGGATCCTCGGACGCGACGACGACGCCCGCGAGGTCGATGCCACAGACAAGCGGGCTGATCCGGGCGACCTTGCCGTCGGGCGTCGACGCGAGGCCGTCCTTGAAGTTGACGGACGACCACTCGACCCGGATCGTCACCTTGCCTGCCGGGAGATCGGCGGCGGCGAAGTCGCGGACGCCGCGGCGATGCCCGCCGTCGGTCAGGCGTTCGGCGACGAAGGCTCGGAAGGTCCGGGGCACGCTCGGCACGCCGCAAATCGTACGCGGCGGCGCGTATGGCAGGATGCCGCGATGACCACGCTCGACTTCAGCCGCTTCGACGCCCTGACGTTCGACTGTTACGGCACGCTCATCGACTGGGAGGCGGGCATCCTGGCCGGTCTGCGCGCGGTCCTCGGGCCGCGCGGCGTGACGGCCGGCGACGACGAACTCCTGGAAGCGTTCGCGGTCGAGGAGGCGGCGCTCGAGGGCGGCCCGTACCGGCGCTATCGCGACATCCTCGGCGAGGCGCTGCGCGGCGTGTGCCGGGGTCACGGCATCGTGCCGACGGAGGTCGAGGCGGCGGCCTTCGGCGGCTCGGTCGTCGACTGGCCGGCCTTCCCGGACTCCGCGGCCGCCCTCGCGCGCCTCGCGACCCGCTTCCGGCTCGGCGTCCTGACGAACTGCGACGACGACCTCTTCGCCGGCTCGAACCGCCGGCTCGGGATCGCGTTCGACTGGATCGTCACCGCCCAGCAGGTCGGCTCGTACAAGCCCAGCCGACGCAACTTCGAGGTCCTGCTCGAGCGCCTGACGCTGCCCCGCGAGCGCGTCCTCCACGTCGCCCAGAGCCTGTTCCACGATCACGTCCCGGCGAAGGCGATGGGCTTCTCCACCGTCTGGGTCGACCGCCGCCACGACCGGCCCGGATCCGGCGCCACGCCGCCCGCCGCGGCGGCCCAGGGCTTCTCGCCGGACCTCGTCGTGCCGAACCTCGTCGTGCCGGACATGGCGACCCTCGCCGCTCTGGCGGTCCCTCCGGCTGCCCGGCCTGGCACCTAGCGCGGTCAGGCGATCAGCCGGTCAGGCGGTCCGAGCCAGGGTCTCGAGGAGCATCCGGACGAACTTCGGCTCGTCGGCGTCCATCGCGAAGTGGACGTTCGCCGGCTGCCGGCTCCGGAAGCGGAAGTCGCAGACCGTGCGACCGACCGACAGCTCGCCGCCGGTCTCGACGTCGACCGGGATCAACTGCGTCGTGACGACCGACGGGTCGATGACGGCGCACACGGCGAGCGCGTCGTGGACCGGGGCGGCGCCAGCCCGGTGCATCGGCTGGGTCGCATCATAGCCCTCGATCCGGCGCTCGACGAAGCGCGCCGCGGCCTCGCCGGCCGGTGTGCCCAGCGCGCGAAGCCGTGCGCAGTCCTCGCGCGACACGAGCGCGCGGTGCGTCGCGTCGAGCGGGATCATCCGGATCGGCCGGCCGCAGTTCACGACGATCCGGGCGGCCTCCGGGTCGGCCCAGACGTTGAACTCGGCCGAGGCGGTCATGTTCCCGTGATCGTGCGCGCCGCCCATGATGACGAGCTCGGGGATCCGCTCGAGGATGCGCGGCGCCCTGCGCATCGCCGCCGCGACGTTCGTCAGCGGGCCGACCGGGACCAGCGTGATGTCGCCGTCCGAGGCGAGGTACGTATCGATGAGCCAGTCGACGGCATGGCCCGAGCGCGGGCGCGAGACCGCCGCCGGCAGGTCCAGCAAGTCGCCGTGGATCTGTCGCGTCGGGTTGAGCTGCAGCATCCGCTCGCGGGCGAGCGGCCCGGCCATCCCCTGGTGCACCGGGATCTCCGGCCGGCCGATCCAGTCGAGGACGCGGAGCGTGTTCTCGGTGCAGTTCGCGACGGCCGTGTTGCCGTCGACGGTCGTCGCGCCGACGAGCTCGATGTCGGGCGAGAGTGCGGCGACCATGAGCGCGACGGCATCGTCCGTCCCGGTGTCGACGTCGAGGATGATCTTGGTGGCCATCGGGCGTCAGTCTGGCGCATCCGGTGGGTGAACGGCGGCAGGCGCCGGGCGAAGGTTCAGCGCGAGGTGCGACCCTCTCTCAGCATGCCGACCGCCCTGGAGATGCGCCGCTGCCGCGTCTCGTCCGACTTGGCCCCCTCGATCGGCAGCACGTACCACCGTTTGTTGCTGTACGACAGCGCCTCGAAGGCCCTGGCGGCGTCCGCATCCAGCGCGAGCGCTTCCGCGAGATCGGGCGGCATCGCCACCTCGCGCGGCTCGGTGTCGAGTTCGATCTCGACCTCGACCTCGTCGCCGGCCGCGACGCCGGCGATCGCACGGTTCTCGGCGCTGACGCCGAGCATGAAGACGCCGCCCAGGACCGCCACGCTGCTGCGGTAGGTGTGGTCTCCGATCGTGACGCGGACCGCCGGCCGCCTGCTCGAACCGAGAGCCGCAACGACCTCCGGCGGGACTCGGATGCCGGCGGCGCTCTTGCCGCTGCTCTCGAGCGTGGCGCGAAATCTCACGTCGTCCCTTCGTTCGCTCTGATGACGGCGCCGCGGGCACATCGATGGCCGCGGGACCGCGTCCGGTCGTGGGTTAGAATGCCGCCCGTCGCTGGCGAGTGGCCAAACGGTAAGGCACCTGACTCTGGATCAGGGGATTGAAGGTTCGAATCCTTCCTCGCCAGCCAATGTCCTCTCTCGGGACATCGTGGACGCCTGTCTCACGACATCGTGGACGAGTGTAGGCGCGGCTGGTAGTCGCGACCGGCGTCGAGGACGAGCTCCCGGAGGAGCGAGCCGTCCTCGCCCACGACCC
>Ga0247727_10020395_pt1 | contig 10139 bp, 11 predicted proteins | sample WisWelCaveWW1625_FD_202498 | JGI IMG/M metagenome (GOLD analysis project Ga0247727, IMG submission 202498) | Biofilm microbial communities from Wishing Well Cave, Virginia, United States - WW16-25 | ecosystem: Environmental > Aquatic > Deep subsurface > Groundwater > Cave microbial mat | place... | reverse complement strand
GATTACAATTTTCGGAGAAAGGAACACCATGAAAAGAAAGACAGGATGCTCGTTGGCGGCCGCCATTGCGGTCCTGTGTTTTTCGCAGTTTCAATTGGCACTTTCTCAAGAGGCGACGCCCACGCTGCCGGTTCTAATCTCGCAGAACTTTGACGCCGGCGCGGATCGTTGGGAACCGACGGATCGCGCCGCATGGAAAATCCTGGAAACCAGTCGCGGCAAAGTCTATAGCCTGTTCCAAAAGAGCAAGTACTCGCCGCCGCACCGCAGCCCGGTGAACTTCTCGTTGCTCAAGGACTTTTATGTCGGTGATTTTGGGCTGGAGGCAAAGGTGCACAGTACCGTCAAAGACTATGACCATCGCGACATGTGTGTGATCTTTGGCCATCAGGATCCGGCGCATTTTTATTACGTTCACTTTGGCAAGAAGACCGACGACCACGCCAATCAGATTTTCATCGTCAACGACTCGCCCCGCCGCAAGATTTCGACAAAGACAACGCCCGGTACCAAGTGGGACGATCAGTGGCACCATGTGAAAGTAGTCCGGCGTATCGGAGACGGTTCCATCGAGGTGTTTTTTGATGACATGAAGAATCCCGTCATGACCGCCACCGACAAATCGTTCACCTGGGGTCGCATCGGTCTCGGCTCATTCGACGATACCGGCAATTGGGATGACGTGACGCTACGCGGAACTAAGGTCGAAAAGAAATGAGGACGATTAAAACGCTGGCGACTGAACCGCACGAGTTCACGGTGCCTCATTCAGAGTTATGCGATCCAACGTAAATGACGGCTTGCCCCCTTCACCGATCACGGGCGCATAAGCGACATAGACAACGTGCTTGCGAAATCCTTGCCAGGTGAATGATTCCACAAGGTCGCCGTCTTTTTCCTTGCCGGGTGCATCGGGCTTTCGGTTAAGCAATTGATGAACGCGACCCGGCGTAGTTCCGACAGTTTCCAAATCGCCCGATTGCAACTTGTCGTAGGCGGAACTCGCTTTGGTTCGCGCGGTCCATTCGAACGCCAGCAGCACGAGGGCGACAGCCAAGCAAGCAAAGAGGGCGATACGGACCGTTTTGTTTGGTCCAGACGAGGCGGATTCCGTCATGGTATGAGTCCTTTATTCTTGGCGGGGTAGTTTTCGATCGTTCGGTGAATCACCTGGCCGGGGCGTCGGCCCTGGCGGGACCTTGATAAATCTCTGTGTTTGGAAACTCCGCCGACCACGCGAACCAGCGACACTGCACGGCGGGCAGCCAGTGTAACGTGCGGCCTTTGAGCGGCCCCTCGACAGCTCGGCCGACGATGTCGAATCGCGAACCGGTCACGGTGTCCACATAGGGGCTTGCCTGCTCCGACGCGTCCAGCTTTAGAGCCACCGCTTCGCTCGACTTTCCCTTTTCCGCATCGACTGCAGCCGCATAGATCGCGGCCGTGCGAGTCGGTTTGTACCAGAGGACAAAGATCGCGTCGCCTCCAATCGTGTCGCGTATCAATCCACCGGACTTCTCAAGCGTAGCGATCGGATAGGCGCGAGCGTGATCGCCGACCGCAATTCCAAGCACCTGCGAATTGACGGGCAATCGAGAATCCGGCTTGGCACGACTACCGACCGAGTCAGCATTCTCACCCTTGGGCAAATCGATGGGCTGGTACTTTTCGAACATGTGATAGGCAACCGCTCCGGGATAAGCCTTAAGCCAGTAGCCCCAATCCGTTTCGAGCGTCGGGACTGGTTTGAGCTGGTGTCCCTTGCGCGGGCCGTCAAACGCGCGGCCGGACAGGCAGGAGTACAGCGTTCCGTCTTTGTGTCGCATCACCATCACGCCACCGCGCCAGCCGTAAAACTCGAAGTCGAGCGACGGTTCAAAGCCTCGCATGTAGCCTGCGTCGGCGTCGTAGACAAAGACTCCGTACGTGTCGCTGATCACACGATATGGCACGAGAAAAAACCGCAGCGGAATGCCGCCGCCCTGCGAGTAGCCTCGAATCCAGGCAAGCACGCGGTCGTCGTCGCGCAGTTCCTCGGCCCGCCGCTTCGCTTCGTCCACACAGTGCGAACACTGCGGGTTCACCAGTGTCCTGAACGCATCGGGCTTAGCGATCAGCTTGGTCTCACCGGCTTGAACCTTGGCAGGCGGCTCGTCGTTCGCGATCACATGGAAGTTTGGAATGAGAATCGTCACGCAAGTTGCGATGGTTCGAACGAGGTACATGGCGGTGCGTCCTCCACGGGCCTTGATTGGTGGATTTGCGGACTCGCTGAATAGCTGAATTGTGAAATGTAGCGAGCTGACTTGCAACTCATTCACGAAACACTCTTAAGTTTGAAATTCAAAACTCGATTTGCTCCCCCATCAAAACGGGCAGAACCAGTATCTTTCCGTCGCCGATCCGCCCCGTTCGGGCTGTCTGAACGATTAGCTCGGTCACGCGTTGCACCAACCGATCCGGCACCCAAACCGAAATCTCGACCTTGGGCAAGAACGCCAGACTGTACTCGCTGCCAACGTATCGCTCCAGGTAACCCTTTTGCCGCCCATACCCCTTTGCTTCAGTGACAACGCAAGCAGCAACTCCGAGTTCCGCGATCGCTTGAACTACGGCTTGTGCCCGAAACGGTTTCACGAGGGCGACAATTTGTTTCATCGAAAATGAAGTGCGTGGTTAGTGGTTAGTGGTAGCCAATTGTCGCTCCGCAATCTTACCACTCACCACTCACCATTCACCACTCACCTTATTCCACGCGTTGACAACGCATGGATCTCCGTCGACAATCCAACGGTCGATTACCTGCGGCTCGAACGTTTCATGGTCGATGACTTGTGGAGATTGACGTAATGCGAATCCGTACGAAAGCCACACGCCTTTGCGTGATTGCCAGCCTGGGCCTCCTCTCGGTCGTTTTCCATTCCGGTTGCTGGTGGCAGCGAGATTCCTACACCGATCGAATGCGATATACGTTCGATAACTGGGAGAAGATCGCGGAGCTGAACAGGCTGCTCGGGCCGGCATTCGAGTCGCCGAATACGGAGTTTCCGTTATGGTTTCGCCCGCCCAAGCCGACGGAGTTGCGAGGCCTGCCGGCCGAACTGGAAACGGTCTTCATCGGGTTGTTTCAGGGAAATGAGGCGAGCGGAAACTTGATTGAAGTCGTCATCATGGGCAGTGCCGGCACTGAGAGCCTGCAGGAGTTTGAACAGAAATCATTTGCCGCGCTAAACACGGCTCAGCGTGGACCTGGAATCGCATCCAGCAAGCAAGAGTCTGCCGACGTTGCTTGCATGCACGGTGGAAATACGCTGTACGAAGTTTTTTCCGTCGGCGGCGAACGGGCGGTCGCTTCCCAAACTGGTCAGGCTGCGAACGCCGGGTATCAATGGGTCTTCTACTTCACAGAAGAACCTCCTCAGAAAGTGTTGATCGCCTTTATCATTCCGGATGCTCAGTACGAAAGTTTTACGAACGCGCTGGTCAAGAGCCTGGAAAGCCTCGCGCTGAGTAGCAAGGTTGGCATTGCCCAGGGCGGCGGTGGAGGGGCAAGTGCGCCGGCGGCAGCGCCGGGAGGCGGGGCACCGGCCGGGGCCGGGAGCGGGCCGGCTTTTTGAATTGCTGGCCCCGGCGAAAACTCGTTTGCGACTGTTACAGAGTCCTACGCAATCTGACCAGGTTCTACCAATCGCCTACCAGAATTTTTCACCGCTCATGTTCAAGGGTGGTTGCGTCTCGACCTCAATGTCACCGTTGACTTGTGTCTTGCAAGACAGCCGCATTTCGTTCTCGAAGCCAAGCGAAACCATCGATACCCCGAGGCGAAATTTCTCCCAACCACCGGTTGGACTCGTGTTTTCCATTCCCTTCTTGATTAGGACGCGGCAAGTGCCGCACGTTCCGTGGCCGTGGCAATTAAGGATCTTGTGTCGAAAGCGGTACACGTCGATACCGGCCTTCAGCGCTTCGAGTCGAAGGTTCGCCCCCGCCGCCACTTCAATCGTTTGGTTCTCGTTGATGAATTTGATCTTGGGCATGGTGCTCATTCTGCCGGCGGGATAAGCCGCTGGTGATTGATGTCGATCGCTTCGAGGATTTCGATAACTTGATCCGTTGGTAACGTTTGATTCTGCGCCCAGCAAATGATGTCCAGATTTTCCCCGCCGTCTCGAACGTGATTGAAGATTTCTTCCAGCAGGTCGCGCGACAATTTGTGGTAGTTGCTGACGATGGCGAACGAGCGAGGATGGAACTCACGAAAATAGACGTCGCCGCGAAGATGCTGCACAAATCGCCAGCGATAGAAACGCAGCCAATGACTTCGCGACCAGTTCCTGACGGCCTCGTCGCCCAGGTCGCGACCGGCCTTTTCGCTTTCCAGCCACTTGTGTTCTTGGCAGGCCTTTTCGGCCTGCTCGTAAACGCTCAACTCTGCCTTCGAACTCTCCACTGCCGTTGGAAAATTCATTGCAACTTTTCACCTCAAAACTCGGGAACTCGTCGTGGTGCTCAGCAGCTCCCTGCAGCAGTCCTTCCTGGTGGCCCGTCAATCGGCTGGACACCCCGCGGAGTCAGAATGCTACCGAAACAGGCAATTTCGGTACAAGGCAGCTTTGTGTGATTGGGCGATTCGATAGCGATCGTCTCGCCGTTTCGAAAAAAGTCATTCTTCACGGCGATTCGGTCGTGATAGTACGCCGGCCCTCTTGATCGCCTCGCGGCCAAATCGACCGCGTATTTCGTCGGAGGCGGTGTCGGCGGCCTGTTGCTTCACTTGCGACGGATCGGCGAACAAACTCATTTGCACGACCGATCCGCTCGCCAACCCCGTCACACCCACACCGACCAATCGCGCCGGCAGGATGTCGTCGCCGATACGCTGATCGAACAATTCGGCCGCGGCTCGCCAGATAGTTTCCGTCAGGTTTGTGGGCTCCCGAAGGGTCAGCGACCGACTGTGCGTCTTGAAATCCGACGAGCGAGCTTTGACCTCCACGGTGCGGGCAAAAAGTCCCGCTCGACGCAATCGCGCGGCAACCAGATCGGTTAATTCCAGGAGCCAGCTCCGCAGCACGTCACGATCTTCGATGTCCTGGGCAAAGGTAGTCTCGCTGCTGATTGATTTGGCCTCCGAGTCGGGCACGACCGGCCGATCATCGATTCCATGAGCTAGTTTCCAGAAGTGGCGGCCCGAGTCGCCGAAGTGGTTGACGAGAACCTGTTCGGGCAGCGCCGCGAGTTGGCCGACCGAGTGAATGCCCAGATTGTGAAATCGCTTTTCCGCCTTGGCACCGATTCCCCAGATTCGTCCGATGGGCAACGGTTCGAGAAACGCCGTCACGCACTTGGGTTCCACGACGACCAGCCCATCCGGTTTCTCCGCGTCGCTGGCCAGCTTGGCCAGGAACTTGTTCGGTGCCACGCCCACCGATGCGATCAATTCGGTTTCTGCCCGGATGCGTTGCTTGATCGATCGAGCCATTTCTGGGGCGGGACCGAACAATCGCTCGCAGCCGCGCACGTCGAGAAACGCCTCATCGAGGCTCAGCGGTTCGACCAGCGGCGTGAACGATTCGAGAATTTCGCGAATCTGCCGCGAAATCGTGGCATAGTGGTTCATTCGGACCGGCAAGAAGACGGCGTGCGGGCACAGCCGTTGGGCGATGGCCGTGGGCATCGCGCTGTGAACGCCAAACTTCCGTGCCTCGTACGAGGCCGCGCTGACCACGCCGCGACCCGCCGCGCTGCCGCCAACGATGACCGGTCTGCCGCGCAGTTCCGGCCGATCGCGCTGCTCCACCGATGCGTAAAACGCATCCATATCCACGTGCAAAATCATTGGCTCAAAGTCTCGCAATCTTGCAGCGACTCAATGGAGTGACAGACGGCAGATCGAGCACCGATTCCGTCCGGCAAGTCACCGATCGATCTCCTTGAGAGAATCGGGCAGTGCGTGCAACTGATCCACGTGATCGGGGGCCGAGTTGCCGGCGAAGCCGAGGACCCGAAAATTGCCCGATTGGACTTCGCTAAGTTGCTGCGTGCCCATCGGACCCCATTTCAGAACGGCCGTGCGTTTGAGACCGAGTTCGCGGATCAGGTAGTCGGCTGTTTCGGTCGTGCTGGCGAATGTGCCGGGGAAAATCTCCGTGTGTGTCACGAACATTTTCTTTCGACCGGCCACGGCCTCGCGAGCGAATCGCAAAAAGATCTCTAGGTTGTCGGTTTCGAGTTGCGATTCGAGTGGCCCCGGCTTGCCGCCCACGTATCCCGTGTGCAGTGCGTCAAGCAGCAAGACGCGGTGGACGCGGTCGAAGTATTCCGGCTCGCTGAGAATTTCTCGGATCGCCCCGTAGCCGGCGCTCCAGCCAGAGAGTGTCACTGGCTCAAACCGAGTTTCCGCTTTCTGCTCCGCTTCGGTCAAGAGCCGACCGAATTGCTTGGCATCGGCAAACGGCTTCGCATAGACGGATGATCCAGCGCCAAGTTGGATCGATAAGACGCCACACGTACTGAGCCGCGCGGCAGCGACCTCCGGCAGCCATGTTCCGCCGTGGAAGTGTACGACCAGCGGCGTCTTGGCCTCGACGGACAGTTTGTCCGGCAGAAATAGGGAGCCGATCTCAAGCTTCTCGCGCCGGCCGGGCGGGCGCTCTTCCTTAAGTCGCGGATGTGACCGCGTGTGCTCGACCATGGGCGACGGGTTTTGTTCACGCTGAGCCACTGCCCAGGTCGCGAAGGTAACCGCGCAAGTCGCCAACAGTTTCCAGCCGCACAAATCAGCTTTCATACGACGAACGGGTCAAGGGCCTGACCCGGTGAACGCCGGACGCGTGTCGCGGTTGGCTACCTCCAAGCCGCACTCGAAGATGATGTCGAGTACTTTCTTCATCTTGTCGAACAGGATCAGTTGCACTTCGTCGGTCACCCTGTGGTAGTCCTTGTGTACTCCGGTGAAAAAGAACGCGACCGGGATTCGGTTCTTGGCATAGTTGAAGTGATCGCTGCGCATGAAAAAGTTACCCGTATCGGTTTCATCGAGCCGAATCCGATCGGCGTTCACCTTGAAGACCAGGTCCCGCAGCTCTTTCGACGTTCTGGTGGCCCCGATGACAAATAGGTGGTTAGCGTTCTCCGGCTTGTCGTCCGAGTTGCGGCCGATCATGTCGATATTGATGTTGGTGACAATCTTGTCGAGCGGCTTGGTAGGGTTCTTTACATAGTAGTCGGACCCCCACAGGCCCTTTTCTTCCCCGGCGTGCCAGATGAAGAGCAGTGAGCGGCGCGGCCGGTTCACGGCGGCAAACGCCTCGGCCATGTTGAGAATTCCGACCGTGCCGGAGCCGTCGTCGTCGGCGCCATTGTAGATGCGGTCGTTCCCCGCATCGCCCGCTTGACCCGGCCCACGTCCGCCGGGGGGCAGCACTCCGACGTGATCGTAGTGGGCGCTGAACAGAACGATCTCCTCTTTGAGTTGCGGGTCCGAGCCTTCCAAGAATGCACACACGTTTTGTGTGTACACCTTGTCCGTCATGATGATCGCGGCATCAAACGTCGCGTCCACGGCAACCGGAAACGGCTTCTTCGTTTCATTGATTTTTGCCCTAACCTCGTTCAAGTTGACGCCGAGCGCCTGGCAGAGTCGAGTGCCCGCATCGGCCGTCAGGTCGAAACCCACGCCGGGCTGAAAGCGTTGCTGCGATGACTCAAGCCTGGCGGTCTCGCGAGCGAGTGCAGCCTGAGCATCCGTTTGGAATGGACTCGGTTGGCCATCGGTGCTCGCAGTGTATTCAGGATCGCGAATGACAATCATCCCAAGTGCCCCACGTTGCCGGGCAAGATTGGGCTTTGTCGTGGCGTTCATTGGCGTTTTGACCATGCGCTGCCCAAATCGCTGCTCCACCGCGAACAGCTCGGGGTCCATTCCTTCGGGGAAGCCGTCGAGGACAACCACGAGTTTTCCGCGCACTTCGAGGCCCACGTAATCGTCGTATTCGGCCTGTTTCGATACGAGTCCGTAGCCGGCAAACACGATGTTTCCGTTCGCGTTGGATCCGCGCGCAACGCAATCCGTGCCGAATGCGAACTCAGCGGCCTTTTCGCCGGCTTGAATCTTCAACTTCGCATTGGGAGAAATGCGTTGTCGCGTCATCGGGATTTTTTGATAGTACGTGCCGTTGTCGCCGGCCGGCTGGTACCCGTAACCTTCCATGTGCGATGCGATGTACCTTGCGGCGAGGTTCAGCCCCACCGACGGCGTGTCGCGGCCCTCCAACTCGTCCGACGCGATGAAGCTCAAGTGAGCTTTCAGTTTTGACGTGGTAATTATTCGGTTGGCAGTTTCTATATCAGACGTGCGTGTGTTGCTCGGCGAATCAAATCCAAGTGTGCTGGCGCTTAGTACAACGATCGCAAGAAATGCACAGGGCCACAAACAACGTCGCGTAGTCATGAATTCTCCTTGAAGGATTATCCGCGGGATTCTCGGCACTATTGAAGCAGGTGGTACGAGCGATTTCCAGTTCTACTTGCCGCCGGCGCCTTCGCGAATGCACCAGAGCGATTGGTACGTGCGAACAAAAATGTCGCCATTCGACACCGCATGCGACGCCAGCGTACGTTCGCCGAGCGAATTGGTGCTGAGGAGTTCGAACTCGGGGCTCGCCCGCACCACAAACGTGTCGCCGGCATGATTCACCGCAAACAGCTTGCCTTCCGACAACACCATCGACGACCACGACGTGTAGGATTTCGTCGGACCCTCTAATCGCTTCTCCCACACGACCTTGCCGGTCTCCAGTTCGATGCACTCGGCGATGCCGGGATCATCGAGGATGTAAATGTGTCCGTCGGAAATGACGCCCGAACCGATGCGCTGCTTGTTTGGCGGCGGGTTGTGCCACAAACGATTCGTCTCTGTAACATCGCCAGACCCGCCCGCTTTCACCGCCAAGCTTGCCCCGTGAAACCCACTCATCGCCACGATGATTCCATCGCTCAGGAGCGGCGACGTGTACACGAGCGGGCCGAGGCCGCCGCAGGTCCAAAGTTCCTTGCCGGTTTTCGGATCGAACGCACAGACTCGTTTCGGGAAACTCATCACGAGTTCGTCGCGGCCCGCCGCCTGAATCACGATCGGTGTCGTCCACGAGCCGGTCCAATCCTTATTGGAGGTCCCGAACTCGCCGCCGTATTCGTCGTGCCGCCACGCGGTCTTGCCGGTCTTTTTATCCACGGCGATAAGAAAGGTTCGCTCGCCGGGCCCGACATTCAAAATGCACAGATCACCAACCACCACCGGCGACGCCGCGTTTCCCCAGACATGAAGCTGCGGCCCGAAGTCGCGGTGCCACAGCTCGCGGCCGTCGAGATCGTAGCAATACAACCCCGCCGATCCGTACGAGGCAAGCACGCGCTCGCCGTCGGTCGCGGGCGACGCCGAACAGTACGGATTCGTCGAGTGCGTCGGTTCCTTCTCGGTGTACGTCACGCCGGTCTTCCACAGCAACTTGCCGTCGGCCCGATTGAAGCACATCACCCCGCGCCAGCCTTCCTTCTCGATCGCCTGCGTAATGAACACGCGGTCGCCCAGCACGATCGGCGTCGAGTTGCCCCGGTCCGGCAGCGGCACCCGCCAACGTACGTTTTTCTCGCGGCTCCATTCGACCGGCAGCCCTGTCTCCGTCGAAACCCCGTCGCCCGTCGGCCCTCGCCACGCCGGCCAGTCGCCGGCCAAAGCCATTGTGGTTGAAAGCAAAATGACGGCGAAAAGCATGGTGCAACATTTCATGGGTCCTCCTCCGTCAGAGTTTTCAGATCAGTTCACGCAGGCGAGTGATACTCAGGCGGGCCATCGCGTCCAGCGTTTCTTCCGAACCGCCGCGGACGAACGGAGCACACATCTCGAAGCCGACCCAGCCATCGTAGCCGCCGGCGCGGAGACCGCCCAGGAAGCTGCGGTAGTCGATGAACCCGTCGCCGAGCGGGACCATTTGGTAGTACGGCTGCTCCGCGGAATAACTCACCAGCGGCGGATGATACTTGAATCGCTTCCGCACCTGGTAGTCGGCCGTGGTCGTAAAACACGTGACCGGTGCCATCGTGCAAGCGGCCTCGGCGAGATCGTCGCCGTGGATCGC
>Ga0247727_10020393_pt1 | contig 10141 bp, 5 predicted proteins | sample WisWelCaveWW1625_FD_202498 | JGI IMG/M metagenome (GOLD analysis project Ga0247727, IMG submission 202498) | Biofilm microbial communities from Wishing Well Cave, Virginia, United States - WW16-25 | ecosystem: Environmental > Aquatic > Deep subsurface > Groundwater > Cave microbial mat | place... | reverse complement strand
AATCTGTTCTCATTGGGCGTCGGACAATCTGTTCTCATTGGGCGGCGGGCATTCCAGCATCAATCGCTTCATCATCGGCGGCGAGGGGCATGGATTGATGACGAGCGACAAAGACTTTACGCTGGCCAATCGCAATTACAAAAACAAGCTCGAAGCCGGGTACGGCAAATAACTTGAAATCGCCGTCGCTTAAAGACGAAAAATATCTATGGCACAATTTTCCTCGGCGCACAAAACTTGGGGGCGCGGGCTGATCGCCGGCTGGCTGGTCTGGACCGTTTTCGCCGCCTTTTACGCGGGCGTGCTGTATCTTTCGGAAAATGTTCCCTACATTTACGCGCTGCCCAGCTCGCTGATGTCGCATTATCTCATGGCAATTTTCAGCATTCCCCTCTGGTTTTGGACGACGCGCGTCTTGACGAGAGGCAATGGGGTTGTGCAATTAGCGGGGCATATCATCGGCGCATTCGTTTTTGCGGCGCTTTGGCACAAAAGCTATTGCCAAATTTTTATCTGGGCTTTCGGTCTGGAAACGTTTGATGCCGCGCAGATGGAAAGAACCAAATATTGGCAAATGTTCGGCGCGATGACGATCTATGGCGTGATCGTCGGCGTTTTTTATTTATTGCGCCATCAACAACAACTGCGCGAAAAAGAGCAGCGCGAAGCCGAGTTGCGCTTGCACGCCAATCAAATGGAGCTTGCCGTGTTAAAAGCGCAGCTCAATCCGCATTTTTTATTTAACACCTTAAACTCGATCAACGCGCTGGTTGGCAGCGATCCCGAAGCCGCACGACGCGTTCTCGCCCAACTTGCCGAAGTCTTGCGTTATTCGCTCGAGAGCGATCGCCAACAACTGGTGCCGCTCGCCGAAGAATTGCGTTTCGTCGAAACCTATTTGACCATTGAAAAAGCGCGCTTCGGCAGACGCTTGCAGGTGAAAACGGAAATTGATGAATCAGCAAAACCGCTGCTCGTGCCGCCGATGATTCTGCAACCGCTCGCGGAAAATGCCGTGAAGCACGGCATCGCCCTGAAAGAAGACGGCGGTGAGCTTTCTTTGCGCGTGCAACGGCAAAACGATCATCTGGAATTTGAAGTCGCCGATAACGGCGTGGGAACGAATGGAACGCAGGCAAATGATTTGCTCAATCATGGCCGCGGCCTGCACAACACCGATTTGCGTTTGCGAAAGATGTTTGGCGAATCCTCGGCGTTGCAGGTGAGCAATGGGAAGGAAGGTTTCCGCGTGAAATTTCGGATTCCGGTCATCCATCAATCCAATAATCCAGAAAGTTGTTATGCCATTACGCACAATCATTATCGACGACGAGCCGCTGGCGAGACAAGTGATTCGCGAATTTCTGCAGGCATTTCGGCAAATCGAGATCATCGCCGAATGCGAAAACGGCCGGCAGGCGGTGGCGGCGATCAATCAACACAAACCTGATTTGATTTTTCTCGACGTGCAAATGCCCGGATTGAACGGCTTGCAGGTTTTAGAAAAAATCGAACATATTCCCGCGATTATTTTTTCAACCGCGTATGACGCGTATGCCATCCGCGCCTTTGAAGTGAATGCCGTCGATTATTTGCTGAAGCCGTTTGACCGCGAGCGTTTTGCCGCGGCCGTGCAACGCGCTCTCGAACGCCGCGCCAGCGTCGGAACTGAAATGGAACGGCTTCTGCGGTTGTTGCAACATGCCCAACCGGCCGGGAGTTTTTCCGACCGTCTGCTGGTGCGCAGCGGCGAAAAAATCGTGCCGGTGCGCGTCGCCGATATCGAATGGCTCGAAGCCGCTGATGATTACACGATGTTGCATGCCGGCAGCGCTAAACACCTGTGTAGCCTCGGCCTCGGCGAAATTGAAAAACGCCTCAATCCGCGGCAATTCATGCGCGTGCATCGCTCGGCGATCATCAACGTCTCGCGCATCCGCCATCTCGAAAAAGACGGCGAAGGCGGCATGATCGCGACGATGACGAGCGGGGAAGAGGTGAAGGTGAGCCGTAAATATGCCGCGGCGCTGCGCGAGTTGGTGGTGTAACGTAGCCTAGACGGCCTGCCTGGAAAACGGAAAATTGCCGGCTGAGGCGAACAATGTGTTTTCTCCCCAATATTATCAAAATGGAAGCGCACCATCATTGGCCACTGCTGATAATTGCAGCGATGCTGTAGTCAATCCTGGATAAGTCACTCGCCCTTTTTCGTCGATCGCGATGATGCCGCGCTCCAGCAGAGCCTGCACGACTTCTTCCGGTTTGATTTCTTTGCGTTTTTTGAATTTGGTTTTGATGCTGTTCAACAATTTTGGTTTTTTAGTCGGCCGCGGCTTGCCGGTTTGCAATTGCTGGCGATAATAATCTTCCGCAAATTCCCCGGAACTCCGTTTCGCCGCGGTGGCGACGGTTTGTTGGCGCGGCGCAGAAACCGGCTTCCGGTCGGCGATTTCGATTTTTGAGCTTTTGCCGTCGATTCTTTCCACCTTGCGGCCTAAACGCCGCAGCAAATTCACCACGTGATCCAAATCCCCGTCTTGAGACAAAATCAGAAATTCGGTTTCCGGCGGCAATTCGGCAGTCAATTTTCCCGCCCAGAATGCCAGCCCGAAATCCGCCGCATTCTTGCCCTTTTTTTCCATGCCGATGATTTCTAATTTGCCTTCATTGATCGCGGCAGCCAGCAGCGGCACCAGACCGACTTGCACTTTGGGTTCCACACTGCCATAACACGCGACCGCCCGCGTAATCCCGGCCAGCGCTTCGTGAATCAAATCGATCTGCTTCGGGCAATTATCCAGATCGATGAGCAACGCCCGCGCGCCCGATTTGGTGAGGGAGTAGGTTTTCATCAGGATTCGTCCATAATTGATGTGATGATCGAAGAGCGAGAATTGAATGACAACGCAGAAAGCCTTTAACATGAGTCCTCATACGCTGAAGTAATCATTACTGCTTTTGCCTCCACCTGACCAGACGTATTGGGCACACCGTAATTAAAAAGCTATGGCTCCAGCGACCAAACTGAAAAACCCTCAAATCTGGTTGTTTGGAAGTAAACGCGGGCATTTTCATAAGACCCTGTAAACACTCCAACTTTACCGAGGCTTGAATGCTTGGAGACATCCAACAAATTAACGAATTGACCATTCAAGAAGAAAATTGCTTTTTCATTAGTGACAATGAGTTTTATAATATTTGAACCGTTAGGAGAAGCATTGAGGTTGGTTAATATGCCTTTTTCCAATGTGAGAACGATAGCGCCCAATATATCTTCTAACCATAACTCCCAAGTTCCATTAGCGCGTATGGTAAGCGAGTATGCTGCTGTATCGGTAATTCCAAATATCAACCCATAATCCCACGTTCCCAGCCAAAAGGGGTCATACGGATTGAAAAATTTTACCTCAGCAATAAAGTTGCGTAGATCAGCGTCCAAGTCCTTTATTGCATTATTGCTATTCTTTAAAATGTGATTGTGATAAAATGTATCTGCAACTCCAAATAAAACCGGTTTGGCGTTTTTTTCGAGGCTTTTTACAAATAACTCAATCTCCCGGATCTCAGCAACTGAGAGCGCTGGTTTTTGTTGTTGCAAAAGCTCTTTTTCATGACTCATCATCTTCACGACAAATAGCGCCATGAATACAATCAGCGCACCGGCCATAGCCAATCTTAACCAGTATCCTGACAACTGAATCTTAGATTTGATTTGTACTGGCTTGAAAGCCGATTCTAAAGCAGCGAAGTGCTCTAACAAATATCTATGAATGAAAATATAACCACCGCCAACGTTGCGAAGAAAGAGCCGGTCAGCAGCATAGTCAAGGAAACGAATAAATTTCCAGGGCATCAGGCCATTACCATAGAAAACGAAACGCAAAATGAAATGCTGAACAACGGCAAAACCGCCCAATATCATGCCTAATACAATCACTGCGGATAAGCCGTAAACCACGCCCAATTGGATACCAGCTCTGAGATTATAAAAACCTGTAGGCACTCCGATTGCCAGCCCATATAATAGTCCGAAAGTTATCCCCCAACGAGTGGCATTCTGGAGCAACCAGCGTATAATGATTCCCGAAGCTTTTTTTAGTTTCTCTTCATTTTTAGGCGTCAGCCCGAATAGCAAAGTAGTCGTAATTGCGACTGAAACTCCAACCCATTCATTAAAATTAAGTGTTAGAAAAGCAATCAGTCCAACCATCAATCCGCTAACCAACCCTCTTCTCCAAACAGCCTTCCACGTCCACTCCAACCGCTCAAATACTTCTATTTTGGCGCTTTTGACAAAGCCTGATACCAGCCCAGCTTCTATTATTCCAGCAAAACCGACAACCGCCATGCCAATTATACCAATACGCAATGTCCAATTTAATCCCTCAAACTCGACGAGTAAACCCAGAGCTATTCCATAGACAATTCCTTCCGATAAGCCAAAGCTTATTCCACCTGCCCACTTAATATTAGGCCTTTCCAAGCGTTCCCAAAATAAACCAAAAAACATCCCGGCTAACAGGCCATAGATTAAGCTGTATAAATGAAGATTGAAATTATACGCCATCAGCGTAAACACGAGCGCAACAACGGTCCCAACCATTAGCCTCATCGCAAGGTCGTATTGAGAGCGCACTCCAATCGTTGGCAGCCAATCAGGTTGTATATGCTCGATCTGTAAAACTGTTTGGCCCTGCTCCTTCATCGTGTGAGCTAGCCAGCTTAGCCAGCGTTCCACCTGCTCGCGAGGGTAATGCTTATTCACGCCACGCCGCTGAAACATTTGCTGTACGTAAATATGAAACAATTGTGTGCGCTGATCGTCGACCGAAGTTAAAGAGGCCAAAGATTCGCTGGGTATGCCGCTGTACGCGATAACCATGATGCTAAGCATCAATGGTGAGCCGGCCAACTCTTGTAACGTGGAATCATGGTGAATTATATTTCGCAACGTGTTGAGGGCGCTGTCCCCACGAGCCAAATAACGATCAATTTGGTCAACCGTCAGAGGCTGCAACACCACGGCCGTTTCCAATTTAAAACGAGCCGCAAGGATTTCATAATCAGCGGTACGGCTGCATACCACTAAACCTGGCACGGCAAAATCATGTATGAAGGAATTTAGCGCTTGCACACAAGCCATTCGGCACTCCGGACTCACCTCGTCTAACCCATCAAGCAATGGTAAAATCCGACCATCCTTGATCCAGGCTCTACTGACTTTGGGCGGAATATGATAACGCAAATCCAGTTCATCAATCAACCAATCAAAAATAGGCTTGCGTTGATGTGTCCATGATGATAAAATGAGAACAACGGGTGCGGGCTCGGTTTCGTCCTTTTCAGCCCGTTGAATAAGCGTGCGAGTCAGATCCAGCAGCATCGTCGTTTTCCCTGAACCTGGCGTGCCGAGAATCAGCAGCCGCCCGTTGAATTCATCAAAAATTTTACTGAACGGCGTGCCGGGCGGCAGCAAACGGTCAGTCAGGCCGGGCCTTTGAACGATTATCTCCCAGGGATTTTCGACGGCCTCGGGATGATACTCCAGGCCTAAAGCGATCAACGCCTCGCCATGCAAAGATTTTTCCAACAGCCCTTTGATCCAATCCTGGCGTACTTTGGTCAGGAGCCGGTTACGGGTTCGCCGTTGAAGAGGCGTAAGCCGAGGTGGTTTGGGATGCTCGTAAAAGTTCGTTTGTTGAGCAATTTGGGTAATGTTGCTGGCAGATGACCCCTCTTGAACGGTTATAGTTTGGCGCACTTCGGGCATTATCGATATGGTTCAACGCCGTTTACTTGACGGCATTAATGGTGACATTAACGCAATGGCGGTTTTTTTATTGTTTGCTTTGTTTAACGCCTTTGACAGCACTCCCCCGACGCGCCTGCACGATTTGCTTGCCCTCGCCTTGCATTTGTTGAGTTATATCCTCAACCCGACTACTCTGATCTGCTAACACCTGTTGAATTGTTTGTTGACCACTCGCCGAATTTTCGGAAGCCCTCCGATTTCTCGAGGTTCTATGAGTAACCTTTTCGCTCATTTTAAAATGGATGGCGCGGCCTGACAGTTTTGGCGTGTCTTCTTCGTTCAAGTTCTCTAAAGCGATCTGGGCACAAGCCAAATCGAATGCCGTTTTGACCTCTTCACCATATCCCAAAGCCTGATAGAAGGCGCCGGCAAAACTGATGGCCGCGGCATCGGTGATCGATTTGGACATGCCAACGACAAACTCAATGTGTTCGGCAATTGCACGTGCTTGTCGTTCAGAATAACAAGCATTGAGCACAAGACCATGAATATGTCCTTTGAGGATCGCGAACAATCTGCTCAGAGCATGAACAGGAACCGGTCGACTAAATCCGGCGTTATCTTCCAACATGATTTCACATGACGGACTCCCGTGCCCGCTAATATGCACAATATCAGGTTTATGACGCAGCAACAAACCCTGCAGATCGGCAATGCGAACAACCCAGTGCTGGTTTATTTCGAACTGATCGCGAAACTCAGTTTGACGCAACTTTTCATCGATACCGCGAATCTCCTCATCAAGCTTGAGTCGAGTTGTATTCAAGGGATTGGCAGCAAGAAACAGAATTTTAATCATGAGCCGTCCTTTCATTGTGCGTTCATCAGCATTCTACAACCGGAACGAAGCTCGTCCGGTCGATAATCGCATGACAATCATAAGCGCGATCAGACCAAACACAACACCGGCCGGAATAAGCAAAAAATCATAACGGCTCCCGGCGCTGTATGATTGAGGGCTCGTCAAGCCAATCATGCGATCCCAGGCGTCGTATTCATATTCGGTGCGATGACCGCTTGCATCGATCACAGCCACGAGCTTGCCAGCATGGTCATATTCATATTGACTGGCGCCACCGCCCGGTTCGCTAACTTGTTTCAGAAGTCCGGAAGAATCGTAACTGTAGCGAATCGTATTATTGAGCGGATCGGTGAGCGCCGTCAATCGGCCATCGGTATATTCATATTGGGTTGTGCCGGAAGGTGTGCGCAGTGAGATCAAGCGCCCCAAATCGTCATAATTGAAATCGACTTGGTAGCCGGATGGATCGCCCACCGCAATCAAACGCCCATCGCCGTCGTACTGCTGTCTTACCTCGCCGCCGCTCGGCAGAGAAGTGGTGACTAAATTTCCGGCCGCATCATAAGCAAAACGTGTGCTCACGCCGGTTGCATCGCGAGCTTCGGCCAAATTTCCGATCACGTCGTATTGATAAATGATCGACAAAGGCTCTTCCGGTTGATACGAAAACTTGTGATCGGACATCTCCGTAAGTCGAAAGCCGGTTTTCACACCTGTCACGCGGCCCAGCGCATCATATTCATACATGACAAGACGATCCGCCGGGTCGATCACAATTTGCGGCTGGCCGGCCTCGGTGTAATTCAATAGGCGCGTTCGGCCGCCGAGCGGAGAGACCATTTCCGCCAGCAAGCCGTCGCCACCGTAATTAAACTTCGTGGTATTGCCGTCGCGATCCTTGATGCCGATGATCCGATTATTTTGATCGTACTGATAAGAAGTGGCATAACCGGCGAAATCAATCTCCTTGATCAAATTCTTTCTCGCGTCATATTGGCGCGTGAGACTTTTGCCGGTCGAATCCTTGTAGACCACCGTGTTTGTTTGATCGTCATACGCGACCATCGAGGCCTCACCCTTGCCGGAGCGGCTGGCGGTAACGCGTCCGAGTTCATCATAACCGATCTGTTGCATCACTTTTCCGGATTCATCTTTGATCTCAAGCAAGCGACCGAAATGATCATAACTATAACCTTCTAAGGTTTTGCCGTTGGCATCGGACAGCCGGATCAAATTTCCATTCGCATCATAGGCATAATAAAGCGTGCTGCCGGTGGAAGTGCGCAAGCACGTCAATTTTCCGCCTCCGTCATACGAGAACCAAATGCCGCGACCGGAATTATCAGTAATTGCTGTCAATTGATTCTGTTGATAATTATAATTAATTTGACGACCTTGCTCATCGCACATGCCAGCCAGGCGACCGTGTTCATCAAACGCCAGCGTGATGCCGTCTTTGCGAACGAGTGCGAAGCCGGAATAAGAAATCAGATTGCCTTGCGCATCTTTCAAGCCAATTGGTTGCCCCGGCAAACTTGGGATGAGTTGATAATTCGCGAGGCTCAATGGCGTAAAGCGCTCACTGCTTGTAACACCAAGCAATTTATAAGGAGAAGTTCGCTCCAACGGTTGCATCGAACCGTCAGCGCTCAAAACAAATTCGGTGCGTCGATTCGACGATTGGACGATCGCTCGCAACGAGTAAACTTGCCGTTGACCTGGAACCGGTTCACGGCGAAAGGATAATCTGGGCGAGGCATGCGACCAGCCGCGGCCAAGCCAGCCTCTTTTTAGATCTACCGAGCTATAATGCCGAGTAAATTGTGCGGAAAAACCGCCGTCCAATATGACCACAGCATCCGTGCGTGACGTCGAATAGCCGCCAAGCATTTTTACCGGCGCGAGACTAATCGCGATTGCCGTCAAAGTATCGCCGTTTTGTGGAACCGGCCAAGAAAAATCGGTCAGCGCGGGACGCGCGTCGAGCGCAGTTTTTGCAAGTGAAACCGACTTAGCATCGGTCACGTATTTGTTGCCTTTGGTTAGATCGACGCCGCCATAAATACTAATCTGGCCGGAAGAGGCCACTGTGCCGGCGGTTTTCAAAGGCGTTGTAACTTGAGCGACCTGATAATTCGCCAGCCAATCCAAATCAACCGGAATGTTGTTCTCATACAACCATTTCACCAAGCCGGTGATTTTGGCCAAGCGAATGAGCTCGGCCAACTCTTTTTTCTCGCGGGCAAAATCGTTGTAATGATCATTGAAATAGGTCACGAAGTCGGCCACGACCGGATCATTACCTGGCACGTCGACCATGCGGCCGGAAGCATCAAAGCGGACGAAACGGGCCTCGGTGCGAATCTTGACCGGATCGAAAGTCATGGTGCGACCATCGGCAGCGACGCGCACGACAATTGAGTCGGGCACAAACCACAGACGGTGGCAGGAAGAAGGCCGCGCCGTATCCGCCGGAACTTTGATGAGACACCGATCATTAGCGGATCGCGCATAGGCCGGATTAGCGGCATGACGCGCACCCATGCGGTCGATCAAACTCACAAACCCGGGCGCATTGGTTCTGAACGGCTGTGAATTCACGTTGTCTTTGCCGAGCGTTGCGGTTTTCAAATACCGATCCGCTTCAAAGAGCACCCAGCCGAAATGCGTGCCGAAAGCTGCGGGCGGCTCAACCGGCGAGAGTCCTTTGCCGCCGGTGTAATGAACCCATCCATTTTCGGGATGCTGGCGATCGGCGGCGAATCGGCCGTTGTAAAAAACTTTCATGCAGCCGTCGTTCACGCCGGGATTGCACGGCTCGATGCTCATGCTCGCCTCCTGCCCGGAATAAATCGTGCGAATCGCGGTGACGAGATCATCGACATTCATCGGCGGCAGCGCCAGATTTTTGCGGCCGAGGAGCACCAACTGGCCGCAGGTCGAATCGAACGTCGCGCCGGTGATTTCCGAGAGATTTACTAAGACATTTGCGACGCGGTCGAGGGAGATGCCGCCGATGGGGGTGCTGCCGCCACCACCGTCTGGAGGAGGTGGCGGCGGACTTCCGCCTCCTGCGTCGCCGTAATCACAAAACGGTGGGCAAGGTCTGTAAGGTGGAAGATATTTGTAGTTCTCTGAATTAGGCGGTGGGCATTCGTCACAGTCATTGATTTTACTTGGCGGCAAATATTTTTTCATCTCATTTTCTTTTACACCAGTACGGCGCAAGGACTCTCGAATTTCGGCTTCACTTTTACCTCTTGCAAGCAAATTACCAACAATACGTTCACGATTGTATTCAATCCAGCTTTCATTATATCGCAGCGCAGTTTTTGCCTGCCAAATGTCCTTGATCGCTCTTATTACTTCTGGAGTCTTTTCGATGTCATAGGCCAGCGCTGCTGCTCCAATAATGAGTAACGCTACTGTTGGATTTCTTCCGGCCCTAGCAGCCATTTGGGCTGCTTTGCTAAAGTATTGACTCGCTATAAATGACACACCAGCCGTACCCACTTCCAATGAGCCTT
>Ga0247727_10020392_pt1 | contig 10141 bp, 8 predicted proteins | sample WisWelCaveWW1625_FD_202498 | JGI IMG/M metagenome (GOLD analysis project Ga0247727, IMG submission 202498) | Biofilm microbial communities from Wishing Well Cave, Virginia, United States - WW16-25 | ecosystem: Environmental > Aquatic > Deep subsurface > Groundwater > Cave microbial mat | place... | reverse complement strand
GTGTATTCTCGAATGATTTCAACTGCCTCTGCTAACGAAATCGGCTGCTCAATCGTTTGTCTGGTTATGACATTGATGAATTCGGCATACCTGCAATGGAATTCCAACAATGCGATATCCGTTTATGTCTCCGCTCTCCTTCACAACGCGTTCCATAAACTCTTCAGCTTTTTGATAGTAGGGCGAATCAAAATTGTGCGCATATACCAAAATATTGGTATCAAGAGCAAATATCATAATCCCCTCTCAGAATATATTTCATCACGGTCAACCTGAATATCGCCGCCTAGATGAAATGCTCTGACCTTGAACGCCTGGCGTCGCCGGCGGATTTCTTGCTTGCGTTCCTCGGCCTTTTTCTGTTCTTCAGGATCTTTGATTTCTGCTTTTACAGATTGCAAAATCGCTTCCAGCAAAGCCATCCGCTCAGAGAGCGATAATGACTCGACCTGCGAAAGAATCTCTTGTCTAGACATGGCGAAACTCCCAAATTACCGTTGTTTTTTCAAAATTTTATTCAAACCAATATAGCCTTTTTGTTGATGATGTGCAATATAAAACTTTCATAGTTTTCTCGCGAAATATATCTCATCGCGATCAATCATCACATCGCTTCCAATTTACCGCGCCATAGCGTTTTTAATTGCCGCCAGCGTTTCGTTCTTTACAGTTTTGCCGCGGACGTTGTAACGATAACCGATATAAATGAGAATAATCCCGATCAGCTCGGTGACGTATAAAACTTCCGTATGGCCGAAACGCGTAAAAGTCCCACCGATCCCTGGCAGCAGCGCCCCAATGGCAATATAAATGTTGCCGATAAATTTATGCCGAGTCGTTAGGCTTTTTCTAAAGCGATAAGCCGACAAAACGGCCCCGCCCACGAGAAAGATAAAGGCGTAGGTGTTAATGAACGGGCTGAATAAACGCACCCAGCCCCATTCGATGATTTTGCCCGACAAACGGTGCGGCTCAACGAGCGAATAATCGAGCGGCGTCAACAGCACAAAGCCCGCCGCAATAAGAATGAACGGAATCAGGATCAAGGTCAAGCGGTTGGCCGTCGAACGATGCAAGAGCAAATACACCGTGCCTTGCGCCAACGGCGCGCCGCCGAGCAAAGCGCCGGCAATATACCAGGCGCGAAATGCGGTCTCGTTCCAGCCGAATAAAGTAACGAATCCCTCCGTAAAAGTGCCGACTCCGTAAATGAAAATCCCTGCCGCCCACCACAACAGATGCGCTCCTTTTCCCTTTTGCCGATAACGCTGAAAAACGATCCAGGCAAAAACCAACGCGACAAATGTGGTGGCGATTGGAATGTATAAAACCGGATTTTGTTTCATGTCGTCACATCCGCGTCGTCTCAGAATTGCGCTCTTGCGCCGAAAATCCAATTGCGTCCCGGCATGCGATAGCGCTCCAGCTCTTCGTACTGCTTGTTGAAAATATTATTCGCCGCCAACGAGAGCTGATAGCGCTCGCTCAGACGCAGCGTCGCTTTCGCGTTGGCCACGACGAAGGCCTGCGGGATGTCGCGCGGATAGAGAAAGACTTCCTCCAATTTGCTTTTGTACTGGCCGTGCAGCGCCAACGTCAGACGATTGACATTGGCCTCGGCTGCGAAAAACATCGCGTGTCGGACGCGATACGCCAGAAAATCATCGGCTCGATTCGGCGCTTGATCCTTGGCGTCCAAATAGGTGTAGCTCACTGAAGCGTGCAGATGATTTTTCCAATGCCAGCGCAATTCTGTTTCCAGGCCTTGCATCAGCGCGCGATTGAGATTGCGCACTTGAAAGAGCGTATACAACACGCCTTCTTCCGCCGAGATTTCGATCCAATACAGCATGTCGCGGTAATGATAACGAAAATAGGCGGCATCGATTTCGACCGCGTCGCGCCAGCGCCAACGCAAGCCGGTTTCCAGCGAAAAATCCAAACGTTCCGGTTTTAGATCGGGATTGGGTTTAAAGATCGTGCCGCCGCCCAATTCGCGCTGGAAAAAACGCTCGGCTATCGACGGCGAACGAAACGCCTGGCCCAGCAGCAGACGCAGCGCCAATTCGTCCTGCGGGCGATAAACAAAAGCCAGTTTGGGACTGAGCTGCCGCTGAGTCGCGCCGCTCACCAGATGGTTCCAATCATAGCGCAAGCCGATTGTCGCCGTTATTTTCGGGGTCACCGCGATCTCGTCCTGTGCATAAATCGCCGCATTATTCACCTGGCGATTGCCGTACATCACCGTGTCCGGCGAGGAATCAACGTGATCGGCTTGGAGATCAAAACCGGTGATGAGATAGTGATGGTCGCTCAGATAATAATCGAGCTGCGTGATGTTGCCGGCCTTGTTCGCCTCGACAATCGTCTTCAAGCCGAACGGCTGGTTGTCCGGAATGAGTCCCAGCGGATCATTCTCGTTGAACAATGAACGGGCGTGGTTGCGATAAAAATAAAATCGCGAGGCGTATTTGAGGCGCGGGCTGGGCACGGCCCAATAATGCAAATCCAGACTGTAATTGGTTTTGCGCTGGAGATCGTCGCGGTATCCCGTCGTCACGCGAAACGGCTGCACCGGCGGCGCGAAGCGTTGATCGAAGAGCCAGGTGTGCGGATAATCATTCTCGACTTTTCCCCAACCGAAGCTGAACTCGAGATTGCGATTCTGGCGAAAATCGTACAACGCTTTGCCGTACACATTATAAAATTCGTAGGCAGTATTTTCGGTGTGACCGTCGGATTGTTTGCGGCTGAGATTCAGCAGATAGCTGAAGCGACCGCGATTGCCGGAATGGCTCAGCTCGATCTGGCTTTGCTGCGGCATGCGCTCGGTGTAACGCAGAGCCGGCGCGGGTTTATCGAAGAAGCCATAGCCCAGATCGACCGTGGTAAGCGCGCGATAGGCCGGCCGGCGCGTGATGACGTTGATGACGCCGCCCATCGCCGTCGAGCCGTAAAGACTCGAGAAAGGGCCTTTGACGACTTCGATGTGATCGATAAAATTGGTCGGCACCAAACTCCACAACGCGCCGCCGGAATCCGAAGTCAACGCCGGCCTGCCGTCGATCATGAGCAGGACGCGATTGCCGACGCCGCCTCCTGCGACGTCGGAACTACCGCGTATCGACAAACTTTGCACGGAAATGCCTGAAGCGCGATGGATCGAAATACCCGGCACCATTTCGAGCGCCTGATCGAACGTCACCACCGAGCGCTCGCGCAAGTCGCGCGCGTTGAGAATGACGACGCTCGCGGGCGCCATCTGCGCGGTTTGTTCGCGTCGCGTGACCGTAACCGTCACCGCTTCGCCGTTGAGTTCTGCCGGCCGCAGCGCAATCTCATGCGCAACCAATTTTCCGGGCGCGACCGCAATATTTCCATCATACGTTTTATAACCAAGACGACTCGCGACCAACCGGTATGTGCCGGGCTGAATGTAACGCAGAACAAACTTGCCGTCGGATGCGCTTACGGCGCCGATGAACAAACTGTCGAGAAAAACATTCACCGCGGCGAGCGGCTCTTTGGTTTCGGCGTCGTACACCTGGCCGGAAATCACGCCGGCCAGATGTTTGTCAACTTCAACGGCGTCCGGTTGAGCGGCCAATGTCACGGGCAGCAGGATAAGAAAGATGATGAGGTGAACCGTCTTGAGTTTTCTCATGATCGTTTTTGAGGTAAAGAGAGTGACTGCCGATTCGCTGATTAACCCGTGAACCGGCAAACCGGCAAGCGGCTCAATTACTGCACGATACCCAAATTGGCTTTGATATTCACATTCGACCAATTCAATTTATTTTCGGAAATCGTGATGGGAAGCGGCTGCACGCCGGACAAAGTTCTGCCGCTGCCATCGACGGCCAGGCTGTCGTTTTGCGCCCAATAGATGCCGAGCACTTTTGCGCCGGCGGGATTAGCGGGATCGCGCCAACCGACGGTGAGCACCGGATAGGTCTTTTGCGCGATACACTGAATCTTGTACGATGGCGACATGCTGCCGGGGGTGAAAGCCGCAGTCGCGTAAGCCGGCGGGCCGGCCGGCGGCCAGGTTGCCCACAACGAAACCTGCACGTCGCCTTTTGATGGCCACGCGCCGACAAAATTCACTTTGCCGGAAATGGCGCCAAGCTGCAAAATATCGAGATTCGCGACGAGATTGATATTCGTCGCTTTGGGATTGCTATCGGAAATTTCCACGGGCAACGGCGCTACGGTAAAATCACCTTTGCAATCGACGCCCGAAAGCGTGCTATTTGCGGAATAAACGCCGATTACTTTCGCGCCAGTGGGATCAGCCGGATCACGCCAACCGACGGTGATAACGGCATACGGGCCTTTGCTGAGGCCGGAAATTTTGTATGTTTGTGTCGCCACGCCCGGCGTGAGCGGCGCACTAAAAGCGGCGGGCGGTCCGGCCGGCGGCCAACTCGTCCACAGCGAAACTTGAATATTGCCTTTTGCCGGCCACGCGCCATTGAAAGTGACCGTGCCGGAAATTTCCGTCGTCGTCGAGCTTTGCACCGGATTCTTCTCTTCGCTGCATCCAAACACGAACGCCATGCAAAGAACGAGACTCGTCGTGATCAATATGCGAAAAGTACGCATGTTAAATACTCCTTAAATATAATGAGGTGAAATCCGCAACCCGCGTCAGAAGTCAACCGGAGTGCGAAGCTTTAGCTTTGCAATGCTGAAGCATTGTACGCGTTTCCTGAAATTTTACACACTTTTTATGGTTCCGTCTATTATCACGACAAACAATATGCCATTGTGGGAAAAGTTTTTTTCTGGGATGCGATTACGATCGACGAATTGAAGTAAATCAATGATTTGACTGGAAATAAAATTCTTCGGTCAAGGTGTGAAAATGAAAATGCAGGCAGACCTGAAAGGATGTTTTTCTCCAAAATGAAAATCAGCTTTTCATTTTGAAAAGGTGGAAGGATGAGATAGGAAGTGAGTCTTGCAAAAATGTAAGTGCAAAGCGGGGGCGGTGCTATAAAAAATGCGACAAAGCCTTTTGGACAAATTATAAATCTGATTGACAATTTGTCCAAAATTTTGTACCTTATTCTATGATCAAAAGACAACTGAGTCAAAAGCTCCAACAGGTCGCCTCTCAGTTTCCGGTAGTTGCCATAATGGGTCCAAGGCAATCCGGCAAAACCACTCTTGTCCGGCATGTCTTTTCTGATCGCCGTTATATTTCACTGGAAGATTTAGAGCTGCGAGCTTTCGCGCAAAACGATCCGAAGGGATTTTTGCAAAGTTATGACGGCGAGGTCATTTTTGACGAAGTGCAGCGCGTGCCGGAGTTGTTCTCTTACATTCAAACCATTGTCGACGAACGCCGGCAACCCGGGCAGTTTATTTTGACTGGCTCGCAAAATTTTCTTTTGCACGAAAAAATTTCACAGAGTCTGGCCGGTCGGGTTGCGCTGTTGAATCTGTTGCCGTTGAGTCTGGCGGAATTAAAAAATGTTTCATCGGCTTTGCAAAATCTTGAAGCCGTTCTGTTCAAAGGATTTTATCCGCGCCTGTACGATACGAAAATTGAGCCGGGCGACTGGTATCCGAGCTACCTTCAAACTTATGTTGAGCGCGACCTGCGCCAGATGAAAAATATTTCCAACCTGAGCACGTTTCAACGATTTCTCAAACTGTGCGCGGCGCGAACCGGACAATTGTTGAATTTGTCCTCGCTGGCGAATGATTGCGGCATCTCCGCGAATACCGTCGGCGCGTGGCTGTCGATATTGGAGGCCAGCTATATTATTTTTCTTCTGAAACCGCATTATCAAAACTTCAACAAGCGTCTGGTCAAAAGCCCGAAACTGTATTTTTATGACGCCGGCCTCGCCTGTTCGCTGTTGGGAATTGAGAATGCCAAACAACTGGCGACGCATTATCTCAAAGGCGGGCTTTTTGAAACTTTCGTGATCGCGGAGTTGATCAAGCATCGCCTCAATCACGGCCTCACGCCGAATTGTTATTTCTGGCGCGACAAGCTGGGGCACGAGATTGATTGTATCATCGAGCTGGCCGATCGGCTCATGCCGGTGGAAATCAAATCCGGCAAAACCGTTGCCGATGATTATTTCAAAGAGATCAAATACTGGCTGGAATTGTCCGGCAACAAACCGGAACAGGCATGGGTCGTTTACGGCGGGGAAGAACGGCAGAAAAGAACTTCCGGCAACGTCGTCGGCTGGAAGCATATCGAGGAGATTGTTGCATAACGCGTGGCGCAACATTCATGTTGCGCTACTATTCCAGCTCAAACGCCAGTCTGCTCTCTTTGATGATATTCGCCAGCTTATCCGTCACGCGCACGATCAAATCATATTTGCCGCCGCGCAGTTGGCTGAAATCCAATTGCAAATACGTCGGCTCCGTTGCCGCATGGCCGCGCCGCGTGTCGGCCACGGAGATGCTGCTGCCGGATTTGCCGAACGGATTGAGGCTGGCGAGAAGTCCCTTTTTCTCCGGCGTTTTGATTTCGTATTGCACTTCATAGGAAGTTTCACCGTTCGCCTCGCGTTGCAAATCGTAAATTTCAAAATAAATGAACATGCGTCGTTCGCGTTTGAGCGCGGGAAAAGGATACGGCGTGATGGCGAGATGATGGCGGCGGAGCAACTGGCGTGCTGCGAGCGAGTCGTTGGCAGAAACAACCTGTGTAGCAAAGATGACCGTGCTCAGATGCAACACTTCTTTCGGATATCGCCCCAGCATAACGGCGAAATCGCGCCAGCCGCGTTGTTGGCTCGTCAAGTTATTGACATCGAGCAAGAAAAAATATTTATTCGGCGGCAGCGAATAAGTTGTTGCCGCCACGAACGCTTCGGCGTTTTTGGAAAACCGCGGCGTCAATTCGTAAATCGAATCGCGGCTGGCGCAAATCGTCAAATTTGTGTCGCGAACGGCGGCCACGATTTGAACGCGAGTTGTGTCGCTTTTGCTTTTTAAATCAGCCGAGGAGAAACCATAGCTCGCCACCAAAGCCAAGTTTTGCTCCCGACCTTGAAATTTGGCTAAAATGAGGTTGCAAGAAAGAGTGTTGAGCTTAGCGAGAACTTCGCTCACTGCTTTCGGCAACTCGGCTTGCTTGGTCGTGACTTCCATTGCGTATGCATTGACGGCGCGTTCAATTTGCCTGCGAATTTCATTCGGATTCCTAATACGCTGAGAAACGAGGTATTCTAGCTCGGAGGAAAGACGGGCGTAAAACGGATGCAAAGTGACGCGGCGGTTCACCAAAGATTGCAATGTCGGCAGCCCGGCGATCGGATTGAAATTGCGCATCGCGTCAGTCAGCCAACTGGTTAAGCGATAGCCACTGCCTTGATCGACAAAATCAAAGTTGAGGGGGTTGCCATGACGATAATAAACCCAACTTGACATCGGCACCGTGCCTTGATTAATCACATCATCAACATAATCATCCGGCGGGCCATATTGAATATAGATCATGCCGCGGTCGTCGTATCCCCGTGAACCCATCCACCTATATTTGTTCCGGGCATGGCGCAGCCGAGAGTAGTGCTCAATTAGCCGTTCATTCACAAATGTTGCCGGGGTGAGATCGTGTCCGATCCAGAAGCGTTTGATAAACGCCATTTTCTCATCAGGCGTTCGCAAAGTTTTCCAGCGCGCCCGTTCGGCGTCGTTAACGAGGTCAATGATGTCGATATAGAGACGTTGCAGACTTTTTTCATTGGCCGGCGAAGGTTCGCGCAATCTTTCCAACGCTTCATAAAAGACGGCGGTGGCAGAGGCGGGATTTTGAATTCGGGCAAAGATGACTTCGAGATGATCGGAAGTTGGCGGCTCTTGCGCAAAAAGCCGGGGCAGGGACAATAAGATGATTGGCAAGAAAGCCAAGCGATAGCCGCAGCCCGCCGGAAAGTGAAAAGTTTTTCTCATGGCCTACCCGTAACTTTAAAAAGCTCGAAACGGTGCAGCGCCTTCGCGCTACTGCAATCGAATTTAAAAACAAAGACGTTGCGGGTCAAACAAATTTTTGCTGTAACAATAATCTTGTAAATCCCGCCGAATCAGTCAAAAATATGCTGCCGGTGGATTTATGATTTTTGTCGCTATACTATCGAACCAGGCTCATCTTCTTCACCTCCGAAAAGCTCCCAGTCTCGAGCTTATAGAGATACACTCCACTTGCAATCGGATTTCCATTTTTATCCTTCCCATCCCAACGTATCAAGTGATAGCCGGGTTCGTACTGCTTATCAACGAGTGTGCGAATCTCTTCACCGAGCGTATTGAAGATTTTCACCACGACATGACTGGCTCTCGGAAGCTGGAAGCGAATCTCCGTTTCGGGGTTGGAAGGCAGACGCCCGAAGGGATTGGGATAATTCTGCTGCAGCACAAAAGCAGATGGCAATTCTCGCTCATTCTCTTTTATTGAAGTGGGAGTTGATTGATATAACCCCAGTCCGGCCTTTATCCTTCCATCCCAATCTGCGGTGAATTCCCACCAGTTCGTCATATAGTTCTGCCCATGCCGAATCCTGTTGCCACGCCCCGGCATGTTCTGCATCCAATAGATGTACCACTGCGCTTCCGTTCGCCCGCCCGGAGGATCGTTATTCGGCCAGGCATACGCGATATTGCCCCAGGTTTGCGCATTCACCAGCTTGGTCGCACCGGTTCCGTCCGGCCTCCAGTCTTCGATATCGCTGGCGACAAGTGTCGTGTTGGAGTAATCGTAGTCGTGGGTGGTATTCGGAGGCATGTGTGTCCAGCCACAGCGGCCGGTGATGAATTTCCCGTTCGCGTCTTGCCCAACAAACTTTTTCCAAAAAAGGTCGGTATTGCCATCCTGCCGCTGATTCGCGTAAGACAAGATCGCCTCCAACTGATGACCATGGTTATGGACATCTTCGTTTGGCCCGCGGGTGAAGTTGTAGTTATAAAGGGTATAGGTGTGATTAAAAACCGGCAGATCATCTTCGAAACGAAAGCTATTGGAAATATCTCCGGTTGTCGGACTTGACATATTGGACTCAGCCGGCACGATATTGCCATGATGGTATCCCCAAAGCCAAAACTCTCTGACGCCAAGCTTGTTGACAAAATTTTCGGCGCCAAAACGTGTTATGATTTGGTCGTAGTCGGGAAAAAAGATTCCCGGATTGCCCGGAGCAGGAAAGCCTGGCGGCATTTCCTCAAACACTGTGACGATGTGAATCACCCGGTAACCCAGTGACGGCGGAGCGGCAGGATCTTTATATCCTCGGAAACGACTTCCTTCTTCCAGCATGAACTTGGTCTGAATCGCATCACGGTCAATTTTGGCGCGAAGGCTGGCCAAAGTAGAATTCCAGTCGCTCACGACGGGATCGACATTGACACCGTCGCGAGTGGGAAAATATCTCAGGATCACGACCGGAATCTCAAAAAGATGATTCGGCGCCGGAGTCGAAAGATACGGGTCGATTTGTTCCACCAGCGGCGGCAGCACCGGCGCCTTAATGATGACCACGGCCGTGTCTTGCGCACCACGAAACGAAGCCGTAATCGTTGCTTGTCCTGCCGAAACTCCGGTGATGCGCCCAAATTGATCAACCGAGGCAATGGCGGGATTTGAGCTGCGCCATTGTGCTGCTGCGGACGGAATCTTCATCGCGCCGAAATTAGTGGAGGCAACGAGCGCCGGGGTTTCTCTCCACGTTTCCAACAATGAAATAGAGCCGGGTTGAATGGTCAAGCTCGATATGATGATCCCGGCTAAATAGCTGGCTCGTATCTCTGCGGCCGAACGTACAATATCGCTGATCCGCAGTTCATCAATAACGGCATCGAGGTGGAAAGAACCGAATTCTGCTCCAAGCTGAAAAGTGGTTTCGTTCACTAGGGGCAGAGATATGGCCACTCTTCTGCCAGAGCGATAGCTGCCATCCACATAAAGTTTGAGCGAATCGCTTTGCCAGGTAAAGGCGCAGTGATGCCATTGGTTCGCCCGCCATTCGGCGCTGAGATTGATGCCGGTGCCCATTTCAGGGTTACCTCCGGAGCCGAAGCGATTGAGAATGCTGCGCCAGAAATTGCCGCCATCTTTGAAGAACAACATGCCTCCTCCCACTCCGTATCTCAACACAACGTAACCTCGACCGTCGTT
>Ga0247727_10020391_pt1 | contig 10141 bp, 11 predicted proteins | sample WisWelCaveWW1625_FD_202498 | JGI IMG/M metagenome (GOLD analysis project Ga0247727, IMG submission 202498) | Biofilm microbial communities from Wishing Well Cave, Virginia, United States - WW16-25 | ecosystem: Environmental > Aquatic > Deep subsurface > Groundwater > Cave microbial mat | place... | reverse complement strand
ACTCGAACGCCGCCTTGAGCTGAATCGCCTTGGCCGGGCCGACGCCTTTAATCTTCGCCACCGTTTCGACCGACGCCCGCGCCAGCTGATCGAGTGAACCGAAATCGTGCAGGAGTTGCCGGGCCATCTCGAGCGCCGATTGTCCCTTGGTGCCGGTACGCAACAGGATGGCGATGAGTTCGGCTTCCGACAACGCGGCCGGGCCGCGCTGCTGCAAACGCTCGCGCGGTCGCTCGTTCGGCGCCATTTCGCGAATCCGGTAGCTCGTCACGGCGATTTGGCCTTCAATCGGTTGTGAACTTCGTCCCACGGGAATTCGCGGCCGGGGCACTCGCTGAATTCGCCGACGACTTCGCCGTGGCCGAGCACGTGATCGTCCGCGATGTGAAATTGCTCCTGCAACCCGCGAATCAGCACCACGAGCGAGTCGAGTTGCTTCGGCGTCGGTTGATCGCGCGAGAAATCACCGACAAGACAGATGCCGATGCCGCGATCGTTGATGTACGCCTGCCGGCAATGGCCCCCGTGGAGTTGCTTCACCCAGCGCGGGCCGGTCTCGATGAACCCGTCCGGCATGTCTTCGCTGCCGTTATCGATGACGAAGTGATACGCAAGGCCGTTGATCATGCCGCGGGCGCGATGGGACGCGTCGAACGCTGCCGCGTTGCCGACCTTCGTCGCGCTGTGATGGACGACGATGAACTGCCAGTCGCGCACCGGCGCAACCGTCGCGTGTGGCGTCTCGTCGGCATCCAAAGTCGGAGTCACCACCAAGGCACCAAGACACAAAGCAAGCAATCGTAATGTCGTTCTTGGTGTCTTCGTGGCTTGGTGGTTCATTTCTCGTTTACGATGTATGGCGTCAACTCCGCCGCTATCACTTTCGGAATCTGCGCCTGCAACACGACGTTGCCGTCCGCCTGCGAACGCGCCGTTACATATCCGCACCGGTACACCAGCGCGATCGTTTGCGACCGGTCATGCGGAATCGAAAGCGTCACGTCGATGCGCCGGTCGGCCAGTTGCACGGCGATCTCATGCTGCAACTGATCGAGGTTCTCGCCGGTCGTCGCGGAGATTGCCAGTGCCTGCGGAATCTCGCGACGAAACTTTTCGAGCACCGGGTCTGTCGCCGCAACCTTATCCACCTTGTTGAGCGCGACGACGGTCGGCTTGCCCCACGCGTGAATCTCGTGCAACACAACGTCCACCGCTTTGATCTGCTCGTGCGCCTGCGGATGGCTCACGTCCACGACGTGCAACAGCAAATCCGCCTCGGCCACCTCTTCGAGCGTCGCCTGGAATGATTCGACGAGATGATGCGGCAGCTTGCGCAGAAAACCGACCGTGTCCGACAGCAAAATGTTCTGATTGTTCGGCAACCGGACTTTGCGGGTCGTCGGGTCGAGCGTCGCGAACAATTTATCCTCCGCCAACACGTCCGCACCGGTCAACGCGTTGAGCAGCGTGCTCTTGCCGGTATTCGTATAGCCGATGATCGAAACCAGCGGCCAATGCAACTTCTGCCGGCCACTGCGCTCGACGCGCCGGTTCTTGCGGACCTCCTCCAGATCGCGTTCCAGCCGGCCGATCTTTTCCTGCACGCGCCGGCGGTCCACTTCGAGTTGTTGTTCGCCGGGACCGCGCGCGCCCACACCGGCGCGTTGCCGGGACAAGTGCGTCCACAGGCCGGTCAGACGCGGCAACATGTATTGCAGTTGCGCCAGCTCGACCTGAATCTTGCCTTCGCGGGTCCGGGCGCGCTGGGCGAAGATGTCGAGAATCAACTCCGTCCGGTCGAGCACCTTCACCGTCGTGCCGAGAATGTCGCCGAGATTGCGACCTTGCGCGGGCGACAAGTCGTCATCGAAAATCACCATGTTCGCGCCGGTATCCTTGCAGCGCGTGGCGAGTTCCTCGACCTTGCCCTTGCCGATGAACGTTGGCGCGCTCGGCGCGTCGCGCTTTTGTGTCAGCGTGTCGAGCACCTCCGCGCCGGCGGACTCGGCGAGCTCCCGGAGTTCGATGAGCGAATCCTGCACAGCCCACTTGTCGTGGCCGCGATGCTCCAGCCCGACGAGCAACGCCCGTTCGCGCAATGCCGCCTGTGTGTCGTACATCTTCATGTTGGAATCAAGTCCAAGACGCGCCGCGCCGTTTGCCCCGGCAATTCGTCGCGTGGAATCTCCAGCCACGACAGATTAGGTTCACGCCGAAACCAAGTCAATTGCCGCTTTGCCAACTGTCGCGTCCGCGTCTTGATCAACGCCACCGCCTCCGGCAGGCTCAGCGTACCGGCCAGATGCGCCGCCAATTCCCGGTACCCGGCGGCCTGCATCGCCGTGGCGTTCTGCGCGAGCCCGCGCGCCAGCAACGCGCGCACTTCCTCGAGCCAACCGGCCGCCATCTGTTCGTCGATGCGTCGATCAATCCGGTCGCGCAGGTCGCCACGTTCGCGATTCAATCCAATGACGATGCCGGTCGTGCTCTGCTGCGTTTGGAAATCCCGAATGGATTTGCCGGTTGCTTGAAACACCTCAATCGCACGCACGAGCCGGCGCGTGTTGTGCCGGTCGATGTCTCCGGCTGCTTTCGGGTCGAGCTGCCGGAGTTCGGCAAATAATTCCGTCGCCGGCATGGCTTCCAGCCGGGCGCGGAGTTTCACATTGCGGCCGGGACCCTCAAACAAACCTTGCCGGAGCGCGCGGACGTATAAACCGGTCCCGCCGACGACGATGGCGTTGTTCAATAGCGGGGTCGCCAACTCGACATACCGTTTCACGTCGAAATGCTCGGTGATGTCGCACACATCGACAAGATGTTGGCCTTTGATCTTCGCTGTGCCGATGTCCATGCCCCGGTACACCTGCATCGAATCTGCCGACACAATCTCCGCGTCGATCATCCCGGCCAGTTCGAGCGCGACGGCGCTCTTGCCGGTGGCGGTCGGGCCGACGAGGAAGCTGGTGGGCATGGCCGGCATCGTAGCAAAATTTTGGTTGCAGCACGGGGACATTCGCCTAGGATTAGCGCAATTGATGACGGATCAACCGAAAGCCAAGTTGCTGGTGACGGATGATGAGCTTGTCGTCCGGGAATTTCTGGGCGACGTGTTGCAGGCGGAGGGGTATGTCGTGGCCACGGCCGCCGACGGGCAACAAGCGTTGGCTGCCGCCGTTCGGGACCGGCCCGACCTGGTTTTGTTGGACATCATGATGCCCAACATGGACGGAATGGAGACGTGCCGGCGAATGCACGAGAATCCGGCCACGCGCGGCATCCCGGTCATTTTCCTGACGGCCTACAACTCGGTCGAACGCATGGAAGATTGCATCGGCGCCGGCGCGAATGATTTTCTCGGGAAACCGATTGACACGACGGAGTTGTTGGTACGCGTCGAAGCGATGCTCAGCGTCCGCGACATCGCCGACGACGTGGAGCGGATGGCCAAGTACGTCATGTCGATGAAGTTGCTGCGGGCCCAGCGGGTTTCGATGGCGGCGCAGCGTCGCCCGTGAAGTCCGCCAACGTCTCGCCCGTGTCTTCCACTTCGACGGTCTGCGGCGTCTTCGGCGCTCCTCCCGCCTGCGCCGATGAATCGGCCATGGCCGGCGCTTCCTTTGATTTCAGGGGCGTCCAGAATCCGGCGATGTCGCGCGACCAATTGTCGAGGATGTAACGGACGTCGCGCACACCCTTGAGCCGGCGCAGGCTCATGTCCATCGTCTGCAGCAGCTTCACGTACATGTCGGCGTGCTGGTGGGTCATGCGTTTGAGGTGACCGGAGATGTACACATTGCCGCGCGTCGAGCGCACGTTGACGAGGGTGATGTCCACCCAACTGCTGACCAACGCGCGCCGCACGGTGACGGTGATCTGGTTGTCTTCGACCGACACAGCGCGCAAATCCTAGGTTGCCCGCACCGGCAGTGCAAGGTTGGAAATTCCTCACCGGCATCCTAGACTGCCGGTCATTGCCACCGAATTGACAATCGAAGTCCGCGTCCAGCCACGCGCCAAACGCAACGCCGTCGTGCGGCAGCCGGACGGCTCGCTGAAAGTGTACGTCACCGCCCCGCCCGAAGCCGGCCGGGCCAACGACGCGGTGGTTGAACTGTTGGCCGAACATTTCGGCGTCAAACGCCGGCAGATCGAAATCCTCCACGGCGTGACCGGTCGCAACAAGATGGCGCGGGTCGCCAATTGATTTGCATTCGCAAATTCGAGCTTGAAGCGCGCGGCGTGTAGTGCTACAAGAAACCTTGTCGGTATTGAGCGTACGCTGGTCGCGTGGCGCGCTAACTGACGCTGCCAAAAGGCAGTGACGCTTCGGCTCGCTGGCCCGCCCGAAGCGAAAGGAGCTACCGTGACGAATGCTCGTCGGGCCATGTTCTCCGCGTTCACCGCGCTGATCCTCGGTGCTTTCTCTTCTGCTGTCGTTGACGCCGCCACCAACTACACGGTCGTCGGCTGGAACAACCTCGGCATGCACTGCATGGATAGCGACTACTCCGTGTTCTCGGTGCTGCCTCCGTACAATACGATTCAGGGTCAGATCATCCAGATCATCAACGGCAACACCGCCAACCTGTTGACGACGACCAACGGATTCAGCCTTACCTATGAAGCGGTCGCTGATCCCGACGGCTCGTTCAACAGCACTCATGCCGGCAAAGGCAACTTCTACGATTACTGCCCGTCCATTTTCGGCGCGACGTTGCCGATGGATGTCGGCCTGCCGGTGCCGGGGCCAAACTCGTACTCCATGCCCGGCACCAGCAACATCCCGCAACGGATGGGCTGGGAAAGCGCGATGAATTGGTTCATCGCCTACGGCATCCCGATCGCGCCGTACGACGACGACGGCAAACCGAACCAGTACCCGATGATGAAACTCGTCTTGAAGAAAGGCAGCAGCATCGTCGCTTCCAACAACATCGTCCTGCCGGTCTCCGACGAGATGGATTGCAAGCTCTGCCACCTTTCGGGCTCCGGCAATGCCGCCAAACCGGCTGCCGGCTGGGTATTCAATCCAAGTCCCGGCCTCGATTACCGGCTCAACATTCTGCGCCTCCACGACGAAAAACAATTCGCCACCCACGCCGCGCTCTACGCCGCCGCGCTCGCGTCGAATTCCTTCAACGCCGCCGGCCTCTACGCCACCGTGACCGTCAACAAGCACCCGTTCATCTGCGCGTCGTGCCACAAATCCGAAGCGTTGCCGCTGCCGCAGTTGCTGGGCATCCCGCCGTTGACGACCGCGATGCACGGTCATCATGCCGGCGTCATCGACCCGCGCAACAACCAGACACTCAACGCCGCGAGCAATCGCACCGCGTGTTACACGTGTCATCCCGGCTCGACGACGCGTTGCCTGCGCGGCGCGATGGGCAAATCCGTCGCCGCCGACGGCTCGATGGCCATGCAATGCCAGAGTTGCCACGGCAACATGACCGCCGTCGGTGCACCGACACGTACCGGCTGGTTGGAGGAGCCGAGCTGCCAGGCCTGCCACGTCGGCAACGCCACCAACAGCTACGGCGTGATCCGCTTCACCGACGCGCTCGTGACCGGCAATCTTCGCGCACCGGCCGACCAGACGTTCGCCACCAATCCCGACACACCCGCTCCCGGCCTCTCGCTCTACCGGTTCTCATCCGGCCACGGTGGGCTGCAATGCTCTGCCTGCCACGGCTCGACTCACGCCGAGTTTCCCAGCGCGTTCCGCAATGACAACGTTCAGAACGAGACCCTCCAAAGTCATGCCGGCCTGCTCATCGAGTGTGAGAAATGCCACGGCACGTCGCCAGCCAATAACCAGTTCCACAACGGTCCGCACGGAATGCACCCGATGACCAGCAGTTGGGCTCAGAATCACCCGGACATCGTCGAGAACGGCGGGCGCAGCCAATGTCAGGTTTGTCACGGCACCACGTACCGGGGCACGGTACTCTCGCGCGTGCAAAAGGACGGCCGCACCGTCACGACTGACAAGTTCGGCACCAAGACCTACTGGCGCGGACAACAAATCAGTTGCTACGGTTGTCACGACGGTGCCAACAGCAGCAACCCGACGACGAAAGGGTTCCCGACCGCCAACAACGTCGCGGCTAACACCATCGCCGGCCAGTCGGTCAACCTGTTCCTCAGCGGCACCGGCGCGACGACGTGGCGTATCGTTTCGCAGCCCGGCAATGGAACTGTTGCTCTTACCGACTCGACCGCGACCTACTTCCCCGGCCAAGGTTACAGCGGCGCCGACAAGTTCACCTTCGCCGCCAACAACAGCTACAACGACTCGAACCTCGCCACTGGCACCGTCAACGTCGCCCTCGTGTTCACCGCCAACGACGGCGTGCCGGATTGGTGGCGCGCTCTCAACTTCGGCGGCGCCGGCACGACCACCAACAACCAGTCGTGCGCGACATGCGACCCCGATGGGGACGGCGTGAACAACTTCGGCGAATTCACCGCGAAGACCGACCCGAAGGATGTCCGGTACTACCCGCACATCTTCGAAATCGCGCGCACCAACAACAACGTGCGCCTCTCGCTCACGTCGAACCTCGAAAACAGATTCGCCGTCGAGCGTACCGGCGATCTCGTCGCCGGGCCGTGGACGAACTTCACCGGCACCGTGTACGGTCACACCGACGCGATCAGCGTGACGGACACCAACGGCGCAACGCAGACCAGGCGCTTCTACCGCGCGCGTGCCTTGCCGTAACGAATCGCGCCAGATCGCCGGCCGTGTCGATGTCGAACGTGCCGGGCAGTTCGACGCCCGGAACGCGTTTCCGCGTTTCGGACATCAACCGGCTGCTGCTCCACGGCATACCGGAGAACACATCAATCATTTCGGCAAGCCCGATCAACGCGTACCCGCCATCGTCCGTCGGCTGAAACACCGCGCGCTTCGTTCGCAGATGCCGGAAAGCTTGCCGGACTGTCGCGCGATTCATCATCGGCGCATCCGTCCCGATCATCACCACCCGCCGGTAGCCTCGTCCAAAGCTATCCGCGAAGATCGCGCCCATCCGGTCACCGAGGTCACCGGTCGGCTGGGGCTTGGAATTGCGCGCGAGTCGGCGAAACGGCGCACGAGCCGGCGTGAAACGCCATTCGACATCGAAACCGGCGGCGGCGCCGCGTGCGAATTCCCGGAGATGCTGGTCGAGCAGTCGCCGGTAGACGCGGAGCGCGGCGGCCTTACCGATCCCGGCGGCGAGACGCGTCTTCACCTTCCCGCGCGCCGGATACCGGGCCATGATGATGAGCAGGTCGGTGTTCACAAAAACGGAGCTTCCCGATTGTCGCGAGGATCTTCCAGCCGGCGCGAATCGTGCCGGTCAGCGAGCCGGAGATTTTCGATTTGCCGGCAATGCGATGGCCGTAGGGCACGTCCACTTGCCGGATGCGCAGGCCGTGTTCGACGGCCTTGATTTGCATCTCGACGTTCCAGCCCCACGTCGTGTCGCGCATCTGCAATCGCTCCAGCGCGTCGCGCCGGATCACGCGCAAGGGGCCGAGGTCCCGGTACCGATAACCCCAGAACCACCGGATGAGAAAACACGCGAGCCAGTTGCCGAAGCGTTGCTGCGGCGAGAGATTGTTTTTCGCCAGCCCGAGTGTGCGCACCGTGATGATGAGATCATGGTCGCTGAGAAGTGTCGGCAGAATTTGCGGGTCATCGCTGCCGTCGGCGTCGAGAATGGCGATGGTGTCGATGTCCGGGGAAAGCTGAGCGAGGCCGGCCAGACACGCGTGGCCGTAGCCGGGACGCGGTTCGAAGACGACCGTCGCGCCGGCATGGGTCGCGATGGCCGCCGTGCCGTCGGTGCTGCCGTTGTCCGCGACGATGATTTGCACGGCGAGGCCGGTCGGGATGCGTTGGAGGACGTGACCGAGGCTGCCGGCTTCGTTGCGGGCCGGGATGATGATGGCGAGTTTCATCAGACGAGCGCGCCGCCGCAGGAGGACCCGGCGCCGGCGGTGCAGCCGAAGCAGTGGTCGCCGGTCAGGATGTCACGGCCTTCGAGTTCGGCGGGGTCGAGGTCCCAGAGAAACACCGGCTCGGGCGGCCGGTCGCCGTTGCGCTGCCATTGCATGTCGAGCATCTGGTTGAAGTCGCAGTCGTACACTTCGCCGCGCCAGCCGACGCTGAGGGTGTTGCGACACATCAGGCCGGCGACGGAGCCGGGATTGAAACTATCGACGAGCAACTGCATGTACCGGTCGTACTCGTGATTCTGATGAAGCCACGCGGCGAAACGCGAGATGGGCATGTTGGTGATGGAGTAGAGCCGATTGAAGACGATGCCGAAGTGCTTTTTGAGTTCCGTGTGATAATCGGCTTCGAGTTCGGCCTGCGGGCCCGGCAGTTTGGCGCCGAGGGGATTGTACACGAGGTCGAGCGCGAGGCGCGGATCGGTGCCGTAGCCGAGCCGGTTGAGCCATTGCAGCGCCCGGATGCTTTTGTCGAACACGCCGTTGCCGCGCTGGGCGTCGACGTTGCCGGCGGTGTAACACGGCAGCGAAGCGATGACTTCGATCTCGTGTCGCGCGAGGAAATCCGGCAGGTCTTCGTGGCCGGGCTCAAAGAAGATCGTGAGGTTGCAGCGATCCATGATGTGCCGGTCGAGCGCCTTGACGCGTTCCACGAGGTAGCGGAAGTCCGGGATGATTTCGGGCGCGCCGCCGGTAATGTCCACTTTCGGGATTTCCGTCTCCGCAAGCCACTCGATGATGCGGTCGATGGTTTGTCGCGTCATGATCTCTTTGCGGCCGGGGCCGGCGTTGACGTGACAGTGGCCGCAGGTCTGGTTGCAGAGCTTGCCGACGTTGATCTGAAAAATCTCGACGCGCCCGCGGCGCAGTTCCCCGAAGCCGGCGGCGTGGAGAGTTTGATCAAACCGGTTGGCTGGCATAGTGCCTCTTGAAAAATACGGTGTAGAGTCCGCCGCCGAGAATCCCGCCCAGCACCGGCGCGAGAAGATAGACGCTCCACCAGCCGTTGCCGTTCACGCGGAACGGGACCTCGCCCCAGCCGGCCAGCGACGAGAACACGCGCGGCGCGAGATCGCGGGCGGGATTGAGACAGGCCATTGTCAGCGGGCCAAGCAGCGAAATGAGCAACGTGATCGTCAATCCAATCGTCGCCGCCGTCAGGATCTGCGGGCGACCGGCGTTGGCGGGATCGGTCGAGCAAAAGATCACGAGCAAGAGAATCGCTGTGCCGACAACTTCCGCGCCGAACGCAGCGCCGTGACTCATGACGGCGCGCGCGGAATCGGTCAACGCGCGGCCACCGGGATTCGGGAAGAACTCACCGAACACCATCGCGGTCGCTTCGCTGCCGGGTTGGCCACGGGTGATGGCGTGAGTTTGTTCGTAGGCGCGGAGCGCGTCGGCATAGATGACGTATAACACCGCGGAAGCGGCGAACGCACCGGCCAGCTGCACCACGATGTACGACAGGACGCGCGCCTTGGGAAACCCACCCCAGACGGCCAAGCTGATCGTGACAGCCGGATTCAAGTGCGCGCCGCTGAGCGCGCCGGTCAGATAGATCGCGGTCGCGATGCCGAGTCCCCACACGATAGCGACTTGAAACACGCCGACCTGCGCGCCCGTTGTGACCGCGGTGCAAACGCTGCCGCAACCGAAAAACACGAGCAGGAACGTACCGAAGAACTCGCCGACGATCCACTTCGCGGGGTTATTCATGGCGCGCCGCTAGCAGCAACTCCCGCCATCGCAGCATGAACTCTTCGCTTCGGTCGTCACGCTGTAATCCTGCCCTTTCGTTTCCTTCGGATGCCGCAGGGACGTGCGCGAACAATCGAACGGCCTGGCGTCGGCCAGCGGGATGTCGTGAATCGGATCGACGAACTCGAAAAACTCCCCGTACGGATGTTTCTTGTAGAGGTTGTACGTCTTGTCGCACACGGCATAGCGCTGACCGCGCAGCATCCGGTGATTGTCGTCGTCGAGCACTTCCTTGAACGGTCCTTTGTAGATCACCGATTGGTTGCGCTCGAAACACGGGCCCTGCTTGCCCTTGAAGGCCTCGACCGTCACGGAGCGGAACTCAATGCCCTGCACCGTCCGCCAGGGCTTTTCGTCGCGCTTGAGAATGTGA
>Ga0247727_10020390_pt1 | contig 10142 bp, 5 predicted proteins | sample WisWelCaveWW1625_FD_202498 | JGI IMG/M metagenome (GOLD analysis project Ga0247727, IMG submission 202498) | Biofilm microbial communities from Wishing Well Cave, Virginia, United States - WW16-25 | ecosystem: Environmental > Aquatic > Deep subsurface > Groundwater > Cave microbial mat | place... | reverse complement strand
CGCCCCCTGCACGTTGTTCTGCCCCCGCAACGGATGGAGCCCGGTGCCGGGGCGGCCGACGTGGCCGCACAACAGGCACAGGCTGATCAGGCAGCGGGCGTTGTCCGTGCCGTGCGTGTGCTGGCTGATGCCCATGCCCCAGAAGATCATCGCCGCCTTGGCGCGGGCGAAGGTACGCGCGATCTCGACGATGTCGGCGGCGGGGACGCCGCAGATGCGCGAGGCGACTTCGGGGGTCCACGGCGCGACGGCCGCGGCGAGCGCCTCGAACCCCGACGTCCGGTCGCGAACGAACGCCTCGTCGTACAGCTTCTCCGCGAGGATCACGTGGAGCATCCCGTCGAGCAGGGCGACGTCGGTGCCCGGGCGTTGGCGGACGTACTTCCAGGCGTGGTCGGCCACGTCCGGGCGCCGCGGATCGACGACGATCAGCTTCGTTCCCCGCATGGCCGCCTGCTTGAAGAACGTCGCCGCCACCGGGTGGTTCACCGACGTGTTGGTGCCGATGAGCAGCGCGCAGTCGGCGCGCTTGATGTCGTGAAAGACGTTGGTGACCGCCCCCGATCCGATAGTCTCCATCAGCGCGGCGACCGAGCTGGCGTGGCAGAGGCGCGTGCAGTGGTCGACGTTGTTGGTGCCGAACACCGCTCGGACGAGTTTTTGGAAGAGGTACGCCTCTTCGTTGGAGCACTTCGCCGAGCCGAAGCCGGCCAGCGCGTTGGGGCCGTGCTTCTGCTTGATCTCGCCGAGCCGGCGGGCGACCAGGTCGAGCGCCTCGTCCCAGCTCGCCTCGCGGAACGCCGGCATCACCTCGCCGTAGTCGACCAGCCCGCCGGGACGCCGGCCGCGTTTGCCGCCCGGGCCCTCGCCGGCGATGTCTCCGCGCACGTCGCGCGAGAGCGGACCCTTGGGATAGCGGTCGTCCCGGCGGATGAGCGGCACGGTCAACCGCTGTTCGTGCGTGGCGTAGTCGAAGCCGTACCGCCCCTTCACGCACAGGCGCCCCTCGTTGTGGCCGTCGAGCCGGCCCTCCGCGAGCACGATGCGGTTCGCGGCGGGGTCGGCCTGGTACTTCACCGCGCAGCCTACGCCGCAGTACGGGCAGATGCTGTCCACGGTCTTGAGCTCGCTGCGGGGGCGCAGCGGCGCCGAGAGCGGCTTGTGGGTGAGAGCGCCCGTCGGACAGACGGCGACGCACTCGCCGCAGGACACGCAGGTGGAGGATCCCATCGCCAGGTCGAGGTCAAACGCGATGCGCGCGCCATAGCCCTTGCCGGTGCGGCCGATGACGTTGTTGCACTGGATGTCGTCGCAGCCGCGGATGCAGCGGTCGCAGAGGATGCAGGCCTGGTGGTCGACGGCGATGACTGCGGACGAGACGTCCGCGGGACGTCCGTTGCCGCGCGGCAAGTCCGTGCCCAGCACGTCGTACCGGGCGCCGAGCGCCTCGAGATCGCAATCCGCGGTCGTCCGCTGCTTGACGCAGGGCGACGGATGATCCGCCAACAGGAGACGCGTCAGCCACGCGCGCTGTTTCTCGACGAGGGGCGACGCGGTCTCGACCTTCATGCCGGGCTCGCAGGCCCTCACGCACGAGGCCGCCAGCACGCGCCCACCCACGTCCACCACGCACATGCGGCAGACGCCGACCGGCGACAGGCGCGGGTCGTGGCACAGCACGGGCACGTCGATGCCCGCCTCGCGCGCCGCTTCCCAGATCGTCTGCCCGGGACGCGCCTCGACCTCGCGGCCGTCGATGGTGAGCCGGATGGTCTCGCTCATGCTCCCCGCCCTGCTTCCGGGAAGTTCTGTCGAATCGAGAGCAGCGGGTTCAGCGCGACCTGGCCGAGGCCGCAGATGGAGGTGAGGCGCATGGCCTCACCGAGATCCTCCAGCACGGCCAGGTCACGGACCGGGCGGCGGCCCGCGAGCACGTCCTCGATCATCTCGACGGCCTTTTCCGATCCGACCCGGCACGGCACGCACTTTCCGCAGCTCTCGTTCCTGAAGAAGCGGACCACGTTGGCGGCCAGAGCCAGCAGATCCGTGCCCTCGGCGACCACGACCAACGCGCCCGAGCCCAGCATCGACCCGGCGGCCTGCATCGCGGCGAAATCCATCGGCGTGTCGAGCTTGTCCGGGCCCAGGAAGTTGGAGGACGCGCCGCCGGGTGCGAAGGCCAGCAGCGGACGCCCGTCGAGCATCCCGCCCGCCCGCTCGACCAGCTCGCGGACGGTCGTGCCCATCGGCACCTCGTACACGTCGGGGCGAGCGACGTGCCCCGATACGGCGATGAACTTGAGGCCGGCGCAGCCGCGCACGCCCTGGGCCTTCCACCAGGCCGCCCCGCGCCGCCCAATCGCCGCCGACGCGGCCAGTGTCTCGACATTGTTGATGACCGTGGGCTTCTGGAACAGCCCGTGCGTGCCGGGGAACGGCGGCTTGTTGCGCGGCTCACCGCGCTTGTCCTCGAGCGCCTCGATCAGCGCCGTCTCCTCGCCCATGATGTACCCGCCCGGCGAAACGAAGATCTCCGTCGGGCACGGCGCCAGGTCGCCCGCGCGGTCCAGCGCGGCATGCAGCGTGCGGCACGCGCGGTCGTATTCGTGGCGGATGTAGACGATGGCGCGCGACGCGCCGACGACGCGCGCGGCGAGCCACAGCCCCTCGAGCACGAGATCGGGCAGCTCCTCGAGGATCGCGCGGTCCTTGAAGGTGCCCGGCTCCGACTCGTCGGCGTTGCACACGACGTATTTCGCGTCCGCCGGCGTGTTCCGTACCAGATCCCACTTCTGCGCCGTCGGGAAACCCGCGCCCCCCATGCCGCGCAGCCCCGCCTCGCGGAGTTCGGCGATCACGGCGACGGCGTCGAACGCCCGCGCCGCCGGCAGGTCCGTCCCCAGGCGCCATGCCCGAGCCGCGACCGGAGGCTCGTGCGCCGGGGGCGCGAGCTCGCCGCGCGCGAACACCCGCAGGCCATCCAGCGTAGCGCCTTCGACGGGCACATGGTTCACCGCCGCGACCGGCGCGCGCTCGCAGCGGCCCACGCAGCTCACCTCGCGCACCTCGACGTCGCCCTGGCCAAGCGCCCGGACCTCGCGACAGAGCGCCTCGCCCCCCTGCAGCCAGCACGACATGTCGCGGCACACGTCGATGGCCACGCGCGGCGGCGGCGAGCGCCGGAACGCCGGGTAGAACGACAACAACCCCTCGACGCGGAACAGCGGCACGCGCAGCATCGTGGCTATTTCGCGCGCCGCCTCGTTGGAGACCCAGCCGCGCTCGTGCATCAGCCGCGAAAGCTCCGCGAGAATCATCGGCCGGCTACGATACCATGGCCCGCCGGCACGTGGAGTGGTGGCCTCGGCACCGGTAGCGACGGCGGCGACGTCGTCCTGACCGTGGGTAGGAGGCCACTACTTGACCGAGATCAGATCGACGTCGCGGAAGACTAGGCGCTTGAGCGGCCAGAGGCACCGGTCGTTCGTGCGCGACGACTTTTCCAACGAGCACGAGAGCCAGGGCACCGGGGGCACGGTGGCGAAGTGCGCCGTGAATCGGTAACACGCGCGCACGGGCCAGAGATCGGCCGGTAGCGGCCGCGCGCCTACGGCGGCCAGGGCGCTCGACTTCACCAATCGGTCGAACCGTCCGCGCCCGGAGGTGCGCGTGACGACCGCCGTCGCATCTCTTCCCGGCGCAAGATCGACGCAGACGATGGATGACAGCGCGTTGGCCTCGTCCACGGCGCTGCGCACGTGCTCGTCGTAATGATCGAGCAGCGATGGATCATCTTCCTCGCCCGGGCGGATCGTGCCGGGGTGGCGGGGGCGCACGGGCATCGGCGAGTTGCTCGCGTAGCGCGGCGCCCCGACCATCCACGACCGGACCACCGACCGGCCGATCTCCTTCGCCGTGTTCTTGACCGAGCCAATCGCGCGCGGGTGGTCCTCGGCGAAATCCCACGTGGGCAAAAACGTCTCCTGCGCCGTGCGCTGGATGTCGAAAAGTCTGGGGTGTACGCGACCGGTGCGATTTCTCGCGGCGGCCGCGTCTTCGTCGAGGAGCTTTTGAAGCCGCTCTTGCGCCTCCGGGGCGTGGCGCTCGATCCGGACGCCGGGGGCGGGCTCGCCTTGCGACCCAAGCGCCGGACCTCCGTCCTGCTGCGCGAGCGCCTGGCCGGCCGCACCCACGACCCATCCGGCGCATGCCAGGTGCGCCCGCATGTCGGGAGCATGGTACCGCGGGGTCGAACCGTCAACCCCATGGCCGGTCAAGGCCGGTGCGCCGCATCCCCGCAACACGGCACGCGATGGCGCGAGCTACCGGGAGATCTCGACGCCGCGCCAGAACGCGATCCAGCCCTTGATGTGGGCCCCCTCGGGCTTCGGGTCGGCGTAGACCCAAGCGGCGTCGCGGTTGACGTTGCCCTCGACGGTGACGTCGAAGTAGCTGGCCGTGCCCTTCCATCCGCACTCGGTGCGCTTGTCGGACGGCTGCAGGTAGCGGCGGTCGACGTCTTCGGGCGCGAAGTAGACGAACCCGTCGACCTCCTGCGTGTGCTCGCCACGCGCGATCACCACTCCTTGCCAGGATGCGGTGGCCATCTCGTCCTACTCGGGCGCCAACTCCCAGTGCTCGGGGGCGCCCCAGAGCGCCGAGAGGAACATGCCGCGCATGAACAAAAACTCCTTGGGCAGCCGGTCGTAGATGCGCGTGAACAGCTCCTCGTGCGAAGCCACCTCGCGCTTCCAAGGCTCGGCGTCGACCGACATCAGGTCGTAGAACCGTTCGGCCGGGTAGTCCTCCAGGCCGCTCCACTCCAAGTCCTCGTAGCGCGGCATCCACCCGAGCGGGCTCTCGATGGCGTAGCCGCGCCCGTGTACGCGATCGATGACCCACTTGAGCACGCGCATGTTCTCGCCGAAGCCCGGCCACAGGAACTTGCCGTCCTGGTCGGCGCGGAACCAGTTGACCAGGAAGATGCGCGGCGGGTTGCGCACATTGCGCCCGACCCCCAGCCAGTGGCTGAAGTAGTCGGCCATGTGGTAGCCGCAGAACGGCAGCATCGCCATCGGGTCGCGGCGCACCTCGCCGATCTTGCCCGCGGCGGCCGCGGTCGTCTCGGACCCCATGGTCGCCGCGAGGTAGACGCCGAAGTTCCAGTTGAAGGACTGGTACACCAGCGGCACGACCGAGCTGCGGCGCCCGCCGAAGATGAACGCGCTGATCGGCACGCCCTCCGGGTTCTCCCAGTCCGGGTCCACCGACGGGCACTGGCTCATGGGCGCCGTGAAGCGCGCGTTGGGGTGCGCCGCCTTGCGCCCGCAATCGGGGGTCCACGGCTTGCCCTGCCAGTCGGTGAGCTGCGCCGGCGGCGTTTTCGTCATGCGCTCCCACCAGACGTCGCCATCGGGAGTCAGCGCGACGTTGGTGAAGATGCAGTTCGCGCGTACCGTAGCCATCGCGTTCGGGTTGGTCTGCTCGGACGTGCCGGGCGCGACGCCGAAGAGGCCCGCCTCGGGGTTGATCGCGCGCAGCCGGCCGTCCGGACCCAGCTTGATCCACGCGATGTCGTCGCCGACCGTGGTCACCTTCCAGCCCTCGAAACCCTTGGGCGGGATGAGCATGGCGAAGTTGGTCTTGCCACAAGCGCTCGGGAACGCGGCCGCGACGTAGGTCTTCTCCCCGCCGGGGGACTCGACGCCGAGGATCAACATGTGCTCGGCCAGCCAGCCCTCGTCACGCGCCATCACCGACGCGATGCGTAGCGCGAAGCACTTCTTGCCGAGCAGCGCGTTGCCGCCGTAGCCGCTGCCGTACGACCAGATGGCCCGGTCTTCGGGGAAGTGCACGATGTACTTGTGTTCGGGGTTGCAGGGCCACGGCACGTCGGCCTGCCCCGTGGCCAGCGGCATCCCCACCGAGTGCAGGCACGGCACGAAGTCACGGTCACCCAGCGCGTCGAGCACCGCGCTCCCCATGCGCGTCATGATGCGCATGTTGCAGACGACGTACGCCGAGTCCGAGAGCTGCACGCCGATCTGCGCGATGGGCGAGCCCAACGGCCCCATGCTGAACGGGATCACGTACATCGTCCGGCCGCGCATCGAGCCGTCGAAGAACTTGCGCAGCGTCGCCTTCATCTCTCGCGGGTCCACCCAATTGTTGGTCGGTCCGGCGTCGCTCTTGCGAAGGCTGCAGATGAAGGTGCGGTCCTCGACGCGCGCGACGTCGTTGGGGTCGGACCATGCCAGGTAGCTGTTGGGGCGCTTCTCGGGGTTCAGCTTGCGGAATGTGCCGGTCCGGACGAGTTGCTCGCAGAGCGCGTCGTACTCCTGCCGCGAGCCGTCGCACCACTGCACGCGGTCCGGCTTGCAGAGCGCGCCCATCTCGCGCACCCACTCTCGCAACCGCTGGTTGGTGACGAAGCCAGGGAATTCCATTGCCTTCTCCAAGCCACCGCCACGGTCTTCGACGGTGAGCGCCACGGTATCGGACGGCACGGGGGGGGTCAAGGGGCGGCGCTTCGACTTCGAGCCGGCCGTTGCGACGGCGTACCGTGCCCAACTGCCCGCTGGTCGATTCGACCTCGCGGATCGTCGAGGCGCCCATCAGCAGGGCCAGCCATACGGTGCGCAGCTGACCGGTTACGGCTGACTACCGCCCCTTGGGCGGGGCTGCGGATCAGTGCGCCGGCAAGCGCGCTGGACGCTGCGGGCCGATCGGAGCATGCTTCGCCGCACCATGAACAACCCGCACATTGCGCAGGTCGCCCTCAGCCTCCTCTTGGCCGCGTGCGGTGGGGGTGATTCGTCGGAAAGAGACCCAGACGGAGGCGCCGAAGCGGACGGAGGCGTCGACGCGGCGGGCGCGCAATCATCCCCGGCGCCCGAGTTCGACCGGTTCTGCGAGGGTGAGCTATGGGAGGACACCCTCTCCGAAGCCACGGTCGGCGCGCTCGGCGGCAACTTCCTCGGCTACTACAACAGCTTTCCGATGGGGACGCTCGACACCATGAAGGTGATCCCCGCACACCCGTTCCGCGTGAGCGCCATCCGCGCCTTCTACACGGGCGTCGCGGGCATCGCGCTGGGCGCGGTGCGGCTCCGGATTACCGAGTCCTTCGGCCGCTCGTATCCGGCCGGGGACTGGTCGACCGAACCCGCCGACACGGCGGTCGACCTCATGCCCACGCTTGATGCGGAGATCACGACCGAGCAGCTCGACACGTGGGTCGAGTTCGACGTTTCCGAGCACGGGATCCTGCTCCAACCCACGCAGCACTACGTCATCGTCAACGAGGAGCTCGGCGGCGGCACCTACCTGGCGCTGGAGAGTCTGGGCGGCGACGAGCGCTCGCGCGCGCTGATCCTGGTGCCCGGGCAGTTCGAGCCGTACGGCAGCGAAGGAAACTTCCGGCTGGAGTTGGTCGGAGAGACGTTCTGCGAATGGGACGACGAGCAGCGATGGTTCGGCGAGTCCAACCAGCCGTTCGCCGACGTGGCCTCCGGGCGCGCCGCGTTCTCGGACCTCGACGGCGATGGGCACGACGACCTGATCGTCAACGACGGGTCGCCGCAGGCGTTCTTCGGCGACGGTCAGGGCAGCTTCGCCGCGCCGGGGTTCGATCCGTGGCCCGACGCGGAAAAGTCGTCGATGATGGTGTTCGCGGATGTCGACAACGACGGCGACGCGGACGCGCTCGCCGCCTACTACGTCGGTGCCGACGACGACGGCGACGGCTACCAGAAGCTCGACGGCGACTGTAACGACGCGGATCTAGCGGTCCACCCGGGCGCCACGGAGGCCCTGACCAACCGGCGCGACGACGACTGTGACGGCGTGGCCGACTCGGGCACGGACACCGCCGACGACGACGGCGACGGAACCACGGTCGCGGCGGGCGACTGCGACGACACGCGCGCCGACGTCCTGCCCGGCGCGCCCGAGCTGGCGGACGGGCGTGACAACGACTGCGACGAGCAGGCCGACGAGGATTTCGTCGACCGCATCCTCGAAAACGACGGCGCCGGACACTTCGCCAGGGTGCCCACCAGCGGCGTCGAAGCGATCGACCCCACCACGGCGGCCGGCTTCGGCGATTACGACGGCGACGGCAACGTGGACCTCTACTGGGGGAACTGGCTGGTGCACTACCCCGACGATGCGTCGGTCCAGGGCCGCTTCTTCCGCGGCCTGGGCGACGGGACGTTCGAGGACAAACAGGAGGAGGCGGGCCTGGTCCTGCCGACGGCGTTCTCCTGTTACGGCATGAAGTGGAACGACTTCAACAACGACGGCTTGCAGGACATCTTCGTCGGCAATTATCACCTCTACGACAACCAGCTCTGGAAGAACCAGGGCGACGGGACCTTCGTCGACGTGGCGAAGAACGTGGGCGTGGCGCACGACGACATCCCCAGCGGCTCTTCGCTCTATCCGGGCGGCCACACGTACGGCGGCGACTGGGGCGACATCGACAACGACGGCGACATGGACTTCTTCATGGCCAACCTCGCGCACCCGCGCACGCAGCCCTGGGGCGACCCGAGCATGTTCGTCATCAACAGCGGCGCGAGCGGCGCGCCGAGCTTCACCTTCGAGAACCGCCGCCGGGAGTTGGGCATCGTCTACGACGAGGGCGACATCAACGGCGAGTTCGCCGACTTCGACAACGACATGGACCTCGACCTCGTGGTCGCGTCGCTCTACCCCAACCACTACTCCAAGCTCTACCGCAACGACGGCGATGCGGGCTTCACCGACGTCACCTACGAGACGAACACGGCCGTGCACGTGGCGGTGAGCGCCGTGTGGTCGGACGTAGACGAAGACGGGGACGTCGACCTGGTCATCGCGGGCGGCGACCCCGTGTCGCAGGCGCACCTGTTCATCAACCGCGCTGCCGGGGACAACCACTGGGTACAGTTCCGGCTGGAGGGAACCGCGACCAACCGTGGCGCGATCGGCGCCCGCGTCACGCTGGTGTCCGGCGGCGTCACGCAGATGCGTGACGTGGTCGGCGGCGGCGGCCAGTCCAACACCCAGAACTCGGCCATCGTCCACTTCGGCCTCGGGCCCAACACGACCATCGCCTCCCTTTCCGTGCGCTGGGTCGGCGGCGCGACCGAAACGATCTCGGGCGCCGCGGCGGACGCGCGCTTCCACATCGTCGAGGGCAGCGGCCAGGCAGTCGCGCCGTAGCCGACGCCGCGAAAAACGAAGAACGAACTTGCATCGGGCCGGGCGCTCTGCTAGATAGAGCCCCGCAGCAAACACGCCCCCGAACGGTTCGGAACCTACCTCACCGACGCGTTTTCACGGGAACAGAGGGCCTGGGCGAGGCGGCTGCGTTCGCGTCCCCGTATGACTACTGGAGTTTCTGTTTGGAAAACCACGTCCCGTCTGCATTCTCTACCCTTGGCCTATCCGCGCCGTCGCTCGACGCGGTCGTGCGCGCCGGCTTCACCGAGCCCACGCCCATCCAGCGCGACGCGATCCCGCCCGCCCTCGCCGGGCGCGACGTGATCGGATGCGCCGCCACCGGCACCGGAAAGACCGCCGCCTACATGCTCCCCATCATCGAGCGCCTCTGCGCGCACCCCGGCGCGCGGACCGGCACGCTGGCGCTGGTGCTCGCGCCGACGCGCGAGTTGGTGCAGCAGATCAACGAGCACTTCGGGTGGTTCGCGCGCGGCCGTGGGTTGCGCGCGGCCGAGATCATCGGCGGCGTGGGCTTCGGGCCGCAGTTCGACGCGCTGGCGCGGCGCCCTCAGGTCGTCATCGCGACGCCGGGCCGACTCATCGACCACCTGCAGCGCGGCACCGCCCGGCTCGACGGCATCGAGATCCTGGTGCTGGACGAAGCCGACCGCATGCTCGACATGGGCTTCCGCCCGCAGCTCGACCGGATCCTGGCCCGCGTGCCCCGCAAACGGCAGACGCTGCTGTTCTCGGCGACGATCGGCGGCGAGGTCGGCGAGTTCGCCCGCCACCACGTCAGCGACCCGGTGCGCGTCGAGATCTCGCGCAGCGGCACGGTCGCGGAGCGCGCGGAGCAGGCCGCCTACCTCGTCGCGCAGAACGACAAGCCGGCGCTGCTCATGGCGCTGCTGGCGCGGGACAAGGCCAGCACGCTG
>Ga0247727_10020389_pt1 | contig 10142 bp, 6 predicted proteins | sample WisWelCaveWW1625_FD_202498 | JGI IMG/M metagenome (GOLD analysis project Ga0247727, IMG submission 202498) | Biofilm microbial communities from Wishing Well Cave, Virginia, United States - WW16-25 | ecosystem: Environmental > Aquatic > Deep subsurface > Groundwater > Cave microbial mat | place... | reverse complement strand
GCCGGCTGTCGCGTGATTTGTCCGTGCGAATGTTTCATTCAATCGACGACGAGCTGCTAGCCATGCGGGCCGTGAAGGATTCGGACGAACTCGATTTGTTACGGCGGTGCATTCGCGCGGGTGAGGCGGGTCACGCGCGAGCGTGGGACATCGTGCGGCCCGGCGTGACGGAGTTGGACGTGTACCGCGAGGTCGCGAGTGCGTGCGTCGCCGCCGCCGGTCAGCCCGCGGTCGTGTACGGCGACTTCTGTTCCGGCCCGCGCACGTGGCTCGAACGCGGCGGCCCGCCGACAGACCGGATTCTCCAGGCCGGCGATCTCATGATCCTCGACTTCTCTGTGGTCATCGCCGGCTACCGCAGCGATTTCACCAATACGATCGCGGTCGGCAACCGGCCGACATCCGAGCAGTGCCGACTGTTCGATCTCTGTCGCGAATCGCTCGTCGCCGCCGAACGAACGGTCCGGCCCGGCACGCGTGGCAGCGACTTGTGGCAAGCCGTACACGCGTCGCTCACAGCCGCCGGACCCGACTACCACTACTCCGGCCACGCGGGGCACGGAATTGGCCTCGCCCACCCGGAGCCGCCGATCTTCGTCCCCAATTCAAGCGACACGCTCGCCGCCGGCAATGTCATCACGCTCGAACCGGGCGTCTACATAGAAGGAGTCGGCGGCATGCGGTTCGAGCACAACTACGTCGTGACCAAAAACGGCTTCGAGCGGCTAACAAATCACCGAATGGGGCTTGCCGCGGGCTAATTGCCGCCCGGAAATCCTGGCGAGCGGTAGGCGTCAGCCCACTGACAAGGATGGGCGATCTCCCCTGTTTCATCAGCCGGCTCACGCCGGCCGCTCGCCAGGATTTCTGGCTGGACAAGGGCCTGATTGCCGCTTACCTCGGACAAAATCCCGCCATCAAACTAGCGACGCGTGTGCTGGATCAAGCCACACGTGTGATCGCTACAGCCCATCTCCATTGGACTTAGGTGACGCGTGTACCGATCACGTTCAATCTACCCAGTACTCCGGGGAGATGGCCAGGCTCGTGGGGCTGCGAAGTGCAGTCAAGATGAAAAACTCGTCACAGCATATCAGATTGAGTACAGATAACGTAAAAATATTTGAGAATCACATCGAGATTTTTTTGGATTACATCAACATTTTTTAGCATCATGCGTAAAAAATACTGTATCGCAACGATTCCACGGTAGATCGTAGCAGAAAAATAATAGATCGCGATGAATGTGTGATCTAATTGCATTTAGATTCAATACTTTTCCAGTGAGATCTGACGTTTTTATTGTACGATCTGAGAAATTCTTACTGAAATCTGTAACTAAATAATCACGATTTACTGAGAAATAGATACGATCCAATATGGTATCATCGCTCTCTGCCGAAGGATTCGTTCGATCCATAAGATTTTGTTTGAGATGCGTAAGTGTCAGCGTCGAGACGTGACTCTTCAAGTGGTGATGTGGAGTGCCCCGCTGATGATTCCGCGACGGACGTGGCCGATGTATCGTTTGACGTGCCGTTCGCCAACTCAGGGAGGTGCCACACTCGCCCGGCACGCGGCAATCTCGACATGGCCTGCCGATCACGACGGCGCACATGGGATCGACGATCAAGTTCGTGAACGGTCGCTTGAAAGGGATGGAGTGGGCCGAAGAACCCGCGTCGAGCGCCGCTACGGCGAGACCGCGATCTGGCCCAACGAGTCGCCGATGACGATTTGTGGCCCGGCGCCGCGAATGCACAAACTCATGATCCAGCCGCTGCTTCGTGGTTCCTCGCGGCGTACCGCGCCGAGATCGGCGTCAATCATTCGGAGCTGGCCATCTTTGGAGCCGCTCCAGAGGATTCCGGCCTCGTCCCAGCCCACACAAAACGCCGGCGCGGGATGGCGAACGATTCGCACCATGCGGCCAATCTCCGGCTGCCAGATGCGCACGGTGCCGTCGCCACCTGCCGACGCCAAATAACTCGGCCGCCGCTCCGATCCAGCCGCGGCCGGCTCGCGAAACGACAGCCCGTGTACCGGCCCGAGGTGATTCGTCATCGCTCGCACGAGTTGCCAGTTCGACGTGTCCCAAACGCGAATCGTCTGGTCCGCGCTGCCCGAGCAAATCAGCTTGCCGTCCGGCGCGACCGCGAGGCAGAGCACGGGGCCGGAATGTCCGGTGAGCGTCGCCCGCAATTCGCCGGTCGCCGAGTCCCACACGCGCACCGTTCGATCAGCACTGGCCGTGACGATCGTCTTGCCGTCGCCCAGCCACTCGGCCGCGTAGACCACGTCGTCGTGGCCTTCGAGCTGCCGCAGGCGTTTTCGTTCGGGCCACGACCACAGTTCGACCTCGCCGCTCTCCGCCGGGCTGCCGCCGGCAACCGCGAGCAGCGATCCATCGGGCGAGAAGCTCAAATGATGGACGTGGTCCAAGCCGGTCGCGATCGCTTGATCCGACTCGCCATCCCACGCACGAAAGGCGAGGCCCGCCTGCGAGCCGCTCACATAACCGGCGCCGTCGGGCGTCGCGGCCAATGCCGTGATCGTCGGCATGCGGATCTGCGATGGCTGCTGCGCCGGCAGCGAACCAGGAATTAACAGGAAAATGGACAGGAATATCGGCGACAGGAAAACCAGAGCGGTTGCAGCTCTTTTTTGGATCATTTTCCTGTCAGCCATTTTCCTGTCTTATGTCAGGCACTCGGAAATCACCTGCCCGCCCGGCGACACCTTGACCGGACGTCCGTCGGCCGTGTGGAACTCGCGTTCGGGGTCGACGCCGAGCAGCGTGTAGAACGTGCGCGCGAGGTCGGTCGGCGAGACGGGTCGGTCGGCGGGTGCCTCACCGCGCGAGTCGCTCGCGCCGACGACCTGCCCGCCGCGCACGCCGCCGCCCGCCAGAAGCACGCTGAACGCGCGCGGCCAGTGATCGCGTCCCGCGGCCGTGTTCAGTTTCGGTGTGCGGCCGAATTCGCCCATCACTAGCACCAGCGTCTCGTCGAGCAGGCCGCGCTGCGAGAGGTCGTCGAGCAACGCCGACAGCGCCTGATCGAGCAGAATGATCTTGCCGTTTGAGCCGCCGACGTAACCCTCTTTCAGCTCGCGGTAAATCTGACCGTGCGTGTCCCAGCCGTTGTCGGTCACCGTCACGAACGGGCACCCAGCCTCGACCAGCCGCCGCGCGAGCAGACAGCTCTGGCCGATGCGATGCGGCCCGTATTGCTGCCGCACGGCCGGTTTTTCCTGCGAGAGGTCGAACGCCCGCTTCGCCTCCGGCGAGAAGATCAGCCGGTACGCTTGCTCGAACTGCGCGTCGCGGTTCTGGCGGATCGCGCTCTGTTCAACCTGCTCGCTGAGCCGATCGAAGTCCGCAAGGAACTCACGCCGCCGCGCCAGCCGCGCCGCGTCGAACCCGGCCGGCATCTCCAGATCGCGCACGCGAAAGTCCGGCTTGCTCGGATCGCCGCCGACTGCGAACGGCCGCGTCGCGCCTGGCAAATACCCGTTAGCCGCCTCTTCCGACGCCGACGGCACCGACACGTACGCCGGCAGCGCGGACGCCGCCGCGTGCTCATGTCGCGCGTGCGCCACGACCGACCCGTAGCTCGGATACGGCAGCACCGGCGTCGGCTTGTAGCCCGTCAGCAGATAATGCCGGCCGAAATTGTGCTCGCCAAGTTCCGACGTCATCGAGCGAATGATGCACGCGCGGTCCATCATCGTCGCAAGCCGCCGGAAGTGTTCGCAGATTTGCACGCCCGGTACGTTTGTCGCCGCCGGCTTGAAATCGCCGCGCACTTCCGCCGGCGCGTCGGGCTTCAGATCGAACGTGTCCAGATGACTCGGCCCGCCGTCGAGCCAGATGAGAATGCAGTTCGGCAGCCGGCCGCCGCGCCCGCTTCGCCTGGCTGCCTCCACTCGCAGCCGCAGCGAGTCGGCCACGCTCAAGCCGAGTGCCGACAGACTGCCGATCCGCAAAAACTCCCGCCGGTTCACGCCATCGCAGCGTCGCATGAATGATCCTCCCGTGGCCGCAAGCTATTCGAGCAACTCTTTCCAGCTTGAAACGTGCAACAGACGAGCGACCATGCTCGCTAGCCGGTCGACGTCGTTTACCTTTTCGATGGCCGACCGTGTCCGCGTGTTGGGCCGGCCGAAGCGCTCGGTTCCAATAAGCAACAAGTTTTCCCGTTCTGCTTCCACGCGGCCCTCCACGCGGCCTTCTACTCGGCCTTCCTCCAGGATCGCTTGATACGTCGTTGATTCTTTCATCGCTCGCACTCCTCGCAACAGTGTCTGCGTCAAGTCGGCCGGGTACCGCAGTCCCATCAGAATGTAGGTCGCGGCCCAAAGGTGGGCGGCGTTGCCCGGTGTGGACTCCGCCGCCAGACGCTCTTTCATCTTATCGACTATTTCCGGCAACTGTCTCCGCGAGACGTTGCACAGCGGCGCCAGTGGCAGCGTGCCCAGTCCACCCGCCACGATCGACTCGACGGGCCGCTGCCAAATCCGCAAGACGTCGTAGCGAAACTGAACGCCGCCGCGGCCGTGCGGCGATTCGTACTGAAATTCGCCCGTCAAGCCCGGATCATCCGCCGCCGGCCGCAACAGAATCACCGCGCTGTGTACCGGCACTTCGTGACGCCCGAACAACAGCACATTATACCGCAGCATGCGCCGTACGAGCGACGCGTCGCGGCTCGCCTGAAATTCCAAGTGCAAGATCCACGGCCGGCGCCCGCCCACGCGCAACACCTTGTCGGCCTCGGCCGTCACCGTCGCCACGTCGGCATCGATCACCGCAACCGGGCCGGCGGCGGCGAACCCAAGCTGAGCCAGCCAGTCGGCTGGATACGACTCGACCAAATCCTTGACGGCGGAATCGTATCGCTTGGCCATTAGTGATTCGTGGCAAACTCCGACGAGGTCAACATCGCCCAGACGAAGTCCTGCACGAGTTCGACGCGGCCAGCCGCGCCGCCCTCCGCCAGCCGTTTCGCCCAGTGCCGCAACTCATCTGGGCTGGGCGACCGCGATAACGCCAGCCGGTACAGATCGGTCACCATTTCTTCGTCGCTGCGCCGATCGTTGAGCATTTGACGCAGCCGCCCGTCGGGGTGATCAATCTTCGCGTTTAGCCACGGTCCGTTGATCGTGTGCAGCGTGAGCGGCAGCGAGCCAGCGGCCTGGCCGGCCGGTGCCGTCGAACACTCCGCGTCGCGCGGGCAACGGCCGAGCAGGTCGAGCGGCATCGACGCGACGCGCGAGTCGCCCAGCGAAGTGGCCGCAGTGCCTAGCGGCAGGTCGCCGAGCTTTTCGGGGACGCCGGTCACTTCGGCGATCGCATCGATCAAAACGTGCGGCGGCAGCGGCCGGACCAGTGCCTTCGAGTAAAACCGATCATCGGATCGATTGCCCGCGACCGAGATCGAACTCCGCTGATAGGCCTCCGACGCCACGATGGTTCGAATCGTGTGCCGCACGTCGAAACCATGCTCGACGAAATCACGGGCCAGCGCGTCGAGCAATTCTGGATGCGTCGGCGGGTTCGTCGCGCGGTGGTCGTCGATCGGTTCGACGAGGCCGCGGCCCATCAATTCGCTCCAAACGCGATTCACCGCCGCACGAGCGAAAAACGGGTTGTCGGACGCAGTGAGCCACTCGGCGAGTTCCTTCCGAGCGCCTTCGGTCGATCCGAGAAATTGATCGCCAGGAATGCGCGGCGTGGCCGGCTGCCCAGTCTTCGGGTGAATCACGTCGCCACGCGGCAGGAGTCTCACGTCGCGGCCGCGGTCAATGCGGGCGAACATGGCCGCCAGCCCGTGGTAGTCGTCCTGCGTCCAGCGGTCGAGCGGGTGGTTGTGGCAGTTGGCACATTGCAACCTCACTCCGAGAAACACACGGCTCACGTGTTCGGCCTGCGTTCGCGCATCGTTCGGCACTCGCGAAAAGTTCGCCGGGCCGACTTGGTGCGCGTCTCCCAGAGTCAGCAACATTTCGCGAGCCATCGCGTCGAGCGGCGTGTTCTGCGCCACGCACTCGCGGACCCAACGATGAAACGCCGCGGCACCCTCCGGCTGCAACCGCCGCGACTCGATCCGAAGCAGGTCGCCCCAGTTGTAAGACCACAGGTCCACAAACTCCGGCCGTTCCATCATTTGCTCGACAAGCGTCGTCCGTTCCGGCGAGCGGAGGGCGTCAGCCCTCTGATCCGACCGAGCATCAGGGGGCTGACGCAACCCGCTCGCCACGAACGCGTCAACTTCCGCCGAGTCCGGCAACGTGCCGATCAGGTCGAAGTAGATTCGCCTTACAAGGGTCACCGCGTCGGCGCGCGGCGAGTGCGGCAGGCGGAGTTCGTCGAGCGTTCGATTCACGTGATCATCGACGAAGTTGGCCCGCGGCCGTTCGCCAGCAAGCGTCGCATCACTGAGCGGCACGGTCACCGTGACGGCGGCGACCTCGCCCAGGAAACGCACCATCACCGTATTCTGTCCGCGTCGTCGTGCCGTCACCTCGCCGCGCGGCGAGACGTCGAGGGCCGCCGCGTCGGCCGCCGTGAACACGGTCCAGCGCGTTACGTCTTCGACGGATTGCTGATTGGTGATCGCTGATTGCTGATCGCCGACAGCGGCCTCGAAATGGGCGAGCACGCGAACGGACACCGTGTCGCCGAGCTTTTCGAGCCGCTGCGACTTTGGCACAACATCCAGCTTCACGAGCCGCCGCCCCGCCCCGCGCGGAGCGCCCGCCGCGATCCAGTCGCGCACGATTTGAAACCCGTCACCGCCCGGCTGCAATCGCAGCCCGCCCTCATGATCCACATCCAGCGACGGCTTGCGCAGCACGAGACTCTTTTGCGAGTGCGCCCGGTTCACGCGCCGCCCTTCGAATTCATTTACCAAACTGTCGTAGTCGGCCTGCGAATCGTACCCCAATAGCGACAACTTGAATCCGCCGCGCCCGATCGCCGCGCCGTGACACGAGCCGCTGTTGCAGCCGGCCTTGGTGAGGACGGGAACGACTTGCGTCTCGAAGTCAGGAGGATTCGGTCGGTCGGAGCTGCTACGGGTTGAATGGCCGGACGGAGCGAGTTCCTTCTGTTGCGCCGCATTGCAATGCAGCAGCAAACAGCCGCTGAGTCCGAACGCCGTAAGAACGATCGCTCTCATTCCTCAGACCTATTCTCGTGCCAGCTTCTTGATCGACGTCTTGGCTGCGTCCGAGCCATACCCGAGGTGGGCGATGCGGACGGCGAATTGTTTCAGGTCGTCTTTGCGTTGCGGGTTGTCGCCGGCCCATTTGAGCATGGCCTCATTGATTTCCTTCACCGACGCTTCGTCGTTACTTGGCTGAATCATCTTGCGCATGAGGCCGATCAGTTCCGGGTCGTCGGGTGTGCGGCCGGGCAATTCGGCGCCGGGCTTTTTTGGCGTGCCGACGCTGCGGCTCGGCGCATCACGCGACGCGGCCGGCGCGGCGGGCAGTGCCGGCTTCTTGAGCGGCGACGGCGCGGGACTGCCTTCGAGCTTGGCGATCTTCGCGCGGCTGTCGTTCAGAGCGTCAATCAATTCGCCAACGAGCTTCTCGAGTTCGGCGACCCGCGCGATCGCCCGCGCGTGGTGTTCCTGGTCGAGGCTCTTGAGCCGCGCGACTTCGTCTTCGAGTCGTTTCATCGACTCGGCCGCGGCGACTTGCGGCCGGTCCGTGGTCGGCGTATCCGTCTTCGCCGGAGGCCGGGCCGGTTCGCGACGCATGTTCGCGCGGTCCGCGCCCAACTCGGCGAGCGTCGGCGGCGTCTTGCCCACGAGCTTCGCCATCGCTTCAAGAATCTTCGGCGCGTCCGTTTCGTTCGGCTGAGTGATCGCATAGTTCGCGACGACCTTGTTGTCTTTCGCGACCAAAATCGTCAGCGCGACCTTGCGGTTCAGCCCGTAACTGCCCGGCCCTTCGATGCCGTCCAGCGAGATGCTGATCGGCGACTTGAATTGGATCGCGCCCTGCACCGCGCGCACGCGATCTTCCGCCGCCGAGCGGTCAGCCGCGAGCCAAACCAAGTGCGTGGCGAAGCCGTCCTCTGCCAGCTTCGCGCCGTACAGATCGAGCGGCCGCATCAGTTGACTGGCCGGCCGCGTTAGCTCGTGTACGAACATCACGAGCGCAGGGCGGCCCTTGATCTCCTCGATCACGTCAAAGTCTGTCCCCGCCTGCGAGCCGGTGATGCCAAGCACTTTGAACGGCGGCGTCTTCTCCCCCGGCTGCGGGCCGGAGAAAACCTTTTCGTCCGTCTGGGCGACCGCGGAACCGGCGAGGCAGAGCGTCACGAGACCAAACACGATGCGCGACATGTGAAATCCTCCATTAGGGTGCGGGTGATTCTACCGCCGTCGCGCGAGATTGTCATGCACGATCGCGAGAATACCGGCTAAAGCCGGCAGATGGTACACCATAGATTGTAGAATAAGCCAATCATGTCATTCCGTGTTGCTCTCACTGGCGATTTCCTCGACGAGGCCGGCAAGCCGGCGCACGGCGATGTTGGGCTGTCGATTTTCGAGAGCACGCCGTTTGTCGAGTTTCACTTCCTGACCGAGCAGAGTCCGACGCGCGGCGACGCGACGTACTGGCAACGGTTCTATTCGCTCGAAGTGACGGCCGATCAGATCGCGGGCGTCGATGGCCTGATCGTGCTCAGGCCGTGGTTGCGCCGGACGGCGTTCCGCGACGGAGCTCGCGATCTCGTGGTGGTCGGCCGCTCGGGCGCGGGCTACGACAAGATCGATCTCGATGCGTGTACGGACAACGACGTGGCGGTGTTCAACGCCCCGGACGCGCTCAATCATTCGACGGCCTCGACGGCGCTCCTGTTCATGCTCGCGCTGGCCAAGCGGCTGCGGGAACAAGACCGCATCACGCGAGCGGGCCGCTGGGACTTGCAAGCGAGCGTGCTGGGCCACGAGTTGACGGGCCGCACGCTCGGCATCGTCGGGCTGGGCCGTAGCGGACGCGAACTGGTGCGGCTGGCCGCGCCGTTCGCGGTGCGGGTCGTCGCGTATTCGCCGCACGCGGACCCGGCCGAGGCCGCGGCACTCGGCGTGACACTCACGAACCTCGACGACGTGTTTCGCGAATCGGATTTCGTCAGCGTACACGCTCGGCTGACTGATGAGACGCACGGCATGATCGGCGCGCGACAGCTTGGCCTGATGAAGCCGACGGCCTACTTCATCAACGTGGCCCGCGGCGAACTTGTGGACCAGTCGGCGCTCGTCGCCGCACTCCGCGACCGCCGCATCGCGGGTGCCGCGCTCGACGTGTACGAAACCGAGCCGCTGCCGGCCGACGACCCGCTCATCCAACTCGACAACGTCGTACTCACGCCGCACTGGTCGTGCTCGACCTCCGATGTCTGGCTCGCGACCGGCCGAGTGATGGCCCGCGGCATGATCCGGGCCGCGTGCGGCGAAGTGCCTGAAAACGTGGTGAATCCCGACGTACTCGCGCGACCTGGCTTTCAAGCGAAGCTGTCGCGGTTTCGTGCAAACGCTCGAATCCAAACGGCGAGCTGACCCGGTGTTCGAGTTGAGTGGTTTCGCGTCGCAGCTTCAGGCGAAGACTTCGATGCCTTTGAGCGCGGGAGCCGGCAGCGGCACGTCGCAGCCGGCACAGGCGTCGCGATCCATCGGGACACGGCGCGCGCACGACGGGCAGTTGTCGAGGACGGGCCAGCGGCGGTGCACCAGAAATCCAATCCAGCCCGGCAGGCCGAGCAGCAGGACGAAGACGCTCCACGCGACAATCTCACTGCGGCTCAACGCGAAACGCACGCAGCGACGCAGACTGATCCACGCCAGGATCGCGCCGAGAAGATGCGCGCCGATGAGTGCGGGCCAAAAGTCCACGACCTGCGGCGAGTCCGGCGCCGCGGCATGCGGTGCGTCCGCGGCAAAACACGCCATCGTCGCGAAAAATGCGTCGAGCAACGCCGCTGATGGACAGAAACCGAGTGCTATCGCGTTGGCCCACTCGAAACCCGAGAACGCATCATGTCCAGCCTCGTACTCGAATTGTTGAAGTGCGATCTCTTTCGTGCTCTCAACCGCACCATCCGGTTTGATCAGATAGATCGTGTC
>Ga0247727_10020388_pt1 | contig 10142 bp, 13 predicted proteins | sample WisWelCaveWW1625_FD_202498 | JGI IMG/M metagenome (GOLD analysis project Ga0247727, IMG submission 202498) | Biofilm microbial communities from Wishing Well Cave, Virginia, United States - WW16-25 | ecosystem: Environmental > Aquatic > Deep subsurface > Groundwater > Cave microbial mat | place... | reverse complement strand
CTCATCACGCGTGACTCGTCACTGTCTTGCATTCCGGTCAAACGCTCCGGCATACTTTAGCAGAGTGAGATGAACCTATGAGCGACCATCAGGCCTGTCTGGTTCCGAACTGCAGACACAAGTCCTACGCCCCGGCGGGCACCGGCACGGCCTGCAAAGAACATTTTCTGGATTTCCTGAATTGGCGGCGGAAAAAGGGCGCACAGATGTTCTTAAAATATGCCGCGATGACGATGCCGGAGCGGGATGTCGTGGCCACCGAGTGGGCCAAGACCGTCAAGGTCGAGTAACCGCACCTGCCTTTGCTCGCCGTTTCGAACCATACTGTTATCGCACGACAGGAGAGCCGTGGTGGTGGATGATCTTCCACTCCTCCCCCACGCGCTCGTAGAGATTCGTCGCCAGCACCTGGCTTTCCTGCTTCTCATCCGCCGATTGGCGGGCCGTGATGTTTTCCGTGCAAATGACCCAGGCCAGGTCGCCAGCGACCTGAATCTGAATCTCCGTCAGCTCGAACCGCATGGAAAAGGTGTTGTTGAAGATCAGCACCCAGGAATCGCGCACGGCAGGCCAGCCGACCCGGAGCGCCCATCCCGGATGGATGCAGGTCACGTACTCCTGGGGCGCCCAGATGCGATCCATCTGAGCGATATCCAGGCTCTCGAACGCCTCGTAGAACGCCTGGTTGGCGCGGGTGACTTCCTCAATTCGCTCTTTGATCATAGAGGGATGCCCCGCTCCGCAGCACGCATGCACGTGCTGCGGGCCGAGGAACGAATGAACGGAGAACTCAGCAGGAACCGGAAGAACGCCTGACCGATCGGCTAGTTGCTCACTTCGCCCTTCAAATCACCGACCGGCGCATTCTCCTTCTTCGGCTTCTCGGTCTTCATGGCACCGACCTTGGCTTTGGCCTTGTCCTCCTGGGCCTTCTTCATCGCCTCTTTGGCTCGTTGATCATGTTCCTTCTTGGCTTTCTCCTTGTCCGGGTCCGCCTTCTTCTTCTCGGCGAACACCGGCGTTGGGGCCAAGGAACCGGTCACAAATGCACAGGCGGTGAGGATCACGAACGCCATGGCAAAAATGCGTTTCATAAAAGCCCTCCTTGATAAAGTGCGCCGGCTTTCCGCGGTGTTATTGCCCAAACCCTGGCAAGAACTTTCTAACCGATTCGCCCTGCTGTTTCAAGCTTTCCCCCCGTTGTCCGATACGGCCCAACGTGCCGATTGCCAATTCACCAGCCACACGCCGGCGAGAATCAGCGCGATCCCGGCAAGCTTGGTCGCATCAAGCGTCTCACTCAGAATCATCACCGACAACAGCAGCGCCGACACTGGAATCAAATTGATAAAAATCCCCGCTCGCGACGGCCCGACGCCCTTGACGCCGTAGAGCCAGGCCTGTTGCCCCAGCGCGGTCGGAAACACGACGAGAAACGCCACGGCCAGCCACGCGGAAGGAATCACCGAGTCCATCCCGGCGACCATTGCCTTCTGGTCCGTCCAGAGCAACGGGACCTGCGGCAACAGGGAAAAGAGCAATGTCGTCCAGTTGACGGTCAGCGGGGAGAACTGTTCCATGATCTTCCGCCCGCCGATGGAGTAGAGCGCCCAGCAGACCTGCGCCAGAACCACGAGCACGCCTCCCAGCCAGGGATTAGCACCTGCCTCGCCAGATGACCCAGCACTGGACACCATGGCCACGCCACCAAACGACACGGCACAGCCCAGGGCCACTACACGAAACGGCAGATCGCGAATCAGCAGCGAAGACAGCAGCGCGGTGATGGCCGGGGCCGCGCCGATGATGACCCCGCCAACGGCCGCTTCGACATACCGGAGGCCGAACAGTGTCAGCAAATGGTTGCCGAGCACGCCAAGGCTCAGCGCTGCCAGCACGGCAAGATCGCGCGCCGCGAACCTGGTGGTCCGTCCCTCCTGCCACCACCAGAACGGAACGAGCAGCGCCAAAGCGCCCACGCCGCGCAGGAGCGAAACTTCGATGACCGACAGGGAGCCCAGCGCCCATTTCTGCGCGACGATCGAACCACCCCAGGCCACCGCCGCAAACGTCAGCGCGCTGAAGGCCGTCAGGTCGGACGATTTGTTCATGCGCTTGGCTTCGGCTTGACGACTAGGACGCCGTCTCGGATCGTGACCAGCACCGCGTCAACCCTCGGATCCGCTGCCACGACCCGATTCAACTCTTGAATGGCCGCTGTGGATTGATCCGGCGGAGGCTGCTTCAGCACATCCCCCGACCAGAGGACATTGTCGATCAGGATCGCTCCGGTGGCCGACACCAGCTCGAGCGCCCGCCGATAGTAGTGGAGATAGGTCGTCTTGTCCGCATCAATGAAAATCAGATCGAACGGGCCGGACACCCCGCGCAGAGTGTCCAAAGCCGGTCCCATTTTGATCTCGATCTTGCCGCCGTGCTGGCTCTTGGCAAAATACCTTCTGGCCAGAGCTGCCGGTTGCTCGTCGATCTCGCAGGTGATGACCCGACCGTTCGCCGGCAGGGCTTCGGCAAAGCAGAGCGCGCTGTAGCCGGTGAACATGCCGATCTCCAACACCCGCCTGGCGCCGACCAGCCGCACCATTATCTTGAGAAATGCGCCCTCCAGCGGGCCGACGACCATCTGCGGAAATTCCATCGTGCGCCGGGTTTCCTCCCGCAACAGGCGGCATACGTCCGACTCGGCCCAGGAGTGGACCTCGGCATACTCCTCGATGCCCGGCAACGTCAGTGCTTTCATAATCAGTACCCCATCGCCGCGTTCAGTTTCGCAAGCACGGCCGGCGGCAGGGTCAATTCGCTCTTGACCTCGATCCGGTGCGGCACCAGCAACGTCGTGTGAAACGAGATGTCGCGGATGGCCAGCTTGAACTCCGGCTGCTCGGGCGTGCTCAGCTCAACCGCCTCGACCGAATTCGTGATCGCGCCCGTGTCTTGCGGCGCGTAGTTCGCCGCCACCGCCTCCAGAATTCCCAGCGCCTGTTCGTCGGCCTCGACGCCCTTGGCCGACTCCTGCAGCAGCGCGATGGCGTCCCGCGCCTCCGCCGACACACTGAAATTCTCCACCCGCTCCTTGCGCCGCAAGGACATAAGATCGTTATCCAGGTCCTTGCTGAACGCGCCGTAGGCGAAGCGAAAAAACTCGAAATGGAAGCCCCGGATGCCTTTCGTGAACATCTGCAGCTCGCACAGAAACGCCAATTGCTGAAGCTTCACGTCGTTCAACAGCCCGTGCGGCTCGGCCAGATGCAGCAGATAGAGGAGCAAGGCGCGGTCGACGGTGATCTGGTCCGGTTTGCGCATGGCGGGGACTATAGTGCGCCTTTCGAACGGGCGTCAATGCTGTTATTTCCGTACTTGACGGACTTTCATAAATTGGTTTTTAATACCCGCATGCCGGTCCGGGCGCACATGACCAAGCTTCCCAAGGAGATCAGCGTCCTGAAGGACCATCTCGCCAAGCACCAACTCAAGCTCACCCGGCAACGCGAATACATTCTCCATGCCTTTCTCCACAACGAGCACATCACCGCGGAGCAGATGTACCGCCAGTTGGCCAAGAAAGACCCGCACATCGGATTGGCGACCATCTATCGCACGCTCAACCTGTTCTGCGAGGCTGGCCTGGCCCAGGCCCGCCACTTCGGCTCGCAGACGCAATACGACAACGTCGCCCACAAGGGCCACCACGACCACCTGATCTGCACCGGCTGCGGCAAGATCGTGGAATTCGAGAACGAGGACATCGAGCGGCTGCAGGAACAGGTGGCCGCCAAGAACGGCTTCGCCATCAAGACCCATAAGCTCGAGCTGTACGGCCTCTGTTCCCACTGCCGCCATTAGCAGGATATTGAAAAAGGCCGCCAGCATACCAAACTTCGTTTGAGCCGTTCGCCCAGAGAATGACTCTTGGCGCACGGAGAGACCCCTTCAGTGATGTCCTCCCAGAAAACTTTCTAATCATCCTACTGACAAGATTTCCCACCGCCATTCATTGACGCTCACCCCTTTTTTTGTTATCGTCTTGAGACGATGAATCAATTTCATTTTCATTCCCGTTCTGCCTGGAGAGGACTGCCGCTCCTCCTGGCCGTGCTCGCGGTAGTGGCGACGGCCACGGCGGCTGAGCCGGACCGGCTGGTCGTCTACTCCGGCCGGGCGGAGCGGCTGATCAAACCGGTGCTGGACACGTTCCAGGCCAACACCGGCGTCCAGGTGGATCTCCTCTCCTCCGGCACCACGGAGCTCGTCAACCGCCTGCAGACCGAAGGCGAACGCACGCAGGCCGACGTATTTCTGACCAACGACGCGGGCAGCCTGGAGCGGGCCAGGGAATTGCGCCTGTTGCAGCCGTTGACCCTCCCGGACGTCGAGCGGGCCATCCCCGCCACCTACCGGGCCGCGGACAACAGCTGGATCGGGCTCTCCGGACGGCTCTGGGTCGTGGTCTACAACAAGAATCTGGCGAAACCTTCTGACGTGACATCGCTCCTGGACCTGGCCGATCCCAAATGGAAAGACAAGATCGCAATCCCCAACGCCGGCAGCGAATACCTGCAGGCCGGCGTGTCGGTCCTGAAGGCCGCCTACGGCGACGACCGCGTCCGGCAATTCCTGCAGGGCCTGAAAGCCAACGCCAGCACGCAGGTCTACGGCAAAAGCTCGCAAATCGTGGAGGCGGTTGCGAAAGGCCAGGCGGTGCTGGGCATCGTGAACCACTACTACATCTACCGCCATCTGGCGACGCAGCCCGACGCGCCGATCGCGCCGCTGGTCACGGATCAACAGGCGGGGGGGATGGGCGCGATTCTCAACGTCGCCGGCATCGGCGTCACGGCCCATGCCAGGCACCTCGAGCCGGCCAAGCGGCTCGTCGCATTCCTGGCCTCCGAAGCGGGGCAAAAACAGTTCGCAGATTTGAACAAAGAATATCCGCTCCGGTCGGATGTGGCCGCCGATCCGGCGTTGCCGGAGCGCAAAAAGCTCCGTACAGCGGCCGTGCCGCTGGCCAAACTCAGCGAGCTGCGCGAACCGGCCATGACCCTCATCGAGCAGGCCGGGTTGCGGTGATGACCTCTGCGACGGCATCGCTCCGGCACACGCTCCCCCATCCGCTCTCGCTGCTCGCCCTGGGAACGGCGTGCCTGCTGGCGCTGCCCCTCGTCTACGTCTGCTACCTCGCGCTGACGGCTGATCCGGCTATCTGGTTCCGGCTCTGGACCACCCGCCTCCCCGAATTGCTCTCCAATACCGCCTGGCTGGCCGCCAGCGTGGCCGCCGGCACGTTCCTGTTAGGCGTCTCGCTGGCGTGGGTGGTGGTCCGCTACGACTTTCCCGGCCGACGGATGTGGGAATGGGCGCTGGTCCTGCCGCTGGCCATGCCGACCTACGTGCTGGCCTACGTCTACTCCCACGTCCTGGGCCTCGGTGGACCCGCCGAGCAGATCCTACAGACCCTTGCAGGACCCGGCGCCCGCGTCATGTCGCCGCACAGCTACGCCGGCGCCACCCTGGTCATGATCCTGGACACGTTCCCCTTCGTGTATCTGCTGACGCGCGCGGCGCTGCTGAATTTCAACGTGTCCTTCGACGAGGTCGCCCGCTCGTGCGGCGCATCCCGTCTGCGTCGGCTGCTCGGCGTCATACTCCCGCTGCTGCGTCCCGCCATCGTCGCGGGCCTGTCGCTGGTCATCCTCTACGTGGTGTCGGATTTCGGCGCCGTGTCGCTGCTCCGCTACCAGACGCTGACCTACGCCGTGTACCAGCAACTGACCGGGCGGTACGACACCGGCGCAGCCAGCGTCCTGAGCATCCTGCTGGTCCTGTTCGCGCTGTTGTTTCTCGCGGCCGAGCGATGGTTCCGCGAGCGCAGCCGCTTTTACCAGACCTCCGGACGGTACCGCTCGCTCGAGCGCCGTCCCTGCGGGACGCTGGGAACCACGCTGATCACGTTGTACCTGTCGCTGGTCCTGGGTGCGGCGTTTCTCATGCCGGCCTGGCTGCTGGTGCGCTGGAGCTCCTCGGCCCTGCTGCAGGGCGCCGTGGACGCGCGATTTTTCGGATTCGTGTGGAACAGCGTGTTGCTGTCGGGCCTCGCGGCGACCGCCGCGGTCCTCATCGGCCTGCCGCTGGCCTACCTGGCCTGCCGCCGCCCGTCGCGCTTGCATCTGCTCTGCTTGCACACGGCCTATGCTGGCTACGTTCTGCCGGGGCCGGTCGCCGCGCTGGCGCTCCTCGTCCTGTTTTCCCAACTGGCGCCCTGGTGGTACGGCACGGCGCTGGTGCTCGTGCTGGCCTATGTCGTGCATTTCCTGCCGGCCGGCTTGCAGTCGCTGGAGCCGGCGCTGCAACAGGTCAACCCCAATCTCGAAGAAGCGGCGCGGAGCCTCGGCGAGAGCCCGTTGCGCGTCCTGCGCCGCATCACCCTGCCGCTGATCAAGAATGGTTTTCTTGCGGCGTGGGTGCTGATGTTTTTGCAGAGCATGAAGGAATTGCCGGCCACGCTGCTGCTGCGGCCGGTCGGGTTCGATACGCTGGCCGTGCGTGTGTGGCTCGAAGCCAGCGAGGAATATTATCAACTGGCCGCACCCTCGGCGCTGCTGATCGTGCTCCTCACGTTGCCGGCGCTGTGGCTCCTGGTGGCCAAAGACTGGCGGGCGGCCTGATCGAGATGGCTCCGACGAAACAAGACAAGACGGTTCGCGTGAAGGACGCGCAGGGCGCGGCCCCGTCGCAGCGTCCGACCGTCCTGGAGCTCCGGGGTGTGAGCTGCGTCTACGGCAAGGACCGCCCGGCCATCACCGACATCTCGCTCGCGGCGCAGGAAGGGGAAATCCTGTGCCTCCTGGGCCCATCCGGCTGCGGCAAAACGACGACGCTGCGCGCGATCGCGGGCTTCGAATCCGTTTCGGCCGGGGAGATTTCTCTCGGCGGCCGGTTGGTGTCGTCGCCGGGATTCCGCGTGCCGGCCGAAGAACGCCGCGTGGGCATGGTCTTCCAGGAATACGCCCTGTTCCCCCATTTGCAGGTTGCCGAGAACGTCGCCTTCGGACTGCAGCATCTTTCCCGCGACGCACAGCAGGCGCAGGTGCGACACATGCTGGAACTGGTCGGCCTCCCGGATCTCGCGCGTCGCTATCCCCACGAGCTGTCCGGCGGGCAGCAGCAGCGCGTCGCGCTGGCCCGGGCGCTCGCCCAGCAGCCGGTGATCCTGTTGCTGGATGAGCCCTTCAGCAATCTAGACCCCGACATGGCCGGCAAGATGCGCCAGGACCTCCACGACCTGCTGCGGCACACGAAAACCACGACGATTCTGGTTACCCACGACCACGACGAGGCATTCGCGATGGCCGACCGCATCGCCGTGCTAAACGACGGCCGCCTGGAGCAGATGGACACCCCCGAAGCGATCTATCACACCCCCTCCACCCCCTTTGTAGCGGACTTCGTGGGACAGGCGGATTTTCTTCCCGGCACGATCGAGGACGGCCGGGTCACGACCGAAATCGGCGAGTTCCCCGTCCACACCGCCTACAGGGGCGGGCGGAACGTGGTCGTGATGGTCCGGCCGGACGACGTCCACATCGCGCCCCTGGTCAACGCAACGGCCTACATTCAAGCCCGGCTGTTTCACGGATCGGAAAATCTCTACACGATCAGCCTCCCGTCCGGCCGCACCGTCCACAGCAGCGAGCCGTCCACCACCGTCTATCCCGTCGGCACGCCGGTGGAACTGCAAGTCATCGCCACCCACACGGTGCTGTTCGATCGCAGCCGGAACCATCTGCCGTCGTCCTAGCCCGCGTTATTCATGAGGGTTCGTGACGAAACCGCTGAGACGCCATGCGAGACGGGCGCGTGGAGCCGCGAGGAAGGGAGGCAGCCTTGAACAGGCTGTTGACCGACCGAGTGGCGAGCCCGCCCGCCTGGCCGCGCCAAGCCGGCGGCCAGGCTTGTCGGAGCGGCGTATCGGCGGGTGCAGTAGAAGCCGTCATGAATAATGCGGGCTAAGGCCGCTCCGATAGTGGTTGACAGGATTCCCGTTCTTCTGGCAACCATAGGCGGCACAACGTCCGCATCATGCTGGATGCACGCGCATGGACGCCCTGAAAGACATCATTGATTACGGCATCATCTGGCTGCTGGGAGGCCTCAGCGTCTGGTCGGTCGCCGTCGCCGTCGAGCGCTGGCTGTTCTACCGGCGCGTCGATCCCTCGCAGTACCCCAATCTGCAGCTGCTGGAGATCGCGTTGACGCGGCGGCTGGTCGTGATCGGCACCGTGGCCGCCAACGCCCCCTACATCGGCCTGCTGGGAACGGTGCTGGGCATCATGCTGACCTTCCACACGATGGGCACCTCGGGCGCCATTGCGGTCAGGACTATCATGATCGGGCTGAGTCTCGCCCTCAAGGCGACCGCCGTCGGCCTCCTGGTGGCGATCCCCTGCGTCGTGATGAACAACGTGCTGCGCCGGCGGGTGAACGAATTACTGATGGAGTACGAGGCCAAACATGGAACGTGAGCTCGACCAGATCAACGTCATCCCGCTTGTGGACGTCATGCTGGTCCTGCTCGTCATCGTGCTAACGACCGCCACGTTCATCACCACCGGCCAGATTCCCGTGGACTTACCGAAAGCCAAGCAGGCCGGTGATCGCCGCGACGTGCCACTGGTCATCACGCTGGCGGCGAACGGCACGCTGTACCTCAATGATCAGCCGCTGACCATCGAGGGGCTTGCCGCCTCGCTGGCCACACGGACGCGGGAGTCGCTCGTCGTGGTGCGGGCGGATCGCACGACCCTGCTGGAGCGCTTCGTCCAAGTAGTCGACGAGGTGCGCGGGCTTGGCTTTCAGAAAATCAGCCTGGAGGTGGCGAAACAGTGAGAGCCTTCTCCCCTCTTGATGCGGGCGCGGCCCAGCGCCATGCGACCGGATGGATGGCCTCGCTGCTTGCGCACGGCGGCGCCGCTGGCATCGTGCTGCTGCTGGCGACAGGAATCCAGCCGCCACCGCCCGAACCATTCCAATGGAACGTGTCCCTCACGGAACCTGGCTCCGGACCGACCGCCGCGCACACGGCGCCGGCCCCACAGGCCGTGACTCCGCCGTCACCGGCGGTACCTGCTGAACCGGCTCCCGCGCCGGTCCGCATGACGGAGGCGCCGGCCGAGCCGGCGCCGGCTCACCGTCCCACTCCCGTCGAAGAGCCTCCGCCAGTTACCGCGCGCGCAACTCCCGCGCCTGCTCCATCGCCGGCGGCACAGGAGCCGGTTGCGACTGTTTCGCGGACCGCACCGGTGGAACCGCCGGCCGCGGCCCCCGCCGCTCAGCACAGCCCCGTTCCTTCGTCATCGGGATCTATGGAAGCGCGGGCTCAGACGTCCGAGCCGGCTTCGGCTCAGAGCGCGGCTTCCGGCACACCCGCCAAGCGGGACTATGGCTGGCTCGCGGAGGCGCTCTGGGGCCGTATCGAGCAGCTTAAGCGCTACCCGTCCGCCGCGCGGTTGAACCGGTGGGAAGGGAAAGTGGTATTGCGGGCCGTGATCAAGGCGGATGGCCACGTTGCGGATCTCAGGATCGCACAAAGCTCCGGCCACGACGTGCTCGATCAGGATGCGCTCGGCTTGATGCAGCAGGCCTCGCCGATCCCTCTCAAACAACCCCTGGGGCACCCCCAGGTGGTCGTGCACATTCCGATCAGTTATAAGCTCGAACAATAAAGGATCAGCCTTCCGACGGCCGGCAGGCGGGTGCGGCGAACGGACGACGCGCTCAGTTGCGGCAGGTCTGCTCGTTCCAATCGCGCAAGACGCCCTCCTTGTCAAACGAGAGGATATAGGTCCGGCAGTACTTGCTCTCCGCATAGCCGGCATAACTCGCCGTGGCACTTCCCCGGTCGTAATAGATCCACGTCTCCCCGCCGTTTTGCAGCGGCTCAGCTTTATGCGGAGGCCCGTAGCGTCGCGCGACCCTCTCCTGCGTGACCTCATTGACCCGGTCCTTGAAATACTGCGTTTCTATCAGCCCGCAGGACGTGGCGACGAGCACGAGTAGAACAAGGGCGGCACGACCGGCACGCAACTGCATCCAGTATTTACCGTGCCGGTTCATGAAAGCGAATC
>Ga0247727_10020387_pt1 | contig 10142 bp, 7 predicted proteins | sample WisWelCaveWW1625_FD_202498 | JGI IMG/M metagenome (GOLD analysis project Ga0247727, IMG submission 202498) | Biofilm microbial communities from Wishing Well Cave, Virginia, United States - WW16-25 | ecosystem: Environmental > Aquatic > Deep subsurface > Groundwater > Cave microbial mat | place... | reverse complement strand
AGACGTGCTTACCGGGCTGGCAGCGGGCGCAGGGGCGATCGGGCGCAAGCTGAGCCTGTCCTCGGCGACGGCCGACCAGCTCGACGAACTCCCCGGGGTGGGACCGATCACCGCGCAGAAGATCCTCGACTACCGAGCCGAGCACGGTCCGTTCAGATCAGTCGACGACCTGGACGCGGTGCCCGGTATCGGGCCCACGCGGATCGAGCAGCTGCGCGACCTCGTGACCCCGTGAGGCGAGTCGTCGAGCGACACTGGCCGTCGTTGCTGGTCGGAGCGGCTTGCGCCGGCCTCGCTGCCTCCAACGTCGTGTCGGTCGCCGGCGAGATCCTCGCCATGGCCGCGTGCGTTGCACTGGCTGCAATCGCTCTGCTCACCGAGAGAGCGCGCGTCGTTGCCATCGGAGCCGTACTCGCGATCGCAGGGCTCTGGTGGGGAGGCCTTCGGCTCGACGCGATGGCTTCGAGCTCGCTTGTCCACGAGATCGGCGAGTCAGCACCTGCGGAGCTCGTCGTCGTCGGCCCTGCGCGGACGACCTCGTGGGCGGTTCGCGTGCAAGCCGAGGTGAGGCGGTTCGGCGAAACTCGCGTCCGAGAGCGGGTTCTGCTCCTGCTCCCAGTCGGCCGATCGCCGCCGCGCGGCGCAATCCTCGAGACCGTCGTTCGCGTCACCGAGCCGCGCGAGCCAGAAGGTGGGTTCGACGAGCGGGCCTGGCTGTCGCGCCAGGGGATTCACGTCGTACTCCGCGGCGGCGCCTGGCGGCAGATCGGTGCGCGGGGAGGGATCGCAGGCGTCGGCGACCGCCTTCGGGATCGTGTCGAACGCGCCGTTGGGCATGGCGTCGGTGGCGTGCGTCGTGCGCTCGTCCTCGGTGTGGTTCTCGGAGAGGACGAGGGGCTCCCCGATCGCACGCGCGACGACTTTCGGGCGTCGGGTCTTTATCACCTGCTGGCGGTCTCGGGTCAGAACGTCATGTTCCTCGCCCTCGGGATCTACGGGCTCGGCTGGCTTCTGCGGCTTCCGCGCGTCGCGCGTGAGCTCGCGACGGTGGGCGGGATAGGGCTGTACGTGCTCGCGGTCGGCTGGCAACCGTCGGTCGTCCGGGCGGGAGTCGCGGGAGCGCTTGCTTCGCTGGCCTGGCTGGTGGCGCGGCCGCGAGACCGCTGGCACTTCCTCGCGCTGGGCGCGCTCGTGCTCCTCGTGTGGGCGCCGACAGCGGTGCTCGAGCCCGGGTTCCAGCTCTCGTTCGCCGCGGTCGCAGGGATCTTCGTCGGGGTGCCGCGAATGCGTGACCGCCTGGCGGGATATCCCTTGCCGCCCCGTCTGGCCGAGGGCCTCGGTGTTGCCGCCGTCTGCGGCGTGGTCACTGCCCCGATCGTCCTCCTCCACTTCGGTCAGGCTCCGCTGTACACGGTCCCGGCGAACGTCTTCGCGGAGCCTGCGGTTCCGCTCGTCCTCGGGCTCGGTCTCCTCGCAGGCGTTGCCGATCCCTTTGCACCTGGTGTGGCGGCCGCACTCGCGTGGCTCGCGGGCTGGGCTGCAGCGTGGCTGGAGCTCGTCGCGCGACTCTTCGCGTCGCTTCCGGCCGCGCAGATCGGAGTCAAGACGGCACTCGTGCTTGCGGTCGGCGTCGCAGCTCTCTGGGTGGCTGTGCATCACACTCGCACGTGGGCAGGGGGGCGCTTGCCCGCAGTGGCCACGGCTCTCGCCGGCGTCGTCGCCGTCGGGATGGCTGCGTGGTGGGCGGCTCGTCCTGTGCCGTCGTGGGATCAGCCTGCTGGGCTCAGGGTGACGTTTCTCGACGTCGGCCAGGGAGACTCGGTGCTGCTCGAGACGCCGAGCGCGCGCGTGCTGGTCGATCAGGGCCCGCCCGAGGCGAACGTCGCCGGCCAGCTGGCTCGCCTGGGAGTACGCTCGCTCTCGGCCGTCGTGCTCACGCACCCGCAGCGCGATCACGTGGGAGGCGCAGCGGACGTGATTCGGCAGCTTCGCGTGGGTGCAGTTCTCGACCCTGGGCTCGCGGCGACCGGCCCCGAGCGTGAGGAGGCTGTCGCGGCTGCCCGCGAACGCAACGTCCCCTTTCGCGTCGTGCGAGAAGGGTCGGTGTTCAGGGCAGGTGGGCTGGTTCTGCGCGTCCTCTGGCCGCCCGATCCAGGAACGCCCTCGGAGGATCCGAACCTCAACGCCCTCGTCCTCGTTGCGACGTATGGCGAAACAGACGTTCTGCTTCCTGCCGATGCGGAATCCGATGTCACCGCCGGCCTGCCGCTCAGCGGGGTCGAGGTCCTCAAGGTCGCCCACCACGGGTCCGCAGATCCCGGCCTCGACGACGAGTTGCGCGTGCTTCGGCCGCGAATCGCGGTGATCTCGTGCGGGCGGAACAACGACTACGGTCATCCGCGCGCGGAGACGCTGACCGCTCTCGCCGGCTCACCAGGGCTCGCCGTGTACCGCACCGATATCGACGGACAGGTCGTCGTCGAGTCCGACGGGCGGCAGCTTCGAGTCCGCACGCACGGCTAGGCGCTGATGTGAGAGAGGGCGCCGTGGCCGCGAAGCGGCCACCTTCAGGGATTTTCGCGCGAGCGGAATCTGCGCGAGCGGATTCCGCTCTTGCGCAAGAGCTAGGCTAGGAACCGCCTTGGCCGATGCTCCCGAAAAGCCGGTGTACCTGCTGACGGGCAGCGACCGCCCGAAGATCGAGACGGCGCTCACGCGGCTTCGCAACCACTTCGTCCCGGAGGCGATCGACGTCGCCAGCGCGCTGGACACCTCCGGCGAGAGCGCCGTCGCGCTCTGCAATGCCGGAAGCCTCTTCGGTGACACGAGGCTGGTCGTTATCGAGGATGTCGACGGTCGGCGCGACTCGGACGGTCGCCGCAAGGGCGGTTGGAAGGCCGCCGATGTCGAGGCCGTCAGCGGGTATCTGGCCAACCCCGCGCCCGATACCGTGCTCGCCCTCGTCGGCGAGGACGTCAAGAAGACGACCGCTCTCTCGAAGGCGTGCTCCAAAGCAGGGCAGATCCTGGAGTTTGCCGTCGCCAAGAAGAGCCTTCAGGGCTGGGTCACCGAGCAGTTCCGGCAGCGCGGCGTACAGGCCGAGCCTGAGGCAGCCGCGGCTCTCGTTCAGCTCGTCGGCGACGATCCGCAGGCTCTCGCCGCCGAGGTCGACAAGCTCGCAACGTGGGCGGCCGGCGAGCCCGTCGGAGAGCGTGAGGTCGAGGCGCTCGTCGCTTCTGTCGCGGACATGCCTATCTACGAGCTCACCGAAGCGTGGGCAACTCGCGACACGGCCCGTGCGCTCGGGGTGAGCGAGACCACGTTCGAACGCGAGTCACGGCAGCGCCGGGATACTGCCGCGCGCCTTGCCGGGGCTCTCGGCGGCCATCTCGGTCGGCTCCGCGCGATGAAGCAACTCGCCGCGGCCGGCGTCCGACCGAAGGAAGCGGCTGAGCGGCTCAAGATGAACCCGTTCTACGCCGGCAAGGTCTTCGGCCAGGCCGAGGGCTTCTCGGACGAGGAGCTGCACGAGGCCGTCGTGCGTCTCGCCGAGCTCGACGGAGCGCTCAAGGGGCAGAGCCGGCTCGCTCCGGATCTCGAGGTTCAGCGGGCCCTCGTCGACCTCACGCGTCGGCCGGGAGCGGCGCGGGTCTCGTAGCTGCGCTAGGAGGAGGGCGCGCCGGCGGCGATCTTCGCTGCCTGCGATTTCTTCCGTGCCGCTGTGTTGCGATGGAGCGCGCCGCGTGTCGTCGCCCGGTCGATCGTCCGGACGAGCTCGCGATGCTCGCTCGCTACGAGGTCGGCATCACCGTCGGCGGCGGCGGTCTCGAGGCGCTTCGTGAGCGTCTTGATCGTCGAGCGGTAGCGGAGATTCTCGAGGCGCTGCCTCGCCTGGATCCGGACGCGCTTTTTCTGTTGCTGGATGTTGGCCATTCGAGAAAACGCCCGCAGCTGCGGGCCGGGCGATGGTAGCAGGACCGACTGGGAGAATCGGCTCGGACAGCCCTTCGATGAAGAACCCCCCGGACACCACCACGCCTCCTCCCGCCGGGGAGGACGGCCATAGTCGCCGCATTGCGCGCTCGACCGCGGTGTTCTCGCTGGCGACGGCCATCTCGCGGGTGCTCGGCCTCATGCGCGAGATGGTCAGCGCCTACTACTTCGGAGTCGCCGGGCTCATCAACGCGTTCACGGTCGCCATTCAGATCCCGAATCTCGTTCGCGCGCTCGTCGCCGACGCCGCGCTCTCGGGCGCGTTCGTCCCGGTCTTCTCAGAGCTCCTCGAACGGGGCGAGAAGAAGCGCGCGTGGCGTGTCGCGTCGACCCTCTTCTGGCTGACGCTCCTCGTGCTGGGGGGCATCACTGCTCTCTTCATCCTGCTCGCGCCTCTTCTGATGCGGCCGTTCGGCGATCCCGGCGGCGACTTCGACCTCGCGGTCGGCCTCTCGCGCGTCCTCTTCCCGATCGTGGTGCTCCTCGGGCTCTCCGGGATCGTCGTCGGGATCCTCAACACGCACCACCACTTCGCGCTCCCTGCGCTCGCCCCGGTCGCGTGGAACTTGGTGATCATCCTCGGCCTCGTTATCGGCGTCCCGCGAATCGACGACGAAAGCGGCCAGCTCTACCTCTACGCAGGCGTCGTCGTCCTCGGGACGCTCGTCCAGCTGCTCTTGCCGATCCCGTGGCTGCGGCGGTTCGACGGCAGCCTCACGATGGTGATCGACTGGCGCGATCCCGCCGTGCGGCGTGTGCTCGCGCTGATGCTCCCGGTGACGCTCACGATCGGGCTCGTCAACGTGAACTTCCTCGTCGACACGCTGTTCGCGTCGCGGCTCCTCGACCCCGAGCTCGCGCCCGCCGCGATCGACAAGGCGTTCAGGCTCTACATGCTCCCGCAGGGCATCTTCGCCGTCGCGGTCACGACCGTCCTCTTCCCGATGCTCGCGCGCCTGGCCGCGAGGGGGGATACGGCCGGACTGCGGCGCTCGCTCGACGGAGGGCTTCGGCAGATCGCCTTCCTCCTCGTCCCGGCCGGCCTGCTCTCGATCGTGCTCGCGGAGCCGATCGTCCGTCTCGTCTACCAGCGCGGCGAGTTCACGGCCGAGGACACGGTGATCGTCGCGCAGTGCCTGCAGGCGTTCTCGATCGGCCTCGTCTTCAACGGCTGGATGCTGATCCTCAACCGCAGCTTCTACGCGGTGCAGACGAACTGGACGCCGACGGCGATCGCGCTCGGCGCGGTGGCGCTCAACGCCACGTTCGACACGATCTTCTATCGCCTCGGAATCTGGGGCATCCCGCTTGCGACGTCGACCGTGAACGTGGTGGCTGCGACCGTTCTCCTCGTGATGATGCGCAGGCGGGTCGGGCTCGAGCACGTCGGCCGCACGCTCGGAGTCGTCGCTCGCGTGGCCTTCGCGGGGGTGCTTGCGGCGGCGGCAGCGTTCGGCGTCTGGTACGGGCTCGATGCCTGGCTCGGCGAGTCCTTGATCGCGCAGGTCGTCTCGCTCGGAGGCGGCTTCGCAGCGGGCGGGCTCGTCTATGTCGGCGTCGCCCGAGCGCTCGGGCTGCGGGAGCTCGAGACGCTGCTGCTGTTGCGAGCCCAGCGCTCCGAGGCCTCCGACCAGCGCTGAGGCGGGGTCAGGTCTTGCATGGTGCACGGAACGTGCAACATGCAAGACCTGACCCCGCAAGACCGCATTCGCAACTTCGCGATCATCGCGCACATCGACCATGGCAAGTCGACGCTCGCCGATCGCGTCCTCGAGCTCACCGGCGCGCTCACGCAGCGGGAGATGCGCGAGCAGGTGCTCGACACGATGGAGCTCGAACGCGAGCGCGGTATCACTATCAAGGCACAGGCCGTTCGCGTGCGCTGGCGTGGGCATGAGTTAAACCTCATCGACACCCCCGGTCATGTCGACTTCACCTACGAGGTGTCGCGCTCGCTGCAGGCGTGCGAGGGCGCGCTTCTCGTCGTCGACGCGGCGCAGGGGATCGAGGCTCAGACGCTTGCCAATGCGTACCTCGCGATCGACGGGCACCTCGAGATCGTCCCCGCCGTGAACAAGATCGACCTGCCTCAGGCAGATCCGGAGGGCGCCTCGAACGAGCTCGGCGAGCTGCTGGGCGAGGCGCCCGATCGGGTGCTCCGCATTTCCGCGAAGACCGGGGAAGGCGTCCCGGAGGTCCTCGACGCGATCATCGAGCGCATCCCGCCGCCCGCGGGCGATCCCGACGCGCCCGCTCGCGCGCTCATCTTCGACTCCTCGTATGACCAGTACCGCGGCGTCGTCGCCTTCGTGCGCGTGGTGGACGGTCGCTTCGAGACGCGTGAGCCGCTCCGTGCGATGGCGCAGGGAACCGCCTTCGAGGCCGAGGAGCTCGGTGTGCTGTCGCCCGCGCGAGAGCCGGTGGCCTCGCTCGGAGCGGGTGAGGTCGGCTACGTCATCACGGGTCTCAAGGACGTCTCGAGCTTGCGGGTCGGAGACACGCTCACATCGCGTCGGCGCCCGGCCGAGCAGCCGCTTCCGGGCTACCAGGACGTCAAGCCCATGGTCTTTGCCGGGATCTTCCCCACAGATTCCGACGACTACCCCGAGCTCCGGGACGCCCTCGAGCGGCTCAAGCTCAACGACGGGTCGCTCTCGTACGAGCCCGAGACGTCGCAGGCCCTCGGCTTCGGCTTCCGCTGCGGGTTCCTGGGCCTTCTGCACATGGAGATCGTCCGCGAGCGGCTCGAGCGCGAGTTCGACCTCGACCTCCTGATCACCGCGCCGAACGTCGCCTACCGGGCGACGACGCGGACCGGCGAGGCGGTGGAGGTGCACAACCCGGCGGAGATGCCGCGCGAGCTCGAGCAGGTCGAGGAGCCGTACGTGAAGGCGTCGGTGATCGTCCCGAAGGACTACGTCGGCGTCGTGATGGAGCTCGCCAACGAGCGGCGCGGGAGCTTCGACCACCTCGAGTATCTGAGTGAGGAACGGGTGCTCCTGACGTACGAGCTCCCGCTCGGCGAGATCGTCCTCGACTTCTACGACCAGCTGAAGTCGCGCACGCGCGGATACGCGAGCTTCGACTACGACCTCGCGGGGTTCAAGCCGGGTGACCTCACACGCGTGGACATCCTCGTCGGCGGCGAGCAGGTGGACGCGCTGTCGCTGATCATCCACCGCGACTTCGCGTACGACCGCGGCCGGCAGCTGGTCGAGCGCTTGAGGAAGGAGATCCCTCGGCAGATGTTCGACGTGCCCGTGCAGGCGGCGATCGGCTCGCGCGTGATCGCGCGCGAGACCATCAAGGCGCGCCGCAAAGACGTGCTCGCGAAGTGCTACGGCGGGGACATCACGCGCAAGCGAAAGCTGCTCGAGAAGCAGAAGAAGGGCAAGAAGCGGATGAAGCAAGTCGGCGGGGTGGAGGTGCCGCAGGAGGCCTTCCTCGCCGTTTTGAACCTCGACTCGGAGCGGAAGCGCTAGCCGTGGGTCACGTTCGGCACCTCTACGTCCATCTCCCGTTCTGCGCCCACCGGTGCGGCTACTGCGACTTCGTCACCGTCGTCGGTCGAGGTGAGCAGCACGGCTCGTACGTCGACGCGCTCCTCGGCGAGCTCGATCTCGAGCGGGCTGTCCTCGCGGACACGGTCGAGACCGTGTTTCTCGGCGGCGGGACGCCGACGTTCACCGACGCCGCCGAGCTCGCGCGGCTTCTCGACCAGCTTCCAGCCGCGGAGGAGCTGACCGTCGAGGCGAATCCGGAGACCGTGACGCCGGAGCTCGCGCGGCTCCTGCGCAGTGGTGGCGTGAACCGCGTCTCCCTCGGGGCACAGAGCTTCCAGCCGCACCTGCTCCACGTGCTCGAGCGTCGAGCCACTCCCGACGAGGTCCGTCGGGCCGTGGCGATCCTGCGGGATGCGGGCTTCGACAACGTCTCGCTCGATCTCGTCTACGGCATCCCCGGCCAGAGCCCCGCCGATCTCGACCGCGATCTCGCGGAGGCGCTCGCGCTCGAGCCCGAGCACCTCTCCTGCTACGAGCTCGAGGCGAAGCCGGGGACGCGCTTCACGCACGCGCACGGCGACGAGCTCGAGCGGCAGGCAGAAGCGATGGAAGGCTACTTCGAGCAGGTCGTCGACACGCTGACCGACGGTGGCTATCGCTGGTACGAGACCGCGAACTTCTGTCTCGCGGGGTCACGTGCGCGAGGGCGTGATCTTCGGGCGCGGCACAACCTAGGCTACTGGCGTGCGAGCGACTATCTCGGGATTGGCGTCGGGGCGGTCTCGACGATCTCGGGCGAGCGTCGCAGGAATGCGCCCGGCCTGGCGCGGTACGTCGCGGCGTTGGCCGCCGGCGCGAGGCCGCCGTCGGAGCTCGAGGCTATCGACCACGAGACGAGCGGTCGCGAGAAGCTCATGCTCGGCCTGCGGCTCGACGAGCCGCTCGCCATCGCCGACGTCGCGAGCGCGCTCGATCGCTCCGCGCTCAGCCGGCTGATCTCACGCGGCTTGGTCGACGTGAGCACGAACGGACGCGGCGAGGAGATCCGACTCACGCGCCGCGGCCGCTTCCTCGGCGGAGGCGTCACCGCCGAGCTCATGGCCTAGACACACTGGATTCAGCAGGCTCCGCGGCTACCATCGGAACTGGGATGCAGCTCACGCCACGCAAGCGCGAGATCCTTCGCCGCGTCATCGAGGAGTACGTGGCCACCGGCCAGCCGGTGGGCTCGAAGATGGTCGTGGAGCGCTCCGGGCTACGGGTCTCGTCGTCGACCGTTCGCGGAGAGCTCGCAGAGCTCGAAACCCTGGGCCTGCTCACCCATCCGCACACGTCCGCGGGCCGAACGCCCACCGAGAGCGGCTACCGGCTGTATGCGGAGGAGCTCGTGGAGACGGTCGAGGGTCGCCCCGACGGTCTTGGTGTGGACCTCCGGTCGATGCGCGACGAGATCGAGCAGGCCTTGCGCACGACGACCGAGATGCTCTCGCAGGCGACGCGCTTGCTCGCACTCGTCTCCGCGCCGTCACTCGAGACGGCGTCGATTCGCCACATCGAGGTTCTGGCGCTCCAGCCGACGAGCGTGATGGTCGTGATGATCACGTCGACGGGCGGAGTCACCAAGCGCCTCTTCCGCCTCGAGGAGCCGGTCGACGTCGGTCTCGTCGCGTGGGCTTCGGAGTACCTCGAGGACCAGCTCGTCGGCACGCGGCTCGGCTCGAGCTCGGTTCGGCGGCGACTCGAGGCACCGGAGCTCGCTGCGCGAGAGCGCGCGTTCCTCGGGCTCATCGGCCAGACGTTGCTCGAGGTCGGGTCCGAGGAAGGGCCGGAGGTGTTTGTCGGAGGAACCGCGGGGCTGCTCGGAGAGGCGAGCGTCGAGGAAGTGGAGGCGACGATGCGTCTCCTCGAGCTTCTCGAAAGGCGGGCAGCCGTGCTGGAGCTCGTGAGCGAGGCGCTCGAGCCTCGACGTCCGGTCGTCCACGTCGGCCCCGACTTCGGCGGAGAGCAGCTTCACGCCGTGTCTCTCGTCGGCGCCACGTACGGGATTCGGAGCACTCCGCTCGGCGCGGTGGGCCTCGTCGGCCCGCTCCGGATGGACTACGAGAAGGCGATTCGGATCGTGCGGGAGGCGGCGTTCGAGCTCTCGCGCTTCGTCGAAGACGTCTACGAAGAGGTCTAGCAGAGTGGTCGCTCCGGCAACTACTGGCACCGCCTGGCCAGCTGCAAACCGTCGCATGCCGGCGTCCTCAGTCGCGCCCATGGAAAAAGGTGTTGGGGTCAGGCTTAAGTCTGACCCCAACTCGGTCTCCCAGCGCTCCCTGCGTCCTTGGCCTGCTCGGTTTTCACCGGCCAGACGGCACCGCAGTCACCGGAGCAACCACTGATGGCCACGATCGAGAGCGAGTACTACGACTTGCTCGGTGTCTCTCGCGATGCGAGCGACGCCGACATCAAGCGCGCGTTTCGCGCGCTCGCCCGCGAGCTCCATCCTGACGTCTCGAGCGCTCCCGACGCGGAGAAGCGGTTCAGGGAGGTCGTCGAGGCATATGAGGTGCTCTCCGACTCCGAGCGCCGAGCGACGTACGACCGCTTCGGGAAGGCGGGCCTGAAGAACGGTGGGTTCGAGCCGATGTTCGCCGACTTCGG
>Ga0247727_10020386_pt1 | contig 10144 bp, 11 predicted proteins | sample WisWelCaveWW1625_FD_202498 | JGI IMG/M metagenome (GOLD analysis project Ga0247727, IMG submission 202498) | Biofilm microbial communities from Wishing Well Cave, Virginia, United States - WW16-25 | ecosystem: Environmental > Aquatic > Deep subsurface > Groundwater > Cave microbial mat | place... | reverse complement strand
ACTCGAATCATATTATCGCGGTCAATGACCAGGGTGAAGTCTTTGCCAGTCGTGATGGCGGCATCTCGTGGTTGGGTGAGTGAGTATGAGAGATAAACATACCCTCAACCGCCGCGATTTTCTAAAACTTGCCGCGCTCGGCGCAGGCACGCTGGCTTTGCGTCCGTTTGCAAAACTGGCTTTGCCAGAATTTCCACAGGCAGAGCGATTGGGTCGCGTCACAGTTGGCAAAGTTGATGTCTTCGCGCGTCCCGATGCGAACAGTCAGATCGTCGGTGCATTGTATGAAGATAATGTTGTTCCCTGGATTCGGGAATCGGTTGGTGTGATGCCTGTTCGTATCAACCAACGATTTGTCGAAACACCCTACGGATTTGTGTGGGGCGGGCAGGTTCAGCCCGTGCAAGACCAGCCCAACGCGCCCGTCACAACTCTGCCAGCAACAAGTCTTGGACAAGGAATGTGGGTGGAAGTCACTGTTCCTTATGTGGATTTGACTCTGGATAACCCGCCTGCCCGCGCGCCGTGGCTGCAATATCAACTCTCCATCAACCTGCCGCCGCGTTTTTATTACAGCCAGATCGTTTGGGGGGATCAAATACGCGTCGACGCGGACGGTCAGGCCTGGTACCGTTTGAATGAAAAATACGGCTCTGGTGATATATTCTGGGGGCAAGCCGAAGCGTTTCGTCCGTTGACTGCCGAAGAGTTTTCCCCCATCAATCCTGACGCGGAAAACAAGCGTATCATTGTGAGAATCTGGGACCAAACGCTTTCCTGTTTTGAGGGAGATCTAGAGGTCTATTTTGCGCGTATTTCGAGCGGTGCCTTGTACGATGCCTGGGGCAACCGCGTGGACGCCTGGGAGACGCCGATTGGCGAATCCCCCATCTGGCGGAAGGCAATCTCTCTGCCATTGAGCGGAGGCAGCGCATCGGCGGGCTGGAGTCTGCCGGCGGTGGGCTGGGTGAGTCTGTTCGTAGGAACGGGAGTGGCGATCCACTCCACGTATTGGCATAACAACTATGGCGAACCCTCTTCGCGCGGTTGTGTCAACGCCAGCCCCGAAGACGCGAAATGGATCTTTTGCTGGAGCCAGCCCCACGTCCCGTATGACCCGGGCGATGTCACGGTGGAATGGCCCGGCGGGACAAAAGTTAATGTGGAGGAACCGGTGATATGAGAGTGAAAACACTTTCCACACGCCCTCGTTCATCCCAGCAAGTCCAGCGACTCGTTCTGTTGAAGGGCGCTGTGCTGGGAATTGCGCGGCACTGGTTGCTGATTGTGAACATTTTGTTGGGCATATGGGTTGCCCTGCCCTGGCTCGCCCCTCTCTTCATGCACTGGGGATGGGCAAGCGCAGCAGGTGCCATCTATTTCTTGTATTCCTTTCAGTGCCATCAGCTCCCGGAACGATCTTTTTTCCTGTTTGGCCCGAAGCCCATGTATTCTCTGGCAGAGATTCAATCCGTCTGGCAGAATACCGCCAATCCCTTTGTCTTGCGCCAGTGGATTGGCAATGTCGACATGGGTTGGAAAGTGGCCTGGTCTGACCGCATGGTCTCGATGTACACTATGCTGTTTCTATCCGGCCTTGGCTATGGATTGGTTCGCAAGTGGTGGAAGCCATTTCGCGTGCGGACCTTTTTGCTGCTGCTCCTTCCTATGGCGATGGATGGTACGACACATGCGTTTAGTGATCTGGCAGGGCTGGGGCAGGGATTTCGCGACACAAATTTCTGGTTGCAAATTATCACAAATAATGCTTTTTCAACGGCCTTTTATCAAGGTGACGCGCTTGGCTCCTTCAATTCCTGGATGCGTTTGATCACGGGCATATTGTTTGGAATTGGCCTGGTTGGGTTTGCCTATCCTTATGTGAACGACTCGTTCGCTGATATAGTTCGTCGTAGTGAAGATACTCTTATGAAAGGCCTCGGACAATGAAAAATTGGCGTACTTGGCTTATTCTTGCTGCGGTTGTCATCGCGGGCGCAATTGGTTACTTTTCCTCAGCGCTCTCGAAAAATGATCAGCCTTATGAAGGGACCGAACTCACCGGGACAGCGCCAGATTTTCGATTGATGGACCAGAATGGGTCTGATGTGCGCCTTTCGGATTTTCGGGGAAAGGTCGTTGTATTGACGTTTATGGATAGCAAGTGTAAGGATACATGCCCCTTAACCGGCGCCCATTTCCGAAAAGCCTACCAGCAACTTAATCAGAATGAAGGCAGCCGGGTCGTCTTTTTAGGTGTCAACGTGAATGTTGAAGCGAATACCGTCGCCGATGTACTGGAAACGACTCACGCATGGCACCTTGATGAAATTCCGAGCTGGCATTTCCTGACAGGCAGCCGCGAAGACCTTGAGCCTGTTTGGAAAGACTATGGAATTTCGACTATACCCAGCCCTGATGGGAATTCGATCATGCATACGCCAGGCGTTTTCTTGATTGACACATCCAGGCAGAAGCGCTGGTACATTTCCACACCATTTTCGGTAGAAGGCGATGCTGAAGTTACATTGCCGCTCAACGAGTTGTTGGTAAAGCATATTCGTGAAATTCTCAGAGACAATTGATCTACTACAATGTATGCAACCCTTCAATTGAACAAAATGAAATCGAACCATCTGGCAAAAAGGAGACTCGAATGAAACGCATTTTCTTTCTGCTGTCTGCTCTCGTATTTGCTCTGGCCGCATGTCAGAGCAAACCCGTTGAGGTCGTCGGTGAAAAAGTCAACGTTGATGGCGGCGCTTATAACAATATCAACGCCGATGAATTGAAGACAATTTTGAACAATAAAGATTTCGTGTTCGTCAATGTTCACATTCCGTTTGAGGGGAATATTGCAGACACAGACCTGTCCATCCCGTATGACCAAATTACTGAACCCACATATCTGTCACAACTACCCGCTGATCAAAACGCCAAGATCGTGCTGTATTGCCGTAGTGGACGCATGAGCGCGATTGCCGCCGAGGAACTTGTGAAACTGGGATACAGCAACATCTGGAATCTCAAAGGCGGCATGCTGGATTGGGAACGGGCAGGTTTTGAGATTCCAGACAAGTGAGTCAAAGGAAAATAAGAACATGAAAACCGTGAAAGAACCTGTCTCATCTAAAGCACCTGTCAAACGACGAAAAAAACTTGTCACAGTTGAAGAGCCTGCGCGCATGGAAGCGCAGAAAGAATCTCCACCTATAGAAACACAGAAACCACCTGCAATGATCATCACAATCCAGTCCTGGGCAACTCCCATTGTGGGATTGGTGATGCTGGTTCTTGGCCTATTGGTTGGTTACTATATGCGTCCATTGATTCTGGCGCAGTCATCCAACGCGACAATTGGATCCAGCATTATCACAACAGCCGCTGCTATCCCCGCAGCGGATCAATCTGAAGCACGGCAAAACCTGATGGCATCGTTAATTCCCAAGACACGTCATTTCAGAGGCGACCCAAACGCGCCTGTGACCATGATCGAGTTTGGTGATTTCCAATGTCCCTTCTGCGGCCGGTTTTTCACTGATACAGAACCCCAGATTGATGAAGCATATATCCAGAGCGGCAAGGTTCGTTTCGGATATTTTAATTTTGCGTTTCTGGGGCCAGAATCACAATGGGCCGCGGAAGCCGCCGAATGCGCAGCTGATCAAAATAAATACTGGGAATACCACAACATGTTGTATAGTTCCCAGTCTGGCGAAAACCAGGGAGCATTCAACAAGGATAACCTGAAAAAGTTCGCTGAGGAACTTGCTCTGGATACCAGTGCGTTCAACGAGTGTCTCGATGCTGGAAAATATGCTCAGCTGATTCAGGATGAAAGCAGTACAGCTTCGTCCATAGGAGTTCGCAGTACGCCGACGTTTTTTATTAATGGTCAGGCGGTCGTCGGCGCGCAGCCGTTTGAGATATTTCAACAAACCATTGATTCGCTTCTAAAGTAATGCCTGGGATTGGAGAAATTTGATATGACGGAATCCAACCTCTCGTCCCGAAAGAAGCGATGGGAAATTTTGATGCTCATGAGCCTCATCACAGGCATCCTGTGGACGGTGGCCTCGCGCGTTCCATCGGCAGTCGGAGCGCCTTTATCTTCTTTGCCGAGTCCGCGCGAAGGTTTTCCGGCTCCCGATTTCACGCTCGATACGCTGGACGGAAGCAGGATCAAGCTCTCTGATTTGCGCGGCAAGGTTGTTGTGGTCAATTTTTGGGCGACGTGGTGCCTGCCCTGCCGAGAGGAAACGCCCGCGTTGGAAAAGTCTTATGAGCAATACAAAGACTCAGGGGTGGTCATACTCGGCGTGAATCTGACCAGCGAGGATTCATTGAATGATGTAAAGGCTTTCGTCCAGGAATTTAGCTTGACCTATCCCATCCTGCTGGATCGTGATGGGAATGTCAGCAATTACCTGTATCAGATAAAGGGCTTGCCAACGACATTCTTTATCAATCGTGAGGGGATCATCCGCACGGTATTAGTCGGCGGACCCATGAGCGAGACTTTCATTCGCTCGAAGATCGAGGCGTTGCTACAGGAGTTTCCATAGAATGTTTCCTTACCTGCGCCTAGGTCCTTTCATCCTTCCAATGGCAGGCCTGGCTTTGCTGGCGGGCCTGTGGTCAGGACTTTCTTTCACCGAACGCGAGGCGGCACGCTTGAAGATCATCGAGCCCGCACTCAGCAATGTAATTTTCTACAGCCTGCTGGCGGGACTGGTTGGAGCGCGAGTGGGATATGCGCTGGAGTTTCCCGCTTTGTATTCATCAAACCCGCTCAGCCTGCTGTCGCTGACTCCGACCACGCTGTCGCCAGGCATGGGACTGGCTGTTGGGTTTATTGCGTTTGCGATTTTCGTTCAACGCAAGGCAATGCCAATCCGTCCAACGCTCGATGCCATTGCCCCTGGGCTGGCAGTATTCATGGTGTTCGTGGGATTGGCTCACATCCTCAGCGGAGACGCCTACGGCGCGCCGACCAAGGTGCCTTGGGCGATTCGGTTGTGGAATGAGTACCGCTATCCCTCGCAGTTTTACGAGACATTCATTGCATTGACAATCTTTCTCATCATTCGTGAGCGGTTTCCAAAGCCAGAAGGCGCTGGACTCAATTTTTTGTTGACGGTTGCACTTTCCTCTGCTTCCAGGGTATTACTCGAATCCTTTCGCGGCGACAGTGTCTTCTGGCCCGGAGGCTTTCGTGAGGCGCAGATAATTGCTCTCATCATCATGGCGATTAGTTTTTACTGGATGAGGAAGTGGATGAGTTTGGACGCAGTATCAACTGCGGAGTGATATCAAAGGAACCAGACTAATGTCAAATCATAAACGAATTCGGCTTGACTGGATGTTTTACATCTTGATGGCGCTAGGCCTGATCGCGTTGCTGATCTGGTCAACGATGGGCGAGATCGCCCGCAACCCGTCGCGTGAAGCCATCGCGGACTTAGGTACAAATGGGCTAATTACGATTCGTCTTCAGACTGATCCATACCCAGCCAGGCCAACGGGCACTGTCGGATTGACGTTCACGCTGATTGATTCGCGCCCCAACATTATTCAGCCCGATTCGCTTGCCTTCGAGTACGGCCGTGAAGGAAGCGATCAAATTGTTGGTTCGGGAACCGCTCAATCAAGGTCTGATGGAAGCGGCACGCTTATGGGAGGCGCGCAATTTCCATCTGTGGGAACCTGGTGGCTGCGCATCAACGTTGCCAAAGGCGGCTACCAGGATGACGTGCAGTTTACGATTGATGTCAGGCCAGCGCAATGATAAGCCAAATTGCCTATCGAATAGCAGGCTGATTTGCGCTCACCATCAATATGAAGAAACAGACATAATCATATATGGAGAAAGCCTAATTTCCACTATGTCCGCTTTATCTCGCCGGGATTTTCTGAAACTTGGAGGTTTGAGCCTGGGGACTCTGGCGTTCTCCCCATCACTGCAAAACCTGATCGGCTTCGATGACAGTAATCTTGTACGAGTAGCCACGGAGTCGGTCAGCGTCTACAGCAAGCCAAGCGACAAGAGTTCCATTGTCTCAACGTGGTACCGCGACGAATTGATCCACGTTTATGGCGATGTTATTGCCGAGGAGCCTGTCCATAATCCTGTCTGGTATCGCGTATGGGGTGGATATATCCATAGAGCGCGTTTGCAACGCGTGAAAGTACTATTCAATGAAACCCTGCCATCTCTCGACGAAGGCTTGCCTCGCCTTGTGGAGGCGACCGTACCATTTACTCAACCATGGCGAACGAGCAAAGCCTATGGCTGGCAACAACTCGGCTTTCGTTTGTATTACGGATCCGTTCACTGGGTGGATGCGATCGAGCCGGGTCCCACTGGCGATCCATGGTACCGCGTCTACGACGATTTGACCGGCTTCCCATATCACATCAATCCACTCCACGTAAGGCCGATACCGCTCGATGAGTTGACGCCGATCAGTCCTGATGTTCCAGTTGAGAACAAACGCATCGAAGTCAATTTGACGATGCAAACTTTGACCGCGATCGAATATGACAGAGAGGTATTCAAGACCATTATCTCGTCCGGCTTGCCAAATGGTCCGCGCGGACCAAACGGGTTGTCCACCAAGACGCCCCAGGGTGACTTTCGCATCCTCGATAAGATGCCGGCGAAGCACATGGGGAATGGCAATCTCTTTGCCAGCTTTGACGATTACGAACTGCCAGGAGTCCCGTGGACATGCTTTTTCACCACGCAAGGTCACGCATTCCATGGCACGTACTGGCATGAGAACTTTGGCGTGCCAATGAGCCGTGGCTGTGTCAACATGCGAACGGAAGAGGCCGAGTGGCTGTTCCGATGGGCGCTCCCGCCTCACAAAATCGGCAAATCATTCAATCGCGGCTTTGGCACGCTCGTGAGAATCTTTTATTAGAAGGTAAACAGATGAACACAAAATTCATCGAGGCACGTAAGTACATTGCAAGAGCGCGTGAGGCTCTGCACCGCGGTGACCGTCACTCTGCTCGGAAATTGGGCGAGCAAGCCGCTCTCCTTGCGCCTGACATGGAAGACGCCTGGCTGGTGCTTGCCGCGTCTGACCCAAATCCGCAGGACGCTCTTGCTTATGCTCAGAAAGCGCGGGAGATCAACCCTGAGAGCACACGTGCGCGCCGAGGTGTGGAATGGGCCTCAAGTCAGTTAAAGCAGATTCAGGTTCATCCTGAGCCAAGTCGAAGGGCTGGGAATGCCCGCGTTGCGACTGAAGGGAAGAGCGGTGTCCTGAGTGTATCGAAGGATCGAAACGATGCGATCGCGAGTCTACCGAAACGCGTTTATCAAGAAGCAATTCCGTATCCTCAATTAAAGGTCAGTGGTCAAAATTGGCTTTATCCAGCTTTATTGATTGGAGCAGGGTGTATGGTAGTTGGCTTCGCGGCATTCTTCGCATTGACCAGCCCTGCGTTCGCATCCATCGTGAGCAATGTCAGCGCGCCCGTGCCCACACAGGAAAATCTTTGGGCTCCTGTAGACATTGCAAAACCTGCAATCACTCCGATTGATGTCATTGCATTTGCGCCTCAAGTCGCAGATACTCCTGTGAGCGCACCGTCAGATGAGCCGACTTCACTGCTCACAGATTTGCCGATATCCGTTCCAACGGATATGCCAACTTTAGTCCCGACCGAGGCACCCACCTTTACACCTGAAGCAACTGAAACACCAGGCACAATGGCAATGGAGATTATCGCTGATACACCGACGAGTCAGTATGAACCGTCAGTAGAGGCGCAGGTTCAATATCCCGCCGATGGCAATGGCGCGCGCTGGATTGACGTGAACCTCTCTGAACAGCGCGTGTATGCCTATGAGGGCGATGTGATTGTCAATTCATTCCTTGTCTCCACAGGCACCTGGCAAACACCCACTGTTACGGGCAAGTACAAGATATGGATCAAGGTGCGTTCCCAAGCCTTGTCGGGCCCCGGTTATTACCTACCCAACGTGCCGTATGTAATGTTTTTTTATAAAGGTTATGGATTTCACGGCACATACTGGCATAACAACTTTGGCACACCGATGAGTCGTGGATGCGTGAACCTGACTATTCCAGATTCAGAATGGTTATATAACTGGGTGTCGGTCGGCACTGTGGTGAATGTGCATTATTAGATCTCGGGCTACAAGCCCGACCTACTCATATGAATTTATGTCTGGCAAATCCTTAGCATGAACAAGTCTGATCTTTCTCGTCGTGATTTTCTGAAACTCGCCAGCGCTGGCTCGCTCGCTTTCGCATTGAGCGACCTTCGCCTTGACAGCGCCTTCGCCGCGTCACCGATCAAGCAGGGACGTATCGTATTAAGTGGTATTCCTCTTTATGACGCGCCGACGTTCAACGCCAATAAGATACACAATTTCGGCCGCGATGAAGTGGTCGACATCACATCCATAGATGAAAACGGCGAGCAAGGTAATCCGTTTAATAGTGCTTGGTATCAGGTCAATGGTGAGGGCTACACCTATTCGGGCTGGGTGCAGCCTGTGGAAACGAATTATCAAAAACCGATTTTCACTATCCCTGAAAAAGGACAAGTTGGAGAGATCGTCGTTCCATTCAGCGATACAAAGAAAGAGCCTTATGTGTATGCCGAACGCGGGTATCGCCTGTATTACGGCACGACACATTGGGTGAAGAGATTTATCGTCACTCGCGATGAAAAAAGCATCTGGTACGAGATCTACGATAAAGTGGTGAAAAAATCCTTTTACGTTCCAAGCCACGACATACGCCTCGTATCGAATGATGAATTAGCGCTCGCCTCGCCCGAAGTGCCGGAGGAGGAGAAAAGTATCGTTCTTGACCTGGCCACACAACTCGTCACCGCGTTCGAGGGAGAGAAATTGGTCTTTTCGCAACGCTGTTCGAGCGGTGCAAAGGGAACAGAAACGCCAAAAGGTGAATTCCGCACGTATCACAAAGGTCCGTCCATCCACATGACCAACCAGGGCGATGCGATCGAGGGCATCTATGACCTGCCCGGCGTGCCGTGGGTTGCGTTCTTTACCGGCAATGGCGACGGATTCCACGGAACGTATTGGCACAACGATTATGGTCGTCCGCGCAGTCACGGTTGCGTGAACCTGCCGTCAGACGCGGCGAAGTTCCTTTATCGCTGGACCAAGCCGAACCTTCCGCCTGATTCGGATTATGTCCATTTGCCGGGTGAGGGGACGAGGGTCCAAATTGTCTAAAAGGAAAATACTATGAATCCCATCATCCAATGTCCAAAACGTGTATAGATGAAAATCAAATACTTTTCTTCAATTCTGATCTTGACTCTGCTCACTGCCTGTTCGACAGGACAGGGCAACACCGCCCAAGCGATCAACGCAACGCTTCAGACGCCGACGATTGATCTTGCAACCGAGGCGGTCATCTCGGTTGCTACTGTTCCTGCATCTACAACCACGCCCAAGCCGCCCCTCGCAAAGGACGCGTGGATGCAAATGCCCGCCGTGCCAACAGGCATAAGCGATTCAGTGCGCGAAGTCTATAGACTGGGACTCGCGATGGGTAACGACCCAACACACTTTTCGGTCATCGGCGATTGCCAGAACGTCTCATCCTATTTCCTTTCAGTTTTTGACAATCCCGGCGATTTCAGTCTCGGCGATGAGTACGTTTTTCTCCAGCCGACGATTGACTCCTATCGGGGCTCGTTTTCGCGGACCAGTCTGGCAGTCAAAGGAGGGTTCAACGTCGCGGCGGTCCTTTCACCTTTGCGCGCCGACCCGAAAGCATGCAACAAAAACGAATCGCCTCTTGATTGTGAGCTGCGCGTTTGGAAACCCTCTGTTGTTTTCGTCGGCATGGAAACGTGGTGGTCTGAAAAACCGGAGCAGGAATACGATAAACACATGCGCCGCGTGATCGAACGCATCCTCGAAACAGGCGCCGTTCCCATCATCGCCACCAAAGCCGATAACCTCGAAGGCGATCATGCCATCAACGCAACAATTGCACAGATCGCGTACGACTATGATATCCCGCTATGGAACTTCTGGGCGGCGGTTCAACCCCTGCCCAATCACGGACTCTGGGATGACGGATTCCATTTGACCTTTGCGCGCAATTTCTTCGATGATCCC
>Ga0247727_10020385_pt1 | contig 10145 bp, 10 predicted proteins | sample WisWelCaveWW1625_FD_202498 | JGI IMG/M metagenome (GOLD analysis project Ga0247727, IMG submission 202498) | Biofilm microbial communities from Wishing Well Cave, Virginia, United States - WW16-25 | ecosystem: Environmental > Aquatic > Deep subsurface > Groundwater > Cave microbial mat | place... | reverse complement strand
GTTTCGGACCTCGTTACCAGGTGGTAGGAAGTTTTATGTATGGGGGCATCAAAGGTTCCGATAGCGATTCGGCAGATCCTGGGGATACACAGAATGGCATTTATCGATTTAATCGAAATCTATCATTTCGGAACAGGATAAAGGAACTCTCAGCCGTTGGGCAAGTCGATCTTTTTGAAAATCAATCCACGTATATCAGCCGGGTGAACTGGACCCCTTACGTATATGCCGGTGTTGCAGTTTTTAATCACAATCCTCAGGCACAGGCGCCTGAATTTGATGCAGCGGGGACCTCTACCGGAAAAAAAGGAGAATGGGTTGACTTGCAACCACTGGGAACAGAAGGCCAGAATGCAGACCTCGATCCTAATGACGTAAATCACGGATTAAAACCCTACAAATTAATTCAGTTTGCCATACCATTTGGCTTAGGGGCTCGTTTTAGAATTACCGAGGTTATTGATATCTCTGGAGAATTTGGCTTCCGCTATACCTTCACCGATTACCTGGATGATGTAAGTGGTAATTATGTTGATTTGGATGTCTTTGGAAATGATGTCCTTGCACGCGCTATGTCTTATCGTACCAATGAAGTTAAGGGAACACCGCCCCCTGTAGGATCGGGCGGTGCCAACTCAGGCGGTTATACAGTGTGGCCTGGATATGGTCATGAAGGTAAGGATAACCTGCGCGGTAATAACGAAAACAAAGATATTTATATGGTTACCACAATTCGCGCCACTTATATTCTCGGAAAAACATTTCACCGGGCTAAGTTCAGATAATGTGTAAGAAACTTCTGATTGTTGCGGCAGCCCTTTCCCTTAGCGTAACGCTATCGGCTCAACGATCAGAACTTGGTTTTGGATTAGGTACTTTCACCTATACCGGTGACTTAGTCAGATCCTATAACATTAAATATTCCAAACCGGCTGCCACCGTTTTTTATCGATCCAATATTGGCAAAGTCGTCAGCTTTCGGGCCAGTATAACCGCAGGGAAACTGGGCGCTTCAGAAAAACCCATTGATGCGTTCGCTGCTCAACGCAATGCCTCCTTTGATATTTTTTTATTTGAAGGTGCATTGGGCATGGAATATCACTTTCTGAACTGGCGAGACGATAAACGCCCCATGCGATACACGCCCTATCTTTTTGCCGGAATGGGCTTGTTTGGAATTTCCGGTAACGCTACTAAATCTGCCGAGTACAGCAATATACAGGGCGCTATTCCATTTGGTGGAGGCTTTAAGTATATCCTGAATCCTCAATGGTATGCAGCTTTTGAAATCGGGATACGCAAAACGTTTTTCGACTATCTCGACAATGTTTCCGATTTCACTGATCAGACCCTAAAAACCAATCCTCAAACAGGAAATCCTAAATATGGAAACCCGAACGACTTCGATAATTACTTTTTTGTAGGCATAACCTTTACCCGTACTTTTTACGATATACCTTGCCCGACAAATCCTTACTAAATAAGCAAGTTATCTACAGTCGCTTTTGCTGAAAAAACGCTAATTTTGCCGCCCTTGGCTTCTTTTAAAGAACATATCGATTTCAATAATCTGCCGCGCCATATTGCCGTTATCATGGATGGTAACGGGCGCTGGGCTAAAAAGAAGGGTGCCATGCGCATATTTGGGCACCGCAATGCCGTAAAGTCCGTTAGGGACGTAACCGAAGGCTGTGGCGAGATTGGAATAAAATTTCTGACTCTTTATGCGTTTTCAACCGAAAATTGGGGCCGGCCTAAAGAAGAGATTGATGGCTTAATGGAATTGTTGGTGAATACCCTGAAACAGGAAATAAGCACCTTAATGGAAAACCAGGTAAAACTAATGACCATAGGTGATACATCTAATCTTCCGGGGGATTGTCAGAAAAATTTACAGTGGGCAAAAGACACAACCAAGAATAACAGCGGGCTAACCCTCATCCTTGCCCTGAGTTACAGTGGGCGTTGGGAGTTGGTACAGGCAGTAAAAGCTATAGTGGCCGATGTGAAATCAGGCAACGTAAAGGAGGCAGAAATAAATGAAACATTGATTGAACAACATTTGCAAACTGCAAACATTCCCGATCCTGAATTGCTCATCCGTACCAGTGGTGAAATGCGCGTGAGCAATTTTTTGTTGTGGCAAATTGCATATTCGGAATTATACATAACACCAACCCTGTGGCCCGACTTTCGCAAAGAAAATTTATATGAAGCGGTTTGGGCTTATCAACAACGTGAACGCAGGTTTGGAAAAACAAGTGAACAACTGAATCCGGTTAACTGAATGAGAAACATTGTACTTATTTTACTACTATTTTTTGTTGGAGCTGATGCCGTGGCGCAATTCAGAAAGAATCGTGATCGGGAAAATACCAGTGCCGACACAAACCTGAATTACGCAAACCCGGCTGAATATTTTATTGCCGGAATTGAAGTAACCGGATTGACGATACTTGATAAAAACGCCATGATCTCTTTAACCGGATTAAAGGTGGGCGACAAAATTAAAATTCCAGGCGATGCTATTTCAGGTGCTATACGCAAGCTATGGAAACACGGGCTGATAGGCGATGCCACGATTAACGTAGAAAAAATTGAAGGTGAAAATGTGTGGCTTATCATTCAATTGACAGAACGTCCGCGTCTTACTAATTTTTATTTTTCCGGAATAAGCAAGGGGCAGGAATCATCCCTGAAAGAAGACTTAACTCTTATCCGTGGAAAAATTGTGAACGATGCCATGTTGCGCAACACAGAACTGGCCGTAAAAAAGTTTTTTGTTAAAAAGGGTTATCTGAACACCGCGGTAAAAATCATTCAGGAACGCGACACGATATCTACAGACGGCATCAAACTGAAAATTGATGTGAACCCTAAATCAAAAGTAAAAATCAATAAAATTTCAATTGATGGAAATCAAAATATTGCCGATGCAACCATCAAGGGTAAAATGAAAGGTACCCATGAACACCCACGCTTTGTACTTCATCGAACATTATTAAAAGAACTTTTCACATTTAAACCGGTTGAGTTCTTTGGTTCCTCACATGACGTAAGCTGGAAAGAAGTGAAAGAGTTTTTAGGTGATAACGTTAAACTGAATGTTTTTAAAGGTTCCAAGTTTATTCAAGGCGATTACGAAGACGACAAGAAAAGCGTGGTGGCCTATTACAACTCCAAAGGTTATCGCGATGCCGAAATTCTGACTGATACTGTATACAATTTTGATACGCGAACCATCAACATTGATTTGAAAGTGATGGAAGGACCTAAATATCATTTCCGCAATATCATCTGGACAGGCAATTACCTGCATACCGAAAAAACACTGAATGGAATTTTAGCGATAAAAAAGGGAGACGTTTACAACCGCGAGCTCATTGACAAAAAACTGACCTTTAATCCAAAAGGTCCGGATATCAGTGGATTATATATGGATGACGGCTATCTGTTCTTCCGTATTAATCCAATGGAGATTGCCGTAGAAGGTGACTCCATTGATGTAGAGATGCGAATTTATGAAGGTGAACAAGCCACGATTAACGAAGTCACGATTACCGGTAATGACAGAACAAGTGATCACGTGATCAGGCGTGAGCTGTACACTGTACCCGGTCAAAAATTCAGACGCTCCGATATTATCCGCACACAACAACGTCTCGGTCAGTTGGGGTTTTTCAATGCCCAGAACATTGGTCAGAATTTAGTACCGAATCCTGCCAATGCTACGGTAGACATCGAGTGGATGGTGGAAGAACAATCGAACGATCAAATTGAACTCTCCGGAGGATGGGGAGGATATTACGGGTTTGTAGGAACACTTGGGCTAACGTTCAATAATTTCTCACTTCGCAATATTCCGCATATAAAAGAATGGAGACCATTACCTGTAGGAGACGGGCAACGATTGTCCTTAAAAATAACCGCCAATGGAAGAAGTTTCCAAAACTATGGCATTTCCTTTACGGAACCCTGGCTTGGAGGGCGTAAGCCGCAATCATTAACCGTTAGCTTCAATAAATCAATTTCCAGATATGCCGATCAAAATTATGGAGCAACCAGCTTAACGGATTTAAATGCCTTCTTAAGTGTTGACAACATTTCTGTCGGGATTGGAAGAGTACTCGAATGGCCGGATAATTATTTTACATTACTGAATACCATTGGATATACAAGGTACACTGTAAAAAATGCCCCCAATTATGGATTAGGTTGTGCTAACTGCTCCTCGCACGCATTAACTTTTAATACCACTATTGCGCGAAACAGTATCGACAACCCGATGTATCCTTCACAAGGATCTTCTATTTCACTCAGCGGAACCTTTACCCCTCCTTACTCCTCGTGGAAAAATCTTGAAAACGCTACGGAAGCGGAGAGAAATGAATATGTGGAGTATTACAAAATCATGTTTGATACCAAATATTATTTACCGCTAGACCGAAAGAACAAATTAGTGATTGAAGCAAAGGCACACTTCGGATTTTTAGGGGCATACTCCAAAGAACTCGGTGTTGGCCCGTTTGAAAGATTCTTCCTGGGTGGCGATGGACTTGCCGGTGGAGTAGGGTCTTTTGTACTGGGCCAGGAAGTAATTGGGTTAAGGGGCTATCAGAATAATCAAATCACACCTCCTTATAGCGCGGTAGAAGGAGCGAGTCAAGGCGGAATTAGAGGTGGTGTTGTATATGACAAATTCGGGCTTGAACTACGCTATCCGGTAACTACAGGTAATGCCGCCACTATTTACTTATTTACTTTTGCGGAGGCTGGAAACAACTGGTACAATTACGAAGACTTCAATCCGTTTGAAATGTATAAATCGGCCGGGTTTGGTGCACGTATCTTCATGCCGGCTTTTGGTTTGATTGGACTTAACTGGGGATACGGATTTGATCCATTCCCGCTTGGCAGCAGTAACCCAAAAAGCGGGGCCCAGTTTCACTTTTCTATTGGTCAGCAAATCAGATAAAATATGCGGTTTTACCTTATTCCAATATTTTTTATCATTTTCGGCCTGAATTTTGTCAACGCTCAGAGGTTCGGATACATTGATACAGATTTTATTCTGAGTAAAATGTCCGAATACAAGAAAGCGCAGGAAGAAGTAAACCGGCTTTCTGAACTTTGGGAAAAGGAAATTCTGGGCATGTCGAAAAATATAGAAGGCATGTACAGTTCTTTGCAGGCAGAGCAAGTGTTGTTAACTGAAGCGATGCGAAAAGAGAGAACAGATGCGATAAAAAAGAAAGAAGCTGAGTTAAAAGAATACCAGAAAAAAGTATTTGGGTTTGGCGGATTGTTCTTCCTCAAAAAGCAAGAATTGATAAAACCGATCCAAGACAAAGTGTGGGACGCAGTAGATAAGGTAGCAAAGAAAAACAGCTTAGCGATTGTCTTTGATAAGTCTGGGGAGTTAGTGATGATTTACACCGATCCCCGTTACGACTACACCGACTTTGTGCTGGATGAACTCGGGTTAGGAGACCCGAATGATGTAGTTAAAAATTAAACTTGAATAAACTTTAACCGTGATGAGAAAATTATTTTTTGTACTTGTGTTTGGTTTCGCAGCTGTGATTTCAAATGCCCAAACAGCTCCTTTAAAAGTCGGATATGCTGATGTCGAATACATCTTCAGTCAAATGCCTGAAGCAAAACAAATGGACGCTGAATTACAAACCCTTCAAACACAGCTGAAAAAGCAGTATGATAGCAAGGTAGCTGAATATCAGAAAAAAGTTCAAGAGTACCAGCAATTTGGTGCTACGGTTCCTGATGCTGTGAAGCAAAACTCAGAACGTGAGATTCAACAGTTGGGCCAAAACATTCAAAAACTTGAGCAAGATTCACAAACTGACCTGCAAAGAAAGCAAGCTCAGTTACTTGAGCCTATTCAACTTAAAGTTGGTAAAGCTATTGAGGACATGGCAAAGGAAAATGGTTTCTCTTTTATCCTGATCTCTCAAATTGGAGGCGTGGATGTGATTTTGTATGGCGATGAAAAACTTGACGTGTCTGACATGGTTTTGAAAAAAATGGGCATTACACCCGCTCCTGCTACACAGGCTACTCCTAAGTAAGTAAACAGCAACAAAGATTTATTAAAAACCCCGTCCGAAACAGACGGGGTTTTTTGTTATTTTAAAACATGATTCAACCTCCCGCACTTCAAAGAAATGACATCGTAGCCATTGTGGCGCCAGGCAGAAAACTTGATGCCGATACTGTTCATGCGTCTATCCGTATCATTGAATCGTGGGGGTTCAACGTGCGTGCCGGTGAAAACCTTTTCAGTTCAACACACGCTTACTTATCCGGATCTGATGCTGAACGTCTGGAAGATTTGCAGCGCATGCTGGATGATTCAGTGGTAAAAGCAATTATTTGTGCCCGCGGAGGATATGGTACGACCAGGATTTTAGATCAACTGGATTTTACCTCCTTTCTAAAGAAACCAAAATGGATATGCGGGTTTAGCGACATTACCGCACTGCACCTAAAACTTCATTCACTAGGCGTGCAAAGTATTCATGGAACAATGCCTGTACTTTTTTCAAAACCCGAATCTGCTTTGTCCGTGGAGACACTTCGAAATATCCTTACTGGAGAAAATGTTATGCTGGAAGCTAAGCCTGACTCTGGAAATAGGGTTGGTCATGCTGAAGGCTTGCTCATTGGAGGAAACTTATCGCTCCTCGTTGATTCATTAGGAACATCCTCTGAGATCGATACAAAAAATAAAATTCTTGTGATCGAAGAGATTGAAGAATTTTCGTACAAAGTTGACCGTATGCTGATGCAGCTAAAGCGTGCAAAGAAATTACACCATCTTGCTGGCCTGGTTGTGGGGCATATGACGGATATAAAAGAAACGGAACTTCCTTTCGGAGAAACTATTCAAAACATTATACTAAACCAGGTTAAAGAGTTTGCTTACCCGGTCGGTTTCGGTTTCCCGATTGGTCACGAGAATCCCAACCTTTCATGGGTACAGGGAGGTTTAGGAAAATTAAACGTCACGTTAGCGAAATCCACAATTTCTTTCGGTTAAAAAGGAAGTGCTTCTGAATATTTCGGAATGAGCTGGTGAAAATATTCTCGTAGTTGATTCAGCACATGCTTACCCCCCCTTGCCCAGGTTCGTGTCCGCACGAACCTGCGTTCTTTGCTCTGTTCTTAAATCTAAAACTCATTTCTTAAATCTTTTAAAAAAGGGAATTCCACTATACCCATTTCATAAAACCTTTGCCGATGAATACCTTACGCCTGGTTCGTGGATTACAATTGATGATTTTAATAAATTCAATATCACCTCTGCATTCATACTACTGGATTTTTCATGTTGGAATGGAGGGTTCTCTCATGGAAATAGGAGATGTTTCTCAGAAGATCTTCTTTTTTCTAAAGAGGTTGGCTTTTGTTCAAATAAACTGTTGTCCATATATTTTCACTAAACATATCAATTCCCATTATTTACGCTGGTGGATTTTGGGTTGGCCAATTAGTGGTCATTTCTAAATTTATACCTAATTCCCCAACTGCCTCTTAAAATACTAGATTCTCCAATGATAGGTGCAAGCTCAATATGAAACCCAAATTGTTTTGTAGTCAACGGATAAAGATTTATTCCAAAAGGAATTACAAGTCCGGTGAAGCCGTTAGCTCTTATTCCAAGTCCACCATAAAATTCGTAATCTTCTTTGTTCAATATATCGTAGGTCAGTATTCCTTCTACAGAAATGTCCTCAAAATAATTATCAGTACTAATCCTAAGCTCAGGTCTTATTTTATCTTTTATCTCATAATTCAGTCCAACGAATGGTAAATTTGTCTGATGAAAATTTACCCCAAATTGTCCAAAGGCAATAGATGGCGCAACAGTAAGGATTAGTATAATAAGTCGTCTCATAAATTTTGTCATTTTGTTAAATTATTGGCTTGCGCACAACATCTGTATTGTCGCAATACTCAACTATGGCTTCACCAAGCCGATCATCCCCATCCGTAAGGGTAAAGGTCACCCCGCTGGTTACTGTGGTTTTAACTCTATTGCGCGGCCTGATATGATGTGTAAATAAACCAAGGTTGTTTATTAGCTTACCAATCTACGATTTTTCTTTGGCTGCTAATTACAGGAGGTAGTCAATAAAGGCATATAGTCCGAGTACTATAAGAACAAAACCGGGTATCAATTTTATTTTCGATCCGGGTTGAAATACTGATACCATACGCCTTGCTAAATAAGCTACCCCGATAAGAAGTGTAAACGCACCGAGGGAAATTCCTAAAAGGTAACTGTGCAAATGACTGTTATCATCCAGTACGATCCATCCTTGTACACTTAGGTAGGCTGTAATGGCAATCCAAAAAGGCATCGCCAATGGATTAAGTATGCTGAGAAGCATCCCTCTTCTAAACCCGCTTTCCTGAAACCTCTCCATAAACACCGTTGGCTTTTGTGTCGACCATATATTGAACACTCCCAGCAAAACCATCGCGATGGCACTAATCAATTTAAAATTGCCAATAATTACAGGAGAGGATGTAATGAAATTCTCAAATGTTACCGCAAGCCAGGCATAGGGATACTCGATCAGTGCGGCTGCAATGGCGAAACGCCAGGCTATGTTTGTTTTCTTCTCAACTCCTAATTGTAGAATTGTAAGATTCAACGTGCCTGGCGGAATTGACCCGAGAAAACTAAATAAAAATGCCAGCAAAAAGTTTTGGAGCACTCCCATAACTTACTGAACGGCCGATTTAAACTTACGATAAATAAGCCTCCCCTCTCTAAAGGGTATGTAGGTTGCTCCCCGGTTTTTATTTTGAACACTTATGGTAAACATATTTTTCCAATGATTGGACAAAATAACCAACGCTTTCCATAATGAAAAACCCGGATCGTAAATGTGCGAAGGTTCTGCACCACAACCATTAAGTTCCATAATTTTGACATTACCCTGATATAAGTCTTCTATACTTGCGCACCGAAGGTCGTAGCGTCCAAAATAAAATCCATCAATTTGCTTACTAATCGAATCAAAGGTTTGTGAAAGTGTTGAATTGATCAGATGCTCACCATTCAAAAACTTAGTGCCCAGACAATGATTGCCAATCAGATTAAGTTCAACAATTTCTCCATCCGGAATAAGGGTGATTAGCTTTTCAGCATATACATCCTTCAACACTTCCCACTGAAGTTTAGCGCGCGGTTTATCCTGTATCAACTCTTGTAATGTGGAAATACCATCGCCTGTAACGGTAAGCATCTCCTTCAATACCAGAGAAGTAACTTTGCCGTCACGTTCATTTGGAAACCGGGTATAAAAAACCCCACACTCCACATCTAAATCTATTAGCTCCTGAATAAGAATATCAGCCTCTATCTTTTTCATGTAGTCTTCTACACCCTTCTCATTGAAAACACGTTTCACCATGAAACCCCGCTCGCCTAAATCGGGTTTTAAAATTACCGGAAACTTGAATCCGTTTTCATAAAGCGCTGCAAGCACTTGCTTGTATGAGAATGGGTACCGTAATAGAATTGTGTTAGGTTTGTATTGCTCAGGGACTAATTTTAATACATCATACTTTGACTCGCCCAGCATCCCACCCATAACTATACCGGGATTAGAGGCTGAGAAAAAAAGGAGCGACTTTGCCCTCAACGATAACCACAAATAGTAAATAAAAAAAGGAAATTGAATGATGCCGAACGGCCAGTATTCCCAATGGGCAAGACGAATAAAAAAATTACTGCGAAGCAGTTTTTTCAAACTACGCATAGAGCGTTAACGCGCTACTGTAGTTGTCTCCTGGTATCGAATGGTTGAGGCAGCAATGCCAAAATCGTGAGGGAATTTTACATCAGGTGCAATTTCCCGAATTCCGATTTTCATGATGGCCATGTGATGTACAGCATGTTCAATGTTGTAAACAAGTTCGCGCAAAAAATTTGTCTCAATAGTCACAAACTCCTCTTTATCCAGATCATAACCAGCCTCAAGCTTTAAAGCCTTATCTTCAGGTTGTGACAGAATAAACTCTTGAATCCTGTTAAGGGTAGCCAAGGCAATAAACTTGTCGCTCTCAGTCAGTTTATCGTGGGCACGTTTATCGTAATTGATCAGCCCTTTTTC
>Ga0247727_10020384_pt1 | contig 10145 bp, 17 predicted proteins | sample WisWelCaveWW1625_FD_202498 | JGI IMG/M metagenome (GOLD analysis project Ga0247727, IMG submission 202498) | Biofilm microbial communities from Wishing Well Cave, Virginia, United States - WW16-25 | ecosystem: Environmental > Aquatic > Deep subsurface > Groundwater > Cave microbial mat | place... | reverse complement strand
CTTCTATACTTTTGACGGCGGCTTCTCTGCAGGTTATTACTTCTATCATCCTTATCTGCTTAGATCAACCTTATTCCAGTCAATCAAGTAAACACTATTGCCTTGTGGGGTGAGCACACCACCATCAAGGCCTACCTCAATGAAGCGTTCGGGGTTAGTATCGGAGAGGTTAAGCCTGAACTCTTTAAGCAGATTATCGTGGCTGATAGTATTGCCTAGTCCACGAAATCGCAGGTCGGATAGGGTACGCACAAGCATGAGAAAGCGTGTGGAACGGGTCATCTATTCTTTCACCTCACCCTGATTTTTTTTGAGGAAGATGTGGAACTCGTAGCATTCGTGGCACATGGGATAGGGGCCGTCGCCAGGCCAGGAGAGTATGATCTTCCCGCAGCACGCGCACCTCATGAAAGACCAGCCTCCTTGCGTTTAAATCTTATTTCCCGCATAACATAAAGTGCCTCTTCTACCTGTCCTGCGTCGTATAGTCTGTCGCGTTCGGCGATGCGGCCTTCCTCCCACGCCCTGAATCTGGCTACTTTCTGCTGGTGTGCCGCTTTCTCTATCTGCTCGCGTTTGTTTTTTTCCTCCTCCGTTATTTCTTCAAGTATATCAGAAGGCCTAGTGCGGTAAGCCTCTTTCAGGATGGCATCGTTGACAAGCTTCGATACGTTTACTCCTTGTTCGACTAGTATTTTGTGTGCGTCTATGTCGACCGTTACACTTATGTTTTTCTTCATGCATATCTATTCCATATATACAGTGTAGTTATATATAAAGATTGCGATATACTACTACTACTGTTTATTTCATGTGTGTGTGTGTGTCTTCAGACTCCAAATAGTAGTAGGAATTCCGGGTTTTGGTAGGAGTAGATTGGCGAGGTGGGGGTAGGGTGGCATCACACTCGCACGGGGGGACGACGTTGGCGTAAGGGGCTGGCTGGCACCCACGTCGTGGCGCTTGCCGTGCCTGTTAAGTGAGGCACGCCAACCCGAGAGTGAAGCACAACCTAGCTAGTGAGCGCACTCTCGGGTCGTGGCGTTCTCGGCTTGCGCTTCAGCTGGGTCTACTGGGAGACCGCAAACGAGGACGAGAAGACACTCAAGCCGAACGCCGTCGTCGTCGGCACGTGCGCGGACTGAATGTCGCGCACGTGCAGTCGTCGTCGCACGAACGCGGGACTGAATGTCGCGCGTTCGTGGGGGGTAGCAGGGGGGCTTGCCCCCCTGTGTAAGATACACAACGAGCGAGTGCGAGTGTGAATATTCCTGAACCCTCATTGAGAAGGGGGATATATACGTGGGGTTCAGACCGCCGGAAAAAATTTATAGCGGTCAGTGCATAGTAGTATACATGAACCCTAACCATCCCGCCCGCATAATCGCCCGCTACGCGACTAGACTTCGTATCTGGTCCGGAGAAGGCATGTGGTGGTTCGGGCAAGGCCTCGCGGTAGTCCTTAGTCTTTCCTCAAACCAGGGCCCCGTAGCAAGCGCTCTCATTTTCTTCGGCGTCCAGGCAGTCGTCATCCCTTTTGGTTGGTGGAGCCGCGAGCGCGTCAAGCGTCTCGAATACGAAGCCGCATACACGGCCAGGCAGAATGTGTACATGTTCGATCTGATTCGTCGGATCGTGAAGGAGGAGCTGAATGATCACGATACCAGAACTCGAAGAAAAATCAAAAATAAAATTCACAAGGTACCAGATTGATTTCATAGAAAACGGCAGCCCCCGTCTCGTAGGCCTCTGGTCCCGTAAGGCCGGCAAGACAGAATGCATCGGCGCGAAAATCGCAATGAAACTTTCCGGTCCTGCTTTCCCCTCCAGGTGTGACGGCATCGGTGTCACATCCCTTGATATGAAAGCGTCGCGTGAAATAATCAGCAAGGTTCGCCAGTACCTCGCGGAAGCAGGCTATGTTTTCGAGCGCCATCTCATCGCAGCCATCAACAAGGGGGCGCATTACGCCAGCCGCACGGAGATATGGATTCGCAACGAAAACGGCGCGTATAATAAAGTATGCGCATACGCCTGCGGCCACGACGGCCAGAGCATCAGGCCGTGGTCTTTCATCCAGCTCTACCGTGATGAAGACGTATTCAGTCCGGAAGGCCTCGACGCAGCAGCGGACGCGACACTCCAGAAATACGGTGAACAGGAAATCCGCACAAGCATGGGCGGCGATCCGACCGGTTCCTTCTACGACATGGTGAAAGAAGGAAAACATGACACGGGTACTTTTCTTTCTGTTGTTCCTTACTATCAGGTTCCATGGCTGACGAAAGAAAAAATTGAGAGAGCCCGCAGAAAGCTGGGGAAAATCCTGTTCGCGCAGGAATACGGCTGCGAGTTCCTGGCTGACCGCCTCTCTGTCATCGCCCCCCAGCTCATATCAATCGCGCAGGACTGGAGCCCCGACTGGGCACAGCTGCAGCGCCTGCCCTGCTATATAGGTGTAGACTACGCAAGATTCGGCGACGATGAGAACTGCATTGCCTTTTGTTTTTACAACGCCGAAGAAAATATATGTCACATCCGCATCAAAAAAATAACCAGCACATTTCGCGTGAGCGTAATTAACGACATGGTGATTAGCTACGCCAACAGATTCAACGCGGTGAAAGTAGTTACAGACGATACAGGCATTGGAGGAACCGCGACCGATTACCTGGTGCGCGCCCTCGGACCATGGCGCGTCACAGGCGTAACCAATAACCGTAAGGTAGAAGACAGTGAGGGCCGGCGCAGGCGCTACATTAAGATGGACCTGTATAGCCATCTGATCAGCCGCCTCGAAACACGAACGATAAAACTCGACCCTGACCGCGCAATAAAATACTCCCTCCTCAGTATGAAACTGAAATACACTGAAGGAGGAGAAACCACCATCTGGGGCCGCGACAACCACGCAGCCGAGGCCATCGTGCGCGCCATCCACCCGCTGGTGGACAAGCGCGCGCTAAGCACAGACGACCTCGGTGTTGTTTTTATTCCGTGAAAAAATAATGATAAGCATGGTAAACAGAACGATAATTGAAGTAACCGAGGACACGGGAACAGAAGCAGCGCGCGACAAGAAGCGCCTGCTGGAAAGAACGAGGGCGGAGTAGCATGGATGTAGTGAGCAGCCTGCGAAAGCTTTCTGCGCGTGTGAAGGACCTCTATGTTTCTTTCATCCCGGGCGATGCTGCTACAGGTGTGCCGGAAAAAAGCACGGGTATGCGCTGGAGTTTTCCGAACGGTGACATCTACGTTGGCCTCCTCAACACTGACCCCACGTACTACGGGCAGGCAACAGTCGTGCACGCGACGACGACGACAGACCGCAGCGTTCACTACACGAATTTTTTTCAGGGTGATTCCGTATACCCTTTCGTCGCAATTAATTATGGTATCGCCGCCTGGAACGAAAGCGTCACCGCACCGAATGTGGCTGTCCATATAGGGGATGGCACGACGAAACCATCTCCTATCATATGGGGCGGTGCAAGAGCAGCTATTTTTCTCGACCAGACCAACAAACGTTTCTGCGTATACGGGCAGAACACGGGTCCGGCAGGAAACCGGGTCACCACGTTTGACGTTCAGATGCCGAAGATAAGGGTGGACGGCGCAGATGGTGTGAGCGGCAGCTTCACTACGGTCGACCTGAAAACTATTACCGTAACGGGCGGCATAATTACAGCTATAGTGTAGGGGATTTTCATGGCAGTAGAATGGACGACAGCAGCTATAGTGAAATCATACCTGCGCAGCGGCGTAGGTTTCACAGCCACGCTTTCAGACGGCGATATAGAAGAGATGATCGAGCAGAGCGAAGGAGCGTGGGAAACATTCCTGAAGATTCCCGCGAGCTTCGCGTTCAACGCAAGCCTCAAGCCGCACAAGGCACTGCGAAAACTCATCACGCTCGAAGTGTGCATGATGGTGGTGGCCAGCTGCAGCCCTTCCTTTCTCACACTCGGGCACGCTGGCCTTATCAGCGACATACACAAGGACCAGTATACAGAACTGCGGAAACAGTTCCTTGAAAATCCTGGCTATCGTGATTTCATACTGAATGCGGAGGCGTAGAAAAGATGACAGGAATACCGAGAGTGTTCAGGAAGGGGATCAGCTACGGGCTCACGACCCAGACGATATACAGGCTGGGGCAGAAAGTGATCGGCGTGTCGGGTTTCAATACCGGCCACACCTATACTATTTCACCCGCCGAACTTCAGAACGCAGATGGGCAGTGCCAGCAAATCACGGTGTATGTGAAAGACTGCGGGATCACCACACCTGGCACACAGATGCGTCTGAAAATTGACGGTTCAATAATGATAACGTGGACAGTAGACAATACCGGCAGCGGGAACTATGCATACCCTTTCGTCGTGACGTCCCTCACGCGGCCGATAGTCGTTTACATTGAACTCGATGAAAATGTTTTCATGCTCGAATTCGAAATAGAAGGGCGGTACAGCCTATATGAACGGTGAGAAAAATGACATACGAAGAAGAACTTGACGATCAGCTGCGTTCGCTGCGTGCGATGCAGCAGAACCCCGTCGAATTTGGGTTAAGCACTGTTACAGCGGGCTTCGGTTCACTGGGCAGCGCCGCAGGTGTGGGTGCAGGAGCGAGAGCTCCTAAAGGAATAGCAGGCGAGCTAAAGAACGCTTTCGAAAAACAGGAGTTCGAGGAATGGCTGGGCAGGATGCGGGGCCATCCTGAACTCGAAGGTCCACGTGCGCAGGCTGCATTCGAGGCCGCATCAGAGGCCTCATTATTGAGGCGGGGGCGAACGGGGATAGCGCCGCCTGCGGCTCCCATAGTAAGGGGCAGCGTAAGGGGCAGCCCAAGACGCGGCACCTTCTTGCGTGGCTTCGGCCTCAAGGATGGGCTTATCGCGCTTCTACTGGCGAGTCAACTGGATATTATTGCGTGGGGATTTGGAAAATCTTCTGAGAAATTCACTGAACGCGCAACCAAACACATACGGAACTATGAACTCGCCGCGAATTTAGACAACGCGCTTAACGCTGGTGATGAGGCCACTGCGCGCCAGTATCTCGCACTTATTGATGCTGCGATAAGCGAGACAGAAGCCGACCTCACGAAAATCAATGAAGATGTTTTCACCGGAATATTCCGCAAGCTTGGCACGGATCCGCGCCCCTTTATTATACAGCAGCTCGATGCATACAGGGCCCAGCGCGATGTGCTGGCAGAACGCCTGGGCAGGAGCAGGCAGCGTCCCCGTGAGCTGGGCAGCACGCCGGATGATATAGCGGCGCGCGCGAAGATACAGGACGAGGTGGAATCAGAGCGCAGATTGCTGGCTGCAGAGGCATATCCTCAGGCCCTCAGGCAATGGCTGCGTGAAACGAAAGGGGTGGCTATAGGGGGTGAACAAGGGTATATATACGATAACCCTGACGTCGTGCGCGAATTCAGTTTTTCCGGGATCGCTGATAAATATAAGATTGACGCGCAGAGCGAGCTTGCGGATGCATACAGCAGGGCAGAAGACATCCGAAGAGAGCGCGCGCTCGGAGTAGAAACCACGAAAGAACGAAGAGTAGGCGGCGCAGATGCCGGTGGCAGGATCAGCAAGAGTGCACCTGTATCAGGCGGGGCAGAACCTGCGCCTAGATATTCGCCGCAGCACGCAGCTGCTACGAAAGAGCTTACCGAAGAGCAGCGAAGGCGGGCTCGTATAGGAGTACCCACAGGTGATTACTTATGACAGACGAATTCGTTTTAGTGTCAGCGCAAGAGACATACATGGAGTCAGCAGGCTCCGTCTACACTTCTAGTTTCCTGAAATGGAAAGGCATCTACAACAAGAACCCCATCGCCCGCTCGCTGGTCGATGCGATAGCTGATGCCGTGTGCGCCAGCTGGCGGACATACGGAAAGGAAGGGCGCACGATGGCCACTATACTCGATAGTATGCGAGGCAACGGCAAGCAGTCGTTCAAGCTCATCGTGCACAACATGGTGAAGACCGCGCTGATAGGTGGCGACAGCTACGCCGAAATGGTATACGAGGATGGGAAGCTCGCGAATCTGAAGATACTTCCGTCGGACCTCGTGGGCCAGCATGTGACTGATGGGACGATTGTTTCCTACGAATTCCGGGGGGCGAACACCAGGAAGATAGTACCGGAGAAAATCTTTCATCTTGCCTTCGATCCTGTGGGAGCGACTACGCACGGCGAGTCCATCTTTCTGGCCCTCAATGATCTGTTTCAGCATTACGAAACACTGATGCAGACGGGTTCGGATATTTTCGAAACATATACGAAACCACTGCGGATATTCTACGTGAATACCGACAGCCGCACAGAAGTACAGAAGATTTCCGCGAGCGTCAAGGACATAAACCGCACGACTACGGGAGACCTTTTCATCCCGAAAGGGCAGATCGACAAGGTCGAGCGGCTGGGCATACCCGCGGGATCAACGCTTGATCCTGCACACTGGAAGAAGCAGCTGAATGCTGATATGTTCATGGGAACACGGGTGGCCGAAAATATACTGGGCATCGGCACGCAGAATTCGGAGGAGTCTGCGCGTATGCAGTTCGCAGGATTTCGCCAGCTCATACGCTGGCTGCAGACGTGGCTGTCGGAGTCGCTAAGGTGGCAGGTTTTCTATACCGAATATCCCCAGGACACGCCGACTATCAAGTGGAGCTTTGCTACCGAAGCGCAGGAGGAGGAGTATGAGCGGAACTCGCGCACGCTCGCCATGTTAAGCGGTCTCGACATCCGGCCGGAGTATAAGCAATTAATAGTGGACAAGATACTATTACGCATGGAGCTGATCCCGAATGACTGATGCAGAAGCGGCCGCATCCGCAGAAGAAAGTATAAACAGCATGTTCGCGGAAACCGTGAAAAAAGAAACAACCGAACAGCTGACACAGGAGGCGCAGGCCAACGCGAAAAGTTTCGATGAAATTCGCAAGCATGGTTTCGTGACGAAGCTCGACATGCAGCAGGCGTTAACCCAAATGGTGGCCGAAAACAAGAAACTTCGCGAGGAATTCACCGCCCTGCAGCAGCTCCTTCTGAAAGCCAGGGCACGCGGCGAGACACAAATTCCCGCAGACCATGAAAATACGAAGCCGAAACTCGCTGAGATATACGGCGATTTCATGCGTTAAGCTTTATCCTGCTGTTTCTCCAAATACTAGCATGGCAGATGAAGCAGTCGTTCATGTCGAGAAGGGAATCGAGAGGCATTGGAAGGTAGCAGACGCTACAGCCATAGCGAAAGGTACTTTCATGGTGCAGACTTCCACTGACAGAACTGCTATCGCCCATTCTTCTGCAGCTGCTACGCAGTACCCCCTTGGTTTCGCGACAAGCGAGAAGGCGGCAAGCGACGGACAGGTGAGAATGAGTTTACAGACTACAGGAATTGTCCGCGTGATATGTGGTGCTACCGTTGCGCGTGGTGAGCTTGCGATACCGCACAGTACCGCGAACAGATTCCAATCTACAGCATTACTTTCATTGACAGATATTTCGAAAGTCGTTGGTAGATTTTTAGATAGCGCGACAGCGGGAACACCTGCGAATATGCTGCTCAGGTTGGGGTAGATTTTTTATGGCACAAACAGGCGTTGGAGAAATTGCATTGCGTCCGGAGAACGTGCAGGAACTAGTCAAGAATATATCGATGCGCGCATTTGAGATGAAAAAAAACATAGCGACTGTGGTGAAATCGAACGCATGGACAGAAGGTTTCTACAGGGAATCAGCGACTACTGTAGACGCTATCGATGATATACCCAGGGGCGCAGAGTTCCCGCAGGATACGCCGAAGTGGGACAAGATCACGACACGCCTGCAGAAGTTCGGCATAGAAGGTTTCATTACATGGGAGGACGCGATGACAGATAAGGTCGATGTCATCGCACGCACGATCGCGAGGCTGACCATGCGTATTACTGAAAGAGTGGACCTGAATATCTGGAATGCACTGACAGAAAACCAGTCGGCTTCGGCGATCAATACATTCGCCGCATCCGCGACGTGGAACAATGTGACCAGGACGAACCGCAAGCCGCATGAAGATATAGCCCTGGCTGCGCGCACGATTTCGGATTCTACCCTGCAGTCTTATCGGGCAGACACAATCATACTATCACCTTTCGACTGGGCATACGTCATCACGAACGATGACATCCTGGCCGCTTATACCAGGTCAAAAGAAAATGTGATGAAGAGTGGAATCATGGGCGACATCATGGGTCTTGATGTTCTTGTTTCTCCCGTGGTCACGGCGGACTACGCTGCCGTGTGCCAGAAGAAAGTCTGCCTCACTTACCGTGAAGCAGAAAGTCTACGCTCCGTTACAATCAAGGACGAAGGCAAGGGCCACACTATCAGGGTGTGGGAAACAGGAGTAGCACAGGTCACCGACCCGAAAGCAATCTGCCTGATTACAAATACCCAGGCGTAGTATGTATTTCTATGATCAGGCTGCTTGCGTGGGAGCGGGAGAAAATATTTTCCCGCGGCTGGTTTCTTCATTTCGTTTTCAAGCAGGGCGTCCGCCTTGCTTTGAATTTCGCCGCCGAGCATGCGCTTCGTTCTGTACTTGACGCGAAGGAGAAGAATGGATACGCGAACCCCGAGGTAACCGTCTATCGCGAGATGCTCGATGAGATGTACCGAAGGAATGAAGTGTGCTGGATCGATTCGCCGAACCAGAAGAACCAGGACCGGAGGCTCTGGAAGAATAGCATTCGTCTCGTTTGCCTCATGCTCGATGAGGACAGCTACTATCTCTTGCGCACTTTCTATCTGATCGAGATGCTGCACTACAACTATGACCGTCTGCAGATCGAGATGCACAAGAAGCGCGCATACTGGAACTGGGAGGAGATGCGCGCCGAGATACTTGCTTCGCTTGGCCCCTTCGAGAAGCTTTCTCCAGACGATAGTTCATCTTGACATACCCTCCGAAACCCCGGCACCAGCGGACAGAAACAAGAACGAGCCTGACCATAACTTTATTTATTTATGAAGAAATATATATTGATGCATCGCTTGCGATCCTATAGTCCGTGGCTCCCGCGCTTCCGCAGCTTCCTCCATTCACACCTGCGGGGAAGTGAAGAGGTGCGGGCAGCCACGCTGCATAAGGAGGTAGACCTCTTCGCCCGCCAGTATAATCTGACACACGTAGAAAAGGCGAGGCTGATGCAGGATATGATCACGCTGTACTGTGAACCAGCGGGCACCGGGGTTTTCTATATTGACCACCGATAGTTTTAACCCGCGTCCCGGGCTATATATTCTATGCAATTCCTCGAAGAGTTCGTCGTGGCCGGAGCTGTTCTGCTTGGCGTCGCGCTCGTATTCAAGGGCGACACCTCGTCTGCTACAGGTGTGTTCCTCGCTATGCTGGGGTATGTATTCGGTCGCGTTCAGAAAGTGAACGGGGCTATGGTTGAATCTTTGCGGAAGAAGTAGAATACCCGCAGCAGCTTCCACACCTGCGGCAGTGAATATCTCTTCCGCCCCGCGGAGTTTTACACCCCGCGAGTAAACATATCCAGCTCATATGCCCAGCCGTGGGTATGAGCCACGCTGACCTAGATACTGGGCTATCCTCGCACTACATGGTATGCATTGTATTGTGTGTTCCTTTTGTTTGTTTGTTTTCCAAGGAACTTGATTCCTATTCTGTCGCCAGGCTGCACGTCTTTGAGCGCGTCTGCGAGGATGACGTTCTCCCATACACCGAGCAGTTCACCACCGTCGATCTCGAATACGAGAACCGTGGTCTCTCCGTGCTGTGATGTGCGCCGCTCTTCATACCGGAAGGTTCCGATGAACTGCTCCATCGCCTGCGGCTGCCACATACGCACGATCGTATTCAGCTTGCTTGATATCTCTTCATCATTCATGTTTTTTTTCGCCTCCGAACTATTCTGTTCTGTCGGCAACTTGTTTTCTAGCCACTGCCATAGCCATCGCCACTGTCTATACTGACCATACCGGTACACCTTCTATACTTTTGACGGCGGCTTCTCTGCAGGTTATTACTTCTATCATCCTTATCTGCTTAGATCAACCTTATTCCAGTCAATCAAGTAAACACTATTGCCTTGTGGGGTGAGCACACCACCATCA
>Ga0247727_10020383_pt1 | contig 10146 bp, 7 predicted proteins | sample WisWelCaveWW1625_FD_202498 | JGI IMG/M metagenome (GOLD analysis project Ga0247727, IMG submission 202498) | Biofilm microbial communities from Wishing Well Cave, Virginia, United States - WW16-25 | ecosystem: Environmental > Aquatic > Deep subsurface > Groundwater > Cave microbial mat | place... | reverse complement strand
TCCGAATACGCGAGCTTCATTGAACTGGAGAAAAACCTGGGAAGGTGGACGATGACGACGGCATTGCGCGGCCAGAGCAATCCTGAGCTTGCGAACGATAGGCGAATGTTGGCCCGATTTGGAGCGCTTGGGATGTTGTCAGCCCGATGGACGCTGGACGCGCGTTGGGGGCAATATGCTGAGACACCGTTAGAGAATCTCCTTGATCCGCACCAGCCGCTCGTGCGACGGGAGTTTTCAACCCTGTCGCCGGTCGACACGCGCGCGTGGCAGGTGGCATTGATACGGCGGAGCGCCGAGGGAACGCGTCTGGAGTGGCGCGCCTATGGAGTGACGGCGAAGAATCTTCCCCGTCTTTTGCCGAGTGCGGAAACAGCGGCGGCCGAACCTGACCCGCTCGCCCAAGTTGACACGCAACCGATGATGACGATGCAATCTCGCGGGATGGAGCGACGAATCGGTTTCACGGTTTCGGGAGAGGGCCGAGCGGCCATTCCCGCCACTCAAGGCTCCGACGCTCTCCGGTGGAGATTCGCATACACCTACTCGCATGCTTCTGCGAGTGTCGATGGCGCAAGAGTCCACATTGCGGAAGACGCTCCGCACATCGGCGAAGTGGGACTCGACTTCACTCCGGTGAAAAATTGGTCGCTCGGCGGCCGGGTGACCGGGCGGTCCGGCTATCGCTACACACCACATTCCGAAACTTTTCGGAGCGCTATCAATGTGGAGGAACTCTATCGAGCGACCCTCGCAAGTGAAAACGCCGCCCAATTTCCGTCTCATGTGTCCATCGACTTCTCCTTCCGTTATGATTTTGGCGGCGGCAGAGTGTTCGCCTCGGTAGGCAACGCCCTGAATCGCGCCAATCCCATAATCAGCGTCGCTGATGGTTATGTGTACGACTCCGGTATCCTGCCCAGTGTCGGTCTACGACTCACTTTGTAAGCCAAGCCACCCAACGACTCTGTTATCGCCTCAACATTCCCGCGTCTCTATATTACGGGCGTGAAACGCCACATCGCAGATGATCCCGTCGCCCTCAGGCACTTGGCGCTCCTGGCCACCGGAGCCACACTCATCAGTTTCGCTCCCGTGTTTGTAAAACTTGTGGTTCAACGGGGTGTTGAACCGACGCCTATCGGCTTCTGGCGGCTCTTTCTCGGTAGCATGATGTTATTCGCGCTTTCCATCGCGCTTGGCGCTAAGCCAGCGATCAGCCGTCGCCGGGCAGTGTACGCGATCTTGGGCGGTCTGTTTTTCGCCGCGGATTTGTTCATGTGGCACAAGTCGATCATTTTTATCGGAGCCGGAATGGCGACCCTCCTGGCGAACACACAGGTATTTTGGACCGCCGGACTGGGTCGTATTTTGTACGGAGAGTCGCTTTCAATGCTGTATCTCATCGCGGTTCCGCTGGCGATGGTGGGTATGACGATGTTGACCGGTGTCGGATCGAATATAGTGTTCGACGGAGCTTACCGAACCGGCATCGCGTTGGGGCTGGCGACAGGAATGGCCTATGCGCTGTATCTGATTTCGTTGAAACAAACTTCAAAGAATCGTGATCTCACTAGTTTGGACTTGAACCTGGGGATGTCGCGCCGCGAGCGAATCACCGACGCCATTGCGCTGTTGGCGTGGGTATCGTTGTTTTCGGCGGTGTTTTCAGCGCTGATGGCGGCTGTTGAAGGTGTGTCGCTGGCGGTCGGCTGGCCTGAACTCGGCCTCCTCGCCGCTCTCGCTTTGGTGGCTCAAGTCGCAGGGTGGATATTAATTTATGTCGGACTCGGCCATGTGTCGACGGGACGCGCGGCCCTTGTGATTCTGCTTCAGCCAACCCTCGCCATGGTGTGGGGCTGGATGTTCTTCGATGAAACCCTGATTGTCACACAACTCATCGGCGCCGCGATCACGCTCTCGGCCATTTACCTGGGCGGCGTGCGACGAGCCCCAACTCTCCAGCAAGCGGCGGAATAATTCCGATGGCGTCCTACACTATATTTATAGCCAAACGGTTCCTGCGAAGCGGCCGCTCGTTCACCTCGTCCAGTTCACTTATCACAACCTGCGGCGTGGCCCTGGGTGTGGCCGCAGTGTGTCTCTTCCTCGCGGCGCATAACGGTTTTGAAAATGAGATTCGCACGCGCATTCTCGGCGCCACGGCGCATATCACGGTTTTTTCTCAGAACGAGTCCGACGGCCTGATGCGGGACTGGCAGAGGGTGATGAAGCGTTGTCAGGAGCATCCGGACGCGCAGGGTGTGTCGCCGTTCATTTATTACAAGTGCGGCATTCAGAGTCGGTCAACCGGCGACGGCGTTGTGGTGCGAGGAGCGGACCTCGCGCCTGAACGAGCCACGGGAGCCCTCGAGCGAAGTATGATAGCGGGCCGCTATTCGTTTGATTCGCCGCCGACATCCGAAAAGAGTCGTCCGGCGCCGGGGATTTTGCTGGGTGTGGAGTTGGCGGATCGATTGGCGGCGGGCGTGGGCGATCCGATAGTCCTGTATTCAATCACCGACCGTTCGCTTTCGACTTCGGCGCTCCCGAAAAAGGGATTTTTTCGCGTGAGCGGAGTTTTTCGCACGGGGTTCAACGAGTACGACGCCGAATTGGCGTATATCGCCATTCGCGACGCGCAACAATTATTCAATCTGGATACGGCGGTCACGGGTGTGCATGTGCGTCTCGCCGATCTTTTCGCGGCCGAGGATGTGTCGCGCACATTGCAGGAGTCGCTGGGGAACTCCTATGATGTGGCGCCGTGGACCGAACTGTATGGCAATTTGTTCACCTGGGTGGCGATGGAACGCCTGATAATTTATCTCATCTTCGGACTGATCATTGTCGTCGCGGCGTTTTCGATCGTCGCTACACTCGTGATGATTACGCTCGAAAAGCGCGCTGAAATCGCCATCTTGAAAACGCTCGGGTTGACTGGCGCCGAGATTCGTCGCATTTTCGTTTTCAACGGGCTCACGATGGGTGTGGTCGGTGTGCTTCTGGGATGGGGCGTTGCGCTGGCGATGGCCTGGGCGCAAAACAACTTTCATATTCTGCGCTTGCCCGCAGATGTGTACTTTATCTCATATCTCCCGTTCTCCCCCATGCCCTCTGATTTTCTGGAAATCGGCGCGATTACGCTCATCGTGTGTTTTTTCGCCGGGCTCTATCCCGCCGGACGAGCCGCACGGGCGACCGTGGTGGACACTTTACGACAGTAGCGCTGACGCTGATGTTTATGTTGATATCAAGGCCACCAATGACGACTGAAACAACCCATACCGCTTTTGAGGCCGCGCCGGCGCTTGAAGCGCGCAATCTACGCAAGGTCTTTCGCACCGCAGAAGGGGACTTACTGGTTCTCGACGAACTCTCCCTGCTCGTGCGTTCCGGCGAAATGGTCGCGATCGTGGGCGAGTCGGGAGTCGGAAAGTCGACGCTTCTCCATCTGCTGGGAGGATTGGACTCACCGACGGCCGGAGCCACGGTTTGCGGCGGCGCGACCCTATCCAGCATGAGTGAAGACGAACGCGCGCGCTTCCGCAATGCGCACCTGGGATTTGTCTTCCAATTTCATCACCTGCTCGAGGATTTCACCGCGCTTGAAAATGTGACAATACCGGCCTTGATCGCCGGCCGTTCGTTCCCGGAGGCGCGCGCACAAGCCAAGGAGATATTAATCGCGGTGGGTCTTGGCTTACGAATGTCACATTTGCCGGGTCAGTTATCCGGCGGCGAGCAACAACGGGTCGCAGTGGCGCGCGCGCTGGTCAATGCGCCTCGAGTCGTCCTCGCCGATGAGCCGACCGGAAATCTGGACACCGCCACCGCGGAGCGTTTGAGTGAGCTTTTGACACGGCTGAACGCCGAGCGCGGTGTCTCTTTTGTGATTGCGACCCATAATCAATCTCTGGCAAAACGCTGTCATGCGGTGTATGCTTTACGGGGGGGATGTCTCGTAGCCGCCTGAGATATCGCGACAACGGGTGAGAACGCCATGCGTGATTCACACTGAAACCCTTTTGGGGAGTTTGGTGTTATATCTCATGACGAAGGTGATTGGTGTCGGCGCCGATATAATAGAGGACGAAGGGCAAGGCATGACTGCGTTTTGCCAAGCGGATGGTAGAGCCCCATCCGGCGAAGAGATTATTCACCCAGGGAGATGATGGCCGGGGTCACATGTCAAAAGTGAAATGTCATAACTGCGAGCGTGAAATCGAGCGCGTCGTGACCATTACACAGATCAACGGCTCGCAGAAGACAACCGTGTCGTTGTGCAAAGAATGCGCGTCGGCGATGGGATTTCACAATCCCTTGAATCAAATGCCGTTTCCGCTGGCCAAGATTTTGCACAGTATCATTCAGCAAACCCTGCCGCCATCGCAAAACGAAACTGTCACGACCGCCGCATGCCCCAATTGCGGATTAACATTCGCGCAGTTCTCACAGCAAGGCCGCTTTGGATGCGGCGTATGCTATAACACCTTTCGACCGAAACTCGAAACGATCATGCGCAGAATTCATGGCTCCAGTATGCATCGCGGAAAACTGCCCCATCCGCACGATGACACATTGGTGGGTGTGCGGGAGCGGGAGCGATTGGAAATCGAGTACCGCCGCGCGGTTGACGGGGAAGAATTTGAGCGGGCGGCGGATTTGCGCGATCGCCTGCGAGAAATACGAGCGAAAGTCGCCCAAGAAGAATCCAGCGCAGAGAAGGAAACGCCATGAATTCGCGTTTTGTGAGCATGTCCCGCCGCACAGCGTCGTGGCTCTCGGCGCCGGGAATGGAAACTGCGGTCGCGTTATCATCGCGGGTCCGACTCGCGCGCAACCTGCGCGGATTGGAATATCCGCATTCGGCCAATGGGGACACGCTCGAAAGAGTTGTCACCTATGTCGCCGCGGGACGGGAGCGCTCGCCGAAGCTCGCGGAAAGCGCATACTATCGCGGGCTGGATCTCACTGAGCTCGACAGCGACTTTCTGGTGGAGCGACACTTAATCTCGCCCGCGTTTACCGAAAGCGATGACCACAAGGCGACGCTCATCGACCCAACCGAACAAGTGTCGATCATGGTGAACGAAGAAGATCACCTGCGGGTGCAAGCGATTGTACCGGGACTGAATGTGCGCTCGGCGTTCAAAATCGCCGACACTTATGATGATGAGTTGTGCGCGCATTTGGAGATTGATTACGACCCCGACTTCGGCTTTCTCACCGCCTGCCCCACGAATGTGGGCACCGGTATGCGCGCGTCCACACTCCTGCATCTCCCGGGGCTGGTGTTGACCCGTGAGATCGACCTGGTCATTGCGCGAATCACCAAACTCGGTTTGGCGGTGCGGGGTTTTTACGGCGAAGGTAGTGATGTCCTGGGCAATCTATTCCAAATTTCTAATCAGACAACCCTGGGCGTGTCCGAGGATGAAACGCTCGACAACATCGAGTTGATCACCCGGCAGATTATCGACGAAGAATTGGTCGCCCGCAGACGCTTGATTTCGGAGGCCGGCGAGCAGATCGAAGACAAGATCTGGCGGGCATTCGGGATCCTGAAGTACGCCCGTTCGCTCTCGTCGGAGGAAGTGATGAACATGCTCTCGGCGGTGCGGCTGGGCGTGTCGCTGGGGAGAATTGAGTTTCTGAGCTTGTCGCAGGTGAACGAGTTGCTCTTGTTGTCACAACCCGCGCACCTGCAGATGTATTATGATGAAGAGATGGATCCGACTCGCCGCGATGTTGTGCGAGCCGATCTCGTGCGAGAAAAACTGCGCGCGGCGGACCCGCGGAGCGAGCCGTAAGAACGCCGGGCGTAATTAACACGCCCACGAACAAACGCAAAATTAATTTGTTATCCCCAACGGAGGGACGAAGCAGTATATGAACGAGATGTTTACCGAGTTGGCGCGAAAAGCGATTGAGTACGCCCGCGATGAGGCCGCGCGATTGCGCCACGACTACATCGGGACCGAACACCTGCTCCTGGGCCTGGTTCGTCTCGGCGAAGGACGCGCGATTGAGGTCCTGCTCAATCTCGGATTGGATTTGATCGACTTGAAAGCGTCGATCGAGGAAGTCGTTCAGCCGTCGGGCGGCACGATGACCATTGGGCAATTGCCGCTCACCGCCCGCGCCAAGAAAACGCTTGAGGTGTCCGGGCAGGAAGCGCGGGCGCTCAAGTCCAAGGACATCGACACAGAGCACATCCTGCTTGCTCTTCTCAAGGACGAAGAGGGTATCGCCGCGCAAGTGTTGTCGATGTTTGAAATCGATTATAAAGAGGCCTACGAAGAGCTGAAGAATATCCAGAGCGGGAAACCCTCATCGTTCAAAAAGAAACGCAAGAAATCCAAGACCCCGGCGCTCGATCATTTTGGACGGGACCTCACCGAGCTGGCCCGTCGCGGACGGCTGGATCCGATTATCGGACGCGACAACGAAATCGAGCGCGTATCGCAGATTTTGTCGCGGCGTAAGAAGAATAATCCGGTGCTCATTGGCGAACCCGGTGTGGGTAAGACGGCTATCGCCGAGGGTCTGGCGCAACGGATCGTCGAGGGCAAGGTGCCGCAGACGCTTGAGGGAAAACGCGTGGTGACATTGGATATGGCTTCGCTGGTCGCTGGCACCAAGTATCGCGGCCAGTTTGAGGAGCGTCTGAAGTCGGTGATGAATGAGATTGTCAATTCGAAGGATGTGATCATCTTTATCGATGAATTGCACACGATTGTCGGCGCTGGCGGCGCGGAAGGTTCGCTCGACGCGTCGAACATTTTCAAACCGGCGCTGGCGCGCGGTGAATTGCAGTGCATCGGCGCGACCACCTTGAACGAGTATCGCAAATACATCGAGAAGGACGGCGCCCTGGACCGTCGATTCCAAATCGTGATGGTAGAACAGCCGGGCGAAGAGGATACGATTCGCATCCTGAAAGGCCTGCGTCCGAAATACGAAGAGCATCACCGCATCGTAATCTCTGATGACGCGATCGAAACGGCGGTGAAACTCTCGAATCGTTATATCAGCGGAAAGTTCCAGCCGGATAAGTCCATCGACCTGATTGACGAGGCCGGAGCGCGGGCGCATTTGTCGACCTTCACCAAGCCCGGAGAATTCTCCGCTATCGAGAGTGAAATTTCGCACATTCAGAGCACGAAGGAACAGGCGGTCAAGAATCAGGCGTTTGAAACCGCCGCGCAGTTGCGTGACGATCTGAAAGCCAAGCGCGAAAAACTCACGGAAATGCAACGCAATTGGGAGGACAAGCGCGACGGCGAGAAGGTCACGCTTACCGGCGAAGATATCTCGCGTGTGCTCGCTCAAATAACCGGCATCCCCCTCTTCCGTCTGGAAGAAAAAGAATCCAAACGACTCCTGCGCATGGAAGATGAGCTTAAGAAACGCGTAGTCGGTCAGGAGGAGGCGATCGAGGCGGTCAGCCGTGCGATTCGTCGGGCGCGTTCTGGTCTCGGCGATCCGCGTCGGCCCATTGGCTCTTTCATCTTTCTCGGTCCCACCGGCGTCGGAAAAACCGAACTTGCCCGCGCCTTGGCGGAGTTTCTCTTTGAGGATGACGACGCATTGATTCGCGTGGACATGTCCGAATACATGGAAAAATTCGCGGTCAGCCGCCTGACTGGGGCGCCGCCGGGATATGTGGGTTACGAGGAAGGCGGTCAGCTCACCGAAAAAGTGCGCCGTCGGCCATATTCGGTCGTGCTACTTGATGAAGTCGAAAAGGCGCATCCGGAAGTGTTCAATATTCTACTCCAACTCTTGGATGACGGACATCTCACCGACAGTTTTGGACGCAAGGTTGATTTCAAGAATACGGTCATCATCATGACCTCGAATATTGGCACACGCGCCATCAGTCAGAGCAAAACGGTTGGATTCGATTCAACCGAACTGGATCAGGACTATAAGACGGTGAAGAAGCGCGTGACCGAAGAGCTCAAGAAGCTTTTCAATCCGGAATTGCTGAACCGAATTGACGAGACCGTGATCTTTCACAATCTGGAAATGGGCCATATCAAGCAGATTGTGGATATTCTGATGCAAGACATCGCCAAACGGCTGGCGGATCGCGGAATCAGCTTGACCCTGACGCCAGAAGCCAAAGAATTTCTTGCGCGCAAGGGTTTCGACAGCGCTTTCGGCGCACGCCCATTGAAACGGGCCATCCAGAAATTCCTCGAAGATCCTTTGGCCGAGGAAATTCTGCGTGGGCAGTATGCCGCTGATGTGGACTTGGAAATCGGAGCGGGAGAAGATGAACTGAAATTCGCCTTCAAGACCCGGACATCCGAGCCCACGCCGCGTACATTGCCGGTCGGTGGCTGACAGTACTCGATAGAATCAGTCGGACTCAGTCGAATGACGGCCATTCGCTCGAGAGAGCGGGTGGCCGTTGTGGTTTCTTGGCGTCATCCCTTAAGCACCCTAAAGCATTACAGACAAATAAGTTGGCGTTACCCCTGATTCTCACTTGCGCTGGGACGGGAAAATGTTAGCTTATATGGCTCCGGCGAGAGGCCGGAAGTGATTCGGGTAAATCTTTTCAACTTGTAGGTTCAATATGGCGCATAAAAAAGGCGTAGGATCTTCGCGAAATGGCCGCGATTCGCAAGGACAAAGACGGGGTGTCAAAGTGTATGGTGGGCAACTCGTGCCTGCCGGTTCGATTATTGTCCGCCAGTGCGGCACCCGGATTCACCCCGGCTCGAATGTTGGCTTGGGACGCGATCACACACTCTTCGCCAAGGTCACCGGTACGGTGAGTTTTGAGCGAAAGGGCAAGGATCGTCTGTTCGCCAGTGTGACACCCGCGGCTTAATCCCCGCTGGCAGAGAAAATTGAAGGAAGTCCGCCACTCGGCGGGCTTTTTTTATTTCTCCAGTTTTGCAGTCCGTGTGGGATTGCCTGCCACAACATATTGCCTGCCACACCATGTCGCGGTATCCTTATCCCCAATGAATACGAAATGCCCGCCAGTGAAAGCTGAACGCGCTTGGCATGCGCGATAATCAATGAAAGCCGACATGTCTATGCGTCCCGAACCAAAATATCGAGTCGAGTCAGATTCAATGGGTGAAATGAAAATTCCGGTCGACGCCTATTATGGCGCGCAAACTGCGCGCGCGGTGGAGAACTTTCAGATTTCCGGTCAACGGCCGCATCCGCGTTTCATCTGGGCCGGCCTGCAGGTGAAAAAGGCGGCCGCAACGGTGAACGGCGATCTCGGCGTAATCACCAAGGCGCAAGCGAAGGCGATTTGCGACGCTGTCGATGAAGCGTTGACGGGAAGATTCAACGACTCATTCGTAGTGGACATATATCAGGCGGGCGCCGGCACAAGTCATCACATGAATTTGAATGAAGTTCTCGCCAATCGCGCGAATGAGCTTTTGGGGAGCAGGGAGCGTGGGAAATACGCGATTGTAAGTCCGAATGATCATGTGAATTTCGGACAGTCGACCAATGATGTGATTCCGACTTGCATTCGTCTGGCCACGCTTTCGCTCGCGCAGGAGTTTGTCACCGCCGGTCACGCGCTGGCGAAGGCCTTTTCCGCCAAGGGCCGGGCATTTGTGAAAGTGTATAAGTCCGGTCGGACACATTTGCAGGACGCGACGCCGGTGACGCTTGGACAAGAGTTCATGGCCTATGGCGCCGCGATCACGAAATTAACAAGAGGGGTCGAGATCGCGCTGGTCGAAACTCGCGAAATCGGTCTCGGCGGCACGGCGGTCGGATCGGGCATTAACTCACATCCAAAATATCGAGGGCTCGTCGCCGCACAACTTGAGAAACAGACAAAACTCGGAATCAAACCGGCGAAGGACTACTTTGAGCGCATGCAGTCAATGGCCCCGTTTGTGGGAGTGTCCGGCGCCCTGCGCAATTTCGCGCAGGACTTGTCTCGCATCGCCAATGATTTGCGCCTGCTCGCATCCGGGCCAAAGGTCGGGTTGTCCGAAATCTCACTTCCGGCCCTGCAACCGGGTTCGAGCATCATGCCTGGCAAGGTCAACCCGGCGTTGGCGGAGATGACCAACATGGTGTGTTTTCAGATTCTCGGGAATGATCAGGCGATTCTCTGGGCCGCGCAGGCCGGACAGTTGGAATTGAATG
>Ga0247727_10020382_pt1 | contig 10146 bp, 7 predicted proteins | sample WisWelCaveWW1625_FD_202498 | JGI IMG/M metagenome (GOLD analysis project Ga0247727, IMG submission 202498) | Biofilm microbial communities from Wishing Well Cave, Virginia, United States - WW16-25 | ecosystem: Environmental > Aquatic > Deep subsurface > Groundwater > Cave microbial mat | place... | reverse complement strand
GTTCAAGGACCTGATCGAGTCGCCCCCGCACGCCTGAAGGGCGTGCGGAGTTAAGCTAGACTTCGCGTCCGTTTTCCGGGCGTGCTGCTCGTCCAACCCCTTGGATGCTCGCTTCGCCGGAGGTTCTGTCCCATGCACCTCGCCACTCGCAGTTCCCTCCTCACGCTCCCCCTGCTGGCATTCTCCGCCGCTCCCGCCAGCCCGGCCTCTCGCCTCACGGTCCCCTACGAGATGTTCCGGCTGCCGAACGGCCTCACCGTGATCGTGCACGAGGACCACTCGGCCCCGATCGTCAGCGTCAACTGCTGGTACCACGTGGGCTCGGGCCGCGAGACGCCCGGCCGTACCGGCTTTGCGCACCTGTTCGAGCACCTGATGTTCGAGGGCTCGAAGAACGTGCCGGAGGGGGCCTTCGACCGCTGGCTCGAGGCGGTGGGCGGCAGCAACAACGGGTCGACCCAGGAGGACCGCACGAACTACTTCGAGGACGTGCCGGCGAACGCCGTCGAGATGCCGCTCTTCCTCGAGTCCGACCGCATGGGATTCTTGCTCGACAAGCTGACGCCGGCCACGGTCGACGGCCAGCGCGACGTGGTGAAAAACGAACGCCGCCAGAGCGTCGAGAACCAGCCCTACGGCAAGGTCGAGGACGTGCTTCCCCCCGCGCTCTTCCCGAAGGACCACCCGTACTCGTGGCCGGTGATCGGCTCGATGGCCGATCTGTCCGCCGCGAGCCAACAGGACGTGACGGACTTCTTCCGCCAGTGGTACGGGCCCGCCAACGCGAGCCTCGTGATCGCCGGCGACGTCGACGCCCGGGAGGTCCGCGCCGCGATGGAGAAGTGGTTCGCCGACGTGCCGAAGAGCGAGCCGGTCGATCCGATCTCTCCACGTCCCGTTGTGCTGCGCGAGGAGAAGCGGATCGTGCTGGAAGACAAGGTCCAGCTGCCGCGTCTGTACATCGCCTGGGTGACGCCTCCCGCCCTCGCCCCCGGCGACGCGGCGCTCGACGCGGTGGCCGCGGTGCTCGCGAGCGGCAAGAACTCGCGCCTCTACAAGCGGCTCGTCTACGAGCTGCAGGTGGCGCAGGACGTGTCCGCGTCCCAGTACAGCCAGGGGCTGGCCTCGAGCTTCCAGGTGGTCGTGACGGCTCGCACGGGCCACGGCCTCGAGGAGATCCGCCGGCTGGTGGACGAGGAGATCGCGAAGCTCCAGGCGGCGCCGCCCAGCGAGCGCGAGACCACGCGCTTCCAGAACCGGACCGAGGCGTCGTTCTTCGACCGGCTCGAGAGCGTCGGAGGGTTCGGAGGCAAAGCCGACCAGCTCAACCTCTACTACTTCCGCACCGGAAACCCCGACTACTTCGAGGAGGACCTGGCGCGCTACCGCGCGCTCGCCCCGAACGACGTGCAGGCGGCGGCCGCCCGCTTCCTCGGCCCGGGCCGGGTGCTGGTCTCGGTGGTTCCCGAAGGAAAGAAAGAGCTGGCCGTGCCGGAGCTGGCCCGATGAGCGCCTGTCCCGTCGCCCGCGCCGTTCTACTCGCGCTCGTGGCCGCCCTTACCGCGTCGCCGCTCGTGGCCCAGGCCGACCGCAGCCGCCCGCCGAAGCCCGGGCCGGTACGCCCGCTCAAGCTGCCCCCCTTCGAGCGACTCTCGCTCTCGAATGGCGTGGGCGTTCTGCTCGTCGGAATCCACGAGGTGCCGGTGGTGGAGGTCATCCTCGTGGTTCGCGCGGGCGCGGCGTCCGACCCCGCCGGCCGCGAGGGTCTCGCCGCCATGACCGCGGACATGCTCGACGAAGGTGCCAGTGGCAAGGACGCGCTCGCGCTCGCCGACGCCATTGACTTCCTGGGGGCCACGATCGGAGCCGGCGCCTCGTGGGACGCGTCGACGGTGCGGCTGCGCGTCCCCGTGGCCCGCCTCGACGAAGCGCTCGGCCTGATGGCGGACGTCGCGCTGCGGCCGGACTTCCCCGACACCGAGCTGGCGCGCCTTCGGAAAGAGGCCCTCACCGACCTGCTGCAGGCTCGCGACGTGCCCGCCGCCATCGCTTCGCGAGCGCTCGCGCAGGCCGTGTTCGGCCCCGGCCACCGCTACGGGAGGCCGCAGGCGGGCGGCGCGGCGCAGATCGCGTCGTTCAAGGTCGCGGAGCTGCGCGAATTCCATGCCGCGCGCTACGCGCCGGGCGCCTCGTCGCTCGTCGTCGTGGGCGACGTGACCACCGCCGTTCTAAAGGCGCTCGAGAAGGCCTTCGGCTCGTGGAAGGCCTCGTCCGCGGCCCCGCCGCCGCCCGCGGTGCCCGCGCCGCGGCAGCTCACGGCGCGCTCCGTGTGGCTCGTGGACAAAAAGGACGCCGCGCAGTCGTCGCTGCGGCTCGGTCGCATCGGACCGTCGTGGCCCGACCCGGCCTACGCCCCGAACGAGGTGATGAACACACTCCTGGGCGGCTCCTTCACCTCGCGCCTCAACGACAACCTGCGCGAGCAGCACGGCTACGCCTACGGCGCCCGCTCGGTCTTCAGGCGCAACCTCACGGGCGGTCAGTTCCTGGTGGCGACGGACGTCCAGACCGACAAGACCGGCCCGGCCCTGGCCGAGGTGTTCAAGGAGCTCGACCGGATCCTGCTGCCCGCCTCGCAGGAAGAAGTGGAGCGCGCGCGCAACTACGCGGCGCTCGGCTACGCCGGCGACTTCGAGACGACGAGCCAGGTGGCCCAGCGCATGGTCGACAAGCTCGTCTACAGCCTTCCCGACGGCTTCTACGAGGCCTTCGTCCCGCAGGCGCTGGCGACGGACGCCGCGGCGCTGCAAGAGGCCGCGCGCGCGACGATCGACCCGAAGCGGCTCGCCCTCGTCGTGGTCGGCGACCGCGCGAAGGTCGAGGCCCCGCTGCGCGCGCTCAATCTCGGCACGCTTCGCATCCTCGGCCTGGACGACGTGATGGGGAAGGCGCCCTCGATCGAGTAGGAGGAAGCGTCAGCCCTTCTTAGGCGGGGCGACACTGAACACGAGCGAGACGCTCAAGCCCTGGTCCGTCTTCTTGTAGGGGGCGAGCACGCTCAGGCCCGTGGGGGCTCCCCCGGCGTGAAGAGCGGCAGCGCCGTGAACGGCGGCTGGTTGTTGTGCAGGATGCGCCAGTTGAGCTTGAGCCCGAGCCGGGCGCTCATCGCCACGTGCACGCCGAACTGGGCGTCGAAGCGCCGTGCCGCGGAGTCTTCCAGGCTCTGGTCGAAGATGAAGCTGTGGGTCAAGGTCGTGCTCTCGAGCAGCTTCTGGCGGAAGTCCCAGCCGATTCGAGCGCCGATGAACGAGCCGTCGCGGCCCACCTCGGTCGCGGCGTAGTCCTCGGTGGTGTAGGTGATCCCGGCGGCGCCGCGGAAGCTCGTGCGCGTGTTGTTGACGAAGATGTAGCCGATCCCGGTGTCGAGCACCCAGCGGTTCTCGATGCCCGCGAAGCGATTTCGCTCCCAGCCCGCCCCGAGCGCGTAGAAAAGCCGGTCGGACAGCTTGTAGTCGTAGCGGCCGCGCCCGTAGTACGCCTCGGCGGTGGGCTCGGCATCCGGGACCTGCACCTCGTACGCACCCGGCGTCCCCACGGCGATGCGCACCTCGGGCGAGGAGCTCGCGCGGATGCCGCCCGCGGCGAACCCGAGCGAGTGCTTGCCCCAACGCTCCGTCACGTCGCCCTTGAAGCCCAGGCTGCTCGAGCTGGAGTTGCCCGAGGTCAGCACGTACGAGAGGTCGGCATTGGCGCAGAGGCCGGGCGCGTCGGCCTTGAAGGCCTTCTCGTCCACGGCCGTTGCGCCAGTGGGGACGGGATTCTGCTGGGCCTGCGCAATCGGGGCCCCGACGAGAGCCGAGGCGAGCGTGACAAGTGCAGCGAGGGCGCGTGCGAGGCATGCGGTCTTCAACATGAGTCTGGGCGTCCTCCGGCAGCGGAAGCTCGGCCGCTCCCGCAAGCAAGATCTCCGCAAAAACTGAAGGCGCAGTGTCGCTGGTTCCTGGCGCGAGTGTCAACGACGCGTTTGCCGCAGAGGGCGCGAGCGGACCCGCGAGAGGGGGCGGACGGCCGGGGAGGCCGCCCGCCCCCACCGCGAGGAGCAGTTCCTATTGGAGGGAGACGTCGTCCACGCGGAAGCTCGTCGCGAGCGAGCCGTCCGTCGTGGCGCGGAACTGCACCCGGACCGTTTGTCCCTTCCACGCCGCCAGGCTGAAGCTGCGCAGCGTGTAGCCGCCGATCGTGGCCTTGTTCAGGTTGGAAAACGTGGCGACGCTGCCGAGTAGGACACCCGCCGTGCTCCGCACCTCGACGTAGAGCCGGTCGTAGACGGTGGTTGTGGTGGTCTCGGAGGAGCTGACGTTGAGCCAGAACGAGAAGGCCCCGCTCGCGGTCGTGGGGATCGTGAGCGTCTGGTATTCGCTGCCGTTCGCGTTGTTGTAGTAGCCGAGCACGCTGTAGCCGATGCCGCCGTGGGGGTAGCCGCCCGTCGAGCGGTAGGCGTTGCCCGACAGCACCCACGGTGCGGCGCTGCCCTCGAAACCGCCGTTGACGAGCAGCTCACCACCGCTCGGCTGGTTCGACACCGTGACCGCGACGCCCGCGCTCGTGCCGACGTTGTTCGACGGGTCGTAGGCCTTGGCCGTGAGCGTATGCGATCCGTTCGATGCGGAGAGCGTGTCCCAGGCGAAGGAGAACGGCGCCTGTGTGTCGCTCGCCTTGAGCGCGCCGTCGACGAAGAACTCGACGAGCGTGACGATGCCCGAGTTGTCGCTGGCGTTCGCCGAGACGGGTACGCTGCCGCTCAGCGTCGAGCCGGCCAAAGGCGCGCTGATCGAGACCGTGGGCAGCGTCGTGTCGGGAGGACCGCCGCCGGGGAAGAGCGAGTACAAGAGACGGTTCGGCGATCCGCTGCCCGCAGAGCCGACCACCCCCGTCGTCGCCTGGTTGACGATCGCCTGGACGGCCTGTGCCGGCGTCGCGGTCAGGTTCGTCTGCAGATAGAGCGCAGCCGCGCCCGCGACGTGCGGAGAGGCCATCGACGTGCCGCTGATCGTGTTGGTCGCCGTATTGCTCGTGTACCAGGCCGAGGTGATGCTCGAGCCGGGGGCGAACAGGTCGAGGCAGGTGCCGAAGTTCGAGAACGACGAGCGCCCGTCCGTGCTGGTGGTCGCGCCCACGGTGAGCGCCGCCGCGACGCGTGCCGGCGAGGTCGTGCAGGCGTCGGCGTTCGAGTTGCCCGCGGCGATTGCGTAGACGACCCCGGCATTGATCGAGTTGACGACGGCCGTGTCGAGCGCGCTCGACGCGCCGCCGCCCAGGCTCATGTTCGCGACCGCCGGCTGGACGCGGTTCCCGGTCACCCAGTCGACGCCGGCGATGACACCCGACGTGGACCCCGATCCGGTGCACCCGAGCACACGCACGGCGTGCAGCGTCACCGATTTCGCCACCCCGTACGTGGTCCCGCCGACGCTGCCGGCCACGTGGGTGCCGTGGCCATTGCAGTCGTTCGTCCCCTGGCCGTCGCTGATCGCGGTGAACCCGCTCCCCACCCGGCCCGTGAACTCGGCGTGCGTCGCGCGCAGGCCGGTATCGATCACGTACGCGTGAACGCCTGCGCCCGACTGGTCGTACTGGTACGTCCCCGAGAGCGGCAGGTTGCGCTGGTCGATGCGGTCGAGTCCCCAGGTGGCGCCGGCCTGGGTCAGGACCGCCTGCATAACGCCGTCCTCTTCCACGAACGCGACGCGGTAGTCGTCGGCGAGCTGCTCGGCTTCGGCGCGCGTGGCCTCCACCGAGAAGCCGCGCAGCGCGTGCTGGAAGATGTGCTTTCGTTTCCCGAGGCCCGGGATGTCGACCAGCTCCGTGGCCACGTCGGCGACGCTCGGCAGGCGCGAGAAAGCGTCCCGCACGTCACGCACTGCGTCCTGACGCAACACGACGATGTAAGAGCCCGGGATCGGCCTCGCGTGCCTTCGGATCGGCCCGGCCTCCAGGACGGAGGAGGCGGCCACGAGAAGAAGGACGGCTCCGACCGAGCGCTTCGCCATGCTTCGACCTCCCGTGTGAGGGTGTTGAATACCGCGACGCATCGCGGATATCGAGTGAAGCAGCGCACAGTGGCCGGGCCGCTGTGCGCTGGCTCACACTAGCCGAGGAGCGCCCGCGCTTCCTGCTGCAGGGCGCCGACCGCATCCTCAACGCGGTCCGCGTGGGTGCGGAAGCTGAGCACGCAGATCCTCAGGGCGTAGCGCCCGTGGATCCGCGTGCTCGACAGGAACACGCGCTTGCGGGCGTTGACCCGGCGCAACAGCTCGGGGCCGAGCCGGTCGGCGGCTTCCGCCGGCGCACGCAGCCGGAACGCCACCACGGAGAGCTGCGGCTCGTCGAGCAGCTCGAAGTGCGGGTCGCCGGAGAGCTCCCGGTACGCCCAACGCGCGAGCGCGAGCTTCTCCTCGAGCTGGGCGCGGAAGGCGCCCAGGCCGTGGAGCATCAACGGTAGCCAGAGCCGCAGCCCCCGAAAATCGCGTGACAGCTCCGGCGACAGGTCGGCAAAGCCGAGCGAGCCCGCGTGCGTCACGTCCTGGACGTAGCTCGCCCCCTCCCGGTGGACGCGCGCGAGCGCGTCGCCGTCCTTCACGAGCAGGGCGCCGAGGCCGTAGGGCAGGAACAGGCCCTTGTGAGGGTCGAGCGTGATCGAGTCACAGTCCTCGATTCCGCGGAGAAGCAGCTCGCCCCCGGGGGCGAGGCGGAAGAAGCCACCGTAGGCGGCGTCGGCGTGGACCCACAGGCCGTGCTCACGAGCGATCGCGAGCACGTCGCGCAGCGGATCAATGGCGCCGGTGTTGGTGGTGCCCACGTTGGCGACGACCAGGAACGGCCTCCTGCCTCGCTCGCGATCCTCGAGGATCGCGGCGCGGAGCGACTCCGGTCGCAATCGGAAGCGGGCGTCGGTCGGCAGCGCGCGCAGGCTCGCGCTCGGGAAGCCCGCGAGGCGCGCCGCCTTCGTCACGCAATAGTGGGTCTCCTCCGAGAAGTAGAGGACGCCGTCCTGGAAGGCTTCGCCGAGACGCTCGTGGCGCGCGGTCACGACGGCCGAGAGGCTCGAGAGCGAACCGCCCGAAGTGAGGATCCCGCGCGACCCCGGCGGCAGGCCCATCAGGGCGCACAGCCACGCAGTCGTGGTCTGCTCGATCTGCGCGAGCGCCGGCGCCGCCTGCGCCACGCCCACGTAGCGGTTGACGGCGCACGCGACGAGATCGGCGAGCGCCGCGGCATAGACGCCGCCGCCCGGGATGTAGGCGAGGTATCCGGGCCCCGCGGTGTTGTAGCTCTTCGCGATCGCGGGCTTCAGCCGGTCGAGGAGCGCGGCGAGCGGCGTCGGGCCCTCGGGCAGACCCTGGTCGAACGAAGCCCGCAGCGCTTCCGCGCCGTCGAGGTCGAACGACGGCTGGTCAGCGAGATCGCGGAGCTGCGCCAGGACGAAGTCGGCGACCGCGCGTGTCTGCGCCTCGAGCTCGTCCTGCGGAGGCTCGAGGGGGAAGCGGGCGACAGCCGGGCTCAAGGTGCTATGAGGTCCTTGAGCGCCCGCTCGAGCAGGCGGTTGAACTCGGCCGGGTCCTCGAGCATGGGGAAGTGCCCGAGGCCCGGCATCACCGCGAGCTGGACGTCGGGCTTGTGCTTCCGGGCCGCCGCGAGGTCGGTGGGCCAGCGGTCGGCGTTGATCAGGCGCAGCGGCGCCTTCACCGCGGCGAGCGCCATCGCCTCGTCGTATTCGATCAGGCTGTCGATGGCGGAGAGCGCCACGTCCTTGGGCGCCGCCGCCATGTCGTCCGCGATGAGGTCCGCGAGGGCCGGGTCGCTGCGCGGCGTGAACATCATGTCTCGAACGAACCGGCGCGTGGCGGTTCGGAAGTCCGCGCGCATCGGGTCGAGGAAAGCGCGCTTCTCCTCCGCCGACGTCGGCTCGCCGACGCGGCCGAGCGTGTCGATCGGCACGAGCGCCACCACGCGCTCCGGCATCAGCCGCGCGGCTGCGAGCGTCACCGGCCCGCCCATCGAGTGTCCGACGAGCACGACCCGCTTGAGCCCGAGCGCGTCGACCACCGCCTTCACGTCCGCGCCGAAGGCCTCCATCGTGTAGCGCTGGCGCCCGAGTCCGGACTCGCCGTGGCCCGCGAGGTCGATCGCCACCATGCGGCGGGTCTTCGCAAAGTGCGCCGCCTGCTCGCGCCAGTACGTGCGGTCGCACGACCAGCCGTGCACGAAGACAATCGCAGGCTCGCCGTTGCCCGCGGCCTCGTAGTGGATCTCGACCCCGTCCGGCGCCTTCACGGTCCCCGTGAGCACCGTGAGCGCCGCGGCGGGAGAGGCGGCCACGGCCAGGAAAGCGACCAGCACACGGGTTCTCAAGGGCGCACCTCTATCGAAGCGATCCTACGCCTGCGGAGCCGCTGCGGCGAGCGCACCAGGGGGCGGGCCGCCCGAGAGGCCGCGTAGGCGATCCGGCCGGTCGGCCGTCCGGTCGAGGCGCAGCAGCACGAGGACGCCCGGCAGGGCCACGAGTGGCATCAGCCCCCAAAAGGCACGCTCCCCGAGCGCCGCGTGCAGCGGCAGCGTGATCGCCGGGTTCACCGCGAACGCCACCGACCAGGTGGCCTGGTACAGGCTCAGGTAGCGGCCGCGCGCCTCGGGCGGCGCCCAGTCGGCGATGAAGGCCATCTGCTGCGGGGCCGAGAGGATCTCGCCGAGCGTGAAGACGACGACCGCCAGCAGGAACCAGGTCCAGTGCAGGACGAGGCCGATCATGCCGAAGCCAATCGCGGCGAGGGCGGAGCCGAGCGCCGCGAGCCGCAACCTGCGGAAGCGCTTCAGCTTCTCGACGACCGACAGCTCGAAGAGCGCGACCAGCACGCCGTTCACCGCTGCCAGCAGGCCGAAGACGACCGCCGGGTAGCCGGCCGACTGCGTGACGGTGAGCGGAAGCACCACGAGGTGCGAGCAGAAGATCAGCGTGAACAGAAGGCAGACGGCGGTGGACTCGAGGAAGACGGCGTCGCGGAGCGGGCTCGCCGAGCGCGGCCGGGGCGAGGGCGTGCCTCCCACGGACGCCGGCGGGTCGCCCGCGGTCGCGCCGGGAGGAGGTGGAGCCGCCGCGGCTGGACGAGTCTCGGGGATCGTGAAGTAGACGAGCGCGCCGTAGCCGAGCGTCGTGAGCCCGTCGCCGAGGAAGAGCAACCGCCAGTCCCAGTCGGCGAGCAGCCCGCCCACGGCGGTGCCGCAAGCCCAGCCGAGGTTCACGGCCATGCGCAGGCCGGCGAAGCCGCTCGCGCGCGCGCTCGACGGCAGCAGGTCGCCGATCATGGCCGAGGCCGCGGGCCGGTAGAGATCGGCGATGAACCCGAATGCCACGAGCAGCGGAACGAAAAGCCGCGGCGACGGCAGGAGGCCCATCACCACCGCGAGCGCGCCCGAGCCGACGAGGCTCGAGAGCAGCGTCCGCCGCCGGCCGAGGCGATCGGTCAGGACGCCGCCCGTGAGGATCGACACGACCGAGCCCGCGCCGTAGGCAAAGAGCAGCAAGGCCGCCTGGCCCTCCGCCATCCGGAAGTCGCGCAGCAGCACGAGCGTCAGGTAGGGGACGATGAACGTCCCGAGCTTGTTGACGAGCGTGCCCAGGAGCAGCAGCCTCACTGGCCGCGGGAAACGGGCGACGATGCGAAGCGGGTTCGCGGACATCGGACGAGAGGCCCACTCTATAATGAGCGCTCGCGCCCGGAGGGCATCTTTCATGCACACGCTGGTCCTGCTGCGCCACGGCGAGAGCACCTGGAACGTCCTGAACCGCTTCACGGGATGGACGGACGTCGATCTCTCGCCGAAGGGGCTCGAGGAAGCGAAGGCCGCGGGGCGGCTGCTGAAGGAAGCAGGCTACGTCGTCGACGCGGCCCACACCTCGCTCCTGCGCCGCGCGATCCGAACGCTCTGGATCACGCTCGAGGAGATGGAGCTGACGTGGATCCCGGTCCGCAACAGCTGGCGGCTCAACGAGCGCCACTACGGCGCGCTGCAAGGCCTCGACAAGGCCGAGACCGCGAAGAGGTTCGGCGACGCACAGGTCAAGGTCTGGCGCCGCAGCTACGCGAT
>Ga0247727_10020381_pt1 | contig 10148 bp, 7 predicted proteins | sample WisWelCaveWW1625_FD_202498 | JGI IMG/M metagenome (GOLD analysis project Ga0247727, IMG submission 202498) | Biofilm microbial communities from Wishing Well Cave, Virginia, United States - WW16-25 | ecosystem: Environmental > Aquatic > Deep subsurface > Groundwater > Cave microbial mat | place... | reverse complement strand
TCCATCGCCACATGCCGGCAAACGCGACCAGCCCCACCGCTGCCGCGAACCTGTTGACCGGTCCGCCCTCCGGTAACAACGTGCGCACGCCAAACCACACCGCGAGATTCAGAATCACCCCCACCACCGCTGCCGTCACCGCCGAGAGTACCGCGTTGAGCTTCGCATTCCCGTACAACCGATCAACATACGGCGCGCCGAGAAAAATCCACAGGAAGCACGGCACGAACGTCACCCACGTCGTCAACAGCGCGCAGATGACAGCGCTCCCAAGCCCACCGGCATTCCAACCGCCCATGAATCCGACGAATTGCAACACCATGATCAACGGCCCCGGCGTCGTCTCCGCCAAGCCCAACCCGTCCATCATCTGCGGCGCGCTCAACCAATGAAAATGTTCAACCGACGCTTGCGCGACATATGGCAATACTGCATACGCACCGCCGAATGTCACCATCGCCGCCTTGCTGAAGAACGTCCCCTGCTTCACGAACACACTGTCCCATCCGCGCATCATTCCCAGCAACAATACCGGCGTCCACCACAACACGAGACAGACGACGACAACTTTCAGCGCCCGGCTCAGTGGAGGGCCACGCTCCGTCGTGGCCGCCGGTGACGCCACGGACGCGATGGAACGCATCCCTCCAATCAGCGCCGCCGCCCCAATGATGACCGGAAACGGCACCTTGAAAAAGTAGATTGCCACAAACGCCCCGGCCGCCAACGCCCACCTCACCGGTGTTTTCAGCGCCTTCGTGCCGATCCGAATCACCGCATGCGCGACGATGGCCATCACTGCCGGCTTCAGCCCAAAGAAAATCGCCGCCACCCACGGCACGTTGCCGTGCGTCGCGTACACCCACGACAGCGCGAGCAAAATGAAGATGGACGGGATGACAAACAGCGCGCCGGCCGCGATGCCGCCGCGGATGCCATGCAACCGCCAGCCGATGTACGTCGCGAGTTGCTGCGCCTCTGGCCCCGGCAACAGCATGCAGAAATTCAGCGCGTGCAGAAATCGCTCTTCGCTGATCCACTTCCGGCGTTCGACCAACTCCGTGTGCATGATCGCGATCTGCCCGGTCGGCCCACCGAAGCTGATGAACCCCAACTTCACCCAAAACCGCAGCGCCTCACGAAACGTCGGCCTGCTCGCATCATTTTCGGCTGGCACATTCATGCTCGGGCGGGACTATACTGACCGGATGCGCTGGATTACACGGGAAAAAGTCAAAGTGGACCGCGTCGCGTGTCCGTGGCTCATCCAGAAGTTCGTTGACCCGCAGGCCGAGTTTGTCTTCCTGCCCGGCAACACCGATTGGAAGGCGATCAAGGACGGCACCGTCTATGACGTGCCGGATTGCGAACTCGGCCATCACGGCGAGGACGTTTCTTTCGATTCGATCCTCAAGAAGTATCAGCTTACCGATCCGGCGTTGCTGTTGCTCGCCGAAATTGTCCGCGCCGCCGACTCCAACCCCAAGCGTCCGCATCCGGCCGGCGAAGGCTTGCGCTGGGTGGCGCACGGCTTCAGCGAGCTTGGATTGAGCGACCACGAGATTCTGCGACGCGAGTTCATCGTGTACGACGCGCTTTACGCCGAGTGCCGGCGGCGCGTCAGCGTCTCCGGAAAACCAGCGTGACCGGCGTACCCTTTGGCGGGATGCGCGCGGCATTGACCTCGAAGCCCTGATCGCTTCCCTGATACGGATTGCCGAACTCACCCCGCAGTGTGACCGGGATCAGCGACGTTTTCACGACCGCGATGTGCGCCATCTCCGCGTCAGCCGCGAACACTTCCTTTTCGGCCACCGGGTCCATCACGAAGCCCGAACCGGCAAAGAACCACACTGCGTTGCCGACCGGCTTCTTCGTGCGCCGGTCAACAAGCAGCTCGCCGAGCGGAGCGCGTCTTGCCTTGCCGGCATCCTGCCACGTCACCTCAATCGCTAACTCCGACCGGTTCGTCTCACATCCGACAAGCAACAACGCAAATTGCAAGGCCGACGGTTTCGCGTCGAGCGCGAAGACACTCTCATATTCCCGGCCACCGACCTCCACGGCCGCAAAATCCAGAATGCCGTCCGTCAAGCACACCTTGCCGGTCGCCTCGACGCATTGGTTCGTCCCACCGCGAATCGTGAGGCCCGGCAGATTCACGACCGAACCTGTCGTTGCCGCCACGCCAAACAAAAAGAGCGCGAGCAAGTTCATGAGCCGACGCGCGCCGCTTCAACACCGACCAGACAGATGTCGTCGAGAAACTCGCGCTGACCGGCAAACGCGCGGAGGTCGTCGAGCAATTCCCCGAACAGCACCGGCGGCGGTAGCGTGAGACGTTGCCGCGTGGCTTCGAGCAGCCGGTCGTGGCCGTATTCCTCCCCGGCATCGTTGAGCACTTCGAACAGCCCGTCGGTGAACAGCAGCACCATGTCGTTGGTGGCCAGCGGGCATTCGACGGTCGGATACACCGAATCGTCGAACACGCCGAGTGCCGGCCCCGATTGGTCCTTCCCAAACGGCAACGTGGCGACGGTGCCGGTCGCGCGCTGCAAATGGAACGGCACGGGATGACCGGCGTTAGCGCAGCGCAGTAGGCCGCACTGCACGTCAGCCACGAGACAAAACGCGGTCGAGAACATCGGTGAACGCGTCTGCTTGAGAATCGTCTGCAGCCGGCGATTCACATCGGTGAGGAACTTGCCGGGATCGCGGGCGACCGGGCTGAGTTCTTCTTCGAGTGCCCGGAGAATCGCCGTGACGAGCGCCGCGCGCACGCCGTGACCCATCACGTCGCACACGAACACACCGGCTTCGTGGTCCGAAAGCGCGAACACATCGAAGAAATCGCCGCCGACGGTCGCGTGCGGGAGGTATCGGTGATAGAAGCGCAGCGCGCTCTCCTTCGCCGGCGCGGCGGCCGGGAACGAGGGATATTTCTGCGGTAGCAACGCCTCCTGAATCTCGCGGGCGAGGTTGAGGTCGGCTTCCATCTGCGCGTTTTTCTCGCGCAACTCACGGGTGTACCGGGCGACCTGCTCTTCGAGGCGTTTGCGGCCGAGCGCGCCGGTCACGGCGCGAATCAGCGATGGCACATCGAGATTATCCTTCGGCAAATAGTCCATCGCGCCGGCTTTCATCGCCTCGACGGCAACGGATTCGTTGCCCATGCCGGTCAACATGATCACCGCCGGTTGGGTTTCCTTCGGCATCCGGCGAATCTCGGCGAGCACGGTCAATCCATCCGCGCCCGGCAACCGGTAATCGAGCAGGACCAACTCGTACCGGCGCGAGGTGAGTTCTTCGAGAGCGCGCTCGGCGGTGTCCACCCACTTCGTGTCGAACCGCAGCTCGGCGCCGAGCGTGGGCAGGAGCCGTTGCAGAATCTCCGCGTACACGGGATTGTCTTCGACGAGCAACAGCGGCGTCGCAGCGGCAGTCATCGCGTGGAAGAATTTTTCGGCGGCAGCTTCGAGACGTCGAGCCAGTAGTCCTGGATTTGGCCCACGAGTTTCAGGCAGTCCTCGAATTGAACGGGCTTGGCGAGATAATTGTTCGCGCCCATCCGGTAACAGCGGGTCACGTCTTCCTCGCGGTCGGACGTGGTGAGCATGACGACCGGGATCGAGCGCAGCCGGTCGTCGTGCTTGATTTGATCGAGCACGTCGGCGCCGCTTTTGCCGGGCAGGTTGAGGTCGAGCAACACGAGGTCCGGGCGCGGCGCGCTGCCGGGTTTGGTGAAGCGGCCGCGTTGAAACAAATAGTCCAGCGCCTCTTCGCCATCGCGACACACGACAACACGATTGCCTTTGTTGCTGCGACGGAAGGCCTCCATCGCGATCTCAACGTCCGCGGGGTTGTCCTCGACGAGAAGGATATCAAACGGGGGTCGCAACGGGGCCACCTCCTTTGGCTGCGGGTTGAGCAGTTCCCTCGACGATGGTGCCGGTCTTGCCGACCTCGCGTTTCGGGAGCGTGAAGAAAAACGTCGTGCCTTCGCCCACCTTGCTCTCCACCCAAATCCGGCCGCCATGCGATTCGATGACGCGCTTCACGATCGTCAGCCCGATGCCGGTGCCTTCGGCGTCGCGGTGCAGGCGTTGAAAAATCTGGAAGATCTTGTCGAAGTATTCCGGTTTGATGCCGGGGCCGTTGTCGCGGACGTGGAACAGGTACTCCGTCGCGCCGGTCTCGGGATTCGTGCGTTCTTCGCTGCCGATTTCCACGACCGGGTCGGGTTTGTCGTTGTACTTGATCGCATTGGAAATCAAATTGTGAAACACCTCGGTCATCGCCGTCGCTTCGCACACGACGGTCGGCAACTTGTTCACGTGCAACTCGGCCTTCTTCGCGTCGAGTGCGAATTGCAGATTCACGCGCACGTGCATCAACATCGCATTCAACCCAATCGGCGCCGTCGGCGTCTTCTGCTGTCCCATCCGCGACAGCTTCAGCAGGTCGTTGATCAACCGCTGCATCCGCACCGCGGATTGCCGGATCACGTCGATCTTGTGCCGACCTTCCTCGTCGAGCTTGCCGGCGTAGTCGTCCACCAGAAACTTGCTGAACGCGTCGATGCCCCGCAGCGGCTCTTTCAAATCGTGGCTGATCACGTAGGTGTACTCGTCCATTTCCTTCTGCGCCGCCTTCAACTCCCGCTGCGACCGCGCCAACCGGCCCTGCGCGTCTTCGACCCGCGCCACGACATCATTCAGCACCGCACCGACTTGGTCAATCTCCTTCAAGTCGCTGTCCAATCTTTCGCCGCGCGTCTCGTTCGCCCCCAGCCGCTTCACGAACACCTGCAGTTCCTTCAACGACTTGCGTACCGGCGCGGACGCGAGGAACGACAACCCCACCGCCGCGCCCACCACCACCACGCCGACCGCCAGGTCCGTCAACACCGCCCGCATCACCCGTTGGCTGATCGTCGCCTGACCGATCCCCATGTCCACCGCGCCGAGCGGGTTCGCGGCCGGGCCGATCGCCACGTTCGTCATCAACAATTCGCGGGTATCGCGAGCCAGCCCCGGCATGTAAATCGGCGTGCCCTTCGCGTCAACGATTCGCATGTAAAGAATTTCATCGTCGTTGATCACCCGCGCCACCAACCCCGGCAACGCCCGCAAATCATTCGTCGCCACCAACGGCTCCGCCGCCCGCGCCAACGTCGTCGCCGCCGTGCCCAGCCGTTTCCGCGTCTCCGCGTCCGCCGCATCGATCTCGCGCAGCAGATGCAGCCCGGTCATCGTTACCACCGCCGTCAACGTCGTCACGGCCATCCACGCCGCGTATTGGACTTTGACGTTATACTTCGAAGCCATGGAGTCGGTTTTCGACGCGAATTTACCGGCATCATCTTCCCCGGCTCCACAAACGTCAAGCGCGCGTTGCCCCTTCACTTGCCGTGAACCCAAAAGCATGTTACCAACAGTTGAGATGAGCGCGACCACCAGTCCCAGTTGTTGCGGCTGCGGCTCCGGCCCGAAACCGACCGATCCGGCCGGCCAACGCGGCTCGCTGCTGTGCGCATTGGCCATCGGCGCGCTCCTCTTTTCCGGCTGGGCGCTCGGTCACTTCGAACTGATCCCGGCCTTCCCGGCCCTCGTGATGATTTGGATCGCGACCGCACTCGCCGCCTTCCCCATTTGTGTCGGTGCGATCAAATCGCTCCTCACCCGGCGACTCAACGCCGAAGTCCTCGTCGCCATCGCCGTCATCGCCGCAGCCTCCGTTGGCGAATTCATCGCCGCTGGTGAGGTCGCCTTCATTATGCTACTCGGCGAAGAACTCGAGAATTACACCACGCGCCGCGCCCGGCGCTCCCTCGGCAGCCTGCTGTCCCTCGTGCCGGCGATCGCGCGCGTGCGAAAAGGCGACGTGGAAATTGAATTGCCGGCCGCCGCCGTAAAAGTTGGCGACCTCGTGGTCGTCCGACCGGGAGAGCGAATCCCGGTGGATGGCGTCGTCCGTTCCGGCATCGCGGCCGTCAACCAAGCCGCAGTGACCGGCGAAAGCATGCCGGTCGACAAGCATCCCGGCGACGAGGTTTACGTCGGCACGCTCGCCGATACCGGGGCGCTCATCATCGAAGCCACGCGCGTCGGCGCCGACACCACGCTCGCCCGCATCGCGCAACTCGTCGAGGACGCACAGCAACACAAAGCGCCCATCCAACGCACGCTTGACCGGCTCGCCACGTGGCTCGTGCCGGTCATGCTCACGCTCGCCGCGCTTGTCTTCGTTGCGACGCACGACGCGCATCGCGCCATCACCGTCCTCATTGTCGCCTGTCCGTGCGCGTTGATTCTCGCCACGCCGACGGCCGTCATGGCCGGCATCGGTCGCGCCGCCAGGGCCGGCATCCTCATCAAAGGCGGTCAACACCTCGAAGCCGCTGCCCGGCTGCACACAATCGTTTTCGACAAGACCGGCACCCTCACGCACGGCCAGCCGGAGGTCGCCCACGTCAGCCGCTTCGATGATCACACCGAAGCCGAGCTCATGCAGATGGCCGCCGTCGCCGAAAAAATGAGCGCGCACCCGGTCGGCCGCGCCATCATGCGCAAAGCGGAATCCCTCGGCATCGCCGCCAGCGACCCGGTTACCTTCGAGGCGCATCACGGACGCGGCGTCGTCGCCGAACACGCCGGCCAGCGGCTCGTCGTCGGCCAACGCGGCCTGATGAACGACAACGCCGTCGCCATTTCCACGGCGCTCGACGAACACGTCGAAGAACATCACGAGGAAGGTCACACCACCGTCGTCGTCGCGCACGATGGCAAAATCTGCGGCACCATCTGCGTCACCGACACCGTCCGCGCTCACGCCGACGATTCCATCAAACAACTCCGGCAACTCGGCATCGAGAAAATCGTCATGCTCACCGGCGACAACCAACGCGTGGCGATGCAGATTGCCGGCGCGGTCGGCGTGGACGAAGTGAAAGCCGAGGTGTTGCCGGAGCAAAAGGCCCAACACATCGAATCGCTGAAAGCCGGCAAGCGCGCCGGTGGAGTCGCAATGGTGGGCGACGGCGTCAACGATGCGCCGGCGCTCGCCGTCGCCGATCTCGGCATCGCCATGGGCGTGACCGGCACCGATGTGGCCAACGAAGCCGCCGACATCGCGTTGATGGCTGACGATCTCTCGAAGATTGCGTTCGCAGTAGGATTGAGTCGCGCTGCGCTCGGCATTATCAAACAGGGGTTGGCCTTCGCGCTCGTCTACAACATCGCGATGGTCAGCCTCGCCTCGACCGGTCACCTCGGCATGATCGGCGGCGCCATCGCCCACCAAATCAGCAGCGTCTTCGTCATCCTCAACGCAATGCGCCTGCTGCGGTACCGGTGAATTGTAGGGCGCGATGCCTGTCGTATAGGTATCGCGCGCTGGAACCTATCCAGTTTCAGGGTTCAAGGTCAAGCCGCCGTCCAGCATCACGGTGTCGCCTCACTTCATACGGGAGATTTCCAATATGCCGCCCTCGTAGGTTTCGCCGTCGGTTGTAGTCCAGACGGGCGCATACCTGCCTTGCACCCAAGGGAACACGTACCGAACTTCCGTCGACTTCACGATTTCAGAATACTTGCCGGTTTCAATATCCCACACGCCGATGAGACCTTTCTCGTCGCCGCTCGTGCGCTGTGTCATCACGCCTTTGCCGTCAGCAGTGATGGCCAGCCGCGCTTCGGCTCCGTCGTTTGGTACGGGGTCGTTTGCAGATTTAACAAGTTTGCCCTCGCGATAGAATTCGATGAGGATTCGACCATCTTTCACATCGCGCACATACGTTGCAAGGGTGCTTCCATCAGCCAAAAGCAGTGGTGTGGACTTGTACAGTTCACCTGCCGTTTGTGAATCCCTCTGTAAGAGTTGCGTTCCACGGCTGATGACATCGTGGGATTTCTTGTCTGATCGAATCATACCCAAAACACAGTTCGTTTGGTCCCGCCTGCGCTCACTGACATAAATATTATCCCATTTATCCATCAAGAACAGGCCGCACATGCTATTGGGGAGTTCTCCTTCCACTTTGAATCTCCTGATCGGCTGGCCATTCAGATTGCAGATCTCAACAACAGCTTGGCGTTTGTCCGACTCTGGGTGAAAACGTGTCAGTTCTGTTCCGCCCGGATTCGCAAGAATAAGTTTGCCGAATTCGTCACCCCATGGAAGCCGTTTGGTCTCTCTGGATTCAGGATTCCACAATAGCAATTTGTAGCCCGACGACTCGCCGTGGCTTGCATACGGATAATCGGCGACATATGCCAACCCACCCTTCGTAGCGACAGCAAAACCCGTTGCCTCATACTGCGATTCACGCTGTAAAGGCTCATTTCCCCGATCCCCATTGTCATAAACGATTTCGCCGGACGTAAAATCGGCTGAGAAGGTCCAGATTTGAATGCGTCCGTTATCAATTTTCACAAAATATCGGAGTTGCGGGTCAAGGACGGAGGACCACACGTTCTTGCTGCTGCCCGCCCACTTCAATGGAATGTACTTGCCGTTGTACGCTCCGCCTGTTGCTCCGGATCCCTCTCCTCGCGTCGAGAACCCCCGAACAACTGCAAGCGTGCAGGCGATTAGTGTGAAAACAAAGTACCTAGTTCTGAGGTATTGTTGCATAGGTATGAACTAAATCAGGTACATCCTTGTGATAGGGTTGAGCTTCCCATTGCTGTTGATCTAGTGTGCCGCCATTCGACAGATCGCCAGATACTTTGCGGAAGCTCAACTGCGTGCTGCTTCCTCCATCGAGCATTATGGCATCACCAATATCGAAGTTAGGCAGTTTTTTCCCGACAGCGGCCTTCAGGCTCGTCCTCACGAAATCAATCGTGTCACTCCAGGTCAGGCCGGCGTTTGTTCCGGTTAAAGGATTCCAGACAGGATACGCAACAACGATCATAAACAGGTGTTTCTGGTCTTTGCTCCAGACCAGCAACGAACGTGCTTTCCTGTTGTCATGGTAAGGCCAAGTTGCGTCATCTTGCGGTGCGCCGTTCGCGAACAGGAAGCTGACGTTATTCATACCGTATCCGTATGGACTTTGCTGAACGGTGTTGGTTGGATAGTAACCGCTCGCATCCTCAACGTCATGACCGGTGACATGCTGCGGCCCGTTAGTGGTGACGCCAAAGCCCCAACGATTCCCCCCATCACTGCCGAGGTTCTTGGTAAAAGTTCCGCAGTCCCAAGGCGAAGCTCCCCTTCCAACAAATCCCTTAATGGAGGTGCAGGTTTTGTCGCTGCCTAGGAAGAAGAAGAAGTTGCCGTTAATCGCTGCTGAATAGCGCACGCCTTTGTTGCCGCCGACCGGCGCGGTTTGTATCACATAGTTCTTAATGTCAGTCCAACCTGATTTGAAGTCCGTCTCATTTTTCGCGCTGACGTTAGCTGGACCCAAATCCAGCTTGCTCCACACCGCCGCCCAGTCATTGCCGTTGTAGGTGCCTGTAATCACTTCCATCGGCTCGACCTGGTTATGGAAATTCGTGACCTGCATCCAGTGAACGTCCTCGGTGACGAGGACTGGTCCGGCGCCGCCCCAGAGTTCTCGAAGGTACGTGCGTTGGGGCCACTCGAAGCTATCCTGATTGATCGCGTATTCCCGGCCACCGTCCACGCTGATGAGATATGTGACCGTCTGCGTTTCGTTGCTCCAAGCCACTGGAGGCTGCCCCCAGAATCTCACTTGGGATAAGGCCAGCGGCTCAATGAACACGCCCGTCTGAGAATCTCTTGGCCGTTCGTAGTCAACTCCATCAAAGGTGAACAACACACTCGTGTTTGTACCGTATTGCCGGGGGGCGCGGAAGGTCAATTCTGCCCGGTCGCGCAGGCGATACAGATGCAACCCTTGGGCTTGAAACACATTTCCATACTGGCACTGATACGAAAATTGTTTCGAGCCGTTGCCTTCCCATGTGCCGAACCAAACTTTCTTGGACGGCCAATCTGTGAAGCAAATCGGATCACCGGGGCAACTCGTGTTCGACTGGTACGTTGAAATTGTCTGCCACGGCAGGTTCTCGGGCCGGACATCGACAAAACAGTGATTGTTAGTCGTCGCCCAGTCGATCCTGCTGTAGAGCGCCGCATTGCTAGTCGCCGAGTAATCTTCCGTGAGCCCGGTCATG